>WNFB01005383.1_pt1 | contig 11426 bp, 10 predicted proteins | sample 5400501 | NCBI WGS metagenome assembly WNFB01 (sample SAMN13153341, study PRJNA577476) | soil metagenome | isolation source: 200 cm saprolite under Douglas fir tree site 2 hole 1 | place: USA:California | collected 2015-04-18 | reverse complement strand
TGCCGTATGTCGCGTCGGTCGTAGCGATCGCCGTGCTCTGGCAGGCGATCTACCGTGCCGGTTCGCTCGGGTTAGGACGTCCCGACTGGCTGAGCAATCCGCACACCGCGCTACTCGCGGTGATGCTTGTGTCCATCTGGGCGCACGTGGGCGGCCAGATGATCGTGTTCCTCGGCGGTCTCCAGGCGATCCCGCAATCGTACTTCGATGCCGCGCTCGTGGATGGCGCCGGTTCGTGGCGTCGCTTCTGGCGCATCACTCTGCCGCTGCTCCGACCAGTGACATGGTTCGTCTTCCTGACCGGCGTGATCGGCGCGCTGCAAATGTTCACGCTCGTCTTTGTGCTCACACAGGGCGGTCCGCTCCCGTTGCATTCGACAGACGTCCTGGTCCATCGGATCTACCGCACCGCTTTCGGACCGCAGGCGCTCGGCATGGCAAGCGCGCTGGCCCTGATGCTCGCCGCGGTCCTGCTTGTCTTCAGATGGCCGCAGCTCAAGCTGCTACGCAGGCAGATGCGACATGCGTAGGCTACTCTACGGCGCGGTTGGCATCGCGATGGTCGCTCCCTTCCTCTATATGGTCTCGGTCTCATTCATGGGTGAGTCTGAGCTGCTGCGCTGGCCACCGCGGTTGCTTCCCGCCGCGCCCACGACCGGCAATTACGCGGCGGCCCTCGAGGCGATCGCCTACACTCGGGTGCTCTTCAACACGGCGATCCTCGCCGGTTGTGTAATGATCGGCCAGGTGCTCACCAGTGCGGCCGCGGGATACGCACTCGCGCGGCTCCGCTTCCCGGGTCGCGATCGAATGGGCACCACGTTGCTCGCGACGCTGGCGATTCCGGCGATTCTGTTAGTGATCCCTCGCTACCTGATGATCGAGGCTCTGGGCTGGGTGGACACCTATCCCGGGCTGATCTCGACGGAGCTTGTATCGGTGTGGGGCATTCTCCTGATGCGGCAGGCGTTTGTGATGCTGCCGCGTGAGGTGGAGGATGCCGCCCGTCTCGATGGGGCGGGGGAATGGACCCTCTTCTGGCGCGTCACACTTCCGCTCACCAGGCCCGCGGTGGCGGCACTGGCGATGCTCGCCTTCATGGATCAGTGGCGCAACTTCCTATGGCCGCTGGTCGTCACACGCTCAGCGAGGATGGAAGTCGCGGAGGTCGCGCTGGCGCATTTCCACACGGCGTACGCAAGCAACTGGCCGTATCAGATGGCGGCCGCCGTCCTGGTGACGTTGCCCGTGCTGGTTGTCTGTTTGTTGGCTCAGCGCTACGTGATCGGGGGCGTGCGCTTCACAGGTGCCGGGGTACGTCTCTAGCGCCTCGCGGCTGATCCGAACGTCACAGACCAGTCGAGATCTGCTGTAGTTCCGCCAGGCCATTCGACCAACGCGTGTCCGCTCTCGAGACGCTTCACCGTGCATGCGACGTCCGACTTGCAGGCCTTAATGCGCATGCCGCGGGGGATCGCGATGGTCACGGCGTAGGGGCGACCGTCGAGGTTCACCGACTTCGCGTGGAGCGTCCGTGTCAGGGCGTCCCAGTGCTCCGCAGTGATGTCGATCGCGCCCTGCACGATGTGTCGCGTCGAGCCGATGATCTGTGGCCGGGTTGCGCTCGGCCGCAGGGCGACGACCAGCGCGCTGTGGGGCTGAATCGTAGCGCCCAACGTCTGCTGGACGCCGGCGATGGCCCGCTCGCCCCAGACGTCGTAGGCCGCAAACCGGGCTCCCGAGATTCCCAGGGCCGAAAGACTCTGCGACACGGTGCGCGGCTCGTCATCCCAATTCAGCAGCGCGAGCGTCCACCAGTGGGGTGCGCCTTCGACGATCCACGTGGACGCCGGCCGGTCGCGGGTGACGCTCCACAGCCCTCCAGGTCCACCGGTGTCTGTCACATGCACGGCCAGCAGGTTGTCCCCACCCCAGTTCAGCTCCGTCGCTGGTACGACGTAGCGGCGGTAGGTGCGCCATCCGCTGGTCCCCCCAACCTTCACACCGTTGATGAAGGTCTCGTCCACGTCATCCACCTTGCCGAGATCGAGACGCACCGTGTCTGCCTTGTTGGAAGCAGCTGGGGGGGGCAACGTGAAGTGCGTGCGATACCAGGCGGATCCATCGTAATCGGGATGACCCGATTGCTCCCAGGTCAGCGGCACCGCAATCGTCTCCCACGTTTCGTCGTCGTAGTCGCGTAAGGCGTATCGTGGATCGTCGCCAGTGCGGAAACGCCACGGCCCGCGCAACCGGACGACGGTACTGTCGACGCTGATTCCCGGCGCAATCTCCGGGTCGTCACTTTGCGTCCCGACGGGACGCGGCGCCGACGTCGTCCGCGCGGCAACAGGGATTGTCTTCTGCAGGAGAGGCAACCGCTCGACCGGAAGCTTGGGGAGATTGTCCGAGAAGATGCTCATCCCGCCGGACATCGCGACAACGGAGGCCCACACGCGCGCTTCATCGAGCGTGAGCGGCGGCCGCACCACGAGGCAATCGGGATCGTTGAGCCAGACGGACCGGTGATAGAAGCTGCGCAGCCCGGCCGCCCGCGCCGGTGACTGGATGCCGTCCCAGCTCGCGTCGACGTCGTCACCAATCCGCATTCCGTCTAGCAGGCCGGCTGCATGCTGCAGTGGCGCCCCACACCCGAGCAGAAATGCCTCCGTGCCGAGCCCTTCACGCAGCGCGGCCAGACCGCTGCGATAGGCTTCGGCGCGGGTCAGGCCGCCGTAGTGGGTGACGCCGCCCGTCGCCCATTCCAGAAAGTCGATTTTCAGATAGTCGTAACCCCACTCGCGCACCACCCGGCGCGCCAGATCGTACAGCCATTGCTGCACGCCGGGGTGCGCGCCATCGAGAGCGAAAATCCGGCCGCCCCATGGCTCGCGTGTGTCCATGACGAGAGGTGCCCCCTCGGGCGACGGGGGGGGACCCTTGAGGAGCCAGTTCGGATTCGCTCTTGCGACATCGGATCGCTCGGCGACGGCAAAGGGGGCGATCCACAGGCCTGCCTGAAAGCCCGCCGCGTGAACGCGATCCGTCAGCCAGCGGTGGCCATGTGGGAACTTGGAATTGGTGTCCCAATCACCAGCGGCGCGCTGGTAGCCGTCGTCGAGCTGGATGTAGCGAAAGAAGCGGCGGTCGAAGTGTGCCGAGCAGAAGTCGATGTTCGCCAGCATGTCGGCTTCGGTGACCGCGGCGGCGAGCTCGTACCAGGAGCACCAGCCCGTAGGGACTGTAAGCGCGGCGACACGTTCACGGTCCACCGCGGATGCGGGTGTGGCAGCGGCGCTCAGGGCGGCGAGACCATCTCCGGAGGGGAGATAGGCGATCCGCAGGGTCGCGCCGTCGCCATCCGGCCGGACTGGGCGTGCAGGCCGCCACTCGCTCACGGCATCTAAGCTGCCGTCGACAGCCAACTTGACCGTCCCTTCGCCAGCCTCGCCCGGGTCCCACACGGCGGCGATGCCGTGTCCTGCACGAGTCAGCCCGATTGCGCCAAAGCTGGTAGCGTCTGCCGGCAGCGGCGTCACGTGGCATGTGCTCCACGATTGGTACCCACTCACGAGAGCAATGAGAGGGCCGTCACCAGGAAGCACTTGTGGCTCAGAAGTTGCGAAGAACCGTATACCGCGGATCGTGGCGAGCACGCGATCGGGATAGACGGTGACGGTGATCGCGCCGCGTGCGACGGAGTCCAGCGCAAAGAACTCCGCCTCGATCCAGACGCTGCCGGATGCGGTACCCGCGGGAGCCGGGGAGGGAGTTCGTCCCCGGATCACGAGGGACTCGCCGCCGGGTGGGCGGCGGTTCCCCACGCTGACGTCTTGCAAGTCGGCCAGGGTAGCGAGCGTATCGCCGATCCAGACGCCCAGTGCTGCATTTCGCAGCAACGGGACGGACCGGTCGGGACCGTTGTACCAGAGCGAGAGGCGGCGCTGGTCGTCGAGATCGAAACGCAGACTACCGAGCGCTCGCAGCGGGCGAGGGCGCCGGACGGGCAACATAGCGGCCGCACCAGTCAGGAGCATGAACGTGCGACGGTCCATGGTACCAATGTTGGTTGCGCTGGCGGCTTTGTCTACGACGCTGGCCGCGCAATCGGACACCGCGCAATCGCATAAGGGACCGCACGCGATCAGCTTCGGTTTCGTGGCGACGCTCGGCGCAAACTGGCAGATCGAATCGGCCGAGATCGGTTACGTGCACCGGCCGTCGCGCGGCCTCGCCGCGATTGGCGTCGCCGGCCGCGTGGGAACGTTCATCAATGAGAGCACGATGCTGGGCGGCTCGCAGGGCATTGTGTTCGCCGCAACACTCTCCGCTCGGACACAGATGAAGTCCATCGCGCAGCTGGGAGCAGACGAACACGGCACGGGCATCGGGTTCGACCTGACCTTCGAGCTCAGTGGCTACACGGCTGCCAGGTCGGCAATGTCGCTGGGCTCCCACTGGGTCGGCGTCTCCGTGCTGCCTGCATTCAGCGTGGGCAGCGGCAACTCCCCGCACTTCGGCATTGTGATCGGCCCCACCGCCTTCTTCAGCGGCGGGAAGCCGGTTCTGCGTGGTCTGCTCGCGTTCCGTGGTGAGGCGCCGCTGGCGCGCCGGGAGCGTCATCCCTAGGTTAGCGACCTTATGGTCGCGCCGACGCTGACCTCGGACCATCCCGGTCTCGAGCTCCTCGCCGAAGTCGCTAAAGTGCTGGCCGCCGGCCCCCCTGCCGAAGAAGGGCTGGCGGGGGTCGTCGGCGTCTTGCGCCGGGGTCTCGCGCTGCGCCGCTGCCGGCTCTGGCTGCGCTCTGCGGACGGCTCCCGGTTTGTCCCCATCACCAGTCCCGAGGACGAAGCGCTGCTTCCCGGGTTCACCGCCGACGTCGCCGGCTGGGTGGCCGAGGGAGCGCACCGCGAGTCGGTGCCCGGCGGCACGCTGCTGCGCCTTCCACTGATCCACGAGGACGAAGCGCTCGGCTGTTTCGAGGTCATCATTCCGCAGGACCGCTATGAGCGGATGGCGCACGACGTACTGGTCGTCGTGGCGCAGATGCTGGCGCCGGTTCTCGCGGCGAACGAGCTGTCCCAGGACCTCACCTCGGAGGTGGCCCTCCGCACACGCGAGCTCGAGGCTCAGCGCAACTTCGCCGCGCGCATCATCGACTCCCTTCCGGTCGGCCTGTACGTGATCGATCGGGGCTATCGCATCCGGGCGTGGAACCGCAAACGCGAGGCGGGCACGCAGGGTGTGTCGCGCGAGGACGCACTGGGGCGCGAAGTGTTCGAGGTTCTAGACCGTCAGCCGCGCGAGTTGCTCAAGCTCGAGTTCGATCGGGTATTCGAGACGGGCGAGATCCAGACCGTCGAGATGGATTCGCAGACGACCGGCGAAGCGCGCCACTATCGCATCACCAAAATCCCGATGCGGATGGATGACGAAGACATTTCGCACGTCATCACCATCGGCGAAGATGTCACGCCCTGGCGTCAGGCTCAGCAGCGCCTGGCGCAAAGCGAGAAGCTCGCCGCCGTCGGCCAGCTGGCCGCCGGGGTCATGCACGAGATCAACAATCCACTCGCGACGATCCTCGCCTGCAGCGAAGCGCTCAGCCTGCGCCTCGCCGAGCTGCCGGAGCAGGAGCGTCCGGCCCAGGAGGAGTACCTCCGCATCGTCGATACGGAAGTGCAGCGCTGCCGGCGCATCGTCGACGGGCTGCTCGATTTCTCACGGCCCAAGAAGAGCGGCCACAAGGCAGCCGCCGACCTCAACGCGATCATCGAGCAGACGCTGTTTCTACTCAAGCATCATGAGCGCTTCAAGTGGCTCATGATCGAGCGGCAGCTCGAGAAGGGCCTGCCGGAGTTCCAGGCCGACGCGGAGCGGCTGGTGCAATGCTTCATGGCGTTGATGCTGAACGCGATGGATGCGATGAACTCGCGCGGCGTTCTCACCGTGCGCACGCATCGCAACCCGCAGCGCACCGACGAGATCATGGCGGAGTTCATCGACACCGGCACGGGGATCCGGCAGGAAGACCTGCCCAAGATTTTCGAGCCGTTCTTTACGACCAAGCCGCAGGGCCGGGGCACCGGCCTCGGCCTGTCGGTTGCGTACGGCATCGTCGAGGAGCATCGTGGCCGCATCGAGGTGGAATCGCAGATGGGTGTGGGTACCAACTTCAAGGTGTTCCTTCCCGTCGGATGAAAATCCTGGTGGTTGAGGACGACAAAACGGTAGGTGATTACGTGCGCCGCGGTCTGGACGAGGCGGGTTACCACGTCGAGCTCGTCGGGGATGGCGACGAGGGGCTGCGTCGTGCCAGCGGGCGAGGCGCGAACTATGACATCATGGTCCTCGATCTGCGGCTGCCGAAGGTTTCTGGCATCGACGTGTTGCGTACCTTGCGCGACCGCGGGGTGGGGTTGCCGGTGCTCGTGCTGACGGCGCAAGACTCGGTGGACTTCAAGGTCCAGGCGCTGCGGATGGGAGCGGACGATTACGTCACCAAGCCGTTCGCGTTCGAGGAGCTGCTGGCACGGGTGGAGGCGCTGGGACGGCGGCCCAAGGCCATCGCCCCGCCGACGTTGAAGGTGAATGGTCTGCTGCTCGACACCGGCAGCCGCGAGGTGACGCGGGACGGCCAGCGCATCGATCTCACGCCGAAGGAATACGCCGTGCTCGAGTATCTCATGCGACATCAGGGGCGCGTCATGTCGCGCACGCTGATTACGGAATACGCCTGGGATTATCACTTCGATCCCGGGACGAATATCGTGGACGTGGTCATCACGCGGCTGCGCAAGAAGATCGATCACGCGAAGGAGCCAAAGCTGATCCACACGGTGCGCGGCGTGGGATACGTGGTGCGGGCGTAACCGTGGAGAGTATTCGCGGGCGGATGACGGTTTGGTACGCCACCGCGCTCATCCTCAGCATTGCCGTCTTCGCGGTTGTCCTCTACTTCGCGCGCCGCAGCGCTACCTACCAGGATCTCGATCGCCGCATCCAGTCGGAAGCGGACCTTACGGCGGGCATTCTCGCCGAGAGCTATCACGCCCGCGGCGTACTGGTGGAGAAGGACACCGCCGGGCGGCCGGTGCTGACGCCGGAGGTCGCGGCGGTGCTCGAGGTGGTGCCCGACTTCCTGCTCGTGACGAGCCGCGACGGTCGGCTGTTGTTCGCCTCCCCCGATGCGCGCGCGCTCACATTCGCCGAGTTCGAGCAGCTGAACGCGGTCACCCGCCCGCCCGCCGCGGCGGCCTCGCACGTCCCGGGTCGCCTTCGGATCGACCCCAATGGACCAACGTTGCACTACATCGTGCGCGCGGTGCCGGACGCCGGCGATCAGTTCGGCGCCATCTTCGCCGGCGCGAATACCCGTTCCGCCGAGCTCCGGCTCGAGCAGCTGCTGCTCACGATCGTGATCGCGTTCTTCGTCGGCGTGGTGCCGGCGATTCTGGTCGGCGGTTGGATCGCCGGCCGCGCCCTCGAGCCGGTGGACCGGATGATCACGGAAGTGCGTGAGATCACGGACGGCCGGAGCCTGCACCGGCGCCTCGCGGTGCCGATGGAGCGCGACGAGCTGGGGCGGCTCGCCGAGACGCTCAATCAAATGATGACGGGCCTGGAGCGCAGTTTCGCGGCGCTGCGACGCTTCACCGCCGACGCGAGCCACGAGCTGAAGACCCCGCTCACCGTCGTTCGCGCGGGCGTCGAGCGCGCCATCACGCGCCCGGACACGCCGCCGGAAACGCTCGCGGCCCTGGAGGAAACGCTCCAGGAGGTGAACCGGATGACGGAGCTGCTCGAGTCGTTGCTCACCCTGGCGCGCGCCGACGAGGGGCGCGCCGATCTGCACCGCGAATCGGTGGATCTCCGCGACATCATCGCGGAAGCGGGAGAGACGGGGGAGCTGCTCGCCGAGCACGCCGGCGTGGGCATCGAGATCCGACTCCCACCCGAGCCGCTCGTGTTTGGGGTGGACCGGAGCCGCATCCGGCAGCTCGCGCTCAACCTCATCGAGAACGCGGTGAAGTACACGCCGCGCGGGGGGCAGGTCTCTGTCGAGTTGGCGAATAGCGACGGGCGCGCCGTGTTTACGGTCGCGGACACCGGGATCGGGATCGCGCCCGGCGACTTGCCGCACGTTTTCGACCGTTTCTGGCGCGCCGACTCGGCACGCACCCGCACGAGCGAGCGCGCGGGCACCGGCCTCGGTCTCGCCATTTGCAAGTGGATCGCCGAGGCGCACGGCGGCACGATCGAGGTGCAGAGCCGGCCCGGGAGGGGCACGACGTTTACGGTGGGGCTACCGCACAGCTAGATCCACATCTCGTTGTCACCATTCCGCAATTCACGTGCAAGGACTGAGTCACTGGTCGTCGGTATCTCTCAGATGGACACAAAGCTGAGAGCCGACCATGTACGATGACCAGGCGCGAACTCAGAATCTCCCCCCGCTCGAGTGGCTCGTCGTGCACGCGGTAATTCCATCGCTGGCTCTGACACTGTTTCTGCAAATGGGCAGCGATGAACGCGACACCCCCGGAGACACCTATGCGAACCTTCAGCTCAGTCGTTTCGATTACCGGTCACGTCGCCCTGGGGGCTGCTGTGCTCTTCGGGACGGCCAAAGCCGGACGGTCAGATCCTGCTCGTCTTCGTGAGGTGCCGATCATCTTTCAGCCACCCCCACCCGCAGACCAGGAGCCCGGACTATGGGTCCCCGGTCCCGTGACGGTCGCGCCACCAGATGTTGGTTTCATCGCGATACCATCTTCGCCGCCCCAAACTGGGGCGCCGACACACTCGTTCTCGCCCGTGTACTCGGGCCCCGTGAACGGTCCCGGCACTACTCAGCCGAACGCCTGGAGCGCGCTGTTGACCGAGGAGCACGCCGAGGTCCTGACCGGCCCGCTCCCCGTCTACCCCGAGCTGCTGCGCCAGGCCGGCGTTCAGGGCAAAGTCGTGCTTGAAGCCGTTGTAGACACAACCGGGCGCGTCCTGGCGCCGTCGATCACCGTCGTCTCGGCCACTGATCCCGGCTTCGTTGCGCCGGCTCGACAGGCGCTGCTGGCGACGCTGTTTCGCCCAACCATGATCGGGGGGAAGGCAGTCCGGACGCGGGTACGAATTCCTTACGAATTCGCCATTCGGAACGGCACCGGACGTGCTCGATAGCCTGCGCCTGAAGGCTCATCCGGCTGTCATCGTTTTGTAATCTTCGGCCTACTAGCGGGCATGTTGCGACGGGTACTATTAATAAGCAACCAGTCCACCAGCCCGGAGGAGACGGCGGTGTTCAACAACCTGATCGAGTCAAATCGCAAGACCGACAAGAAGGGTGCGTTCGGCCTCGGCTTCGTCTCGCTGATCGGACACAGCGTGATCGTGCTTGCGGCTGTCGTCGCGACGCTGACCGCAGGTGAGAAGAAGGACGCGGGGACGGTCGACACGGCGATGGTCTTCCTCAACCAGGAACAACAAAAGAAGCCGGAAGAGCAGCCCCCTGTCGTGGATGTGCCACAGTTGAAAGGCTTCCAGACCGTCGTCGCACCGACGGATATTCCGACGAACATCCCGCCGATCAATCTGCAGCAGCACTTCGACCCCAAAGACTACACGGGGACGGGCGTGGAAGGCGGTATCGGAATGGGTATCGCGCCCGATCAGGTGTTCAGTGAGTCGGTCGTCGAAGAGCGGCCCGAGGTACTGTCCGGGCCTGCGCTGAACTATCCGGACCTGTTGCGCCAGGCGGGCGTGCAGGGACGGGTGCTGGTGCAGGCGATCATCGATACGTCGGGCCGCGCCGAGCCGCCGTCGGTGAAGGTCATTCAGAGTCCCAATCCAGGTTTCGACCAACCGGCCAAGAACTACGTGCTGCGGGCGCTGTTCCGTCCCGCGCGCGTGCATGGGCGGGCGGTTCGCGTGCTGGTGAACCTGCCGATCGACTTCAAGATCAAGAGATAGGGAGACACAATGAGTTACGCTGAGCTATGGTCATCGATGGGGCCGTTCGCTAAAGGCATTGTGGTCGTCATGTTCATCATGTCGGCCTGGTCGTGGGCGGTGAGCATTTCCAAGCAGATCTATCTCAGGAAATCGCAGAAGGAGACGCGCAAGTTCGCGCCAGAATTCTCGCGCTACCTGCAGGAGGAACAGCTGGACGGCGCGATCGCGCTCGCGGAAAAGAACAAGAAGAGTCACGTCGCGCGCGTGCTGGGTGAGGCCCTCGCCGAGGTGAAGCCGCTGCTTCGCGACCGGGCGACCATCACGGCCGCCGACATCAACTCCGCCGAGCGCGCCGTCGAACGGCAGATGCTTATCATCACCGCCGAGCTGAAGCGCGGCCTGGGCATTCTAGCGACGACCGGTGCGACGGCCCCGTTCGTCGGACTGCTCGGCACGACAATGGGTATCGTGACGGCGTTCCAGGGCATGTCCGCATCGGGTGGCTCGGGGTCCCTCGCGGCCATCACGGGCGGCGTCGCCGAAGCGCTCATCACGACCGCGTTCGGGTTGCTCGTCGCGATTCCGGCGGTGTGGCTGTACAACTATTTCGCGACCAAGATCGACTTCCTCACGGTGGAAATGACCTACACGTCGAAGGAGCTGATCGACTATCTCATCAAGAGTGTCGGCAGCGAGTTCGGCCGTTCGATCTTTACCAAAGAGTTCCAGACCCAGAAGACGTCGCAGACCAGCGGCCCGATCAAGGGATAACGACCGATGGCGATTGGTGGCGGGAAGAAAACGGAAGGCGCGGTCGCGGCGAATATCAACGTCACGCCGATGATCGACGTGATGTTGGTGCTGCTGATCATCTTCATGATCGTGACGCCGGCGATTACGGCCGGGTTCCAGGCGAGCATTCCGCGCGCCAAAAATCCCGACGCGCGCGAAGAGGGGGAAGGCGAGGTCCGCCTCGGCATCGACAAGGACGGGAAGTTCTATCTCGACATCACCGGCGCGAGCGGCAAATACACCGGCCCACGCTACATCAGCGACGCGGATCTGCCGGACCAGCTGACGCGGCTGTACGCCAATCGCACCGTCGACAAGATCCTGTATCTCCGGGCCGACGAGGGGATCGAATACGGGCGCGTGCAGACGGCGCTCGAGATTGCGCGCAAAGCCGGCGTGCGAGTCGTCGGGGCTATCGCCGAGCAGGAACGCGCGGCGCGTCCGGAAAGGCACTAACCGATGCAAAGCGGCGGATCGGGCGGCGGGCTCAGCTCGGACATCAACGTCACACCGATGATCGACGTGCTGCTCGTGCTCCTCATCATTTTCATGATCACCCTGCCGCTGTCGCGCCGGGAGTTCGATGCGCAAGTGCCGCCCGAGCAGAAGCCGCAGCCCAAGCAGAAACAGACAAAGAGCGACCAGATCGTCCTCGAGCTGAAAGCAGACGGCTCGTACGCGATCAA
>WNFB01005381.1_pt1 | contig 11428 bp, 10 predicted proteins | sample 5400501 | NCBI WGS metagenome assembly WNFB01 (sample SAMN13153341, study PRJNA577476) | soil metagenome | isolation source: 200 cm saprolite under Douglas fir tree site 2 hole 1 | place: USA:California | collected 2015-04-18 | reverse complement strand
TTGAGGCGGGGGTCGAGCGTGTCGCGCAGGCCGTCGCCGAAGAGGTTGATCCCAAGCACGGTCACCAGAATCGCGAGCCCGGGGAAGGTCGCAAGCCACCACGCCGTCGAGATGTAGACGCGCCCGTCCGCGAGCATCCCGCCCCACGTCGGTGTGGGCGGCTGCACCCCCAGCCCGAGGAACGAGAGCGCCGACTCGATCACGATGACACGCGCCATGTCGAGCGTCGCGACGACGAGCCACGGCGTGAACGCGTTCGGCAGGATGTGGCGTAGCAGGATCCGGCCGTCGCGGCTCCCGAGCGCCAGCGCCGCCTGCACGAACTCCCGCTCGCGTAGTGAGAGCACCGCGCCGCGCACGACGCGCGCGTACACGACCCAGCTCGAGACCCCGATGACGACGATGATCACGGGCAGGCTCGGCCCCAGGACACCGATCACGGCGATCGCGAGCAGAATGAACGGGAAGGCGAGCTGGATGTCCGCGAGCCGCATGAAGACATCGTCGATGCGGCCGCCGAAGTAGCCCGAGACGAGCCCGACGACCATCCCGATGATCCCCGAGATCGCCACTGCCGCGAAGCCGACCATCAGCGCAGGGCGCGCGCCGAGGATCACGCGGGCCAGGAGGTCGCGACCGAGGTGGTCGGTGCCGAGCACATGCACGCGGCCCGACGGGCCACGCGACCCGGGCGGCTTGAGGCGGTTGCTGATGTCCTGCTCGATCGGGTCCCAGGGGCTGAGCCACGGGGCCCCGAGCGAGGCGGCGAACACGAGCGCGACGACGACGAGACCGAACAGCGCCGTCCGCCGGCGGGCGAGCCGTCGGACGAACGTCAACCACTCGCGCCGTGCCGCGAACCGCTCGGCGGGGATCGCGAGCGTCGTGGCGGGCACACTCACTGGAGCGGGGACCGCGAGGCCGCCACACTCCGTGGATGGCCTGAGACGAGGTGCGCCCCGGCACCGGTCCGCCTGCCGCTGTTCATTCCACTGGGACCGAGGCCGCCGTACTCCCTGGGTGGCCTGAGACAAGGCGCGGCGCGGCTCCGGTCCGCCTGTCGCCTTTCATTCCACAGACCGCGAACGCAGCGGCCCTCATCGCAGACGGATGCGGGGGTCGAGGTAGGTGTAGAGCATGTCCACGACGAGGTTCACGAGCACGAAGGTGGTCGAGAGCAGGAACACCGCCGCCTGGACCACGCGATAATCGCGATTGTAGATCGCCTGCACCGACAGGCGCCCGACACCCGGCCACGCGAAGATCGTCTCGGTGATCACCGAGCCGCCGAGCAGCGTCCCCAGCTCGATGCCGACGATCGTCACGATCGGGATCGCCGCGTTCTTGAGCGCGTGCTTCCAGATGACCGGTGGGCCGCCGACGCCCTTCGCCCGCGCCGTCCGGATGTAGTCCTGGTTCAGCGCCTCGAGCATTCCCGACCGCGTGAGCCGCGTGATACGCGCGGTCGTGAAGAGGCCGAGCGTGATCGCGGGCAGGATCAGGTGCGCGAGCCCGCCGCGCCCGGACGAGGGCAGCAGGTTGAACTGCACCGAGAAGACGAGGATGAGCATGATCCCCAGCCAGAAGGTCGGCATCGACTGGCCCAGCAGGGCGACGACCGTGGAGACATAGTCGAGCATCGTGTTGCGTCGGACCGCCGAGATGATGCCCGCGGGGATCGCGAGGACCAGCGCGACCCCCAGGGCGGCGCCCGCCAACTCGAACGTGGCCGGCATCCGCTCGACGACGAGGGTGAACGCGGGCTCGCCGTGGCGCACCGACTGGCCGAAGTCGCCGCGCAGAGCGCCCGAGAGGAACCGCCCGTACTGGACGATGAACGGATCGTTGAATCCCATCGCCTCACGGAAGCGTTGCACGTCTTCGGCCGACGCGTCCGGCGGCAGCAGCACGAGCGCCGGGTCGCCCGTGAGGTGGAGGATGAAGAAGACCACGAACGAGACGCCGAAGAGGACGAGCAACGACTGCAGCAGCCGGCGGGCGAGGTACGTCTTCATGAAGCCCGTCGGAGACGGGCGACCGCCTCGATGTGCGGTGTCTGCGGGAACATGTCCACCGGGTGCACCCACTCGAGCCGATAGCCCGCACGCACGAGGTCGCCGAGGTCGCGCGCGAGCGTCGCCGGGTTACAGGAGACATAGACGAGCCGCTCGGGCCCGAGCGCGGCGAGCGCCTGGAGGGCCTTGGGATGAAATCCGGCGCGCGGCGGATCGGCGACGACGACCTCCGCCCTGACGCCGTCACGCATCAGCGTCGGGAGCACGGCGCGCACTTCGCCCGCCAGGAACGTGCAGTTCGCGATCCCGTTCGCACGGGCGTTCCGCACGGCGTCGGTGACCGCCGCCGCCACCACCTCGATCCCATACACCCACCGAGCGCGGCGCGCGAGCAGGAGGCTGATCGTGCCCGTGCCGGAGTAGAGGTCCATGACCGTCTCTCCGCCCGAGAGGCCGCACGCGCCCTCGACGACGGCGAAGAGCCGCTCCGCCTGGACCGTGTTGGTCTGGAAGAAGGAATTCGCCGACACCTGGAAACTGAGCCCGCCGAGCGACGCCCGGATGTGGTCTCGCCCCCGAAGCAGGTGCTCCTCCGTCCCGACCGCCACGCTCGCCTTCTTCGCGTTCACGTTGAGCACGACGCTCACCGTTTCCGGCACGCGGGCCGCGAGCCGCTCGGCGACGGGGCCGAACGCCTCCACATCGGGCGCCGTCGCGACGATGTTCACCATCGCCTCGCCGGTGGACCGGCCCTCGCGCAGCGACACGAAGCGCAGGAGCCCCGCGCCGGAGTCCTGGTCGTAGACGGAGAGCGCGCGCGCCCGGATCTCCTGCCGGAACGCATCGAGCAGCGCGTTCATCGTCTCCGACTGGAGCAGGCACCGCTCGATGTCGAGGACGACATCGTAGCGATCGGCCTGGTGCAGGCCGACGACCGTTGTCGTGGGGTCCGCGACGCCGCAACCACCGTCGGTGGCCCGAGAGGGACGGGTGATCGTGAACTCCATCTTGTTCCGGTACCCGTACGGCTCTGGGCCCGGGAGGATCGGCCGGAGTTCGAACGCTCCCAGGCCGCCGATCCGCTCGAGGCAGTCGCGTACCTGCTTCTCCTTGAACGCGAGCTGCGCGGGATACGCGACGTGCTGGAGCCGACACCCGCCACAGCGCCCGAAGTACGGGCACGGCGGCTCGACCCGGTCGGGGGATGGCACCTCGATCGACTCGATGACGGCACGGCCGAACCGTGAGCGGGCGTCCACCAGCCTCACGCGGACGCGGTCACCCGGCACGGCGCCGCGCACGAACACGACGTACCCGTTCACGCGCCCGACGCCCTCGCCACCGAACGCGAGGTCGTCGATGACGAGCTCCAGGCTGTCACCACGCCGAGGTTTCGCCATGACCGCCGCCACTATAGCACTCCGGCCTCGCGGCCTTCGCGCCGACGGGGTATGATACAGATGGATGAGAGTCGGAGCGCCGCGCGCCGTCGCCGATCTACTCGTGACCGCCGTCCCCGAACTCCGCGAGCGGCTCGCCGAGCACCACGTCAGGCGCGTGTGGTCCACCCTCGTCGGCGCCGACGTTGCGCGGCGGGCCAAGCCCCAGGCGCTCGTCGACGGTTGCCTCACCGTGGTTGTCGACAACTCCCCGTGGCTCCACGAGCTCACGCTGCGCGCCGACGAGCTGACGGCGCGGCTTCGCGCGCGGTTCCCCGCCGTCCGCGCGCTCCGGTTCACCCTCGGGACGCTCGAGGAGGCGGGGCCCCCGGCCGCTCCGCGGAGGCGCCCGCGCTCCTCGGCGCCGCTCGGCGCCGCCGATCTACGGGCGATCGACGAGGCGATCTCCCCGATCTCCGATCCGGCCCTCGCGGCCGCCGCGCGGCGCCTGCTCACGAAGGCCTGGCGGTTCCCCGGGGAACGAGGCGCCGAGCGGTGATCCGCCGCCTCCTCGTCCGAACCGCCCTTCTCCTGGCGAGCGTAACGCTCGCCGCGTGCGCCGCCGCCGGGACGGTCGTGACGTCCTTCGACGCGGCGCCGCGGCGTTCCGCGCCCCCGCTGGACGCGCGGGCCCACGCGTACCACGAGTTCGTGGTCGCGCAGATGGCCGCGCAGGCGGGGCGGTTCACCGAGGCGATCCCCGCGCTCCGGGAGGCCCTCAAGCGCGATCCGAACTCGGCCTATCTCTGGACAACGCTCGCGCAGTGGCTCGTGCGCACCGACGCGGCCGACGAGGCGCTTGCCGCCGCGCGGCGCGCCGTCGAACTCGCGCCAGACGAGGTCGCGTCCCACACGACGCTCGCCGAGCTGCTGCGCGCGCAAAAGAAGTGGGCCGAGGCCGAGGCGGAGCTCGAGAAGGTCATCGCACTGAACCCGAGTGCAGAGGACCCCTATCTGACGCTCGCGCGCTACCAGGTCGAGCAGAAGGCCTACGACCGCGCGCGCGCTGTGCTGCTCCGCCTCATCACGACGAACCCTCGGCTGGCACAGGCCCGCTTCCTGCTCGGGCGCCTCGCCATCGAAACCGAGTCGTGGGACGAGGCGATCGCCGAGCTCCAGAAGGCCGTCGAGCTCGATCCCGACCACGACGGCGCCTGGACCGCCCTCGGCTATGTCTACGAGACGCGCCGCAAGCCCGACGAGGCGGTCGAGATCTACCGGCGCGCCGCCAAGGCGAACCCCGACAACCCGGCGTTCGTCGAACGGCTCGGCGACCTGCTGATCAGGCTCGGCCGCTTCCAGGAGGCGCAGGCGGAGATCGAGGCGCTCGCCGAGGTCGCGCCGCGCGACGCGCGCGTGTGGATGAAGCTCGGGGCGGTCTTCTACGAGCAGAAACAGTGGGACCGGGCGGCCGACGCCTTCCGGCGCGCCGTCACGCTCGAGCCGACGAACCTTCGGGCGCGGTACTTCCTCGCCACCACGTACATGGACGGCGGGAAGGACACCGAGGCCCGCGCGGAGCTCGAGCGCATCCTGCGCGTCGACCCTCGCTCGATCGACGCGCGCGTCCAGCTCGGATTCCTCCACGGACGGGCCAAGCGCCACGACGAGGCGATCGCAGTCCTCCGCGACGCCGTCAACCTCGAGCCGAAGCGGCCCGAGCTCTTTCTCTACCTCGGCACCGCGTACTTCCGCGGCAAGCAGTACGACCGCGCCGTGGAGACCCTCCGGGAGGGACTGAGCCTCGACGACAAGAACAAGGACCTCCACTTTCAGCTCGGCGTCGTCTTCGAGAAGCAGGCGAAGTTCGACGACGCCGTCCGCGCGTTCCGGCAGGTGATCGCACTCGATCCCAAGCACGCCGAGGCGTACAACTACGTCGGCTACATGTACGCCGAGCGCGGGCAGAACCTCGACGAGGCGATCCAGCTCATCAGCGAGGCGCTCACGATCGAGCCGGACAACGGCTATTTCATCGACAGCCTCGGCTGGGCGTACTACCAGAAGGGTCGCTACCCCGACGCCCTGAAGGAGCTCAAGCGCGCCGTCGACAAGACGAAGGAACCCGACCCGGTGATCTACGAGCACCTCGGCGACGCCTATCTGAAGAACGGACTCGAGACCGAGGCGCTCGCCGCGTGGGAGAAGGCCCTGCAGCTCGACCCGGCCGCCGAGGGGGTCAAGAAGAAGATCGAGGACCTCAAGGATAGCGGGCGCCGGGCCAAGAGTGGCTCGAAGGCGTCTCAGTAGCCTCCTCTGCCTGCTGGGGCTCTTAAGCGGGTGCGCGACCGCGCCCCCGCGCCAGCCGGTCGCCGACGACGCCCGCCACGCGCTCGGGCTCCTCGAGGCGCGCTGGCACGAGTTCACCGACCTCCGCGCCCTCGCCGACATCATGCTCACGCGCGGGGGGGAGAGCCAGCAACTCACCGGTGCCCTCCTCGTGAAGGGCCCCGACTCGGTGCGCTTCGAGGCGCTCTCTCAGTTCGGCCAGCCCTACTTTCTCGTCACCGTCCACGAGGGCCGGCTCACCGCGTACGACGCCGCGAAGAACGAGGCGCTCGTGGGGCCGGCCAACGCGGCGACGATCGCCCGGGTGCTCGGGCTGCCACTCGACGCGGACGCGCTCGTCGCGGTCCTCGCCGGGCGCGCCGTGCCGCCGAAGGACCTGCGTGTGGCCGAGCTCGTGCCAGCCGACGGCCTCGGCCCTTCGCTGACCCTCGTCGGCGCCGACCGGCGCCAGCGCGTCTGGATGGACCTCAGGACGGGCGAGGTCCAGCAACTCGAGATCGATGGCGGACGCTTCCCGGTCACGATCACCTTCCGGCGCGACGGGGAGGTCTGGTTGGGGTTCGACCTCCGATCCGAGCCCGCCAACGTGACGGGATCGGTGATCTACCGGAACGTGGCCGTGGGCGCCGGGATCGACCCCGAGCGGTTCACGCTGGCGCTGCCGAAAGGGGCGAAAACACGGAACATCCGTTGAAATCGTCCTGGCTGCATGCTAGGCTTCGATGCCTTGTCGAAGCGGTCGCGCGTCGCCCGTCGGCTGGTGCTCAGCGCCGCGGCCAAGATCAACCTCGCCCTGGAGGTTCTGGGTAAGCGGGACGACGGCTATCACGAAGTCGCCACGGTCATGCAGGCGGTGGACCTTTCCGACCGGCTTGTGATCGAGGACGCCGAGGGCCTGGAACTGCGTGTCAGCGCCCCCGATCTTCCGAGCGACGGGAGGAATCTCGTTGTGCGGGCAGCGCACGCGTTGCGGGAGGCGACGGCAGTGAGCCGGGGGGCCCGGATCACGCTCGACAAGCGAATCCCGGTGGCGGCCGGGCTCGGCGGCGGCTCGGCGGACGCCGCGGCGGCGCTCGTGGGCCTGAGCCGCCTCTGGGGGCTCCGCTGGCCGGCGGCGCGGCTCGCCGAGCTCGCCGCGACGCTCGGAACGGACGTGCCGTTCTTCCTGCGCGGCGGCGCAGCGCTCGGGACCGGGCGGGGCGAGCGGATCGAGCCGGTCGCGGGCACCGCGCTCGCGTTCGTGCTGGTCAACCCTGGCGGCGGCGCGAGCACCCTGGCAATCTATGGGGGCGTGACCCCCGCGATGTATTCTGACGGCAGCCACGTCCGCCAGATGGTGGCGGCGCTCCGGAGCCGCGACCCGGCGCGGGTCGGCGCGAGCCTCTTCAACGCGCTCGAGCGTGTCGCGGCCACGGCGTACAGGCAGGTGGCGCAGATGGAAGGCGCGCTCCTGGCGGCGGGCGCGCTGGGCGCAGCGATGTCGGGCAGCGGGCTCACCGTGTTCGGCGTCGCGCGCTCATTCGACCACGCGCGGCAGATCCGGGCGCGCGTCGCCCGGGGCTCCTGGGCGTGCTGGGCGGTGCGCGCGATTCGAGGCCCGGCGATCCGGATGACCCGGGACCCCTGAGGAGACGCGAACGATGGGGCGTGGCCAAGTGGCAAGGCGCGGGACTTTGGATCCCGTATTCGGAGGTTCGAATCCTCCCGCCCCAACCACACCTCGAGCGAGGCACCGATGGCCTACGAACTGAAGCTCTTGACGGGGAACGCGAACCGGCCGCTGGCCGAGGAGATCGGGCAGTACCTGCGCGTGCCGCTGGCGGACGCGGAGGTGACGCGCTTCTCGGACGGCGAGGTGTACGTGCAGATCAACGAAAACGTCCGCGGCGCGGACGTGTTCGTGATCCAGCCGACGTGCCCGCCGGTGAACGACACGCTCATGGAGCTGCTCATCATGATCGACGCGCTGAAGCGCGCCTCCGCGCGCCGAATCACGGCGGTCCTGCCCTACTACGGCTACGCGCGCCAGGACCGCAAGGTCCAGCCGCGGGTGCCGATCTCGGCGAGGCTCGTCGCCGACCTGCTCGAAGCGGCCGGTATCGACCGGGTGCTCGCGCTCGATCTCCACGCGGGGCAGATCCAGGGCTTCTTCCGACTCCCGGTGGACCACCTCTTCGCCGCACCGGTCATCATCGACTATCTCGGCAAGAAGGAGCTGCGTGAACCCGTCATCGTCGCGCCCGACGCGGGCGGGGTCGAGCGGGCGCGCGCGATCGCCAAGCGGCTCAACGCGAGCCTCGCGATCATCGACAAGCGGCGCGAGGGCCCGAACTCCGCGGTGGCGATGCACCTGATCGGCGACGTCCAGGGCAGGGAGGCCGTCGTGATCGACGACATGATCGACACCGCGAGCACGCTCATCCAGGCCGTGAGCGCGCTCGAGCGCGAGGGCGCGCGGCGCATCCTCGCGTGCGGCGTCCACCCGGTCCTGTCGGGCCCCGCGGTGGAGCGGATCACCAAGTCGCCGCTCGAAGAGGTCGTCGTGACCAACTCGATCCTCGTGCCCGCCGAGAAGCGCACGGCGCGTGTCACGGTGCTGACCGTGGCGCCGCTACTCGGCGAGGCGATCCGCCGCATCCACGACGAAGAGTCCGTGTCGACGCTGTTCGTATGACCGCGCCGGAGGGAGCCTGACGATGGAGATGCAAGAGCTGACGATCAAGCGACGCCAGGCGACCGGCAAGGAGGTCGCCAAGCGCCTGCGCCGCGCGGGCGAGGTACCCGCCATCCTCTACGGCGGCGCCAAGCCCGAGCCGGTTGTCGTGGACCCGAAGGCCGTGCTCAAGATGATCCACGGCCGTGAGGGCACCACCCAGCTGCTCGCGCTCAAGTTCGACGGCGAGGCGGGCGGCGGCAGGCGCATGGCGATCATCCGCGACCTGCAGTTCCACCCCGTGACGGAGCACCTCCTCCACGTGGACCTGCAGGAGGTGTCCGCCGATCGGACGATCACGGTACGCGTGGCGGTCCGCCCGGTGGGGGAACCCGCTGGCGTCAAGGAGCAGAAGGGCATCCTCAACATCGTGGTCCACGAGCTCTTGGTCTCGTGCTTGCCGACCGCCATCCCCGAGCGCATCGATGCCGACGTGACGGCCCTGATGATCGGCGACGTGCTGACCGTGGCCCAGCTTCAGGCGCCCGAGGGCGTCCGGATCCTGACCCCGCCAGGGCAGGCGGTCGCCACGGTGGTGCCGCCCATGGCCGAGGAGGCGCCCGTGGCGGCGGCGCCCGCGGCGGCTACGGTCACCGAGCCGGAGGTGCTCACGGAGCGCAAGCCGAAGGAAGAGGAAGCCCCCCCCGAAGAGGGCAAGAAAGCCAAGAGGCCCGAGAAGGCGGAGAAGGAGAAGTAGCGGAGCCGGACCCGCGTGGCCCACGCGGTGGTGGGGCTCGGGAATCCCGGAGCGGAGTACCGGGACACCCGCCACAACGTGGGCCAGCGCGTCCTCGATCTCCTCGCCCAGATGCTCAAGCGCCCGTGGCACCGCGAGGGCCAGGCTCTCGTGGCTCGGGGCCAGTGGCGGGGCGAGACGATCCACCTCATCAAGCCGCTCGCGTTCATGAACGTGTGCGGTCCCGTCGTCGCCCGGTCGCTCCAGCGCCTCGGCGCCGGACCGGCCGACCTCGTCCTCGTCTACGACGACATCGACCTGCCGCTCGGCGCGGTCCGCACGCGGCTCCGGGGCAGCCACGGCGGCCACAAGGGCGTGCGCTCGGTCATCGAGGCGCTCGGCACCTCGGACATCCGGCGCGTCAAGGTGGGCATCGGGCGTCCCGACCGAAAGGAGGACGTCTCCGACCACGTGCTCGCCACGTTCGCGCGGGACGAGCTGCCAGTGATCGACGCCTCGGTCGCCGAGGCGGCGGAGCGCGTGCTCGCGTTGCTCCGATAGCGCGGCCGGGTACCTGGACCTACCGGAAGAAGGCGGCCGTCACCGCGGCGAAAAGGGGCAGCAGGATCAGGGCGCTGTAGAGCATGTAGCCGAAGAAGGTCGGCATCTTCACGCCCTGCTCCTCCGCGATCGACTTCACCATGAAGTTGGGCGCGTTGCCGATGTATGAGTTGGCGCCCATTGCCACCGCGCCCACGCTGATCGCCTCGAGGATCGTGTGGGGGACGTCCACCACCTCGCCCGCAAGGCCCAGGCCCTGCCCCAGCGCGAGGAACGTCAGGTAGGTCGGGGCGTTGTCGAGAAACGACGAGAGCACGCCGGTCGCCCAGAAGAACTGCCACGGCTCGCTCACGCCGAGCTCGCGGCCCCGGAGCCGCAAGAGCTCGAGCGCGGGGATCATCGTGAGGAAGATACCGAAGAAGAGGACCGCGACCTCCACGATCGGGTAGGACGTAAAGCCGTTCGCCCGGCGGATCTCACGCGGCGTCCGCCAGAGCGAGACGGCCGCCACGGCCACCATGACGGCTTCCCGCCAGGGTTCACCGAGGAACGCGACCGCGACGACCACGCCGGCGAGCCCGAGGCCGTTCAGCGCGCCGCGGATCCTGAGCGGTTCGAGCTGGGTCCGGTCACGCCGGATCGCCGCCAGGGGCTCGCGCGTGTAGAGGACCGTGTCCCACACGAAGTACGTCACGAGGAGCACGCCCACCATCAGGAGCCAGTGGGGCCAGAGCCGGAAGGTCCAGGCGAAGGGCACGCCCTGCAGGTAGCCGAGGAAAAGCGGCGGATCGCCGAGCGGCGTGAGCATGCCGGCGATGTTCGAGACCAGGAAGATGAAGAAGATGACCGTGTGCCTGACGCGCGTGCGCTCGCGGTTGGTCTGGAGGAGCGCGCGGATCAGGAGCATCGAGGCGCCGGTGGTGCCAATGCACGATGCGAGCAGGGAGCCGGTCGCGAGAAACGCGGAGTTCACGAGCGGGGTCGCGGGGAGGTCGCCGCGCATGAGGATTCCGCCGGAGATCACGTAGAGGGCGGCCAGCAGGATGATGAACGAGACGTACTCCTGCGTCATGTGGACGAGCGCCGACGGCTCCCGGACGAGGTAGAGGGAGAGCACCGGCAGTCCGAGCACGATCGAGACGACGAGCTTGTTGCGGTTCGACTCCCACCAGTGCGGCACCGCGAGGGGAAGGACCGCGATGGCGAGGAGCATGACGACGAACGGGGCCACGGAATAGACGGGCAAGAGGGCGGCGCTCGTCACGGCTTGGAGTCTCCCGGGACGGGGGATGTCGGCCCGCCTAGTGTAGCAGCCTGCGCTCGATTGCCGGGGGGTGGAGCGCGTGATATATAGTGTTTATCCAGCGGCGCGGGTTTTCCGAGGGGGGAGCGGAGTGACCAAGGTCATCGTCGAGCCCGACGAGTCCTTTGAGAACGCGCTCAAGCGGTTCAAGAAGCAGTGTGAGAAGGCCGGGCTCCTGTCGGAGTTCAAGAAGCGCCAGCACTACGAGAAACCCAGCGTCCGGCGCAAGCGGAAGGCGCTCGCCGCCCGCAAGAAAGCCAAGCGCCGGGAGCGGATGGCCGATTAGCCGGAACACTCCAGGACGTACCGCCGACACTCCCTTAGTCTCCCGCGGGAGCGAATGAGGCGACGGGTGGAGGCAGGCCACACCTGGGAGCGATCCACCGAGTGGAACGCGGTGCGCGCGCTCCTGGCTCACGAAGCGCAGACCGA
>WNFB01005380.1_pt1 | contig 11429 bp, 9 predicted proteins | sample 5400501 | NCBI WGS metagenome assembly WNFB01 (sample SAMN13153341, study PRJNA577476) | soil metagenome | isolation source: 200 cm saprolite under Douglas fir tree site 2 hole 1 | place: USA:California | collected 2015-04-18 | reverse complement strand
CGACGAAGTGGGTGGCAGAGTTTCGTGACTCGGGGAAGTCCCACCAAGCTGTTCCCACGGCATCACATCAGAAGCCCTAGATTCCTCAGTGGTGGCGAGGATTCCGTCCTGGGGCTGCGAAGCATCGACTTCCAATGACGTCACTGCGGCAGAAGCCAGCGGATGAGGCACAAGAAGCTCACCTGTTTGTATGTCGAAGAGAGAGGCAAACTGAAAGGCCACAGAGCTGGCCGGCGCAAGTTCTCTTACTTTGGCATAGAGCTGAGAAGGTTTCTTTGAATTTTCAGAGTCTGGACTCTCGATGAGAATGTCAATCGCCTTACCCAATTCGGCCACCGCAGCCATGGCATCCCCCTTTTCCTCGTGCACATGTGCCAAGAGTTCGAGGAACGGGACGCAACGAGGTCCGGCAGCCAAGTATTCGCGCAACAAGGATTCGGCCAGCCAGAAGTCTTGTCGCTCGATCGCTTCATTGGCGAGGGACTCAAATGCTTGCCGAGCCGTGACAAGACTGCCTAGTCGTAGATGCAGCGTGGCAAAGAGCCGTCGAGCTTCTGTGTTGTGAGGATCAAGTGAGAGCAGCTCTTTCAACGCAGCGGACGACCGGCCGTACTTGCCGGTGTTCATGTGGATGATGGCTTCCTCGAGAAGCGCGCTTTTCTTGCTGTAGCCGACAACACCCCGTTTGTGCACCCGGGAAGGGGTCTTTTTGTCAGCTTTTTGAGGGGGTTTCTTGTCGGTCCGCACGTTACAACCTTAGCAGATCATCGAAAGATACGAAGTGGCTCCCCTGGCCACTTTGCACCAGAATTCGATTCCGTTCGGTTTCTCACGATCTTGAGGGGAGGCAAACTGGACGGAGAAATGCAATCCTAGTGCCATTATGGTCTTCACCGTGGATTTGAATGTCGTTTATTATTAAGGTGTTAGGCGAGCCCCTCCTCTTCTTTTTCCTCGATCCATTCTCAAAAATGAACAAGCCCTTCAAGAATCACCCTCGAGAGAGCTTTCTCTCGGAGCGACTACGGGGAGACTCTACGCAAATGGGCGGGTCTTTTCTACGGGAGCCCACGAAGTACGAACCAGGGTTGAGTAGGCAAGGGGCATCCCTGAACAGGATGTCGAGCAACCAAGCGGTAGGCCCGGCCGTCTGATCGCGGAAATCTGGTGCTATTCAGTGGTTGCTGTAGCAGCTCTCATGCAACAGACACGCAAGCTGGTTGTGTCGATGACGAGCCTTATGGTACCGTTCTCCATTCCCATTTTCACGCTCGACGCGGTTCAGGGGATGATCGGTCTCTCCGCATACATTGTTTGGGAATCATGGATGTTTTCGCTTTCGGACAATTGAGGTGGATCAGGCAGGTCTCTCTCGTCTGTCTGCTGGCAGTGCTGAGTGGATTTCTGCTTCCTCTCACCCCGCGGGCTGAATCTGGAGGAAGCTCCTCCGAACGCATCTCCCTCGACTTCAATGATGTCGAACTCTCTGTTTTTGTTCGCTTCATCAGCGAGTTGACCGGTAAGAACTTTGTCTTGGACGACGTTGTCAAGAAGGCCGGGGGGAAAATCAGCGTGTATTCCCCTACCAAGGTCACGCACGACCAAGCGTACAGCATGTTCGTGGCGGCGCTCGAGGTCAGTCGTCTGACTGTCATCACGAAAGGGAACGTCAATCAGATCGTGGCGATGGGGGACATTCCTCCGGAGCGCGGGGTATTCGTCTACAAACTCAAAAACGCCAATGCGACTGACCTGGCCGCCATCCTGACCAATCTCGTCGCCCGATCTCAGACCGTGGCACAGACGGCGCCAGGCGCACGTCCACCGTTCAGGCCGTTGAGCGAATTCGAAGCCCCCGTCCAGGTCTTTGCGGACAAAGCCACGAACTCGATCATCGTCAGTTCGACCAAAAACGCCTACACCAAGTTGCAGTCCGTGATTCGAGACTTGGATACGGCCCGGAAGCAGGTCTTTGTCGAAGCCGTCATCGTGGAGGTGGAGGTCGATCGGCTCAGACAGATCGGGAGCGACCCTCTTCAGGTAATCGGCGCGGGCAGGAGCGGTTCAGTGCAAGGCATTGCTGGATTCAATAGCGCACCGGAAAATTTGGCAACCATCGCGCAGGCCATTAGTGGGGTTGCTGCAGGCGGTGCAACTGGAGGAACGGTGTCGGCCCTCAACACGGTCAACGTACGCGCATTCTTACAACTATTGCTGAGCCTCACAGACACGAATGTCCTGTCGACCCCCCAAGTGCTCGCCGCAGACAATCAAAAGGCCAAGATCGTCGTGGGTGAAAATCGTCCGTTCCCCACCGGTCAGGCCCAGGGCATCACGGGCGGGACCCTTGTCACGATCGAGCGAAAAGATGTCGGCGTCACACTGGAAATCACCCCGCAGGTCTTGGAGAACGACTTGATCCGATTAGAAATTAAGCAGGAGATTACCGCGATCGCGGAGGCTGTGGCGCAAACGATCGGGAGCGGGACGGCCAGCATCCCGGTCGGACCCACCACGACCAAACGGTCGATGGAGACGACCGCCATCGCGAAAGATCAACAGACCATCGTCGTCGGCGGGCTCGTGCGGGATAACATCACCATCAATGAGCGAAAAGTTCCGCTCTTGGGCGATATCCCGTTCTTGGGATGGCTGTTCAAATTCCAAAGCCGACAGATTGTGAAGCTCAACCTGCTCGTATTCCTGACCCCAACCTTAGTCAGGGATGAAGCGGACATGGTGGAGTTGAACGCCCGCAAGTCAGCGGACTTGGGAACCCTGCAGCGCGAAAGTCGGATTGAGGAACCCACGAGGCTCAAGCAAGAGGTCTTAGAAAAACTCGAACGCCCGAATGGAACTCCCCGTCCCCTTCCGAATACAGTAGATCCATCCGCTCCACTCCAGTCACCCATGCGACCTGAGTAATCTCTGATCAAGAGCGTCAGCCATCGCTGCCTTGGCTCGCGCCTCCCACAAATCCATCATCCACTCCCTCTCCGAAGGCAGAAGTCTTTAACCCACACTATTCATGACGGTCCATCGTCCCCCACCCTTCCCTCCCCCATAGCGTGGAGGAGGGAAGGGTGGGGGCGCGAAACCGGCGCACAGAGCCCTGAGGACTCGAGGCGTACTCGTGCAGTACGGTGGGGGTCCGAGGGGCGAGCCCGCAGGCCGGAGGCTCGTCGTCGCAGCGGATCGGCGATGCAGCAGAAGCACTCGTGAACAATGCGGGTTAAGGTGGCGTGAACCACCGTGACGTCAACAAATCAACGTAATAACTGTAAAGATTGGTCGGCCAGGGGTATGGGGTGAGTGACGGGTTTCGAACCCGCGACCTCCGGATCCACAATCCGGCGCTCTAACCAGCTGAGCTACACCCACCATACGGAGAAGAAACTCGACACAGGTTCTGTGGCGGAGGGGATCTTAACAAAGAGAGAAGAATACCCGCAACTCACTGTCGTCCGTTCAGCCTCGTGCATCGAAGGCTGCCTGCATTTCGGTGAGAATTGCAGCGGCGGAGGCGGCAGGATCCGAAGCATCTCTTATGGGTCGGCCGACCACCAAGTAGTCAGCCCCCGCCGAAATCGCCTGGGTCGGCGTGGTCGCCCTGGCATGGTCATCGACATGTTTGCCGGCTGGACGCACACCGGGCGTGACAATTAGAAATCGCGGACCGACCTTGGGGCGGAGGATCGCCGGCTCTTCGCCCGAGGCCACCACCCCATCACAGCCCACCTCGGACGCTAATAAGGCGCGCGCGGTGACCAAGTCCTGGACGCTCCGCTGAATACCCATCTCGCGAAGATCCTGGCTGTCAAAGTTGGTCAGCACCGTAACCGCCAACAGTCTCAGAGCGGAATCTCCACGGCCTTGGACGGCTGCGACCAGGGCTTTCCGGTTTGCATGAACCGTCAAGAATTCCACGCCCATCGCCGCAACCCGCGCAGTGGCCCGACGAACAGTCTCCTCGATATCGAGAAACTTGAGGTCCAGAAACACCCGCTTGCCTTGGGCGATCAGGCGTTGGACCATCTCCGGTCCGGCGGCAGTGTAGAGTTCGAGTCCGACCTTCACAAACACGATCTGATCCTGCACGCGATCGAGAAGCCGCTCAGCCTCAGCGCTTGAGGGAACGTCGAGAGCCAAGATTAAGCGGTCACGAGCAATGATAGTTGACATGGGCTTGTCCCTATGAAGAATGGCTCACCTTGACGATTCATTGAGCCGTATGGTACAAGTGTGCGCATTTTCTAGAGGAGTTTACTATGCCGGTTGTACACAAATCGACGATTCGTCGAGCCCGCCAAGCTGTAAAGCGGCACGACCGTAACCGTGCGACGTTGGGTGCCCTTAAGAGCCTCGTAAAGAAAGTCCAAGCGGCCGTGACTGAAAAGAACGTCGAGGATGCGAAGGTATCCCTGCGCCATGCCACGTCGGCCCTCGGCAAGGCTGTGACGAAAGGTGTGATGAAACCCAATACGGCCTCGCGCCGGATTGCTCGCCTCACGCTCCACGTCAACTCCTTGTCTCCTTCCCCCTCGTAATCGTTCGCACGTTCGATATGGTTCTAGCCCTCATCGGTTGCGGCACCTCGGCGCCACGACTTGTTGAGGGTAGATGCGCATTTATCTGGGCACGATCGCATAGCCGCAACAACACGTCTTCAAGAATTCGCGCAGAACGTCCACCACTTCCACCCTTCAGCCGGGCATCGGCATCCAAAAATAACCGAAGCGCCTCATGCAAATGGGCATCAGGAAATTGCTCGAGAAATGCTCGCACCTTGTAAGGATCCATGCGCAAGGTCCGAGCGGCCTCCCCCTCGCGGCCCCCTTGCCGTACGACTTCTTTGACCTTCCACAGTCTCCGATATTGCCAGGCTAGTGAGCCAAGAATTCTCAATGGAGCCTCCCCCGCTTCCAGATTTCTGGCCAGGATTGCCAATACCCGCCCGCGGTTTTTCGCGCCGATCGCCGACGCCAAATCAAACACCGAAGCGCCTGGCTCCGTTCCGCGCAACGTCGCCACATCGCCGGCGGTGACAGCCTGGCCGGGCGAGACATACGCAGCCAGCTTTTCCAGTTCACGCCGAACTGAGTAGAGCGAGCCACCACAGACTTCTTTGAGCAACTCGATAGCCTCCTCGTTGAGCCGGATCCCGACCCGTTCAGCATCCTTTCTGAGCCAAGGAATCCACTGCTCCTCTCTGAGAGGAGAACAATCGACCGTCATCGCGGCCTTTGCTAGTGCCTGGGTGAACTTGAGTCGTCCATCAAGTTTCGATGCGACGAAGATCACAGCTGTGGAATCATTCGGCTCCTTCAGATAGGGAAGAATGGCATCGCACTCCCGGGCCGGAAGTTTATCGGCCGCTTTCACCACTACTACTCGCCGAGCCGCAAACACGGCTACTTCCGAAGCACAAGTGACAATCTCTGCCCCGCTCACATCATCTCCATAGAACAGATCACAATTGAAGTCGCTTTCGCCCTCCCCCAACAACGCGGTCTTCAGCGCACCCAGAGCCATATCGCGCAGCAAGTCTTCTTCACCGACCACCGCATACAGCGGCGCGACCGTTCCTTGCGCAAGCTGCGCGTTGAGCTGAGCATGAGAAATAGCTGAGGCCATAGTGGATATCCGATTTATTTGATGTTGGTGTCCGCGTTGTCCGACGCTGGACGCGCGGGCGGCTTTGCCAACTGCCCCGATTCCAACTGGAGTAGAAAGCGGGAAGCCAAGTCCTCGGCGATGAAACGGCCGGCTTGTTCCAAGGCCCGGTTCTGCAGGACGCGATTGAACTGCAGGTCGGGCGTCACGTAGAACTCCGAGGCACCTTTCGCCGTTTGCGCCCACACGAGACGTTTCGTCCTGGTCTCCTCCACCTTGACGATCACCACAACCTCTGCGCGGCTTTCGAGCGTAGTGGTCCGGCTGAAACTGAGCGTCGGAAGAATGACCGAGAGGATTTGGCCGGACAGCACAAGATCGGCCGCCTCAGCTTCTGAAACGATCTGCGCCCCACTGCCCGAAGAGAACTCATGGCGCAGATAGTTGGTATAGCGGACCTCCAGGTTGGGCTCGAAACTCTTATTCTCCAAGGTCTGGACTACCAACCGCGGTGACGGTGACGTGGAGGAGGATGTCGCTGCTGCACTTCCAATTGTGGGCCCAGCTCCCTCCACACGGAATTGATAGCCGCAGCCGGCGAGAGCCGCAAGCAACGCGAGACTGGCGGGAAACGCGAGACGGACAAGAGAGCCTCTAGTTTCCAGTGTGTCGCGCATGTCTCGCTTTTCTCGCCAATCTCGGCGACGTTCACAGGACAAAGTTCATCAGCTTTTTTTCGACATACACAATCTTCTTCGGCTCCTTGCCCTGCAGCCATTCCGCGATCTGCGCACGAGCCAACCCTTCGACCTGCTCGCGAGTGGCGTCGGCTCCCACGTCGAGTTTGGTCCGCAACTTTCCATTCACCTGGATCGGAATGGTCAACCGATCGCTCACCGTCAGGACCGGGTCAAAGATTGGCCAAGGCTGCTGAGAGACGCTCGGCTGGTGGCCCAGCACCTTCCACAATTCTTCCGCCAGATGGGGCGCGAAGGGTGCCAGGATCAGGACAAATGGTTTGAGTAAGGCCCGTGAGCGCTGCTCGGCCTTCGTCATCTCATTGGTAAACACCATCATCTGGGAGATCGCGGTATTGAACCGCAACGTTTCGATATCCTCCGTCACCTTCTTGATCGTCTGATGGAGCAACCGCTGATGTTCGAGAGTGGGAACCGTCGCCACCACGGTACTCGAGAGCCGGCCTTCTTCATTCACCATGAGTCGCCAGGCCCGTTCGAGAAACCGCGTAACCCCTTCTACGCCCCTCGTACTCCAGGGCTTCACGGCCTCCAGCGGGCCCATGAACATTTCATAGAGCCGCACTGCATCGGCCCCGAACTGGTCCATCATTTCGTCGGGATTGACGACGTTGCCACGGGATTTCGACATCTTCTGGTTGTCTTCTCCCAGCACAATCCCCTGATGCACAAGCTTCTTGAACGGCTCCGGCGTACTGACCACCCCAATGTCGTACAGAATCTTGTGCCAAAACCGCGCATAGAGCAAATGCAGCACGGCATGTTCGCTGCCGCCGATGTAGAGATCCACCGGCATCCAATAGCGCTCTTTCGCAGGATCGACGAGTTGCTTTGAATTCCTGGGATCAATGAATCTCAGATAGTACCAACAGGAGCCAGCCCACTGCGGCATAGTGTTGGTTTCACGGCGTGCCTGCGCCCCACTGATCGTGTCGGTGGTCGTCAGCCAGTCGGTTAAATTTGCGAGCGGGCTTTCGCCGCTCCCGGACGGTTTGAAGTTGTTGGTCTCCGGCAAAAGCAGCGGCAACTGCTCTTCCGGAAGCGGAAGGGCCTGGCCATCGACCCACACAATCGGAAAGGGCTCGCCCCAATACCGCTGACGGGCAAACAGCCAGTCCCGCAACTTGTAGTTCACGGCCTTGCGACCCTTGCCGTGCGATTCTAACCAGGCCGTGATTTTGGGAATCGCGTCACCCGGTGTCAGCCCATTGATGGTAAAGCTTCCATCTGGCGTCGTGGAATTGACGACGGTACCCTTGTCGGTCGCGACGAAAGCCTCTTGTTCAACCTGACCGCCCGCGATCACTTCGCGGATCGGTATGCCATAGGACTTCGCAAAGGCCCAGTCTCGCTTGTCGTGCGCGGGCACAGCCATAATGGCCCCTGTCCCATAGCCCATCAACACGTAGTCGGCAATCCAAATGGGCAGCGGCTCGTCGTTCACCGGATTCAACGCATAGCCGCCGGTGAAAACCCCGGTCTTTTCCTTTTCGAGTTCCTGCCGTTGGAGATCGCTTTTTCTGGCCGCCGCCTCGCGATACGCGGTGACCGCGGTACAGCGGTCGGCAGTCGTGAAGACCTCCACTAACGGATGCTCCGGCGCCAGGACCATATAGGTCGTGCCAAACAAAGTATCGGGCCTCGTCGTGAAGATCCGAACCGTGCCGGGGACGCCGGCCAAATCGAACTCGACTTCCGCGCCGATCGATCGGCCGATCCAATTCTTCTGCATCTCCAATGTGCTGGCCGGCCATTCGACCAGCTTTAAATCTTCAAGGAGTCGATCGGCGTAGGCCGTGATCTTCAACACCCACTGGCGCATCGGCTTGCGCACCACATCGAACCCGCCGACTTCACTCTTCCCGTCGATAATTTCTTCATTGGCGAGCACAGTCCCTAGCGCCGGGCACCAGTTCACTGGCACTTCCGCCACGTAGGCCAACCCTCGCTCGAACAGCTTCAGAAAAATCCATTGTGTCCAGCGATAATAATCGGGGTCGATTGTGCTGATCTCACGTTCCCAGTCGTACGACAGACCGACACGTTTCATCTGACGTTTGAACGTGGCGATGTTTTGCGCCGTCGTGATGGCAGGATGGACGCCCGTCTTCACGGCGTATTGCTCGGCGGGCAAGCCGAACGCGTCCCACCCCATGGGATGCAGCACATTGAAGCTCCGCATGCGCTTATAGCGGGAGACTATGTCCGTCGCGATGTAGCCTTCCAGATGGCCCACATGCAGGCCCGACCCGGACGGATAGGGAAACATGTCGAGGCAATAGAACTTGGGCTTGGCGGGATCGTCCGTGACGCAAAACGTCCGGTGTTCCTCCCAATAGGCCTGCCATTTCGACTCGATGGCGTGATGGTCGTAACCCTTGCTCATAGCAGCGACTCAGGCGGTTCACCAGTGTTGAAGCGTGAGAAAAAGACGAAGGACTCTAACATAGCCCACCCAGCGCCACAAGATTTGCGGGCACTCACCATGGCCTCCTTTGTTATACTGACAGGCACGAATGGGATGGTATGGCGAGCACATCTTCCCACACCTGATGGAGTGGGTGATGGGAGGCGAGGAGTTTCAGATACAGCGCTCGCTGGTGCTCGCGCGAGTCAACGGCACGGTACTGGAAATCGGGTTCGGTACCGGCCTCAATCTCCCTCACTACCCTGCAGCCCTGTCTAGCCTCCACGCCATCGATCCGGCCCATATGTTGCCCAGGAAAATCGCGGAACGCAGCGCGGCGATACCCTTTCCGCTCCAGATTCAACGGACCAGCGCAGAGACGTTGCCCTATAACGCCCGCTCCTTCAACTTCGTTGTGAGCACCTGGACCCTCTGCACCATTCCCGATCCGGTCAAGGCACTCCTAGAAGTCTATCGAGTCCTCAAGCCTGACGGAGTGTTTCTGTTTCTAGAACATGGCCGGAGCGAGGACGCGAAGGTTGCAGCGTGGCAGGACCGGTTTAATCCTGTTCAGAACATCATTGGCTGTGGCTGTAATCTGAACCGCAAGATCGACCAAATCATTGCCCAGGCCGGCTTGATGATCATGACCCTCGATCGATTCCAGATGCAGAGCGTACCCAGACTCGGAGGCGAGATGTACCGAGGTGCAGCAACCAGACCGGACTAGATCACAGGCCGACCGTTGAGGAGTGGAGAAAAACCGGTCACCGAGATGAACTGGGTGAGCGGGGCGGGGGGCAGCTGAGAACTCGACTTGGCACTATGAACGAGATGGGCGACGCCAAATTGTTTTGCCGCAATCAGACAGCCCTCATCATCATCCATGTAGAGAGACCTTGTCGGGTCGAATCCCAGTAATCGCGCGCAATTGGGCCAATACTCCGGACGCATTTTTAGATACCCCACTTCACACGCATTCACGATTCGATCGACATGCCGATCGAGTCCGGTCTTGGCAACTTTGATCGCCACGCCCGATTCATGGGCATTCGTCACGACCGTCACTCTTTTCCCCAGCTGTCGAAGGTGTTGCAGAAACTCCTCCGCCCCGCACAGGAAGCCGATCATGTGATCCAGTTCCTTGGTCATGGCCACGACATCGATTCCCACTCGCTGCGTCCAATAATGCAGATCGGTCCAGGCCAATTCACCTTCGACCGAGCGGTACATCGCCATAAGCGTGTCGCGAGATTCTTCGAGCTGTAGACCGTGGAGCGCAGCATAACGACGCGGCAACTCCTCTTCGAAAAAGAAATTGTCGAAATGGCGGTCGAGCAGAGTCCCGTCCATATCGAGCAGGACATCGTCGATCTCGTTCCAATTCAGCTGAAATAGTGTCATCTCGATGAGAGTGTACCCGACGATGGTTGTGTTTGCCAAAATTCTTATGTTACGGTCGAAATACAATTTCCCATGCCACTCACCAAGAACACCCCCTTACAGACAGCACCGGCACCGTCAGCCACAACGGCTCGCCCGCCCATTGTGGCCATTATCGGTCGCCCCAACGTCGGCAAGTCGACGCTCTTTAATCGCATACTCGGCAAACGAACGGCCATCGTGGACGACGTTCCAGGTGTCACCCGGGATCGTAACTACGCCGACGCCACCTATCGGAATCGGCCATTCCGCCTGGTGGATACAGGGGGCCTGGACCCGTCCGCCTCGGAAGGCATGCTGGCCCTCATCAAACGTCAATCGGAGCTCGCCATTGCGGAAGCGGACATATTGATTCTGCTGATGGACGGCCGGACCGGGCTGATGACTCCGGACCAGGAAGTGATCCGTCTCTTGCGCGGAACGCCGAAGCCGTTGTTTGTCGTGATTAACAAAATCGACACGCCCAAGGTCGAAACGCTCGTGGCGGATTTTTATCAGTTGGGCACGGATACGCTCTATCCTATCTCTGCGGAGCATGGTATCGGCGTCTCCGACCTTCTGGATGCGATCTATCTACTCCTCCCGGTCCCGGATGAGAACACTGAGCAGACGACGATGCCCCGCATTGCCGTCGTAGGACGGCCGAATGTCGGCAAATCCACGCTGGTGAATGCCGTGCTCGGGAAAGATCGAGTGGTAGTCAGCGATGTGCCGGGAACCACCAGGGATTCGATCGATTCAATCGCCCTCCACCAAGGACGGCGGTATCTCTTCACCGATACTGCCGGTATTCGCCGGCGCGGAAAGATCGACCGGGGGATCGAGGGCTATAGCGTGGTTCGATCGCACTTGGCCATCGGCCGCTCCGACCTGGGGATCTTGTTACTCGATGCCACAGAAGGCGTGACCGAGCAGGACACCAAGATCTCCGGGATCATCATCAAGCAAGGACGGGCCTGCTTCCTGCTGGTGAATAAATGGGACCTCCGGGAGCGCGATAGCCAGGCCAGGCAGGAGGTCGAACTGGAACTTCGGCGGCGCTTTCCCTTTCTGACCTGGGCGCCGGTCCTTTTTGTATCTGCGGTTAACCCCGATTCACTTGGCCAACTCTTTCCGACCATTGATAGGGTATTCGCGGCTTTCTCAAAACGAATCCCGACCGGGGCGCTGAACAAATTCCTCCAGGAGATTCTCGCGACCCACCCCCT
>WNFB01005378.1_pt1 | contig 11431 bp, 7 predicted proteins | sample 5400501 | NCBI WGS metagenome assembly WNFB01 (sample SAMN13153341, study PRJNA577476) | soil metagenome | isolation source: 200 cm saprolite under Douglas fir tree site 2 hole 1 | place: USA:California | collected 2015-04-18 | reverse complement strand
CGACATCGATGTCCAGCTCGCTGCCAAGCTCGCCGAGATGCCGGTCGAGGAGTTCATCGCGCTCAACCCCGGATTCAGCCGGCCGCTGATCCGCGCCGCGATGACGCCGCGCATCGTGCTGCCGGCCGACAAGGTCGACATATTCCACGAGAACCTGATCAAGCTCGAAGGCGAGTCGCTCGTGTCGTGGAAGACCTACTACCCGAAGCAGGGCGAGACCTTCGAGTCGATCGCGAAAAAGCACGGCTTGATGCTCGGCCAGCTCAAGGAAGTGAACGGCATCGGGCCGCGCGTTCGCGTGGTGCCCACCATGCTCGTGGTGCCGGTGGACGGCCACGGTGCGACCCTGCAGCGCATGCCGATCATGTACGCGCCGCCGATCCCGGTCGCCATCAGGCGCATTTTTCATACCGTGAAGCCGGGCGAGACCCTGGCCTCGATCGCCACGCGCTACAAGGTGTCCGTCGAGGACATCAACCGCTGGAACCGCATCACCCGCCTTGCGACGGGGCAGAAACTGATGCTCGAAGTCCGCGCTCCGGCCAAGGGCAAGCCGCGCAAGAAAGCGAGCGGCAAGACGTACCGGAAGGCGAACCGCTAGCGCACGCGGTTAGGCGACGCCCGCGTCGATCAGCGTGCGAGTGTAGTCGGACTTGGAGTGGCCGAGGATTTCCTCGAGCGTCCCGCCTTCGACGATGCGGCTGTCCTTCATCACCATGACGCGGTGCGCCATGGCGCGCACCACGTCGATGTCGTGCGTCACGAGGATGTAGCTCAGGCCGTACTTGCGCTGCAGGCCGGCGAGCAGCTCGAGGACCTGCTTCTGGATGGTGACGTCGAGCGCGCTGGTCGGCTCGTCCAGCACCACCACCTTCGGCTGGACGATCAGGGCGCGCGCGATGGCGATGCGCTGGCGCTGCCCGCCCGAGAACTCGTGCGGGTAGCGCTGCAGCAGCGACTCGGCCTGGCCGCCTTCCGTGAGCCCGACGTCGTAGAGCGCCTGCAGCACGCGGCCGCGACGCGCCGCGGCGTCGAGCTGCGGCTCGTGGATCTCGAGGCCTTCGCCGACGATCGCTTCGATGGTGAGCCGCGGCGACAGCGACGAGAGCGGATCCTGGAACACGACCTGGATGTGGCGGCGCAGCGCGCGTTTCTCGGCGCGGCCGGCGCTGGTCCACTGCATGCCGTCGATGCTGATCAAGCCTTTCGCTTTCAGAAGCCCGAGCACCGCGAGCACGAGCGTCGTCTTGCCGGAGCCCGATTCGCCGATGATGCCGAGGGTCTCCCCCGGTGCGAGGTCGAAATCGACCGACTCGACGGCGGTAAAGCGGCCGCTCTGAAACCAGCCGCGGATGCCGGGCAGCCGCGTCGGATAGTCCACTTGCAGGCCGCGCGCCTCGACGATGCGCCCGGCGCCCGCTGGCGCGACGTCGCGCTCGGGCCGGCTGTCGACCAGCTTGCGGGTGTAGGGATGCTGCGGCCGCTCGATCACGTCGGCGGTGCGCCCCTGCTCGACCATCACGCCGCGCTCCATCACCGCCACCCGGTCGGTGAAGCGGCGCACCAGGTTCAGGTCGTGCGTGATGAGCAGCAGCGCCATGCCCGCCTCGGCGCGCAGGCGCTCCAGCAGCTCGAGGATCTGCAGCCGGATCGCGACGTCGAGCGCCGTGGTGGGCTCGTCGGCGATCAGCAGCTTCGGGTTGCAGGCGAGTGCCATGGCGATCATGGCGCGCTGGCGCTGGCCGCCGGAGAGCTGGTGTGGGTAGCTGCGCGCGCGGCGCTCCGGCTCCTCGATGCCCACGCGCCGCATGGCGGCGACGGCTTCGGCAAAGGCCTGCGCCCCGCGCAGCCCGGTATGCAGCTCGAGCGACTCGACGATCTGGTCGCCGACCGTGTAGATCGGGTTCAGCGCGGTCATCGGCTCCTGGAAGATCACCGCGATGTCGCGGCCGCGGAGCGCATGGAGCTCCTGGGGAGGCATTTTCAAGACTTCCCTCCCCTGGAAGAGGATATTCCCGCTAAGCCTTGCGTCCTCCATCAGGCGCAGCGTCGACAGCGCTGTGACGGTCTTGCCGGAGGCGGATTCACCGACCAGCGCGAGCTTCTGCCCGGCGTCGAGCGTGAAAGACACCCGGTCGACTACCCGGCGCGAGCCGAACTCGATGCTCAGGTCGCGCACCTCGAGCAGGCTCATGCCTCGTCGCCTTTCAACACCTTGCGCGGATCGAGTGCGTCGCGTAGCGCGTCGCCGATCAGCACCAGCAGCAGCAGCGTGACGACGAGGACGCCAAACGTGCACAGCGCCAGCCACCAGGCGTCGAGGTTGTTCTTGGCCTGGTTGAGAAGCTCGCCGAGGCTCGGCGTCCCGGGCGGCACCCCGAGGCCGAGGAAATCGAGGCTGGTGAGTGCGCCGATGGCCGCCACCATTTCGAACGGAACCAAAGTGACCACCGGGGTCAGGCTGTTCGGCAGGATGTGGCGCCACATGATCTTGCGGTTGCTCTGGCCGAGCGCCCGGGCCGCGCGCACGTAATCGAGGGTGCGGTTCTTCAGGAACTCCGCCCTGACGTAGGCGGCGATGCCGAGCCAGCCAAATACCGAGATCAGGATCACGAGCAGCGCGAAGCTCGGCGAGAACAGCGAAGAGAAAATGATCAGCATGTAGAGCACCGGCATGGCGCCCCAGATTTCCTTGAACCGCTCCATGCCGATGTCGGTCCAGCCGGCCAGGTAGCCCTGGATCGCGCCGTAAGCCACCCCCAGCACCGTGCAGATCACGGTGACGATCAGCGCGAAGACCACCGACAGGCGAAAGCCGTAGAGCAGGCGCGCGAGCAGATCGCGTCCGCGGTCGTCGGTGCCGAGCAGGTTGTCGCGGCTGGGCGCCGCCGGGCTCGGGGCTTTCGCGAAGTAGTTGATGGTGCCGTGGTGGTAAGGGTTGGGCGGAAACAGCGCCAGGTTGCCCGGCTTTGCCAGTTGATCGCGGATCAGCGGATCGAGGTAATCGGTCGGGGTCGGAAAATCGCCGCCGAACGTGGTCTCGGGCAGGGTCTGCACGATCGGGAAGTACCACCGGCCGTCATAGCGCGCCACGAGCGGCTTGTCGTTGGAGATCACCTCGGCGAGCAGGCTGACGCCGAACAGCACGACGAACACGACCAGGCCGAGATAGCCGAGGCGATTGCTGCGGAAGCGCCGCCAGGCGCGGCGCGCCGGACTGTTGCCGGGGGCGTTCAATCGAAGTACTTCACGCGCGGGTCGGCCCAGACGTAGCTCAGGTCGCGGACCAGGTGCGTGAGCAGCCCGATCACCGTGTAGACGAACAGGCTGCCGAACACCACCGGGTAGTCACGCCGGATCACCGACTCGTACGAAAGCAGCCCGAGACCGTCCAGGGAGAACAGCGTCTCGATGAGGAGCGAGCCGCTGAAGAAGGCGGCGACGAAGGCGGCGGGGAAGCCGGTCATGATCGGGATCAGCGCGTTGCGAAACACGTGCCGCCACATCACCGCGCGCTCGTCCACCCCCTTGGCGCGCGCCGTCAGCACGTACTGCTTGCGGATCTCTTCCAGCACCGAGTTCTTGGTGAGGATGGTGATGACTGCGAAGCCGCCGACCACCATGGCGGTCACGGGCAAAGTGATGTGCCAGAAGTAGTCTGCGACCTTCGCCAGCAGGCCGAGCTGATCCCAGTTAGTCGAAACGATGTTGCGCAGCGGGAACCACTGCACGAAGGTCCCGCCCGCGAAGTACACGAGCAGTACCACGCCGAGCACGAAGCTCGGGATCGAGTAGCCGAGGAGCACGAGGAGCGTGGTGGTGGTGTCGAAAGGCGTGCCGGCGCGCACCGCCTTGGCGATGCCGAGCGGCACCGAGATGAGATAGATCAGCAGGAAAGTCCACAGCCCGAGGCTGATCGACACCGGCAGCTTCTCCTTGATCAGCTGCCAGACATCCTTGTTCTGGAAGAAGCTGCGGCCGAGATCGAGGCGGGCGAACTGCGAGATCATCTGCAAGAAGCGCTCGGGCGCCGGCTTGTCGAAACCGTAAAGCTTCTTGATTTCCTCGACCTGCTTCGCGTCGACTCCCTGGCGGCCGCGATACCCGCCGGTGCCCGGGGCCGCGGCACCGCCGGGAGCCCCTCCGCTTTCGATACCCCCTTCGCGCCCCTGCAGCTGCGAGACCATCTGCTCGACGGGGCCACCCGGCACGAACTGGATCACGACGAAGGTGATCAGCAGGATGCCGAGCAGCGTCGGGATTATCAGCAGGAGCCGCTTGAGGATGTAGGACCACATCGCGTCTCTCCTATTGCTTTCGCCACCAGGTGGAGATCACCCAGTCTTCGGCGGAGTAATACAGGGGTTTGATCGCGGGCTGCTCAAACTTCCCGGAACGATACGAGACGCGATAGGTGTTGGAAAAGAACTGCGGCACGACGTAATAGCCATGGCGCAGCACGCGATCGAGCGCCCGCAGGCGGGCGACCAGCTCGGGCCTGGTCTTGGACGAAACCGCCAATTGGACGAGAACGTCCACGGCCGGGTCGCGCACCCCCATCCAGTTGCTGGAGCCTTCGGTGTCGGCCGACTGCGAGCCGAAGCGGTCGAGCAGCTCCGCGCCCGGTGCCTCCCTCCCGGGAACGCGCACCGTGAACAGGTCGAAGTCGAAGACGTCCAGCCTCTTCTGGATCAGGGCGAAATCCGCTCGCCGGTATTCGCCTTCGATCCCGAGCCTGGCGAGCGCCTGGAAGTACGGGGCGATCAGCCTCTCGCCGCCGCCGCTGTCGAGGTACTCCACCGTGAAAGGCTCGCCCTTCGCGTTGCGCAGCGCGCCGTCGCGATAGGTCCATCCCGCCGCGGCGAGCAGGTCGCGTGCCTTGCGCAGGCTGTGGCGCAGGCTGGCCGGTGGATCGGTCGACGGCGGCAGCGGCACCTCCTGCGTGAAGATTTTCGCTGGCAGCCTCTTTCTCAGCGGCTCGAGGACCTTGAGCTCGTCCGGCCCCGGCAGGCCCTGCGCTTCGAAGTCGCTGTCGTTGAAGAAGCCCCGCACCCGCTTGTACGAGCCGTACATCATCTGCCGGTTCATCCACTCAAAGTCGAAGGCGAGGCCGAGCGCCTCGCGCACGCGCGGATCCCTGAACTTCTCGCGCCGCGTGTTGATGAGGAAGCCCTGGAAATCGCCCGCGTTCTTCGCCGGCCACTCGGCCTTGATCAGCTCGCCGGAATCGAATTTCTTGCCGACGTAGGTGCGCGCCCATTCCCGCGCCGAGAACGTCCTCAGGTAGTCGAACTCTCCCGCCTTGAAGGCCTCGGTCTGGGCGGTGTTGTCCTTGTAGATCTTGTAGGTGATGCGGTCGAAGTTGAAGGTGCCGCGCCGCACGCCGAGGTTCCATCCCCAGTAGTCGGGCCGCCGCTCGTAGGTAATGTCGCGGCCGAAGTTCATGCGGCCGATCTTGTAGGGGCCGCTGGCGATGGGGAACTCCATGATCACCTGGTCGAAGGGCTTGCCGGCGCCCCAGGCGCGGCTGAACACCGGCAGGCCGCCGACTTGCAGCGGCAGCTCGGCATTGGCGCGCCTGAAGTCGAAGCGCACGCTGCGCGGCCCGGTCACGACCGCGCGGCTGACGTCGCCGAATACCACGCGATACTGCGGCGCCGCCTGCTTGCTCATCAGCGTGTCGAAGGTGTGCTTGACGTCGGCCGCCATGACCGGCGTGCCGTCGTTGAACCGTGCAGCCGGGTTGAGGCGGAACGTGACCGATAGCCCGTCCGCCGCGACGTCGACGTCCTCGGCGAGCAGGCCGTAGGCCGTCGTCGGCTCGTCGAAGGTGCCGGTCAGCAGGCTTTCGAAGGCGAGCGTTCCGAGGCCGGGGGGCGCGGTCCCCTTGAGCGTGAACGGATTGAACTTGTCGAAGTTCGTGATGCGCAGCGGCGGTGCGAGATCGAGCTCCCCGCCCTTGGGCGCATTCGGGTTCACCCATTCGAAGTGCGCGAAGCCCGGGGGGTACTTGATGTCGCCGAACTGGGCGTAAGCGTGAGCAGCCCAGACTTTCGGGGTAATCATGAAAAAAACTGCGACCAGGCTGGAAATCAATTTCATCGAGGCAGCGAGGCGAGCAGCGTCTTCGTATAGGGATGCTTGGGGTTGGCGTAGAGCTCGTCCGAGCCGGCGATCTCGACGATCTCGCCGTCCTTCATCACCATCACCTCGTCGGCCATGTACTTCACCACCGCGAGGTCGTGCGAGATGAAGAGATAGCTCATCCGGTATTCGTCCTGCAAATCCTGCAGCAGGTTCAGCAGCTGCGCCTGGATCGACACGTCGAGCGCCGACACCGACTCGTCGCAGATGAGGAGCTCTGGCTTCAGGGTCAGGACGCGCGCGATGGCGATCCGCTGCCGCTGGCCGCCCGAGAACTCGTGGGGGTACTTGAAGAACGAGGCCGCGTCGAGGCCTACCCTGGCCAGGAGATCGTTCGCAGCCGCGCGGCGCTCCGCCTCCCCCGCCCCGATACCATGGATTTGCATCGGCTCCACCAGGATCTGGCCCACCGTAAAGCGGGGGTTGAGCGAGGCATAGGGGTTCTGGAACACGATCTGGATCCTGCGCTTGTACCCGTACGCCGCCTTCGGCGGCAAGGACAGGAGATCCTTGCCTTCGAACCACACCTGCCCGCGGGAGGCCTGGTGCAGGCGCACGAGCAGCAGCGCAATGGTGCTCTTGCCCGACCCGGATTCGCCGACCAGGCCGAGCGTTTTGCCGCGCGCGACCTTGAACGAAGCGCCTTTGACGGCTTTCAGCTCCTTTTTTTCGAACAGCCCGGCGCGGAAATGGAAGCTCTTGGCGAGGTCGCGCGCCTCGAGCAGGATTTCCTCGTCGCCGCGCAGGCCGCGCTGGCGTTCCTGAAGGTCTGGATGACCATCAAGAAAATCCTCGACCACGGGCAGGCGTCGCGGGCGCCGCCCGAGCGTCGGCCGGCAGGCAAGCAGCGCCTGGGTGTAGCCGTCGCGCGGCGCGGCGAAAATCTGCGCAGCGCTGCCCTGCTCCCGGATCTCGCCCTCGCGCATCACCACCACATGGTCGGCGATCTCGCGCACGAGCGCGAGGTCGTGGGTGATGAACAGCAGCGACATCCGCCGGCGCGCCTGCAGGCCGGCGATGAGGTCCAGGATCTGCCGCTGCACCGTAACATCGAGCGCGGTCGTCGGCTCGTCCGCGATCAGCAGCTGCGGCTCGCACGCGATCGCCATGGCGATCATGACGCGCTGCTGCTCGCCGCCGGAGAGCTGGAACGGATAGGCGTCGAGCCTCGTCTCCGGTTCGGCCAGGCCGACCTCGGTGAGCAGCGCGCGCGCGCGCGCGCGCGCCGCTCCGCGGCCGAGGCCGAGGTGCTCGCGCATTACCTCGGCGAGCTGGAAGCCGACCGTGAACACCGGATTGAGCGAGCTCATCGGCTCCTGGAAGATCATCGAGATCTCGGCCCCGCGCAGCCCCCGGAGCTCGGCCGGCGCGGCGGCGAGAAGATTCCTCCCTTTGTAAAGAATCTTGCTTGCTGCGTGAACGCCCGCGTTTTCCTTCGGTAGCAGCCCCATGATGGCGAGTGCGGTGACCGACTTGCCGCTGCCGGACTCGCCGACCAGGGCGACGCTCGCCTGCGCAGGCACGTCGAAGCTGATGCCCTTCAGGGCGTCGAATCGCGTCGTCTCGTCGATGCGGAACTCGACCGCGAGATCGCGCACGTTGAGAAGGTTCATTTAAGTCTGGGATCCAGGGCGTCACGCAGCGCGTCGGTGAACAGGCTGAAGGCGGTGACCAGCACCGCCATGGCGGCGGTCGCCGCCGCAACCTGCCACCACTTGCCGAGGATCAGCTCGCTTTGCGCCTCGGCGAGCATGCTGCCCCAGGACACCGTGTCGACGCCGACGCCAAAACCGAGGAAGCTCAGGATGACCTCGGACTTGATGAACAGCACCACGTGCAGCGAGAGCTGCACCAGCACCACGTGGCTGACGTTGGGCAGGATATGCACGAACATGCGGCGCGGCCCCGATGCGCCGATGGCATCCGCGGCGAGCACGTATTCGCGCACCTTGTGCTTCATGTACTCGGCGCGCACCAGCCGGAAGATCCCGGTCCAGCCCGTCAGCCCCAGGATCAGGATCACCGTCAGAGTCCCCTTCTGGTTCACCACCGCCGCGATCGCGAGCACCAGCAGCAGGTAGGGGATCGACGTGAAGACGCTGTAGAGCCAGTTGAAGAAATCGTCCACCCGGCTACCGTAATAGCCGGCCTGCGCGCCGAACAACGTGCCGAGCAAGGCGGCGAACGCGGCCGCCGCCAGCCCGACGAAAAGCGACGTCTCGGTGCCCTTCACCACCTTCTTCAGCACATCGCGGCCCCATTTGTCGCCGCCGAAAGCGAGCGTCGCGGCCCGCGCTTCGCTGGTCGCCGAGCCGCCCGTCAGCTCCTTGGCGATCTCGGCGAGATCCTTCGCCAGGGGATCGACAATGCCCGTGTCGTCCCGCGTCGGGGCGGGGTTTTCTCTTTTCGCAGAATCATTCTTAGAAGGAATTTCGGGACCGAGGAAACGCGGCGGCGCATAGCTCACGCCGACCTCTTTCGACCAGTCACTCACGATCCAGCCCGCCGCGGCGGCCGTCATGAGGACTATGTAGATGAGCACGACGACGAGGCAGACGAGCCCCAGCCGATCGCGGCAGAACCGCCGCCACGCCAGGATCCACGGGTTCACTTGAGCTGCACCCTGGGATCGAGCACCCTGTACAGCAGGTCGGCGGCGAGATTGAGGATCATGGTGGCAAGGGCCACATACACCGTGACCGCCTTGATCACCGGAAAATCGCTGCGCTCGACGGCCAGGATCACCTCGCGGCCGATGCCCGGGATCGAGAAGAAGCGCTCGATGAGGAACGCTCCGGCAAGCAGGCCGGGAACCTGGATCATGACGTTGGTGACGATCGGGATCGCTGCATTGCGCAGCACGTGCACCCACATCACGCGGTGCTCGCTCAGGCCCTTCGCCCGGGCGGTGCGCACGTAGTCCTGATTGATCTCGTCGAGAAAGAAGCTGCGGTAGAGCCGGATGTCGGGGGCGAGCGAGACCGCCACGCCGACAATGATCGGCAGCGCGCTGTAACGCAGCAGGTTCTCGGCGAAGCCCGCGCCCCAGCCCTGCACGGGGAACCAGCCGAGCTGGTATGCGAGCACGTACTGGAACACCAGGATGTAGACCAGGATGCTGACCGACTGGCCGACGGTGCAGCCGATCATGATCGCGCGGTCGGTGAGCGAGCCGCGGACGTAGGCCACCAGCATCGCTGCCGCCATGGCGAGCAGCGTGCTGATGACGAGCAGCGGCACGAGCACCGTGAGCGAGGGCCCCAGCCGGGTGACGAAGATGTCCGACACACGCTCATTGGTCGACCAGCTCGCGCCGAAGTCGCCGCTCGCGATCTGCTTGATGAAGATCCAGAGCTGGATCGCGTACGGCTGGTCCACGCCCAGCTGGCGCCGGATGTTCTCGATCTGCTCCGGATTGGAGATCTTGCCGGCGAGCATATACGCGGGATCGCCACCGACCCAGTTGAAGAGGCAGAACACCAGCAGCACCACGCCGAGAAGCGTCGGAAAGAACTGCCACAGCCGGCGCGCTACATATGCCGTCATTTAGTTAAATCGATGTAAAGCCACTCTGCGTGCAGTACCGGATGCTTGGTAAAGCCCTGAACATGCGGCTGCAGCAGCACGTTGCGGTAGCGGCTGTCGAGCAGAAGCCAGACGGTGTGCGCTTCCATCAGCCGCGCCATCTCGCGGTAGAGCCGGTTGCGCTCGGCGCCGTCGGGCAAGCGCCGCGATTTCTCGTAGCGCCGGTCGTACTCAGGCGACTGGTAGCAGGCGTTGTTGCTCTGCCCGGTATTAGGGCCGTAGAGGAGCTGCATGAAATTGTCGCCGTCCGGGTAATCGGCGATCCAGGCCGAGGCGCGCATCATCAGGCGGCACTGGTTTTCCAGCTTGATCAGCTCGGGGAAGCGGTCCTTGTGGATCTCGAGGCGCACGCCGATCGAGTCGAGCGAGCGCTTCATGAGCTCGTCAAACTGGCGGTCGCGCTCGCTCGGAGTCGACGAGTAGCGGATCACCAGCGGCTCGCCGTTCGGCAGGCCGCGGTAGCCGTCGCGCCCCTTGCGGTAGCCGAAGCGCTCGAGCAGCGCGTTGGCGGCCGGCGGATCATAGGGGACGCCGCTGCGATAGCGCGCGTCGTGGCCGGCGACGCCCGGCGGGATCGGAAAATGGGCGCGGATCGCCTGGCCCTTGCGGATGATGCGGATCTCGTCGTCGACCTTGTAGGCCATCGCGATCGCGCGCCGCAACGCGATGCGCTCCTTGCCGAGGCCGCCCACCGGGTTCGGCTGCCCGCCGATGCGCTCCTGCATGTTGAAATACAGGTAGGTGATCTCGGGATCGACGCTGCGGTCGAGCCTGATGCCGCGCCGGGCGAATTCCGGCCTCAGCCCGCCCTCCTCGGTCATGAAGCTGGGCGCCACCTCCGAGAGCTGGTACTCGATGTCGGTCTCGCCCTTCTGGAACGCGAGCCAGCGGCTCTGCGTCTCCTCCATGATGCTCACCTCCACGCCGCCGATCATCGGCACGCGCTTGCCCTGCCAGATCCTTTCCCGGTAGCCGGGATTGGCCTCAAGGACGATTTTCGACGAGCGCGTATAGCGCTTCAGACGAAACGGCCCGCTACCCACCGGGTGCGACGCGGCTTCATCGCCGTAGGCCTCGATCGCCTCGCGCGCCACCGCGCCGACCAGCGTGAAGGCGAGCACGTGGCCGAAGTTCAGATCGCGCTCCTTGAGACGGATACGCAGGGTGTGCCGATCAGGCGTTTCCAGACCCGCGACCACTGCATCGTAGTCGAAGCGGCCGCTTTTCCTCGCCTGCGCGGCGAGCTCGTCGAGCCCGGCGATTTTGCCCTCGAACAGGAAGGCGTACGGCGAGCGGTTCCTGGGGTCGAGAAAGCGCTTGATCGAGTAGGCATAGTCGCGCGCGATCAGCTCGCGCTTCACGCCCTTGAAAACGGGATCGTCGGCGAAGTAGAGGCCTTTCCTGATCCTCAGCAGGTAAGTCTTGCCGCCGTCGGAGATCGCGGGCAGCGATTCCGTGACGTTGGGAACGAGCTTCGCCGGACGCGCAAGGTAGTCGTAAGTCAGCAGCGGGTCGAATATCGCCTCGATGATGGTGCCGGAGTAGTAATCCGACACTTTGACAGGATCGAAGCCGGTTTCCGCCGCCTGGAAGGTGACGCGCAGAATTTTCGCCGGATCCGCCGCCTGCGATCCGAGAACCGAACATCCCAGCAGCAGAACAAGAAGTCTCACTCGCGGAAAGTATAATCGGACGCATGGCG
>WNFB01005376.1_pt1 | contig 11433 bp, 8 predicted proteins | sample 5400501 | NCBI WGS metagenome assembly WNFB01 (sample SAMN13153341, study PRJNA577476) | soil metagenome | isolation source: 200 cm saprolite under Douglas fir tree site 2 hole 1 | place: USA:California | collected 2015-04-18 | reverse complement strand
AAGGTACCGATATATCCCTATTCGGAACCTTGCGAACTGTGAGACCTTTCGAGCACAAGCATTCCCACCATCCCAGCCGGGTAGCTCGTGATAATCGCTGTTCTCGGAGACTAGCCCTCGGCGGCTCGTCGTGGAGTCCAAGCGTTTGACACACTCCCGGCGCCGTGCTACCAAAAATGCTGTATGCCAACGGATCGAGAGGCGCAGGCGCGACAACGCTTCCATGAAGCGTATCAAGCGCAGATGGAGGGCGACTATGACCGCGCCGTCGAACTCTATCGGGAATCACTCGCGCTGCATCCTACGGCCGAGGCCCACACCTTTCTCGGCTGGACCTTTCACTTTCAAGGAAAGATCCAGGAGGCGATCGCCGAATGCAAGCGCGCCATCGAGGTTGATCCGGACTTCGGCAACCCCTACAACGATATCGGCGCCTACCTCATCGGTCTCGAACGCTTTGACGAAGCCATCCCCTGGCTGGAGCGCGCGACTACGGCAAAACGCTATGAACCCCGGCACTTTCCGTACTTCAACCTGGGACGCGCCTATCTCGCCAAAGGCATGATCAATCGGGCCCGCGAATTATTTCAAGAGGCGCTTGAAATTGAACCACGATACACACTGGCGAGACGGGCCCTCGAGAACATCCGCCGGATGGTCAATTAACGCCTCCCACCTTCAACCCTAGTCCGAAGGCAGGAATGCCAGGGTCGCAAAAGATCCGCAACTCCCTTGGAAACAAGTTGCATGGACTGCGGAGGACAGGCCTGGACTGTTTTCTTGGCCAGGGTCGAACGCCTGTTCTTTCCTCCCTCTTCTGACCAGTAGCTGGTGGTTGGCCGCGTCTCTAAGCTCCTTGGAGGATGACTTACAGTCCATCGAGTCGTCTTCTTGGGAAAGCTTCGCCCCGTTTCAACCCGTCCATTTCCGCGCCACTGGTGACGGCATTGTTGGTCGCCCTCACTCTGTCGGGATGTACCGGGTCAATCGGTGCCGGGCGAACCTCGTCCAATCCGGCCAATCCCGCGCCATCGATCACCACGCAACCGACTAACCAGGCAGTCGTTGTAGGGCAGACTGCGACGTTTTCCGTCGGTGCCTCAGGCACGGCTCCGCTCAGCTACCAGTGGAGCAAAAACGGGACAGTTATCAATGGCGCTACCTCGGCTAACTACACCACGCCAGCCACGACGGCGTCGGATAACGGATCGCGGTTCACCGTGGCCGTCGGCAATTCGGCGGGCACCGTCATCAGCAACGCCGCGCTGCTGACTGTCGCTGCCTCGGTCGCGCCATCCATCACCACGCAACCGGCTAGCCAGACAATTGTTGTTGGGCAAACGGCGACGTTTTCCGTCGCCGCCGCGGGCACTGCGCCGCTCAGCTACCAGTGGCAGAAGAATGGGGCGAGCATCGGCGGCGCCGCGTCATCCAGCTATACGACACCACCCGCCGTCTCCGGCGACAGTGGCGCGACGTTCCGCGTGATCGTCACTAACGCTGCCGGTAGCGTCACCAGCAATTCTGCAATGCTTACGGTCACCACGCCGCCCGCTGCGGGAACCGACGTCACCACGTTTCACAACGACAACGCTCGCACCGGTCAGAATCTCACCGAGACGACGCTCTCGCCGGCCAACGTCAATTCGCAGACCTTTGGCCTGCTCCGCAACCTCTCGGTTGACGGCAAGGTGGACGCCGAGCCTCTTTACCTTTCGCGGCTGCCCCTTGCCGGCGGCATCTACAACGTGGTGTTAATCGCCACCGAGCACGACTCGGTCTACGCTTTCGATTCCGACACCGGCGCGCAGCTCTGGAAGGTTTCCGTGCTGGGCTCCGGCGAAACCCCCAGCGACGACCGCGGTTGCAGCCAAGTGTCGCCCGAGATCGGTGTGACGTCCACACCGGTGATAGACCGCAGCGCCGGACCGCATGGGATCATCTACATGGTGGCCATGTCCAAGCAGGGCTCGACGTATTTCCAACGGCTCCACGCCCTGGACGTCACCACCGGCGCGGAACTACTCGGTGGGCCTATTGCAATTCAGGCCTCCTATCCCGGGACTGGCGCCAATAGTTCCGGAGGACAAGTCATCTTCGACCCGAAGCAGTACAAGGAGCGCGCCGGCCTGCTCCTTCTGAACGGCGTCGTGTACACGAGCTGGGCTTCGCATTGTGACATCAACCCCTACACCGCGTGGATCATCGGCTATAACGCCTCGAATCTGTCGCAGACCAGCGTTCTCGACCTCACGCCGAACGGCAGCGAAGGCTCGATCTGGCAGAGCGGTGGCGGCCCCGCGGCCGACCCGCAAGGGAACATCTATGCCCTGATCGCCAACGGCACGTTCGAAACCACGCTGACGACGGCCGGTTTTGCCAGCCGCGGCGACTACGGCAGCGCGTTTGTGAAGGTTTCAACGGCTGGAGGCACCCTGCAGGTCGCCGACTATTTCAACATGTCGAATACCGTGAGTGAATCGAATGCGGACGCAGATCTTGGTTCCGGCGCCCCCATGGTTCTGCCCGACCTCGGCGACGGGGCGGGCCACACGCTCCACTTGGCCGTCGGCGCCGGCAAGGACGGGAACATCTACGTCGTGGACCGGGCCAACATGGGCAAGTTCAACGCCTCGTCAAACAATATTTTCCAGGAGCTGCCCGGCGCGGTACCCAGTGGCGTCTTTGGCGCGCCCGCCTATTTCAGCGGCACGGTGTACTACTGCGACGTCGGCGCGGCCCTGAAGGCCTTCACCCTTAGCAAGGGCAATCTTTCCGGGACCCCGGTGCATACAGCCACGTCCTTCACTTATCCAGGGGCGCTGCCGAGCGTCTCCGCGAACGGGGGTGCGAACGGCATCGTCTGGGCCATCGAAAACAGCGGGACGGCGGTCCTGCACGCTTACGCAGCGAGCGACCTAACTCACGAACTGTACAACAGCAACCAGGCGCCCACTGGTCGCGACCACTTTGGCAGCGGCAACAAGTTCATCACGCCAATGATCGCGGACGGAAAAGTCTTTGCTGCGACCACCAAGAGTGTGGCGGTGTTTGGCGTCTTGCCATGATCGGCGGCGTTAAACCCCTCGGTGCGGCGCCGCGGGAACCTCCGCAAGAGTCGCTTCCTAACTTGCTTCGTTTCCTCGCTCCGCTGACCCTGGCCAAGTTCAATTCAGGTGATTAGACTGCGATTCGGATGCAGGCGAAAACCGGACCTGAAATTTGGGTCCGTGTAGAAGCCGCGAAGCCCGCGGTGTAGGAACGAATGAGGGGAAGACCCTAGATGGGAAACGATGTCTCAATTGAGGACAGTCTTAGACATTTCTCATTCTCCTAGACCAAATTCCATCCCGAAACTACAGATCTTGCATGCCTTAGATGTTCCTTCGCTATACCTCGTGGCACGGGAATTGCTCGCTGATGAAGTGCAGTGGTTTTGCGCCGAGGACTGGTGTGAGCCGTTTCAAATCTTTCCGAACCGTCGCCAACAGAGGGCGTCGATTCGCAATTGGCCATACAGACGGGACGGCCCACGAACTGAGTCTCAGGAGCTCTTGTTGCAAGCGGATTCGGGCGGGCTCTGGCAGCAACACCTCATAGGGCGCATTTAAGAATGAACAAGATGCTCGCTTGATGGAGCGGTTGCGTTCATTGCGCGAGGCGGGCGCCGCAGAAGGCGACACCCTGTTGCAGTACAGGCTCTTAAGGCAGAGCGGGGGCAGGTAGGCCCGCACAGCTTATGCTACGCTGGGTAAAGCGCTTGATTCTGATCCGTCGAGAGCCTGAGCGATTACAAACCGGCAAGAGAGCCACCATGCATGTCTCTAATAAAATCAATCTAGCCAACATGGAGAGTCGCAGCGTCCAACTGGCATTGTTGGCCTGCGCGGTGATTTTCATCTTATCCGCCGGCTTAGCGCTGCTCATGTACCCAGCCGTTTTTTCCCAACCGCTCGTGCTCCGGGGAGAGACGCTTCGAGTCAGTTTCTTTGGGTTTTGTGCCGTATCTGTTCTTCTCATCGCGTATCTGGCCGAGCGCCAAACGACGATCAGCCGGTTGCGACGACGGGTTCTGGAAGAACAACGGCAGGCACTGGAAGCGCGCCGGCAAGCCAGCGCCGATCTCATCAACGCGCTCCCGAATCTGAACTCCTTCCGCGATCGCCTCCCCATGGAGTACCGGCGGGCGGCGAGTGTGAATCAGAACCTCTCCGTCTTTGTGATCACGATTACTCCTGCGGACGGCTCCGACCCGGGGGAGCACTCTGCGTTGATTGGCGACGCGGCGAAGTCAATGGGTCGGAAGCTCCGTGCGGAGGATTCCCTCTATCTCTTGTATCCTGGCTACTTTGGAATTGTCCTTCCCGGTTGCGACGGCGTCGTCATGGGGAACATCGAACACAGATTGGGCGAAGGGCTCTCGGACGCCGCTGGCGTGAATAATCGATTCTCCTACGAAATACAATCGGTGAAGTATCCCGAGAACGCCAAAAGCGCGCAGGAGTTGGAGCAAGCCGTTTGCAATCTGCTTCCCGCAGCCTTCTGGAAGGGCGATTCCTTCGGCGCGTACGTAGGCGCGCCTACCCGTTAGGGTCTCCCCCAAAAGAATTGCCATCGTTCGTTGCTGTTTATTTGAGTTCGTTTGCAAACTTCGAGAGCATCGGCTTCCTTCGAAAAATTGTAGATGAGAGTCACAGGTGTACCAGAGTAGAGCGGAGCGAATCGTTGCGCCGTTCTGATGCACTTGGCGTATACGTCTGAATTTTCCACAGGAAAACCAATTCAGAACGAGATTCCCGTTTTTGTGTTGCGCTGCAATCAGTTCCTGTCTGCATCTCTCTTGTTATGAGCATCGCATTGACGCTTACGTTTGGAATCGAAATCGCTTAACCATCCACGCCGCTGCAGTCGTTCGACCTCGAATGCGGTTCGGACACGGCAGTGAGCAATTCTCGAAGATTTCCGGCCCAGACTACGGGTATTTCGAAGCAGGAACGATATAGCTGAATCGGCATCTGCGATGCCTATTTGGCACATCCCGAACTGCTCGCTTTACGTCGTAGCCATCCATCGAAACAAGGTTGTCCAATGAAATATGAAGAGACGGGATTCGAGGAAAACCGCACATTTCTGGCGCCGGCCGAGCGGGAGCAACTCTTGGTCGATCACCTTCCCCAGGTGCGATCCATTGCGCGGGGCATTCACCAGCGTCTGCCTGCCCATGTTCCCCTTGAGGACCTGATCCACGCCGGCGTATTAGGGCTGATGGACGCCGTTCAAAAATTCAATCCAGCCAAGAACGTTCAGTTGAAGTGCTACGCGCAATTCCGCATTCGCGGCGCCATCCTGGACAGCCTGCGTGAAATGGATTGGTGCCCGCGGAATTTCCGCCGTCAGGCCAAGCGCGTGGAACAGGCGCGTTTGGAGTTGGAAGCCCGTCTCGGCCGGGCGCCGAACGAGCAGGAAATCGCGGCGGAGCTGGATATGGACCTCGAGGAATTTCAGCATTTGCTTGGCGACCTTGCGGGGCTCGATCACCCCAGCCAGCAAACGGATTCCTCGGAAGAGCAATGCGAACAAGAAGCCTTCAGCCGCTGCGCCAGAGATGAGGAGAAAGACCCGTTTGTCCTGTGCCTGCAGAGTGAACTCAAATCGTTGATCCACACCGCTCTGAATGAATTCGACCAAAGGGAGCGCCAAGTATTCCGCCTCTATTACTTGGAGGAACTCACCATGAAAGAAGTTGGCGCTGCCGTGGGAGTCAGCCAGTCGCGGGTATCCCAAATCCATGGTTTCGTTACCACACGGCTACGCGCCCGTGTGAAGGATTTGGTCCGGGCGCGCAGCCATGCCTAACCATCGCGCACCCCTCGCGATTCGTCGGAGGGCGCCTCCCTCGAACACTTTTCACGAGCTCACAATTTCGCCTGCTTCAAGCCGAGATCTCTCCTTCCGGCCTGAGGCGGGACAGTGTCACCAGAAAAATCCCTCCATGTGAACCGGAACGTCACAAGAGGCCTTTCGAGGCCTTACCGAACGATTTAAGGTTTTGTACACTGGATGCGTCTCGCATGACCCGGGCGCTCCAGCCCGGCGAGCACTCTGCAAAAGTTCCCTGGCGAGCGGCACGTCGCGGGCGTTGCGGCGATCACGATGACCGTCGAACAGAAGGCGCAAACTCCACCGGCCCCGGTCCCCACACCGCAGCTCATCGCGGCCATGGTGAAAGCAAAGGAGCACGTAAGCGACTTGATCTTTTCGCCCGGGCACGCGCCCCAGGTCGAATCGAACGGCCAGCTCCTGGAACTGAAATTTCGAGGCTTCGAACGCCTGCTGCCCCAGCACACCGGTCAGATCGCGAACGACTTGATGGGCTCCAGCGAACACGCCAAGAGCAAGCTCGAGAAGGAAGGCGCGGCGGACCTATCTTACTCGGTGCCGAACGCGGCGCGGTTTCGCGTAAACATCTTCCGGCAGCGCGGAACCTACGCGATCGTGATGCGCGTGATTCCCAGCCTCATCCCCACTTTTGAGGCATTGCAGCTCCCACCGCAACTGAACGAAGTCGTGCATCTCCGCAACGGCATCGCTTTGGTCACGGGGCCGACGGGCTCGGGCAAATCGTCTACGCTGGCGGCGATCGTGGATCGAATGAACGAGCAGCGCGCCATTCACATCCTGACGATCGAAGACCCGATCGAGTTTCTCCACAATCACAAGAAAGCCACAGTCCACCAGCGCGAGCTGCACAGCGACACGCCGACATTTGCGCTCGCGCTTCGAGCAGCGCTGCGGCAAGCGCCAAAGGTCATCCTGGTCGGAGAAATGCGCGATCGGGAGACCATCGAAATCGCCCTGGAAGCGGCGGAAACCGGCCACCTGGTTCTCTCGACGCTCCACACGATCGACGCTTCGAAGACCGTCGAGCGAATCGTTGGGTCTTTTCCTCTGAGTGACCAGTTGGCCATCCGCACGCGCTTCTCGAAAGCATTCCGCTTTGTAATTTCGCAACGGCTGCTGCCGCGCCGGGACGGAAAGGGCCGGATCGCGGTGCTCGAAATTTTGAAGACCTCGATGCGCACACGCGAGTACGTCGAGAAAGGCGAGACCGAGGGTAAATCGCTTCTCGATGCGATGCGCGACGGCAGCCAAGACGGCATGCAGCACTTTGACGCGGAAATAGAAAAGCTGATCCGTGGCGGAATCGTGGACCTCGAAACGGGACTGAGCCATTCCACGAACGCCGGGAACTTGCGCCTCGAGCTGGCCGATTTCGCCGATGCGCAGGAAACGGCCGCGCAGGTCGAAGCCACCACCCCGAGGTAACCCGCAGTCTCACCCCATCCAGCTCACTTGCCGTTTCACTTTCCAGAAGAATTCATTTTGTGCATGCGCCGGATGTATCCTACGCAATCCATGAGCCGCGCTCTGCTGCTCGCCCAGATTGTGGAGTGTCGCGATATACTTTGCGCGTGACCTTTCGAGATTTGTCTGTCCAAAGGAACACTTGCAAGATGTCCCGAGAGCCGCAGGAGAGTGAATGACTCAGGACCGGAAAGTTGGACTGGTGACGGGTGCGGCTACAGGAATTGGCCGCGCCGCGGCGGTGGGTCTGGCCGAAGCGGGGTTTGACGTCGTCATCAACTACAGCCGCAGCGAGAAGGAAGCCCGCAAAACAGCGGAGATGGCTCAGGCCAAGGGCGCTAAAACGTTGCTTTTCAAGTGCGACGTGAGCGATGACGCCTGTGTGCGCAAAATGCTGGAGGCGATCCGTCAGGAGTTTGGCCGGCTGGACGCCCTGATCAACAACGCCGGGATCACAACCAATGTCCCGCCGAAGGATTTCGAGGCGATGACCGCGGAGGAGTGGGACCGGGTATTCGCGGTGAATGTGCGCGGGATCTTCCAGGTGACGCGCGCCGCGGCGCCCATGCTGAAGGAGACGCGCGGCAGCATTGTGAACACCGCGAGCATCGTGGGCCTGCGGCCGGGGCCGCAGCCGCTGCCGTACGCCGCCAGCAAGGCCGCCGTGGTCAGCCTAACGCGCCAGTTGGCGCTCAACTTGGGTCCGGAAATTCGCGTGAACGCAGTCGCGCCGGGATGGATAGAGGGCGACTGGATGGTGCGAATGCTCAAGGACAAGTATGATGACTTGATGGCCCGCCGCGCGAAGATGACGCCGCTGCGGCGCGTCGCGACGGCCGAAGACGTGGCCGAAGTTATGGTCAATCTGATTGTCGGCAACCGCTTCGTCAACGGGGAGATCATTGTCATTGACGGAGGCTTTGCGGCGACAACGTGAGCCAAAAAGGCCTGCGTGACAGCCGGGAATTCAATATGGCTTTTGTGGAGCCAGGCTCCAGGGCCACGGGTAGACTCAGCAAGATGCCCGCCTGATGGTTCGGCTTCGCTCATCACGAGAGGCGGGCGCTACACTAGGCAAATCAGGTTGGCACGCGTGCCAAAGGGAAAGGGCGCATGCTCGAAGGGGTCGTTCCATTTCCGCCGGAATTTGCGCAGCGCTATCGCGAGCGCGGCTATTGGCAAGACAGATCGCTGGCGCAAGAATTCGACGTAGCCTTCAAGCGGTATGCGGACCGCGTGGCGCTGATTGACCGCGACCGGTATTTCACGTACGCCGAGCTTGACCGCCTGACCACCAATCTGGCGCTGAATCTCCTCGAGGCCGGCCTCCAGCCGCTCGACTGCGTCGTGGTGCAACTCCCAAATGTGGCCGAGTTCGTCATCCTGTACTTCGGGCTGCAAAAAATCGGATGCATCCCGATTGCGGCTCTGGTGACTCACCGTTTCGCGGAAATCAGTCAGTTCGCGAAGATCTCGGGCGCGAAGGCTTGCGTCACGCCGGAGCGCGCGGGGGATTTCGACTACGCCGGGATGGTCGCACGCATACGCCGGGAAACCCCTGCATTGAAGTATGGCATCTTACTCGGCTCGTTGGTACCGCTCGCCGGGAGGGGCACGCCATTCGCGGCGAGCGCTCCAGGTAACCCACCCGAAGGTTTTCTGTCGCTACAGGAGCTGATATCAGTCCCGGCCAAGCTTTCGGAATTGCGCCTCGCGGAGATCCACATCGACCCCACCGACCCCGCAGTTTTTCAGCTTTCGGGTGGGACGACCGGCTTCCCCAAGCTGATTCCGCGCACGCACAACGACTACGCGTACAACTCGAAGGTGGCGGCGAGCGTGTGCGGCGTCACGAGAGACTCCACCGTTTTGATCGCTTTGCCAGTCGCCCACAACTTGCCACTGGCGTGCCCCGGCATCCAGGGGTTTCTCCTCCACGGCGGCAAAGTCGTGATGAGCACCAGCACCAAGCCTGAGGACATTTGCGCGCTGATCGAAAAACACCGCGTCACACACCTGAAGGTGGTTCCAGCGCTTTTGATTCGCCTGCTGAACGATCCCACGGTGCGCCAGCGCGATCTTTCGTCCCTGCGCTGCATCCAGAGCGGCGGTCAGCGGCTTCAGCCCGAGGTGCGATTGCTTTCTCGGCGGCTAGTGCCCAGCGCCTTCGTGCAGGAAAACTTCGGCATGTCCGAGGGTCTTCTAATGTTCGTGCGGCGGGATGACCCGGAGGACGTTCGCCTAGAAACCGTGGGCCGCCCGGTGAGCCCGGACGACGAAATCCGCTTGCTCGACGACGACGGGATCGAAGTGCCGGAAGGTGAGGTCGGAGAGCTTTGCTGCCGCGGGCCTTACACGCTGCGCGGGTATTTCGGCGTGCCGGAATACAATGCGCGCGTTTTCACCCCGGACGGCTTTTACCATTCGGGAGACCTGATGCGGCGGCATCCCTCCGGCAACTACATGGTCGAGGGGCGCAAAAAGGATTTGATCAACCGCGGCGGCGAAAAAATTAGCGCCGAGGAGGTGGAAAATCTCATCCTCTCGCATCCCGCGATCAAGAATGTTGCGTGCATTCCGATCCCCGACCCGGCGTTGGGCGAGCGAATGTGCGCCTGTATCCTGTTGCGCGACGGCCAAAGCGTACGCTTTGAGGAGCTGAAATCCTTCTTACTGGACAAGGAAATTGCCAAATATAAGCTTCCCGAGCGGCTGGAGATTCTGCCGGATTTCCCGCTTTCGACTCTCGGCAAGGTTTCTAAGAAAAAGCTCGGGGAGATGATCGGCGCGAAGGTCGCGGCAGAGCGCGCCGCGGCAGACCGTACCTCCGCTTGAGTGGCGGCGTAAGGCCTGTTGAGTCTGTGTGAGAACTCGCGATCGAGGGCGCCAGCGGCTAAAGCCGCTTTGATTTTCAAGCCCTTAACGGCACGGCTGATGGTTCGGTTCCGCTCACCACAAGAGCCGGGCCATACAAAATCAGGCGCTCTCACACACACTCTGTATCCACGGAGAATATTGTGAGGATTATCGACGTTCACTGCTATCCGAACACGAAGGAATGGATTGCGTGCCAGCGACCGTACGTGGACGCGCTGGCCAAATACTGGAAGCGGGAATGGGCCGCCAAAACCGAAGACGAGGTGGTGAAGGACTTCACCGATGCCGGAGTCGAAGCCATCCTGGTGGCGCTTGATTTAGAAACGACGGTTCACACGCCACCGTGTTCGAACGACTTCGTCTCGGGCGTGCAGAAGCGCCACCCCGGCCGGATTATTCAGGCATGGGCTGCGGTCGATCCCTTCAAGGGTGAAGAAGCGATCCGCGAGGCGCGGCATGCCATCCGGGACCTCGGTATGCTCGGGTTCCACTTCCATCCCATCATGGGGCACTTTGCGGTGAATGACCGGCGGTTGTATCCGCTGTTCGAAGCGATCAATGAGCTCAACGTGCCAGTTATGATTGACGTGGGGACCACGGGCATGGGCGCGGGGATGCCCGGAGGCATGGGCGCCAGGATTCGACACGCGCATCCCTCCGCATTGGACGAACTGGCCGCCGATTTCCCTCATCTGACCATCATCGCTGCGCACATCGGCTGGCCCTGGGTCGAAGAGACGACCGCCGTGGTGTTGCACAAGGGCAACGTGTACTGGGAGCTTTCCGGCTACGCGCCGAAGTATTTTCCGGAACAACTGGTCAAAGACGTTCGTGGCCGGCTGAAGGACAAGATTCTTTTCGGCAGCGACTACCCGAGCATGCCGTACGAGCGGTTGCTGCGGGAATGGGATGAACTCGGCTACTCGGATGAAATCAAGGAGCGCATTTTCTGCCGGAACGCGGAGCGTGTGCTGAATCTGCCCAAGTCCAGCGCGGCGGGCCGCGCCGCGACAAGTTCGAGGAAGGAAGCGGACTGACATGGCCGAAGCATTCATCTGCGAAGGAGTTCGCACGCCGATTGGGCGCTATGGCGGAGCATTGTCAGGGGTGCGTACGGACGACCTAGCCGCCACGCCACTCCAGGCGCTGCGCCAGAGGTATGCGAATAGCGATTGGGAAGCAATTGATGAG
>WNFB01005375.1_pt1 | contig 11433 bp, 11 predicted proteins | sample 5400501 | NCBI WGS metagenome assembly WNFB01 (sample SAMN13153341, study PRJNA577476) | soil metagenome | isolation source: 200 cm saprolite under Douglas fir tree site 2 hole 1 | place: USA:California | collected 2015-04-18 | reverse complement strand
GCCGCTCCCTCGATGAGCGGCCGCTCCGCCTCCGGGAGCTCGACCGACACCGCGGGGACCGGGCCGGCCTGGTCGAGCCGGATCGCCACGCGCTCGCTGGAGACGATGAGCTGCGGCGTCCGCGCGACGAGCCCGTACGCGCGCGTCGCCGCCTCCGCCGCGTCGCCCGAGGTCCGGTCGGATGCGTCGACGGAGCGCGCGAGCGCCACGAGCCCGCGCGCCGCCTCCGCCAGCGGCGCGGGAATGGTGGCCGTACCCGACGCGCCGAGGCTCGCGCGCGCGAGCACCTCGAGCAGCGCAGAGCGCGGCGCGAGCGCCCCCGTCGCCGGACGCTGCGCGAGCGCGTCCGTCCGCGCCTCGGCCAGCGCGTCCGCGAGCCCGGGGTACTGCCGCAGCAGCACGGCCTCGATGCGGGTGTCCTCCAGGATCACGAAGCAGTGCTGCGCGAGAGCGCGGTCGGCGAAGAGCCGGACGAATCCGTCGACGCCCGACGCGAGCGGATGCACGAGCGAAAAGCTTCCGGCGTCGTGGTGCAGCGCGCGGTGCGCCACCGCCGCGCGGTACCAGTCGAGCGTCGCGCGCGGCGGGAGGCGGAGCGTGCCGCGCGTGTCCGGGAACTGCGCCGCATCGCGCTCGTCGGCGTACGGCACGACGGCGGCGTCGCGACCCGAGAGCGCGCGATAGAAGAGCTGCAGCAGCGCGCGCGCGCTGGTGAGGGTGACGGCGCTAGCCACCCGTGAAGACCGCGTTGACGACCTCACGCACCGCTTGCTGGAGGAGCTCGTCGTCGGTCATCGCCTGCGTCACGGCCATCTCGCAGGCGCGCCGCGGCGCGACACCGGCGGTCATGAGCCGGCCCGCGTAGATGAGCAGGCGGGTGCTCGGCCCCTCCGCGGCGTGGCGGTGCTCGAGCTGGCGCAGCTTCTCGCCCAGGAGGGCGAGCGCGCCGGCGTGCGTCGCGGACGCACCCGCCTCGTGCGCGATGATCCGCTCCTCGAGCCCGCGCGGCGGATAGCGGAACTCGAGCGCGGCGAAGCGCTGCCGCGTGCTGTGCTTCAGGTCCTTCAGCGTCGACTGGTAGCCCGGGTTGTACGAGATCACCAGCAGGAACGAGGGATGCGCCTCGAGCACGACGCCGCGCTTCTCGATCGGCAGGAAGCGGCGGTGGTCGGTGAGCGAATGGATGATGACGGTCGTGTCCTTGCGCGCCTCCACCACCTCATCGAGATAGCAGAGCCCGCCCGCGCGCACGGCGCGCGTGAGCGGACCGTCGAGCCACTCCGTGCCCTCGGCCGACAGGAGATAGCGGCCCACCAGATCGCCGGCGGTGAGGTCCTCGTGGCAGGTGATGGTGACCAGAGGCAGTGGGGCTTTGCCACCGTCCCCGAGACGCCAGGACATGTACTCGAGGAAGCGGGTCTTGCCGCAGCCGGTCGGACCTTTGAGCAGCACCGGGATGCGACCCGCGTATGCCGCATCGAAGAGCTGCACCTCGTCGCCGACCGGAAGGTAGAAGGGCTCGCCGGTGACGCGGTGCTCCTCGATGGGATGGAGGCGGGCGTCCTGCTCAGCCAAGTGGCGTGATCTCCCCGGCCTGCTCGCGCCTGATCCACGCCGCGGGATCGGCGGCGTAGTCCTGGTAGTCGCCTGGGTAGTTGATCCCCGGGACCGCGGGGATCCAGTCGTACTCGAGCAGCGACGGGCCGCCCAGCGCGCTCGCGACACGCACGACCTCGGGATCGTCGAGCACCGCGAGCCGTCCGTGGCGGATCAGGTCGACCCACTGGCCGGTGCTGCGCTGCTGGATCGAGTAGGTCGCGAACAGGTTGTGCACGTGGGGGAAGTGCATCGTCGGCAGCTTGTGCTGCTTCGCGTAGCCGAGGAAGGTCTGATCCCAGTGCTCGGCGCCGAAACCGAAGTGGATGACGCCGGCCTGCGCGCGCTCGGGCAGGTTGGTCCACGAATCGTTGTAGCGCCAGAGCGTCTCGACCTGGCGGTAGCTCTTCGGATTCGTGCCGATGGACGTGTCGTTGAAGTACGCCCAGCCTTTCCACGGAAAGCCCGGATACTCCGCGCCCTTGTAGCGCTCGACGACCTCGCGCCACAGCTCGCCGTAGCGCCCGCCGCCGACGATGTCCTTGATCATCCCGCGCTCGACGTGAACCTGGATGTGCGGGAAATATCCGGTGTGGTTGCTGGTGCCGGCGACGACGCCGTTGATGGTCGAGAGGAGCTGCTCGGCGACGCGCACGAACGTCTCGACCGGATGGCCGAAGCGGATGCCCTGCACGGTGGAGCCGAGGATGTGGCCCGACTGCCACGCGCCCTTCACCCAGAGAGCGGCCTGCTCCGCGGTGACGTCCCAGCCGATGTCGGTGCCTTCGGGACTGGTGACGCGGACCTTCGCCGTATCGGCGAACGCGGCGACGACCTTGTTGTCGATGAGCGCCCAGAGCTCGTCGGGGTAGGTGTTCGCGCGCGAGATGAAGTCTTCGTACGTCGCGTACACCCAGTTGTTGCGGATGCGTTGCCCGGCGACGCGCTTCCAATGGCGGCGCCCGGCCTCGCCCGCGTAGATGGCGGTGTAGCCGGGACGGTCCTCGAGGTACCGCTTCAGCGCGGCCGACGCCACGTTGAACTCCACGCCGCCCTCGACCATCGCGGCGAGGCGATCGGTGATCTCGCGCCAGCCATCCGCGGCGCTGTACGTCTTCGGCTCCACGCCGAGGTCGGTCATGTCGATGCGATCGACCTTCGCCACCTTCGTCTCGAGCATCGCGCGCCTGATCGCCTCGAATACGAGGTCGTTCTGATGCGGGAAGGTGATGATGAGGACGTGGTCCCCCTCCTTGATGTCCCCGAGCGCAGACCTGCCGTATCGGCGGCGCACGTGCGCGCGCGCGATGGGCATGAGCGCGTCGACGTCGTCGGTGCGCTCCTGCCGCAGGTAGGCGGGATGGCGCGGCGCGGGGTAGCTCAGGCCCGGCAGGGAGCGCGGAACGCCCGGCGCGAGCTCGCTGAGCCGGACGCTATGCACGCTGCGGCTCCCGCTGCTTCGGACGCCGGATACCGGTGCCGTAGTTCGGCCAGGCGTCGACGTACGCGTCACCGTAGTTCTTCTTGTAGTGGCGCGCGATGTCGATCGCCTTCGGGAACCAGACCTTCGGCTTCGACGTCGCGTAGGCGAAGAACTCGCGCAGCGCCTTCGCGCGGAAGGGGCGGCCGGCGATGAACGGATGGATCCCCAGCACCATCATCCCGGGATTACCTTGCCGTCCCTCTTCGTAGAGCTGGTCGAACTCGTCGATCTCCCACTGCAGGAGGGCGCGCGGATCCTTGCGCAGCGCGTACGCGAGCATGTGATCGTTGAGCCAGATGCCGTAGCGGATCACGGTGATCTCGCCCTTGCGCGTCTGCAGCGTGTAAGGCAGGTCCTCGTGGATCGTCCCGCAGTAGTACTCGTAGCCGAGCTCCGCGAGGAGCTCGGGCGTGTCGTCGGTCGGGCGCTCGCCGGGCGAGATGAATCCGAACGGGCGGATGCCGAGGTTCTTCTGGAACGAGGCGATCGTGCGCTCGAGGTCGTCCTTCTGCTGCTCGCGGGTCTGCCGCCAGGCGTAGTCGTGGCGCCAGTTCTCGCTTCCGAGCTCGTGGCCGTCCCCCAGGATGAGCTTCGCGATGTCGGGGAACGCCTCCACACCGGCGCCGTTCAGGAACCACGTCGTCTTGATCCCGAACTCCTTGAAAACGTTCAGGACGCGATGCGCCCCGTTCCGCTCGCCGTACAGGTGGTCGCTGATCACCGCGATGTCCGTCTTGAACAGCGATCCCTCGGGGAACTCCTTGCGGAACGATGCCTGCGCCGACCCGGGCTTCCCCAGCTCCTCCGGCCAGGTCTCGAAGCACACGGCGGGCAGGACCGCGATGTAGGCATCGTCGGGCCACGCGATCGGTTTGCGTGGTACATGCATGCGCTGTTCCCCCTTGTTCACGGTAACTGTCGGACGCCGCCGTTCACGGCGATCGTCTGGCCGGTGATGTATTCCGCGTCGTCGCTGGCGAGGAACGCGATGGCGCCGGCGATGTCGTCGGGCCGGCCGATGCGGCCCATCGGATTCGCGCGCGCGAGCTGCGCGAGGCGCTCCTCGGAGCCGTACTGGCGCGGCATCGGCGTGTCGGTCACGCCGGGCATGATCGCGTTCACGGTCACGCCGCGCGCGGCGACCTCGAGAGCGAGGGCCTTGGTGAAACCGATGACCGCCGCCTTGGACGCGGTGTACGGAGCGACGTTCGGCCGCGGCCCGAGCGCGTGACCAGAGGCGACGTTCACGATGCGACCCCACCTGCGCTCGATCATCTTTCGCAGAACGCGCTGCGAGCAGAGGAACGTGCCGCTCAGATTGACGCCGAGGACGCGCCGCCAGTTCTCGAGATCCTGCTCGCGGATCGGCGCGTGCTTCCCGTAGATGCCGGCGACGTTCGCGAGGATGTCGACCGGGCCGAACGCCGACTCGATCTTGCCGATCGCGCGGTCGACTGCAGCGGACACGGCCACGTCGATCTCCACCGCGATCGCGCGCGCGCCGATGGCGCTCGCGGTCTCCCGCGCGGCGGCCTCGTTCACGTCGAGCGCCGCGACGGATGCGCCCTCGGCCGCGAGGCGCAGCGCGACGGCGCGGCCGATCCCGCCGCCGGCGCCGGTGACCGCGGCCACCCTGCCCTCGAGCTTCATGGGAAGAACTCGCCGCCGTTCACGTGGAAGACCTGCCCGGTGATCCACCGCGCGTTCGGGCCGAGCAGGAACGCCACGGTGCGCGCGATGTCCTCGGGTGTCCCGAGCCGTCCCATCGGGACGTCGGCCGTTCGGCGCGCGCGCTTCGCGGCGAGCTCGTCCTCGCTCAGGCCGGCGCGCCAGCGCGGCGTGTCGATCGGGCCCGGCGCGATCGCGTTCGCGGTCGCGTGCGGCGCGAGCTCGACCGCCAGGGCGCGCGTGAAGCCGAAGATGCCGGCCTTCGCGGCGGAGTAGTCGGCCGCGTTCGGTCGCCCCTTGAACGCGTAGGAGGACGAGAGGTTCACGACGGCGCCCTCGTGCTCCGCGATGACGTCGAACGCGGCACGCGAGCAGAGAAAGGTGCCCGTGAGATGGACGTCGAGCAGCGCGTTCCAATCGGACTCGGGCAGATCGACGACCGGCAGGAGACGTGGAAGGTTGCCCGCGCAGTTCACCAGGAAGTCGAGACGGCCGAACCGCTGCGTCGCGGCGGCGACCATCGCCGCGGCGTCGGTCTCGCGCGACACGTCGCACCTGACGGCTGCCGACCGCGCGCCGCGCTTCCGCGCCTCGCCCGCGGTCTCCTCGGCGGCCTTCTCGGTGATATCGGCGACCAGGACCGCCGCGCCGATCGCCGCGAGCTCGTAGGCGATCGCGCGGCCGATGCCGCTCCCGCCGCCGGTCACCGCGGCGACGCGACCGTCGAGCTCCCCGCTCACGCGCTCGGCGCCGGTGGCGGCAGCTGCGAGAGCAGCCGGCCATGACCGGCGATGGGGACATGCACCCCCAGGCGCCACTGCACCGCCCAGACGCGCGCCGGCACCGCGTGCACGACCGGCACGCCGCACTCGCGCTCGAGCGGCTCGATCACGTCGAGGGTGCGCCACCCCGAGCCGAGGAGGTAGATCGCCTCCGCGCCCGGGTGCCGCAGCGCTGCGTCGCGCGCGTGGCGGAACACGTCCTCGGTCGACAGCTGGCCGACGGCGTCGAAGGGGACGCTGATCCCGTCCATCTCGAGGACCTCGAACCCCGACTCGGTGAAGTAGCGCGCGAAGATGTCGTTCAGCTCGCCCTTGAAGTACGTGAGCCCGACGATCCGGCGCGCGCCGAGCGCCCGCAGCGCCTCGACCTGCGTCTGTGGAGCGGTGACGATCGGGATGCCGAAACGCTTCTGCCAGTCGCGCACGAGCTCGCGCTCGCGCGCGAGTCCGAGGACCATGAACGCCGGCGCGCCCTCGGGATGGATGAGGTCGACGCCGATCTCCGCGAGCTTGCTCACCCGCTCCTCGGCGACCTCGATCTGGCGCTTGAACTCGTCCGTCGTCCCCTTTCGGATGTCCATGAACAGCGGGATCACGCCGATGCCCTCGGGCAGGAGGCGAATGAACTCCTCGAGCGAGCCTGGTCGATAGGTCGGCTTGATGACGCCGACCGTCCCGTACCGGCTGGGAAAGCTCACGATGCCGACGCGACGGGTTCGCGCGCGAGTCGCTCGAGCAGCGATCCGAATCCGCGGATCTCGTCGCGGATACCGAGCCGGCGCAGCGTGCCGAAGATGACCGACTGGCTGCTCGAGGTCACCGGGATGCCGAGCTCCTGTTCGAGCTGCTCGAGGCCGAGCACCGTCGGCCAGCGCGGGCAGGTGAGATGTATCGCGTCGGCCTGCGGCGCCTCGCGCCGCAGCTGCCGCGCCAGATCCGCGGATGCCTCGTGCGGCAGCAGCGCCATCTCCACCGGCCGCTCGATCCCGAGGCACTTCGTCGCAAGCACCTCGAAGCCGGCCTCGGTGAAGTACGCCTTGAACTTCTCGGTGAGCGCGGGCGTGTACGGCGCGCCCACCGCGATGCGGCGCGCGCCGACGGCCTGCAGCGCCTCGACCTCGCAGCGCACCAGCGCGACGACCGGTGCGTCACTGAGACGCTGCGCGCGCTCCACGAGCGTCCGTTCGAAGCCGTAGCCTTTGAGCGTCACCGGTGGCGAGCCGCCGAGCACGATGAGGTCGACGCGCTCGTACGCCAGGTCCTTCACCGCGGCCTCGTAGCTCTCGTAGACGCGCTCGAGCTCCCGGGCGGTGAGCGCCCTCAGGTTCAGTGCCGTCGGCACGAGCACGATGCCCGGCGGCGCGGCGCGGTAGTACTCGTACATGAGGACGTCGCCGCGCGAGGGATGGACCATCCCCACGCGGCCGCGCCATGAGGTCACTTGATGCCGAGCGCGCTGCGCCAGAACTCCGCGTCGGTGTCGTAGTCCTTCGAGTCGTCGATCGTGACGAACCAGCGCTGCGTCGTGCCGAGCACGTCGGGATACTTCAGCGCCACCTTCGTGGAGGCCGGCGGGCGTCCGGTGCCGGCGACGGCCGTCTGTCCTTCCGGCGACATGATCCACTCCGCGAACAGCTTCGCGGCGTTCGGGTGCGGTGGGTCCTTCGCGAGCGTCGCGCCCGCGAGGTCCACGACCATCGGGTCGCGGACCCAGCTGACCGGCTTGTTCTGCTCGTACTTGTAGACCGCCAGCCGATAGCTGTGCGACGCGAAGGTGACGGAGAACTCGCCGGCCGGCAGGAGCGAGTCGATCTCGGTGTGGCCGCTGCGCAGCGACGGCTTGTTCGCGCCGACGCATTTGACGATGCGCTGCGCCTCGGCGGTGCCGAGCTGCTTGCGCAGCGCCGTGTAGACGACCACGTCGCCGACCTCGACCGCGACCTTGCCCTCGTACTTCTTGTCGCAGAGATCGGCCCAGCCCTTGATGTCGCCGTCCTTCACGCCCTTGGCGGTGTTGAAGCCGATGACGAGTGGCACCACGCGGTTCGCGATCCAGGTGCCCTTCTCGTCGGTGGCCTCCTTCGGCACGTCCTTCGCCGACGCGGTCACGTACGGCTGGGTCCAGCCCTGATCGATGACGTACTTCACCTGGAAGCTCGAGCTGTCGTAGACGTCAAAGAGCTTCTGGCCCGACTTCATCTCGGTCGTGACCTTGGTGATGAGCTGCTCGCCGGTGGCGCGCGTGTGCTCCACCTTGATGCCGGGGAAGCGCGCCTCGAACTTCGGCAGGATGATCTTCGCGTCGTCGGTGTTCATCGACGAGTAGAGCGCGACCTTGCCCTCGGGCTTCGCGGCCTCGTACAGGCGCGCGAGACGCGCGTCCAGCGTCTCCGCGGCCGCGCTCGACGCGGCAGTCGCGGTCGGGGTGGCCGGCGCGGCGGTCTGTCCACCACAGGCGACCAGCAGCGCGGTCGCGGTGCTCAGCAGACGGCGCATCACCCTCGCCTCCCCGCGCCACAGGCGCGCCGCGAAAGGTATAACCATTGACCGTGGGCGTCTAGCGCCCCGGCCGGTGCGCCTCACGGTACGGAACGCCGCGCTCGGTGAAGTGCGGCCACTGCTCGACCAGGTGCTCGGGGTACTCGGCACGCCACCACTCCGCGATGTCGCGCGTGCGCGCGAACCACACGCCGGGCAGCGCCTTGGCCCACACGATGAATTCTTCGAGCACCTTCGCCCGGAACGGCCGGCCCGAAAGGAACGGGTGCAGGCCCCACGTCACGACCGAGGGATACCGCTCGCCCTCGCGGTGCAGGTACTCGACCGTGTCGTGCCACAGCTCCCCCAGCTCCCGCGGCGTCCGGTCCTTGCCGTATGTCGAGTAGTCGTTCAGCGAGAGGTTGTAGTTGACGACCACCAGCCGCTTCGTGCCGACCGCGAGCGTGTACGGCAGCTCCTCGTGCTGCGGATCCATCCAGTATGTGTAGCCGTTCTCCGCGGCCAGCTCCGGCGTCGCGAGCGTCGGCCGCACGCCGGTCGAGAGATAGCCGCCGGGATGCTTCCCGGTCGCCCGCGTGATCGCGGCGACGGTCTTCTTCTGATCGGCGTCCTCGTGTTCGCGCGTCTTCATGAACGAGTAGTCGTGGATCCAGTTCTCCGACGCGACCTCGTGTCCGGCCGCGTCGATCTGCTTGGTGAGCTCGGGGAAGCGCTCGGCGTTGATGCCGTTGAAGAAGAACGTCGTGCGGATGCCGGTGCGGTCGAACAGGTCGAGCATCCGGTAGATGCCGACGCGCTCGCCGTACTCGCGGTCGGTGACGACCGCGAGGTCCCTGTTGAACGGCGCGTCCTTGGGGATCGCGCGGCGGTCCTGGTTCTGGAGCGAATCGGCGCGCCCGAGATCCTCCGGCCATGTCTCGAAGGCGACTCCCGGCACGATCGCGAGGCGCGCGCCATTCGGCCAGCGGATCGCCGGCCGGCGGAACGCCATGGCTATTGGCCCGTGACCTGTTTGATGAAGCCCGAATCGCGCAGCTTGCTCAGCACCACCAGGTCGTAGAAGCTGCTGACGTTCGCGTCCTTCGCCTTGGGGTTGTTCCCCACGACGAGCTCGTCTATCACCTGCTTGAACGCGTTCTCGGTCGGCGTCGGCGGCTCCTTCAGGTACAGCTTCGCGAAGGTGTTGTAGGTTTCGTCGATCTGCGCCTGGTCGGTGATCTTCGCGAACTTCGCGATGACGCCCTTCCCGAACACCGCGTCGGTCTTGAAGCGATGCACGCCCTCGATGAGCGCCTTGATCGTGCTCTCCACGATCTCGGGATTCTGCTTGTAGTAGGCGCGCGACGCGACGACGCCGTTGTAGGCGTACTCGATGCCGAGCTCGCCCATGTCGACGAGCTGCTTGAATCCGGCCTCGCGTGCCTGGAGCGTCGTCGGCGGGCTGAGCACGCCGGCATCGATCTGGCCTGTCTTCATCGCCGCGAGGATCTCGGGGATCCCGCCGAGCCCGAGGATGTTCACGTCCTTCGGATCGATCCCGTTCTGGCGGAGCACGATGCGCCCGCCGGTGTCGGACGCGGTCCCGATCCGCGACACGCCGAGCTTGCGGCCGCGCAGATCCTTCAGCGTGTCGATCCCCGCGCGCGCGTAGATACCGCCGGGGAACGTGTTGACCGTCACCGCGTAGAACGCGAGATCGCTGCCGCCGATGACCGACGACACGACCGCCGTCCCGCTGATCCCGCAGTTGATCGGCACCTGGCCCGAGAGCATCGCGGCGACACCCTGTGTGCTATCCGCGATGCCCGTGACCTCGGCGTCGAGCCCGTACTTCTTCAGGTAGCCGCCCTCGTCCGCGCTCCAGATGGCCGAGTTCGCCGCGCTCACGCTCACCTGCCCGAGCCTGACCTTTGTGAGCGTCGGCGCCGGCGTCTGCGTCGCGAGCGCTCCGCTGGCCACGGGCGTCGCAGCCGGCGGATTTCCGCCGCATGCCGCGAGCGCGCTCACGGCGGAGAGCGCGCCGATCCGAGCGAGGAAGTCGCGCCGGGGCATCCCCTCCATGTCGTACGCCGTTCTAGTCGGTCCGGGCCGCGTCGTCCAGATAGCCGCGCGCCGCACCGGCCGCCTCGAGCCCGTCGTCACGCATGAACACGAGGAGGCGCTCGAGCGCCGCGACGTCGAGTCGGGTGTCGTAGCTCACGCGCGGCGCGCGCGATGACCGCACGCCGGTCTCATCCGAGAGCACGCGGAGCGTGGCCGGATCGCCGAGCCGTTCGGCCGTGCGAACGAGCGCGTCGGCGAATGCGCGCCACTCCGGCGTCGCCGACGTCCCGGGACGCACGTTCAGCGTCGTGAACGCACAGGGCCCGAGCTCGTCGCCGACGGACGCGACGGCCGCGAAGCCCTGGCCGATGAGCCAATCGTCGAACGGCGAGCTCAGCATCGCCGCGTCGACGACCCCGCGCTTCAGCGCCTGGGCCTGCGCGGGCGTCGTCCCGCAGACGATCTGCGTGTACGCGCTCGGCGCGAGTCCGTGTCTCCGAAGCAGCGCACGGAGGAACACCGAGACGCTGCCGCGCTCCTGCGTGATCGCGATGCGGCGACCGCGGAGTGCCTCGATCCCTCCGGTGCCGACACGAGCGACGAGCGTCGTCGGCGGACGATCCACGAAGCCTGCGGCGATGCGGAGCGGCGCCCGGCGCGCGATGAGCACATCCGGACACGTCGCGGCGACATCGATGCGCCGCTCGATGAGCGCGTCGACGCCGGCCGCGGTGCTCCCGAGCTCCAAGAGCTTCACGCTCGGATGCTGGCGTGCCAGCAGGAAGAGCGGCCAATACGTTGCCGTGCGCGAGACGATGCCGACGACGAAATCGGTCACGTTCAACGTTCGTTAGCGGCGTGCCTGATCGCGATCAGGGAGCCTCTTGCTGACGCGTCCACCGCCATGCGCCCAGCCGAGGCCCGTCCGCTCGAAGCGAAACCAGGTCACCCGGTCATCGGAGTCGCGCAGGAACTCGCCACGCAGACCGCAACGCGGTCCGGCCGCCAGGACGATCTGGTCTCGAGCCACGAACGTGACAGGCCACTCCTCTGATCCGCCAATGAGGCGAAGCTGCCCTCCGTTAGCGACGAAGCGCGACTCGCCGCGGCCACGGACATAGGCACCCGCGTAGTCGGACGGATCAGACTCGGTGAGCGGCGCGGGGACTGACTCGCGGATCCCGATCTCTCGATCCAGGAGCCACGAGGCGATCTCGTGCGCGCACAGCGCGGCAGGAATATCCGCTCCCGCCGGAGCGATGGCGATCGCAAGGCGCTCCGAGGGAACGAGCACCAACAGGGGCGCGTGGCTCGGACTGCGCCCGCCGTGATTCAGAGCGTCGCGGCCCCCGATGCGACGCG
>WNFB01023225.1_pt1 | contig 11436 bp, 8 predicted proteins | sample 5400501 | NCBI WGS metagenome assembly WNFB01 (sample SAMN13153341, study PRJNA577476) | soil metagenome | isolation source: 200 cm saprolite under Douglas fir tree site 2 hole 1 | place: USA:California | collected 2015-04-18 | reverse complement strand
GGAGATGTTGTTTGAGGAACTGTTGGCCACGAAGACGAATTGGCTGTTCCCATCCGCGTCAATCGAAGTGGGATTTGTGCCCGCGGCGTAGGGCGAGTTCGCCAGCTGCGTCAAGGCTCCATTCGCAAAATTCAGCGCGAAACCAGTGACATTGTTGGAAAAAAGGTTCGCGGTATAGACGAAGGAAACCGAGTGGTCCACGATGACCCAGACCGGAGCATTCCCCGCCGCAAAGGGCGAGCCCGGCACAGGCGTCAGACACCCGGTCGTGCCGTTCAGCGCGAAACCGGAAACGTTGTTGGAATTGGCATTCGCCACGTATACGAACTGGTTGGTGCGGTCCACATCGATCGAAATGGGACCTACACCCACGCCCGTGGTAATCGGCGAGCAGGAGATTTCGGTGATGTTCCCGAACGTTTGGTCGATGATAAACGCGGAAATGCTGTTGGAATTAAAGTTCGTCACGTAGACGAACTGGCCGTTCTGGTCCACCGCGACGGAAGTGGGCCCCGATCCGGTCGTGTGCGTCGGAGGCGATGTCGGGGTCAGCGCACCCGTGCTGAAATTGATGGTATACGCCGAAACCGTGTTGTCGTTGAAATTGGCAACGTAAGCGAAACGTGCCGGGCCTGTCTGGGCCTGAAGAAGATTACACGTTCCCAAGACGGCGAAACAAGCAAAGAAGCACAGGAACACAACCTTTTTCGCAAAATGCATCGCTTTGCTCCTTTTTCGCGTGATCGTGCATGAGAGGGGAATCCTTGATCCTGAAGCTTGTTGAGACTGTTCGTTTGTCGTTGAAAGTCGCGGCGAGGCGTTTCGCGCCAAAAGTGAGCTCTTTGAGATCAGCCCTCCGGCGGGCGATAAGCTCCGCCTTACTTGCCGATACGGTTCCGTCGCGCTTCGTACTACTGTTTTCGCGCCAGAGGCCAACATCGCGCGCCCCAGTGAGCGGATAAGAAGTATCGCCCGGCTGCCCCGCAGAGGAGCCGCCCGGCTGTTCAACTCCGAGAGAAGGCTGCCGATCCACGGTCCTCAGACAGTCTTCCTCATGCCCACGACAGTGCCCCCATCCGCCCCTCCCAGCGAGCTTGTCGAACGGGTCATTTCCGCCAGGTTGCCGTAAACGGTCAGTCGGGGTTGTTGATAGGGTTTACCAATGCGCGCCGGCGAGGTCTCGCGGAATGGCTTCACACTGCCTCCAATTTTCAATTCAGTCCACACCAGCCTACGATCAGAACCATTGCCGTCAGCATAGCTGTTTCTTTGGCCTATTGCAACATAGGTTTTTCTCCCGGCCCTTGGGGGATTCGTTGGAACTGGGCTGAGAAAGACCTATTATCCTCATCTACAGAGACTCCCGCTTCTATCCTTAGTATCCGAGTTGATTGCATTCTTCAACCTCTGAAAGCAAAGTAGATTATGTAGGCTAATGGAGACTTTCGTACAGGCTCCGAGCACAACCGCTGGCAGGCTCAAACGCCGCGGCTCTGGCGCCCACGCGCCGGAGGCTGCGCGGCAGCTTGCCGCGTTCGCTTCCCCTGCGGGCAGGCCACCCTTGCCTGCACAGCAGCGTGCGGATACACTTCGCTTCATTCCGGCATGATTCTTTCCCCGCGCGCGACCGCCACGGTACCCGGCTATGACTGAGCCCGACCATGCTTTCGCGCCCGCCGCCGCGAAACGCTCTTGGCGTCGCGCCTTCTGGAGCCTGATCGTCACGCAGTTTCAGGGCGCGTTCAGCGACAACGCGCTGAAAAACCTGGTCATCCTGCTGATTCTGGGCGCGGGTCTTTCGCAAACGCAGAAGGATCGACTCGTCCCGGTGGTGCTGGGGCTTTTTGCCGCGCCGTTCGTGTTGTTTTCGATGGCCGGCGGGTTTCTGGCCGACCGGTTCAGCAAGCGCAACGTCGTCATCGGCACCAAGCTGATGGAAGTTGCGGTGATGTTCCTGGCGCTGGCGGGGCTCGCGCGCGAAAACGTGTGGCTGGAATGCGCCGCAATCTTCCTGGTCAGCGCGCAGGCCGCGCTGTTCGGACCCTCGAAGTACGGCCTGCTGCCCGAGCTGCTGCCGGAGGAAAAACTCTCCTGGGGCAATGGCATCATCGAGCTGGGAACATTTCTCGCCATCATCACCGGAACGATTGCGGCCGGCTATCTGTCGGAAGACTTTCGCGGCCAGCAGGCCTGGTCCGGTGCCATCCTGATGGGACTGGCCGTCTTCGGCTTGCTGACCAGCCTGGGAATCAACCGGGTGTCTGCGGCGGACCCGGCGCGGCGCTTCCGCACCAACTTCGTTGCGGAGCTGTGGACGGAAACGCAGGCGATCCGCAAAGATCGCGTGCTGTGGCTGGCCGTGCTGGGCAACGTGTATTTCTGGTTTCTCGGGGCGCTGCTGCAACCCATTATCCTGCTGTACGGCAAGCAGGTCCTGCACCTCGGCGACAAGCAGAACACGCACTTGCAGGCGGCGCTGGCCATCGGCATCGGCCTGGGCAGCGTCTCCGCCGGATATCTATCCGGCGGAAAGATCGAATACGGACTGATCCCGCTCGGCTCCATCGGCCTGACGGTGTTCGCCGCGCTGCTTTCAGCCAGCGGGCTGAGCTTCGCGGCGGTGGCCGTGCGTCTCGCACTGATGGGGTTTTTCGCCGGCTTCTTCGCCGTGCCGGTTAACGCGCTGATCCAGCATCGCCCCGAGCCCAGCCGCAAAGGTGTCGTGCTGGCCGTAGCCGGCGTGCTGTCGTTTCTCGGCGTGTTCGCCGCCGGCGGGGCGTACTACCTGCTCGAAGGCGTCTTCCACCTTCGCCCGGCCCTGGTGTTTCTGGCCGGCGCGGGCCTCACCGTGGCGGCCACGGCCTACGTCGTCATTCTTCTGCCCGATTCGCTGCTGCGTCTGGTGCTGTGGATGCTGACGCATTCGCTCTACCGCATCAAAGTGGAAGGCCGCGACAACATCCCGGAGCGCGGCGGCGCGCTGTTCGTCTGCAACCACATGTCCATGGTGGATGCGATGCTGCTGATCGCTTCGACCGACCGCGCCATCCGCTTCGTCATGTACAAAGGCTCCTACGACAAGCCATTGATCAAGCCGTTCGCGCGTATTCTGCGCTGCATTCCCATTTCTTCCGAGCTGCGGCCGCGCGACATGATCCATTCGCTGCGCGAAGCCACCGCGGCGATCCAGTCCGGCGAAGTCGTGTGCATCTTCGCCGAAGGCCAGATGACGCGCATCGGGCAACTGCTGCCCTTCCGCCGCGGCTTCGAGCGCATCATGAAGGGCGTGGATGCGCCGATCATCCCGGTGAACTTGGACGGGGTGTGGGGCAGCGTCTTCAGCTTCGAGCGCGGCCGGTTTCTATGGAAGATCCCGCGACGGATTCCCTACCCGGTCACCGTGAGCTACGGCCGGCCGATGCCGCCGACTTCGACGCCGTTCGAGGTGCGCCAGGCGGTGCAGGAGCTGCACACGCTGGCCTACCGCTACCGGAAAGCGCGCATGCGCACGCTGGACCGCGCGCTCATCAATACCGCGCGACGCCACCCGCTTCGCTTCTCCATGGCCGATGCGCAGGTGTCCCAGTTGCGCTTCGGCGCCGCGCTGGCGCGCGCAGTTTTCTTAGCGCGCCGCCTGCGGCCCATCTGGCGCGGGCAGAACATGGTTGGCATCCTGCTGCCGCCGTCGGTGGCCGGCGCGCTGGTGAATTTCGCCGCGCTGCTGGCCGGCAAGATTCCGGTGAATTTGAACTACACGGCGTCGAACGAGGTCCTGGCGTCCTGCGCAAGGCAGTGCGGGCTCGAGACCGTCGTCACCTCGCAGAAGTTTCTCGAGCGCGTCCCGCTCGCCGTTCCCGGGAAAATTATTCTGCTCGAAGAGCTGGCGGCGCGGCGGGGCGCGGCCGAAAGACTCCTCGCCTTCGCAATGGCCTGGACACTACCGGGCCGCTGGCTGGGTCGCGCGCTGGGACGAGAAAAACCCGCGCAGCTCGACGATCTAGCCACAGTGATCTTTTCCAGCGGCAGCACGGGCGACCCGAAAGGCGTCCTGCTGACGCATTTCAACATCGGCTCCAATGTCGAGCAGATGGGCCAGATCTTTATGCTGGGCGGGAGCGACCGGCTGCTGGGCGTGTTGCCGTTCTTCCACTCCTTCGGCTTCACGGTGACGCTCTGGCTGCCGGCGGTGCTGGGCACCGGCGTCATCTATCATCCCAGCCCGCTCGATCTGACGGCCATCAGCGAACTCGCGCGCAACTACAAAATCACCTTCCTGCTCGCCACGCCGACGTTTCTGCAGGCTTACCTGCGGCGCTGCTCGCCGGAAGACTTCGGCAGTCTGCAATACGTGCTCGTGGGCGCCGAAAAGCTGCCGGAGCGGCTGGCGCTGGCGTTTGAAGACCGCTTCGGCATTCGCCCGCTCGAAGGCTACGGCTGCACGGAATGCGCGCCGGTGGTGAGCGTGAATACGCGCGACTTCCGCGCGCCCGGCTTCCGCCAGGTCGGCGCCAAGCGCGGCAAGATCGGGCATCCGCTGCCGGGCGTGAGCGTGCGCATTGTGGACCCGGAGACGCGGGAGCCGCTGCCCCCGGGCCAGCCCGGGCTGCTGCTGGTCCGCGGGCCGAACGTCATGCAGGGCTACCTGGGCCAGCCAGACAAAACCGCGGAGGTGCTGCGCGACGGCTGGTACGTCACCGGCGACATCGCCGCCATCGACGAAGACGGTTTTCTGACCATCACCGACCGGCTTTCGCGCTTCAGCAAAATCGGCGGCGCAATGGTGCCGCACATCAAGGTGGAAGAAAAACTTCACGAGCTGGCCGGCGCGACGGAGCAAACTTTCGTCGTCACCGGAGTACCCGACGGGAAGAAGGGCGAACGCCTGGTGGTGTTGCACACGCTGCCGGAGGAAAAGCTGAAGGAGTGCCTAGAAAAGCTCGGAAGCGCGGACCTGCCGAATCTGTGGCTCCCGCGGCCTAACCAGTTCTTCCATGTCGCGGAGTTTCCCCATCTGGGCACCGGCAAGCTCGACCTGCGCAGAATCCGCGACCTGGCCGCGCAGTTTTCCGGCGAAGCGTAGTTCCTCGGCCGCCCCGGACACCCCCGCAATAACACCCCCATTAGAAAATCGAGAACTTCACGCGCAGGAATTTCTTTGGGTTCTGGCGAAATTCGCCCAGGAGCAGGCGCAGATCGCCCGTCACCCCGGTCAGGTTGTCGTAGAACTTTGGGTCGTTGAAGAATTTTCCCGCCGTGCTCTGATTCTCATTGAGCTGCGCGGTGGCCTTCTCAAAATGCTCCCCGGCTTGCTTCCATTTGTTGTACAGCTCTTCATCAACAGCCAGCTTACCGAGCGAGCCCTTACCGGCGCGGACATCGGCGACGAGCGCATTGCCCTTGTCGAGGAACTGTTTGGCACTGTCGTGCAGGCTGGGATCATAGATGAACTTGCCCAGACTTCCCTTCTGCGCCTGCACGTCAGCGATCATGGTCTCCAGCCGCGTGGCTGCATTATTGGCACGGTTGTAGAGCTCATCCGACGCCACCAGCTTGCCGATCGAGCCCTTCCCTTCCTGCACGCCGGCGACCAGCGCTTCCATCCGGGTGAGCGTGTTGTTGATGCGGTTGTAGGCCTCCTCGTCGGTCAGCAGCTTGCCGAGCGTGCCGCGCCCGCGCCACCTCGGCGCCGCGCTCGGTGATCTGCTTCAGGGCTTTTTCTTCGCGCCCTTCGATCTCCGCCCCATCCGGGAGGACCGTGCCGACAAAGCCGCGGTGGATGCTGACGTAGCGGTTGCCCAGCAGCCCTTCGGTGATCAGCGTGGCGTACGAATCGGTGCGGATATCTCTCTGGTGCCTCTTGTTGATGCGCAGCACCAGCTCGATGCTGCGATTCGGGTCGGGCGGCTGCTGGGGCGTGCTGGGCGTCACCCGGATGGCATCCACGTTGCCGACTTCGATGCCGTCCAGGCGCACGGGCGCGCCCATAGTGAGTCCTTCGACTTCGGGCAGGTAGGTGCGCAGGCGATACTTGGGCCTCAGCGCGCCTGGTCCCCCAGTCACGTAAAAAATCCCCACCGCGAGCAGGAAGATTCCGCCGAGCACGAACAGCCCCACGCGTAGTTCCGTCCAGCTCAATTGCTTGCGTTGCGGCATGGCCGACCCTCCTCAGTAAGTTCAGGTATCGTTCCGCACATCGGTTCAAACCAGAAAACGCTTCAGATAGGAATCCTTGGAATCCAGCACTGCGCGCGAATCGCCCTGGAAATAGACGCCGCCATCGCGCAGCACCAGGAAGTTGGTCTGCCCTGCCACGCCGGCGTCCGGCGCAAGACGCTGGCCGTTCTTCGGCGTCGGAACAACGCGATTCGCTTCCGGATCAAACCGGAAATTCGCCAGCGCAAAGGCGTCCTGCAGGCGGTGCGTGGCCAGCAGCGAAGTCACGCCCTGCGAGTCACGCAGCCGCAGGATCAGCGTGATGATGGTTTGCGAAGTCACCGGATCCAGGCCCGCCGTCGGCGAATCGTAGAGCACGACGGGCGGCCGGCTGACCAGCGCACGCGCGATGGAAACGCGCCGGCGCATGCCGCCGGAAAGCTCCGAGGGAAGCTTGTCTATGGCGTCCTCCATCTCCACAAAGCGCAGCGCCTCACGCATGCGCTCCTCGGTTTCGTCGTCCTCCACGCCGTCCTCGTGCAGCCGGTAGGCCACGTTGTCCGCCACGGTGAGCGAATCAAACAGCGCGCCTTCCTGAAACACAAAACCCATCTGGCGGCGGAAATCCAGCAGCTCGAGCTCGGTCGTCTCTGTGATGTTCTTCCCTAGCACGGTGATGCGCCCGGCGTCCGGCCGCAGCAGGCCCGCAGCCAGCTTGAGCGCCAGAGTCTTGCCGGTGCCGGATTCGCCGACCAGGACCTTGGTCTCGCGGGGCCAAACCTCAAAGGAGATTCCGCGCAGCACATCGCCTGCGCCGAAACCGATGCGCACGTCGTCAAAGACGATGACCGGTCCGGTGTGCTCGTCTGCGTTCATCTGGAGAGTCCGGCAGGCGCGGCGGCAGACGCTCGATGGCCGAGCGGGCCTCGAAAGCCTGGGCAGGGGTACCCCGCACGCATAGGCGGGATTATAGATGCAAATGCTATCCCGCGACGCCCTTGTTGTCCTGGCGGGACGCGGCGAGAGATCTCAGGTCTCGACTCAGGGGACGCTAGAACACGCGGCCGGCCAGGAAAAGCATGACCTTGGTGAGGAAGAAATTGGCCACCAGGATGAACACCGAGGAGATCACCACGGCCTGCGTGGTCGCGCGCCCGACGCCCTGCGTGCCGCCGCGGACGGTCAGGCCCTGGTAGCAACCCACGGTCGACAGGATGAACCCGAAGATCACCGGCTTGGACAGGCCCTGCATGAGGTCTGAAAACTCCAGCGCATGGATCGCGCGCGACCAGTATTGCACTGGGTCCAGGCGCAACTCGAAGTTCGAGACCACCCAGCCGCCCACCAGACCGATGAAGTCGGCCATCGCCGTCAGCAACGGGAGCATCAGGAGCGTGGCCACCACGCGCGGCGTCACTAGCTTGCGCGTCGGGTCTGTGCCCATCGCGCGCATGGCGTCCACCTGCTCGGTAACCAGCATCGAACCCAGCTCCGAGGCAATCCCCGAGGCGTTTCGCCCGGCCACGAGCAGGCCGGTGATCGTCGGGCCCAGCTCGCGCACCAGCGCGATGGCCACCGCGTCGCCGGTCAACGCCGTCTGCCCGAAGCGCTGAAACTGCGCAGCCGTCTGCAACACCATGACCGCGCCGATGAAAAAACCGGTGAGCAGCACGATAGGCAGCGAGCCTACGCCGATGATGTCCATCTGCTCGAGCGTGTCGCTGATGTAATGCGGCGGCGTGAGCACATTTGTCAGCGAGCGTACGGACAGCAGTGTGTAGTTCTGCACGTCGAGCACGCGGTGCTTCAGCGCATCCACGAATAACGACGTGGCGGAAGGTTCCGGAGTCGCCAGCAGGTTGGGGTCGGTGGCAGCCATCAGGGTCCCGAAACCGGACTCCGCATTATAGCGGAGCCGGTCCCGGCAAGACCGGTTCGGACACGCGCAAGCCTAGCGTTCGCTCTGCGGCGCGTCAAGGCCCTGCGCCCCGCGCGCAACTGGACGCACCCTCGCGGCTTCGATAGAATGCGGGCCCTTGCACATCCACCGTCCGAGCTCAGGAAGACTATGCTGCGCTTTGTAACCGCCGGAGAGTCCCACGGGCAGGCCCTGGTGGCCTGGATTTCCGGATTGCCGGCGGATCTGGCCGTGGACCTGGAGTTCGTCAACTCCGAGCTGCACCGCCGGCAGCTTGGCTACGGCCGCGGCGGCCGGCAGAAGATCGAAAAAGACCGCGTCGAAGCGCTGGCCGGCATCCGCCACGGGCACACCATCGGCGCGCCGGTTGCCTTGCGGATCGAGAATCGGGACTGGCCAAACTGGGAAAAGGCCCTGCCGGTTGAAGACAGCGCCGGCGCGGAAGAAGCCCAGCGGCCGCTGACCGCGCCGCGGCCGGGTCACGCCGACCTGGCCGGCGCGCTGAAATTCGGCTTCCACGATGCGCGCTACGTGCTCGAACGGGCCTCGGCGCGCGAGACCGCAGCGCGCGTGGCGGCGGGCGCACTGGCCAAGCTCCTGCTGCGCGAGTTCGGCACCGAAGTGCTGAGCCACGTGATCGCCGTCGGCCGGGCGCGCCTGGACCGCGCAGCGACGTGGGAGGAAATCCAGGCGGTCTGCCGAAATTTGGAATCGCCGCTGCGCTGCGTGGACGCCGCCGCCGAGGCGCGGATGAAAGCGGAAGTGGACCAAGTGCTGCGCGCGGGCGATTCCGCCGGCGGAATCTTCGAGGTCATCGCGCACAACGTTGTGCCGGGACTGGGCAGCCACGCGCAGTGGGACGAAAAGCTGGACGGAAGGCTGGCGCGCGCGGTGATGTCTATCCAGGCCGTGAAGGGCGTCGAAATCGGCAGCGGCGTCGCCAGCGCGACTTCGTACGGCTCCGAAGTGCAGGATGAAATCCGCTACGACGCGGGCCATAAACGCTTCCGGCGCTCGAGCAACCGCGCCGGGGGCCTGGAAGGCGGCATCACCAACGGCGAGGATATCGTCGTGCGCGGCTATTTGAAGCCGATCTCGACGCTGCGGCGCGGGCTGGCGACCGCGGACTTGAAGACCAAGCAGGAAGTGAAAGCCGCCTACGAGCGCTCGGATGTCTGCGTGGTTCCGGCCGCAGGGATCGCCGGAGAGGCCATGGTGGCGTTTGTGCTGGCTCAGGCGCTGCTGGAAAAATTCGGCGGCGATTCGCTCGCCGAGCTGCAGCGGAATTTCGACGGCTATCAGAAGCAACTGGACGCCTTCTAGGGGCAAAAGATGCAGGCCCCGGCGTCAGCGCATGTCATTCCGAGCGAAGAGCGCGGTTGCCAACAACCGCACCCGTAGCCGAGGAATCCCTCCGCCGGCGGCGCGGACGCGGAACAGAGAGATCCCTCGACTCGCGCGACCCCTTGCGGTGCCGCGCTCGCTCGGGATCAGAACCGCAACGGACAGGTGGTGCAATGATCCATCCCATCACAAAGTACGGCGCGGCAGTACTCGAGCAGCCCGCGCAGACGATCGAGAAATTCGACGACGAGCTGCGCAAGCTCTGCGACAACATGTTCGAGTCCATGTACGCAGCGCAGGGCGTGGGCCTCGCGGCGCCGCAGATCGGGCTGTCGCTGCGGCTGGCGGTGATTGACGTCAGCTTGGGGAAAAATCCGGAAGCCAAGCTCGTGCTCGCCAATCCCGAAATCATCCACGCCGAAGGCGAGCAGCGCGAAGAAGAAGGCTGCCTTTCCCTGCCCGGCCACCGCGGCTCGGTGATCCGGCCGCAGTTCGTTACCCTGCGCGCCCAGGACGTCGCTGGAAAACCCTACGAAATGCGGGGCGAAGGGCTGCTCGCGCGCGCGTTCTGCCACGAGATCGACCACTTGAACGGCGTCCTCTTCATCCAGCACCTGAGCATGCTCAAGCGTGATCTGATCAGACGCAAAATCCGCAAATTGCAGAAAGCCGGCGAGTGGTAGCCGTTCGGCGGCGGGTACGTTGATGCGCATCGTCTTCTGCGGAACGCCGGATTTTGCCGCGCCTACGCTGCGGCAGCTGATCGCCGAGCCGGACTTCACCATCGAAGCCGTCATCACGCAGCCCGACCGACCGCGCGGCCGCGGCCAGGCCGTGGCGAGCCCGCCGGTAAAGGACCTCGCGCTGGACGCGGGCCTGTACGTCTACCAGCCGGAAAAAATCAGATCCGATTCGGCCCTCGAATTCTTCCAGCGCGTCGCCCCGGACGCAGTCGTGATCATCGCCTACGGACAGATCATCCCGGCGCGGCTGATCGAAATCCCGCGGCTCGGCTGGATGAACCTGCACGCCTCGCTGCTCCCGAAATACCGCGGCGCGGCGCCGGTGAACTGGGCGATCGCAAACGGCGAAACACGCACGGGCGTCACCACGATGCAGATCGATGCCGGGCTCGACACCGGTTCCATCCTCCTGCAGCGCGCGATGGGAATCGGTCCGGACGAAACCGCGCCGGAGCTGGCGCGGCGCCTGGCCGAAGCCGGGGCGCCGCTAGTCGTGGAATCGCTGCGCGAGCTCGATCGCGGCGAAATCAAGCCCCAGCCGCAAAGCCACGCACAGGCTACTTGGGCCCCGCTGCTGAAAAAAAAGGACGGACGGATCGATTGGTCTCTAAGCGCGCGGGAGATTTACAACCGCATCCGCGGCTTGGACCCCTGGCCCGGCGCGTTCACTAGCTTTCGCGGCCAGCGGTGCCATCTGTGGGGACGCCCCGCAGCCGGTCCGCTTTCGGGCGCCGCCGAAGCGCCGGGGACGTTGCTGGCGACTGCCGGCACGGTTGGCGTGGCCTGCGGCCAGGGCAGTTGGCTCGAGCTGAGCGCGGTGCAGCTCGAAGGGCGCAAGCGCGTCTCAGCGCGGGATTTCGCCAACGGTGCGCGGCTGAAGGCTGGCGAGCGGTTGATGACTAGCTGACAACTCCCCCCGGCTTGGCGCGCGCTTACCTTCCACAGCAACCCGCGTTGCGCAAACGCTCCCCGCAAGATGCGGTTTTGTGTTTTCATTCCTGCGCGATGAAAGTGAGCCGAGCGCGGCGCATTGCCTTTGAGGTTCTGCAACGGGTCGAAAGGGAACGCGCGTTTGCCTCCGATCTGTTGTACGCGCGCCTGGATGAGTTCCGCCGCCCATCGCACGGATCCCGCGTTTCCGCCGGGCAGAAGGATGCCGCACTCGCCACGGAGCTGACCCTCGGCGTGCTGCGCTGGCAGCGCCTTCTCGATTTTCTTCTCGAGCGGCAGCTCGGCCAGCCCGCCGCCTCGCTGGACCTCGAAGTGCTCGTCGCACTG
>WNFB01005367.1_pt1 | contig 11440 bp, 12 predicted proteins | sample 5400501 | NCBI WGS metagenome assembly WNFB01 (sample SAMN13153341, study PRJNA577476) | soil metagenome | isolation source: 200 cm saprolite under Douglas fir tree site 2 hole 1 | place: USA:California | collected 2015-04-18 | reverse complement strand
CATTCGCCATCTCAGAATAGCTACTGTGCTGGTACTCAGCGTGATCGTCCTTGGCACTGCTGGCTATATGCTGATTGAGCAGCTTCCTTTTGTAGACGCCCTCTACACGACCATTGCTATGATGGCAACCGTGGGGACTCTGGTGCGTCCACTTTCTGAGCCGGGCCGCCTGTTCACCATTGCTGTGATCGTCTTAGGAGTCGGCTCGCTACTCTATACCTTCGGAGCTGGCATGGAGTTCATGATCGAGGGCCATTTCAGCCGGGCCATCAGGAGGCGGCTTATGGATAGCAAAATCGAGGCGTTGCGCGGTCATTCTATCGTCTGTGGCTTTGGACGAGTGGGTTCACGGATAGCAGAGGAGCTTGCAAAGGCGCGTAAACCATTCGTTGTGATAGATGAGCGCGAAGAGAATGTTCGCATATGCGTCGAGCGTGGCTACCTGGCGTTGCACGGGGATGCGACGCTCGACGATATGTTAGGTGAGGCAGGCATTGCGCGCGCGAGGTGCTTACTGGTGGCTACGGATGACGATGCTCACAATATTTCAATCACGCTATCCGCCCGTCATCTCAACAGTAAGCTTTTCATAGTCGCACGCTCTAACCATAATGAGACTGAAGTGAAGCTCAAACTGGCGGGAGCCGATCGCGCCATTTCACCTTACACGATCGGCGGCCATCGCATGGCAGATTTGGCCCTTGAGCAAGGAGCAATGGGATCGAATTAAAGTTCTTTCAGCTCGACAACGCTAGGAAGCGCTCGTCACATCCCTTTGAGGTGCGGCGGCAGCCTGACGGCTAGTGAGGAGCCCGATGATATCGACAAGCAACGCGGCGACGGCCAGCACGACGAACAGCAGTGTCTCAGGGAGAGCAATCCCAAAGAGAGCATCCAGCGAATAGCTTCCCGGTCCCAGCAATCCAAGAGCAATACTCACGGCCATCAGCGAGAGCGGATACTCGAAACCGTGATGCGCATTCGAGAAGCCGTTTTTCCAATGGAACTTGGCCACCGCCATCAGCATGGCGGCGAAAACCCCTGCCGCTCCCAGGGGCGTCAAGAACCCGAGCACCAGGGAAAGACCACCACCCAACTCACCCAGGGCCCCCAGTCCTGCCCAGAACGCTGCCGGTTTGAACCCTTGCGCCTGCATCGCTTGAGTCGTCTTGCTGAAACCTGGTCCACCAAACCAGCCAAAAAGCTTTTCAGCTCCATGCACGGCAACGATCAACCCCGCCGCTAGGCGAAGTATAAGTAATCCTAAACTCAGTGTGATCAGCATAGATCTTGTTCCTTTCTCAATCGTCTATCTGGAACTGCTGCCATTTCGCAGGGTTCCAGGTTACTGCAACTTTCTTAATTGCAGTATAACCGATAACTGTAAGAATGTCAAGTACAGTTTCAGGAACGAGTGTGCGTACGATTATTGCGTAGGGACCCGATTTATCGCGTCCGTGGGGAAGGGTGGGGCAATGCTCGACCCCACCACTGCTCCCTGGTTGACATCGACCACTGCTGTCCTTATAATAAAGCAAGCAAATATAAGGAATTATGATGAAAACAGATTCTCGCATATTCTCTCGTCTTCCGGGTGGCATGAAAGTCCGCAGCCTACTCGCGCTCGCGGCCATTTTGCTGGCAGCCTGGCTGATCGTCGAGTCACCCCTGTTCCACAAGACGGCTCCGCCTGGCGTGCATCTGACCGACCTGCACTCGGTCGGACAGTTTCAGCAGATGTTCAATGCGGACGCAGGCACACCGCGCCTGGTATTGATTCTCTCGCCCACCTGACCGGTGTGCCATGCGGGCGCCAGTTGGGTGCGGACACAGATCTTAGAGCACTATCGCAGCGCGAAGCTACGCGTCTATGTCATCTGGACCGCGAAGCTCATCTTTGATTCGCGAGATCAGTGGGATGGAGGCGGACTCTCCGATCCCCGTGTGATCCATCTGTGGGACCAGCAGGACATCTTAGGGAACTGGTTCGTCGCTAATCTGCCTGGCTATCAGGGCAGTGACTGGGACGCCTACCTGTTGTTTGGCCCCAACGCCACGTGGACGGCACAGCCACAACCCCTGATCAGTTCGGGGTCCAGCGTGATTGCGACGAAGGATACACTAGCGAGCAGTATTGCTCCCCTGCTTCAGGGGTAGCATCTGTCTCGTAGTCCCCCGATTTATCGCGGGAAATTCATTCAGGCAGGAAGTAAACGGGAATGTCTCTCACCTTTCTTGGTCTGCTGGCGGCTTTTGGGGCTGGTCTACTATCCTTTCTCTCGCCGTGCGTCTTTCCACTGGTGCCTGGCTACCTGTCCTACCTGGCGGGGACGAGTGTCCAGGAGGCACAGAGCCAGACCACCACGCGCTGGCGCATCAGTGGCCATGCCCTCTGTTTCGTGCTGGGCTTCGCGCTGATCTTTGCGCTGCTCGGAGCCACGACCTCTCTGCTTGGCAGTGCCTTGCGCGCCTACCAGCAAGTCCTGGCGCAACTTGCCGGCCTGCTGCTGGTACTCTTTGGCATCGCGCTCACCGGGCTGGTTCCTGTGCCGTGGTTGTCCAGGGAACACCGTATCCAGGTGAAGCCGGGCGCATCGGCATGGTGGCGCTCAGGACTCATCGGCGTGGCCTTTGGGGCTGGCTGGTCAGCCTGTACCGGACCCATCCTGGGTTCGATCCTGGCGCTGACCGCAGTCAGCGCGACGCTCGAACAGGGAGTCATCTTCCTGCTGGCGTATGCCCTCGGACTGGGTCTACCGTTTTTACTGGTTGGGATACTGGTTGACCGCGTCAGCCCGCTCATGCGCAGCATCCGCCGGTATACCGGTCCCATCTCGCTTATCGGAGGCGTGATCCTGATCCTGATGGGAATGCTCATTTTCAGTGGCCGCCTGGATCAACTGGCCAACTATCTCCTACCATTCTACTTCTCACGATGAAGGAAGGACATACAGGTGATGACGATGGAACAGGCCTATTACTATAGCCTGGGAGAACCTTTGAAGTGGATTGTCCTGGCCTTATACGCCAGTAATCGAGAGCCAGGCGGGATGAACCAGCCACAAAACAGCCAGCCCCAGCAGCGCAACCCCTATGGATGGGCTTAACCGCTGTCCACCTGGAAACGTCTTCTCAATCACCATCACCCCGGCCAGCACGGCCATCCACACCAGGCTGCTCACTCCCAGTCCGAACATCACCAGCATCAGTGCCCAGCAGCAGCCCAGACAGAATGCTCCATGGCGCAGACCCAGGCGCCAGGCTGCACCGACCCCTTTGCGGTAGTAACGCACGAAGAAGCTGAACGGGCTACGGCACTGCTTAAGACAACGCTCCTTGAGCGGGCTGAACTGAAAGCCTCCCGCTAGCGCGAAGGTCGCCGCCCCGATCAGCCAGGAATGTGTGTAAAGCCAAAACCAACTGTGCACCAGCCGGTGCACCTGGGTATCTCCCAGGAAAGCCGCCACCGCGAACGCCGTCCAGACGAGGGCATAGCCTGCCAGGAAGGCTGCTTGTATTGCCCATGTATGCTTCTGCCGTCGGCTGGCATGCACCATCATATACAGCATCGGCATACTCGATGGCAACATCATGCCCACCGTCATCACCTGCCAGCAGGCCAGGAAGACGACCAGGGCCACCAGCACAGGGAGATGGCTCTGCTCAAGCAGGTAGTGATGATTGATAAGGTAGCTCTGGTTTGTGAGGACTGCCAGCAGGGCGAGCGTCCAGGCGGCTACCACTACCAACCAGGGCCAGATCACAGGTGCCCGGCGGCGCGCAACCGGTCGAACAGGCTGCTGGTCGTTTATGTCTGTCAACTTCATTGCGCACATCGAGCACCTCCTGTTGTTACTTCACCTGATAAGCGTGGACACGTCCGGTGTCTAGGCTTCGAAGTGGAAGTTACCCTGAATGGCATTGCGCCCGCTGAATTCCCAGACCATACCATGCTCAGGAATGTTCACCTGGTGGAGCGAGGCCTTGGCAATGTAGGCTGGTGAGCCGGGAATGGTCGAGAACACAGTGTCATGCAGTGTGGTGGGTCGCCCCTTCGCATCGGTGTAGGGGGCCATCTCCGCGTAGACCGCCTGGCTCACACGCAGGGTACCTTTGCCCCCTTCCACGCGGTGCTCAATCGGCACCGAGCGGACCTCCACGATCTCCCCGATCAGCCCCGCCAGGTCGGCCAGGGGTCCACCCAACTTCCCACCAAAGGCGTTGAGCATGGCTTCCTGTTGCTGGGGAGTCGCCTTGTCGTCGATGTGGATGACCATGCGCCAGTTGCCGGCCAGGACATTGCCTGGTATCTGTGCGACATTTACCAGGGACAGACCAGAGACATCCACTCCGTTAATCTGACCTCGATCAATGTGATACGCTACGAAGGCATCACAGGTTCCTCCATCCGGGTCGTCACCCACCCAACATGGGCATGGCCCCATGCATGAGCAAGCTTCCAGCAGGGTACCATCGAGGTCGTAGGTCTTTTGCGTTGTTGTCATAGTGTTTCCTTCCTTGAGCGTATTGCTCTTCATCGTCACCGATAGCCGAGCGGATCGACATTGTTGGAATGAAGGTTGATCCTCCTGTTAGGAGGATGACAATTTGTAGGGATGGCTGTATCAAATCACGTGTAGACTACTACTCGTCAAGACCTCCTTTCCCCCTTCTGCTATTCTTCGTGAAAGGCTAACCAGTCCGGCCAGTTATTAAAACGATGAGGGTCTGAGTTTTTGGGTTACGGACTTCCATGATAGCTATATAAGCGGATTTGATATCAGGGATTGTGTATTGCATCACCACGTCGCGTTCTGGATGCCCGCCTCATGTCCTCACACGGCGGACGCCTGTACCGACGCCGGAAAGAACGGCATCCGCAGATGGAAAACCTTCACCTGTTTCCACATCTTGACATGCCGTTGAAACTTTGATACAATACGAGGTATGAAAACGGTGATAACGGCCAAACTCAAATTGCATACTAATCCTTCTCAGTTCCAAGCCTTGCGTGCTACACAACTGGCATACCGTGATGCCCTGAACTACGTGAGTCAATACAGTTTCGCGCGTGGCAAGATGAGCAATCGCGTGGCTCTGCAAGATGGAACCTATGATGAGGTTCGTGCTCGTTTTCATCTGCCTTCCCAAATGACCTGTAGCGTTCCCAGACAGGTAGGAGCCACCTATAAAACGCTCTGGACGAAAGTCAAGCAGAACGCTGCACACCGTAAGACAGGGCAGACGAAGAAACGCTACAAGGGCTTGGACAAACCACCCAAGTATGTTTCTCCTACCCTGACCTATCAGCACCGCAAAGACTACAGCTTCAAGAGAGAGCAACACGTCAGCATCCTGACCCTCTCTGGACGCGTGATCGTGCCCTATACGGGCTACTCCCAGCATGTAGCGCTTATCCAGAAAGGTGCAGAGATTGGTGCTGCCAAGTTGTGGTATGACAAACCCAAGAAGCACTTCTATTTGCTCGTCTCTCTGGAAATCGAGGTAGCAGACCCAACGCCAGAAACCCATACCCAGGTAGCAGGTGTGGATGTGGGAGTACGCTACCTGGCTGTAACCTCTACCACCAAAGGTGATTGTACCTTCCATACGGGGAAATCCATTGTTCCCAAGGCCAACCATTATGCGAGACTGAGAAAGCGTCTTCAGAAAAAAGGCACTCGTTCTGCTACCCGCCGCTTGGTGGTGATTAGTGGACGAGAGAGACGGTTGAAGCAAGACGCCAATCATGTCGTCTCTAAGCACATCGTAGACCAGCACCCACATAGCCTTATCGGCTTGGAGAACCTGACAGACATTCGAGAGCGGACAAAGAGACGCAAGGGCAAGAAAGGAAGCCTCAAGCAACGGCGTGCCAATGCTACCTACTCCAAATGGTCTTTTGCTGAGTTGCAGAGCATGATTGCCTACAAGGCTCTTTTGCATTCGTCGATGGCAATCAAGGTAGACGCACACTATACAAGCAAGGCTTGCCCTGTGTGTGGGCATACCTGTGATGCTAACCGCCCGAATAAGGGTTTGCTTTTCATCTGTCAGAACTGCCATTATACGCTCCATGCTGATCTGGTTGGTGCCAGAAACATAACGATGCGAACGCTTCTTGCTCGGCAAGACTGGGCAAGAACGGGCTACTTGTCAGTGAGCCCTGATGTGTCAAGTGACAAAGCCAAAGCTGCACGCCTTCGCCGGTATGCAGAGTTGCGGTGGAGCTTAGACACAAGCTCGTCCCATTCTATGGGACGTGGTAACTGATTCAATACGTCATCAGTATATCATATTCTCTGCCATATCTGGTGTATAGGACGTCCTTTGGGGTGAGCATCAGATTTTTGCACGAAGCTCCCCTAGCAGGGCGCGGGCAAGCCGACTGACCGCACAGTCGTGGTTAGTAGGGGCGTCAGCTTGCCTGCGCCCTGGGGCTGACTTGCCTGCGCCCTGAGGCCGGGTGGTTGGGCTGCATGCAAAATTTTGACGCTCACCCACATCCTTTCATGAACCCGAGGTGTCGAGGCCGAGGAGCTTGACAGCATTCTCTTTCAGGATCAGCGGTCGCACCTCAGGCCGGATCGCGGTCTGCTCAAAGTCGGCCAGCCAGCGGTCGGGGGTGATAAATGGATAATCAGAGCCAAAGAGCACCTTGTGCTTGAGCAGGGTGTTCGCATACTGTATGAGTTGGGGAGGAAAATACTTGGGTGACCAGCCGGAGAGGTCGATGTAGACCTGTGGCTTGTGGAGGCACACCGAGAGCGCCTCATCCTGCCAGGGGAAGGAAGGATGAGCCATGATGATGGGCATATCAGGAAAGTCGACCGCGACATCATCCAGGTACATGGGGTTGGAGTACTTGAGCCGCACGCCACCTCCACCACGCGCACCAGTCCCGATGCCAGAATGCCCGGTATGAAATACTGCCGGCAGCCCGGCCTCCGCGATCACCTCGTAGAGGACATAGGCGCTGCGATCATTGGGATAGAACTCCTGCAGGGAGGGGTGAAATTTGAAGCCTCGCACACCAAAATCCTTGATGAGACGGCGGGCCTCGAGCGCTCCCATCTTCCCTTTCGCGGGGTCAATGCTGGCGAAGGGAATGAGCACGTCAGCGTTCTCAGCAGCGACCTCGGCCACCTCCTCGTTCGGAACCCGTGCCAGCCCGGTCGTCGATTCCATGTCGATAGGGAAAATGACACAGGCCATCTTGCGTTCCCGGTAGTAGGCCGCGATCTCAGTGATGGTAGGTCGAGGACCCTCTTCTTTGAAGTAGCGTGCTGATGCCTCTTGTATCGCCTGCCACCTGGGATCATCAGGAATCCGGCTCGATACTTCTGCGTGGGTATGCACATCAATTGCTATCAGGTTTTTTATGTCCATGATTCCAGCGGCGCGGGTACCCCCATGTTTCAACTGGGGGAGGAAGCGCCGCCCTCCTTTCCAGTGATGTGAGATAAGGGAAAACGAGTGATTATCCACCCTTGTACGGAACGAGCCAGCCGCACCAGTTTGCGCGGCGTCACCTCCGCGAGAGCTTTCCCACTCCTTACATCTTTGACCACAAATGCTCCGTTGACCCGCCGTCCACTAATATAGCCAATCATCATGCCAACCCCGCCTGGCCAACACGATGAGCAGCAAGGTCCTCAAGGTAGGTAAGCAAAGCAGTATGGTCGAGGTCACCTCGCCCTCTAATCTCCAGTGAGGCGAGCATCTGGTCCACCAGGGCGGTCACCGGTAACGACACGCCGTACCTGCGGCACATTTCTAAAACGATACCAAGGTCCTTGTGGTGTGTACGGATGCGGCCACCTGGAGTGAAGTCGTGGACGAGCATACTTGCTCCGCGCTGTTCTATGACCCGGTTGGCAGCAAGACCTCCGTTCAACACTTGCAGGATTTTAGCCGGATCAACTCCTGCCTTCGAGCCGAGCACCAGGGCCTCGCTCACCGCTTCAATGATCAGGGCAACAACGATCTGATTACAGGCTTTGACGACCTGACCCGCTCCACTCTCGCCCACATGTACAATCGTTTTACCCATGGCCTGGAAGATGGGCATGCAACGCTGGAAGGTGTTTTCATTACCGCCGACCATAATGGAGAGCGTACCGGCGATAGCACCCCTGTCTCCACCGCTCACTGGCGCGTCAAGCATGGCTATACCATGTTCGGCCAAGCGAACGGACAGAGTTCTAGTTACCGAGGGCGAGATAGTGCTCATATCAATGACGATCAGTCCTTTGTGCGCTCCTTCGATGACGCTGTTGGAGCCAATCAGTACTTCTTCTACTTGAGGAGAGGCAGGCAACATAGTGATCAGCACATCGCAGGAATCGGCGATGTCGCGTGGCTGAGTGGCGGACTGCGCACCGGCTGCCATGAATTCGTCCGTCACCTCTTGATGGCGGTTGTGCACGATGAGCAGGAAACCCGCTTTGAGCAGGTTGTGGGCCATAGGTCTGCCCATGATGCCCAGACCAATGAAACCAATGGTGTCTGGCATAGGTTTCTCCTTGTAGGTCCCCGATTCATCGTGGGACCCCAATCCATTGTGGGACCCCAATCCTCCCTATTGCGGACGAGTGATGGCTCCCTCTGAGGCCGAAGAGACCAGGACGGCATACTTGGCGAAGACGCCGTTGGTATAACGCGGGACAGGTTCTGTCCACTGTGCCAGGCGAGCAGAGAGTTCCGCGGCAGGGAGTTCGACATCGAGGCGGCGTGCCTGGATGTCGAAGATGATGATGTCCCCCTCGTGCAACAAGGCAATTGGACCACCAAGGGCGGCTTCGGGCGCGACATGACCGACCATCAACCCGCGAGTTGCGCCGCTGAAACGGCCATCAGTAAGTAGCGCTACCTCCTCGCCTAATCCCGCGCCCACGATGGCACCGGTCACCCCCAACATCTCGCGCATGCCTGGCCCGCCGCGCGGACCCTCGTAGCGAATGACCACCACATCGCCAGGCTTGATCTCACCGTGAATCACTGCGCTCATGGCGTCTTCCTCGCGGTCGAAGACACGCGCCGGTCCGCGGTGGTACAGCCGCTCGTGACCGGCGATCTTGACCACACACCCTTCTGGCGCGATATTCCCTTTGAGAATGACCAGGCCCCCATTTGGCTTGATGGGGTTAGAGAGCGGGCGCACGACATCCTGTCCCGGTGTTTCCACAGCCAGGCTGGCTTCTTCACCTATGGTTCGCCCGCTCGGGGTCATCTGCTTTCCATCGACCAGGCCAGCAGAGACGAGTCGCTGCACTAATAGGGGTATGCCTCCGGCACGATCCAGATCAACGGCTACATAGCGTCCACCCGGCTTGAGATCGGCGAGCAGAGGTGTACGCCTACTGATGGTGTCAAAATCGTCGATGGTGAGGGGCACGCCGACTTCGCGTGCCAGCGCTAGCAAGTGCAGCACGGCATTGGTCGAACCACCTGACGCCGCTACGCCGGCAATGGCATTCTCGAAGGCCTGGCGCGTCAGAATATCGCCGGGCGTCACTCCACGCCGGAGGAGGTCCATGATGAGTTGGCCACAATGCCTGGCTACTTCATCCTTGCGCGGATCGATGGCCGGAACACTCGCCGTGCCCATAGGCGAGAGGCCAAGAAACTCCAGGGCCATCGCCATCGTATTCGCTGTAAATTGCCCGCCGCATGCGCCCGCTCCAGGACAGGCGACATTCTCGAGCTCGCGCAGGTCAGTATCGCTGATTTTGCCCGCTGCATGTGCTCCGATTGCTTCGTAGACATCGCCAACAGTGACGTCCTTGCCCCTGAAATGGCCGGGGGCGATGGAGCCCCCGTAGAGGGCAAAGCCGGGCACGTTCAGCCGGATCAGCGCCATGGCAGCGCCTGGTATGGTCTTATCGCAGCCCACCAGGGCAATGACGGCATCAAACATATGACCACGACCGACCAACTCGATGGAATCGGCGATGAGCTCGCGGCTGACCAGGGAGGCTTTCATGCCTTCTGTCCCCATCGTCACGCCATCGCTGATGGCGATGGTATTGAACTCCATGGGCGTCCCGCCAGCTGCGCGTATGCCTTCTTTCACTCGGGCGGCCAGGTGGCGTAGATGGTAGTTACAGGGCATGGTTTCGATCCAGGTGTTGGCGACGCCAATGATCGGCTGTGATAAATCACGATCGGTAAAGCCGATGCCTTTGAGCATAGCCCGCGCACCTGCACGGTCACGCCCCTCGAGGATAAGACGACTGTGTTGCCTGGGATCAAGTGTCATGATGGCCTCCATAATCGTTAAATTTAATCAACTCTTCATAGCATAGTTAGGCATAGCGGGATAGCCGACGTCAAGTAGAGATTTCGAAGGCGAAGCAAGCATCCCAGACTCGTAGGAGGTGTAGCCTGTTGACGCTACGAGCTCAAAGAAACGGCCGTGTTGTTTGCGAGTGCGGAACGTAGCAGCGGTAAAGCGCGATAATAGTAGGCCTTAGCGGTCGGCGCGGGCATCTTGAGGGTGCGTCCGATTTCAGAGAAGGTGAGGTGCCCAAAACAGTGCAGGTGGACGACCCAGCGAAACCTGGGCGGGAGACTATGTATCGCCTGTTGCAGGACAGCGCGCAGATCACGCTGCTCCACGATCTCCCCTGGCAACGGTCGCGGATCCGGGATGGACTCTAGCAGCTCTATCCCATCGTTCTCATCTTCCCAGGAGAGTTCAGAGAAATGAATCGAAGGTCTAGAGCGCTGCTTGCGCAACTCGTCCATGCAGCGATTGTGTGCGACCTGAAACAACCACGCTCGGAGTGGCACGTCCTTCAGCAACGTTGGCTGAGAGACATAGAGCCGGAGCAAGACGAACTGCAGGACGTCGTAAGCCAGTTCGTCATCCTTGAGGATACGCCGGATATAGTTCAGTAAGGGACTGCGATACCGGCTTACCAGGGCTTCAAAGGCGTACTCGTCGCCTGCGAGAGATTGTCCCAACAGGAAGCCATCAGAGAGCTCTGTTCCCTGCGAGGTGCTGTGTTTCTCTTGTTGCATGTATGACACGCTCTCCATCCTTTCTCTTGCACTCCCTCATCCGTGACGTTTTGCTCGCTGCCTACCCTGCTGTGAGGTCGGACGGCGAGCAAAACGTGCTGGATACAGGTCAAGTCAGACGAGAAGCCAGAGCGCGCGCCTGGAGGTACCGCACGATGAACAGGATGCCATAGACAATCGCATAGATGCCGATTAACCAGACCACGGTGACCAGCCCAGCAACAGGCCGGATGGCGATGAGGACGCCGAAGAGAATCGAGAAGAGTCCTGCCAGTCCCAGCAGCCACTCGCGCCCAGTACCCAGCGGGAGGGTAAAGGCACCGACGATCTGCATGATGCCGGTTACAATGGCCCAGGCCGCAATCAGGAAGAGTAAGGCGAAGGCGGTGATGCCCGGCCAGACAAAGGCGACGAT
>WNFB01005607.1_pt1 | contig 11447 bp, 18 predicted proteins | sample 5400501 | NCBI WGS metagenome assembly WNFB01 (sample SAMN13153341, study PRJNA577476) | soil metagenome | isolation source: 200 cm saprolite under Douglas fir tree site 2 hole 1 | place: USA:California | collected 2015-04-18 | reverse complement strand
AGCGAATGTCTCGATCAAAGTTCCCGAGTCAAGCCTCTTGTTTTTCCAACGTGAACGACGATGTGAGCTGGATCGCGTTGTGCAGTGTGCGGTACAGGGGGCAGCGCATCGCGTAGAGGCCGTGGACGCGCTCCACGGTTTGGCGGGCCTTTTCTGGCGCTACCAGCCGCATGGCCACATGGATGCGTCGGATGATGAGCACGCCTTCCTCTGTTTCAATCACGTAGTCGATCGTGGCGGCGTGAGACTCAGTGAGTTTGGCGGGATCGACTTTGTAGTGCTCGGCTATCGCCCCGTGGACGCTAAAGACCACCGGCTGCGATTCGCCGGGTAAGTTCGCGATCCGAAGAGGACCAACCTTTCGTTCGATGCGAGACTTGGAAACGTACACGACTTCCGACATGGCTACCTCCTGATCTGCTGAAGTCCAGACAACGATCGCCGCTCTACTTGTGCTGAATGGCCTCCGGAGCTCTCTGCCGATCGAGAGGCAGAACTTGCAACTGCCAGTGGATCGGAACCGACGTTGGCAGATAGCAGATCTTCGTATCGCAAGCCTGATAGTCGAGCTTTCCTGTAATCGTGAAGGTTTTTCCGTCCGTCCCCAGCGAATTGCTGAACTCCGCCGCAGAGCTTACTTTCAGATCCTGAGTAATATGGAACTTCCCCTCGAACACAGGTACGCGTTCCTTGATCGCCGGAAGATAGAGAATCTTCGCGCGTGGATAATTCACCGGGGTGAATTCCATCCCCGGCGCAGCATCCATCACCAGCGCGATTGACTTATAGCCCTGAACCCCTGGGGCGTAGACATGCACATCGGCGGGAAGCTGCACTTCGGCTGTCAAGGTAATACGGCCCCCCGGAAAGCCGGTTCGATCGGATTGTTCGACAGCCAGGCTCAGGTGCGGGGCTTCGACCTTGTCGGTTACTTCGTCACCCAACGCCGGGAAAAGCTTGCCAATCACATTGTTTCCGGAAAATCGTTGCCGGTACTTCATTTCGAAGAACTTTTCCCGAATGGTGCCTTTGGGATCGATAAAGAAATACCCGGGCCGCGCCATGCCCTTGAACTGTCCGACTGCCTCGGTGTTCAGGACCTCATACGCCCGAATGGTTTTCGAATCCGGGTCGGCGAGCAAAGGAAACTCGATCTTGCGCCGGTCAGCGAAGGACTTCAGTATTTCCTCGCTGTCATAGCTGATGGCCGCCACTGTGATCCCCTGTCTTTCAAATCGTGCCTTCGCGTTTTGCAGCTCGACCAGCTGCCCCTTGCAGTAAGGTCACCAGTCGGCGGAACGGAAAAAAAGAAGAACCGTTCCCTTCGGTCCTTTTAACGTCTCCAGGGTTTGCTGCCGGCCAAACTGGTCGCGAGCCGAGAAAGCAGGGGCCTTCTGACCAACCGCGAGCCCAACGGAAGTGTGCATTTCTAAAGATTTCACGTGAATCGTATCGCGCTCGAGCGTTCCGGCCGCGATCATACTGTCTCCGAGGTGACCGATCGCCGGGCTCTGCGGATCGAGGGTGTACATCTTCCTGGTGGTATCGTCGTACAACTCAAATTTAGCGCCGGGCACATCCTTCTCCGTGCACTTCGCAGCCTCGGCGAAGGCTTCGTCCGCACTACAATTGCTGTTGATGATGACCCCGGACCACGACCCGGAGTTTGGATTCTCGGCCTGTCCAGCCACGGAGATGCCGGAAACGAACAAAAACACCACCGCACAGATCAGAGAAAGATTCGTCATGTTGTACTCCTTCCCTCGCAAACTTCCGATTTCAATTCTCGCTGAGTGCAAGAAGCCCACTCCAATAGCCTCGCTTGAACCAAACTCAGGTCACCCTGCGCCTCGTGAAGTACTTCCGTCAAAATCAGCGCAGATATCGGCCGATCAGCAGGTGCATCTAGGCGCGAACACTTTTCACGAACGCCGCTAGTGCGGTTCCCAGTTCAACCGGAGAGTCTTCCTGCAAATAATGGATGCCTTTCACCGTCACCTCCCTTTGGTTTGGCCACGTTCGGGCAAACTCACGTCCCCTGCCGGCCGCCAAGATTCTGCCGGGTTCGCCGACAACAAAAAGCTTGGGGAGCGTGGCTTGGGACAGCCACTTGCCATAGCGCTCAACGATCGCGACGACGTCGGCAGGTTCGCCATCAATCGGAATCTCACGCGGCCAGAGGAGCGTTGGCAGCCGCGACTCGCGATCCCGATAAGGTGCCCTGTATGCCGCCATCTCTCGCTCGCTCAGCTTGCGCATGACCCCGCTCGGGAGTATGACCTCCACAAAAAAATTCTCGTCGAGCACCATGTGTTCGCCCTTGTCCGAGCGGAGCGCGTGGAAGGGGGAATCGGGGGCGAAATCTTCCCACCGTCGCGGTTGGACAATCGCCTCCATATAGGCAATCGCCTGCACGTGATTGGGGTAGCGAGAGGCCCGGTGGAAGCCTAAAGCCGAGCCCCAATCATGCACCACCAGGACGACATTTCTTGTGAGCCCCAAAGCGTCGAACCACGCATCGAGATATCGCGCATGATCGACAAACCGATAGGATTGCATGGGCGACTTCCCCGATTGACCCATGCCAACCAGATCAGGCGCCAAGCATCTCCCGAGTTTGCTAACGTAAGGGATGACGTTGCGCCAGAGATAGGAGGAGGTCGGATTGCCATGGAGAAATACGATGGGATCGCCGCGCCCGGTGTCGACATAGTTGATCTCGGTATCGAGCACAGCGACGCGCTGCCTCGGGTGAGGATCCACGGCGCTGATTTTAGTTTCCTCGGCTGGCATTAGTCTATTTGAAAGCTTTGATCCGATAGCGAAGGCCGGCAAAGCGATCAGGTGCTTGTTGGCGTCCCGCCGCGAATACTTTGCTGACATGGATCACTCTCCTGAATCGGTTTCAATTCCATGGACCGCGACCCATTTCGCTCCCGATGTCTTCTCCTGACGGAATCGGTCCAGCAACTGAATGTTCGGGGTGCGTTCCTTGATGTCGCCGTGCAACGCTTCGACAAGGCCCGCGCACCGGCCAAGGCTAACTTAGGAAGGAGGTAATCCGACCGTGCACGCCTCCTCAGAACACACGAACTCCGGCTTGACAACACCACTGCGCTCAGCGCCCTGGGTCGCGATCGCGATGGTGACGCCGCCATTGACTGCAGCCGCCAGATCGATCCCCGCCACAAGAGCCTCGTAAGGGATGCCAGCCTGCGAGGCTCTTGTGAGCCTGTTCCCGGTGCAGGCGATGCACCCGCGAGTGGCCGTGACGGCCAAGCCGATCAGGTGTTTCTCCGGGTCCGTCAGATGCTCAGCCTGACCGGTCGCTTCGAGGAGCTTTTGTGTGGCGAATTCTGAGAATTCCATGATCTTTCCTCTCACATTTTCCACTTCAACTTTGTTCGATATATCGACAACTGTCGAACACTGTAGCATGAACTGGAAGCGCTGCACCAGCAGAAGCTTCAGAACAATTCAAGAGTCGGTGAAGGCTTCGATGGGCGATCCTGCTCAGGCGCTTCAGATACTGATTCCAAATCTTTCGTCGCATCCGCAAGGATATGTACTTGGACTCACACCGTGTCTCAATGAGACCAGCTGTTGCCAGGCTAGCCTCAAACATTGTGACATCCACCTTGTGTTTCGCCATATCCACAGCGAATTCGAAAGACGAGCCGATCTCACTCACCAAACCTTTTATTGTGCGCGACAAATTGCGAGTGCGACCGTTCGTTTATTGCATTTTATGGCGCTAACGATCGGCACAGAGAACTTGACAGACTGATTGAGGTTGTCTCCTTGCAGCTCTTGGCGGAGCCGCATGCGAGCCTTGTGCAGTTGCGACTTCGAATTGCCGACCGAGCACCCCAAGATCTCGGCAATCTCATTGTGCTCATAGCCTTGGACGTCGTGGAGGACGAAGATCAACCTGTAACCCGGCGGTAGCTGCCCAAGGGCACGGTCTATATTCACCCGATCCACTAACCCAGCAAGTCGCCGGTCGCGTCCTCCGACATCTATGGGTGGCCTGCCCATTTCTTCATTCAGCTCGGTGGCCTCCTCTAACGAGGTCGCCGCAAGCGTCTTCTTGCGCAGACGCATCAAGACGACATTGACAGCCAGCCGATGCAGCCATGTTGAGAAGGCCGATTCGTTGCGAAACGTGTGAATCTTACGGAACACCTGTAAGAAGATTTCTTGGGTCAGGTCTTCGGCTTCGGTTGGGTTTCGAACCATTCTGATGCACAAAGTATACGCGCGTCTGTTATGCAACCGATATATATGTTCAAACGCGGAGGCGTCGCCTCGTTGAGCTAATCGAATGGCCTCAGCCTCAGGCAAATCGCCGGTTTCGGATTGCCTCCGGTGTGGCAACCTATCGGCTTGGACAGTTTTGTTCACTACAATATCCGTTTCTTGCTCTCGATTTCTACTTCCCAAAGAGGCTGCCGAATTGTGTCCCTGTTCTGATGCCGTGACGACGAGAAAGTTACAACAAGCGCCCGTACCGTTCGAGCGACTTCTCACCCAGCAATTCAGGAAGCTGTTCGGCAACCAAGGCATCATGAACGATGTAACATTTTCGATTGCCACGTATCTGAAACGAGGAACCAAATCTCGATGGTCTGTCCGTGAAGGAGCACAGCTCGTCGCGAGCTTTCATGACAATAGAAATTCAAATAGAGAGGGAGTCTACCCTAAGAGGGTCCAAGATTTCTAACGGAAGAGAAATTCTTCTACACGTTCAGCGAAGCAGGGACGTATTCCTATTTGTTCCATGCAGCCAGTGAGTCGCTCCATTGAACCCATTTTACTTGAAGACGAAACGTCGTTTGTTAAGCCTGCGTTCTTTGGCATTGGTCGCCGGTGTTCTTTTGGGATTTCCCACCTTAGCACAAGTCACCGGCCCTCTGACGCCCAAAGGTCCCCCCGAGCAAGCAAGGTCCTTCGGCAAGGCCATCCGAACGGAGGTGGCGCTGGCGCTGGTCAACGTCACGGCGACAGATTTCGACGGCCGACTGGTGACCGGCCTCGAGAAGGAAAACTTCCGCGTCTTTGAGGACGGGATGGAACAGGAGATCGTCACGTTCTCGAGCGAAGATGTGCCGATTTCTATAGGCCTTGTCTTCGACATGAGCGGCAGCATGTCGGATAAAGTAGAGAAGGCGCGGCAGGCAGCGGTGCAATTCCTGAGAACCGCCAACCCGCGCGATGAATTCTTTCTGGTGAGTTTCGGCGATCATGCGGAGTTGACCAGCCGCTTCACCTCCAATGTCGGAGAGCTACAGAACGCGATGTTATACACCGCCGCGCGAGGTCGCACGGCACTTCTCGATGCGATTTACCTCGGTTTGAGCGAAATGAGGGGCGCTCGAAACAGCAAGCGCGCCTTGCTCATCATATCGGACGGCGGCGATAATCATAGCCGGTATACCGAGTCAGACATTCGGAACCTTGTGAAGGAGGCTGATTGCCAGCTGTATTCCATCGGCTTGTTCGATGCCAACGATCGGGGACGAAGCTTGGAGGAACTTTACGGTCCCACACTTCTCTCCGAAATCACACAGCTTACGGGCGGACGCGTTTTCCCCGTAACGAGCCTGAATGACCTGCCAGATATTGCCGCCAAGATTGGATTGGAGCTGCGCAATCAATATGTCCTAGGATACAAGCCAGGTAACGCCAGGCATAATGGCGCTTGGCGGAAAATCAGCGTTAAGCTGGCCCCGCCCAAGGGCTTGCCGCCTCTCAAAGTCTACGCCAAGACCGGATATTACGCCCCCAACCAGTAGTCCCGTGGTTCGACCAAGTCGCGGGGTTCGCTTCGCACGAAGCATCTTCCGCTTGCGACGAGGACCGGGGTTGCCCCGTTCGTCTGTTATGTGGGGTGATTCCACCCCCAACGGAAAGAAGTGAGATTTGCCGGTCAGCACAGACTCTTTTTACTCGACGGCACCAGCCGTTTTTGGGAGTTGGGTTATCGCGAGGAAATGGAGCGGTTCGCCGCCGACGTTCCCTGGTTTACGTACGTTTCCACCGTAAGCTGTCCGTGGGAAGTCAAATCCTGGAGCGGCGAAACCGGACGTGTGGATGATCTGGTTCGCAAGTTGTCCTCCGCCTAAGTGCTAGATTATGTTAGTTCCTTCAATCGATCTGCGTCTCGTCTCGAAACATTACTTTGTGACGTGTGTTCTCGATCCATTCGTCGATTTGTTCGGTAGTCACGTAATTCGTCGGATTAAAACGTTCCCAATTCACGATCTGATCGAGCGTCTTCTTCCACCGTTTGTAGGAAGGTTTGAGCGGCGGCCCGAAACACATGATGTCGATGATAGAAAGATCTTGTGGAACGCCGAGGAGCGGTTTGATCTTAGCCTGTATATCCTCTTGCCCGACTGCTGTAATCCACCACACGGCGTATCCCAGCGCGGCTGCGGCCAGATGCGCCGACATCGTCGAGGCTGCCACCGACTGAAGCAGGATTCGCTCGGCGTTCTGTTGGTAGAGCTTATCCTCAGCAGACCCATCCAAAAGGATGGGAAACGCTCGAACGAATCGGTAGTCGCAACAAACCACGACCAAGCCCGGCGCTGTCTTGACTCCGCTGTAATTGGGAGTCGGAAATCCCATGCGGATCTTTGCGCGGTGCTGCTGCTCGTCGAGAAAGCACTTCGTCAGCACCTCTCTGACAGTTGGGTCATTTACGATGATGTAGTGCCAGGGCTGGGCGTTGGCTCCAGACGGCGCGTGACGGGCTGCTTCGAGAATCATCTCGAAGTGCTCACGAGGCACGTCATAATTCTGCACGAATGCGCGGTTGGTCATCCGGTTACGGATGGCGTCCATCAAAGCATTATATCGAGCCAAATTGTTGAATCGTTCGGGATCGAATGCCAATCGGATTCTCCTTTGTCCAACTTTCCCCGGACGAATTCCTTACTTGCGCTTAGTTTCCTCGGGTGGACGAGCTCGATCCTGGGCCATAAGCGTGAGTTGACATGAAACGGGAACAGTGTCCAACAGATACAGCAAGTTGTCGCTCAATTCTCTATTTTACGCCTGTTCGACATAACGGCAACTGTCGAACAAACTAGTATGAAGTGCGTTTGCTGCTCCAGCGGAAGATTCAGAAACAATTAAGAGTCGGTGAAGGCTTCAACGAGCGATTCTGCTCAGGCGCTTCACATACTCCCTCCAGGTCTCCCGTCGGATCCGCAAGAACATGGACTTGGATTTGCGCCGTATATCGATGAGCCCGGCAGTGGCCAGTTCTTTGATGAGGTGGGACAGGGTGGCCCTGGAGATCGGGAGCTCCGCCTTCAAACCAAGGCATGAAATCTCATCTTTGGCGGAGGCGATCCGTTCGAGAATGTCGAATCTCCTGGAGTCGACGAGCACTTTCGTGATCTGGAGGAACCGCTTCCTGTTCATAAGTGAATGATCCCTTGGATTGTCTAGCGAAATGTATTCTCGGGACATTGCGGGTTCCTGCTGAAGATGCCTCCAAGTCTGGTCTTCACAGACACTTCGGTGTCACGCGCGATATGGGCTGGGTTTATGAGCGGCCGTTAGGCTCGTACTCAAATGCGCTGTTCGAACCACCTTTTGAGTGAAACTTTCTCGCATTTGGGGAATCAGACGGTTGGCGCTCATCACCGGACCCGATGACTCAGAATCCCAATCACGCCACTAGCGAACTGGCGAAGACAGGGGGGATACCTTGGGGTTGAAGATGTCTGATAGCCCGAAATCGCTAAAGTCCAGATCATTGGATCGGCGCGAGCTGCTGAGGCTTTCCCCTTTGCTCGTCGTTGGTGCGTTCGCGATTCCGAGGGTTCGCGACCCCCTGATGACAGCGGGCGTTGCCTTTACCGACTGGGCATCTGCGCGATGGTTCCGCCGTAATCATCTGGCGCCCACATTCGCCGACAGCGAGCTGGCGCCCATCGACAAGTTCTACGTCAACACGTACGACGTGGACGACCCTGAAGTGGACCTTGAAAAGTGGACGCTGACCGTCAGCGGCGACGTCCAACGGCCCGGCGAGTACACACTGGCGCAAATCCAGTCCCTGCCAAAACTGACGCAGAACACGCGGCACATTTGCGTTGAGGGCTGGGACGTGATCGGAAGATTTGGCGGAACGCGTATCTCTGACTTCCTCCAGTACGTCGGCGCAAAGCCAGACGCAAAATTCCTGTACGTCGAATGTGCCGACGATTACTACGAATCGCTCGACATGGCTTCCGCTCTCCATCCCCAATCTCTTCTGTGCTACGAGATGTACGACCAGCCGCTCACACGCGAGCACGGTGCGCCTCTCCGGCTGCGCGTCCCCACAAAGATAGGCTACAAGCAGGCCAAATACTTGACGAGCCTACACGTGACGGATGTTGTCCCGAAACCAGGATATTGGGAGGACCAAGGCTACCCCGGTTACTACGGGCTGTAGGCTAGGCACATTTCGATGACAGCGTCAAACTCCACGCCAGTCCCGATCGTCGCTACGGAAGCCGGCGAAAATCGCCTCCAAACGGCCTACGAGCATCCCTGGGCTGTGCGGTTCTGCCACTGGCTGAATATGGTGTCGCTTCTTGTGATGGCCGCAAGCGGCCTGCAAATCTTCCGGGCCTTCCCGAGCTTTGGCCCAAAGATTCCTCAGCGCGACTTACTGAATGTTCCGAGGTCCCTGACCCTGGGCGGCTGGCTCGGCGGCGCATTGCAATGGCACATGACGTTCGCGTGGATCTACGTCGTCACAGGCGTTTTCTACATTGCGTACCAGATCTTCTCCCGTAATTACCGTCAGACTCTGTTCGTGCCGAAGGATCTGGCCGGCGTGTGGCCCATGATTCGCCATTATTTCTTTTTCGGACGCAAGCCGGCGCAAACCGAGGTGTACAACCCGCTCCAGAAGATGGCTTACACCTCGGCGATCTTGCTCGGCCTGCTATCTGTCCTGACGGGAATCGTGCTCTACAATCCCGTGCAATTTTCCTTCCTGGCTACGTTGATGGGAGGCTTTCATTGGGCCCGGGTGTGGCATTTTTGTGTTCTCTGCGCATTGCTCCTGTTCGTCTTGGGGCACCTGATCATGGTGATCCTGCATGGATGGAACAATTTCACATCCATGCTGACGGGTTGGAAGCGCAACCCGGAATACTTGCCCTAACGATTGTTCACTCTTGCCAGAAGCGATGCGAAATCGGGCCTGGTCTGAAGCCGAAGTGACGGGTGTGTCTCGATCTGACCCCGGCCACGAACACGAAGCCGCTCTAATTGGACGCATCCAGCGTGGCGAAAGGGAGTTGTTTTATGAACTGATTCGGCCGTATGAGAAGCGCGTCTTCGTAATCGCGTTCACGATTCTGCGAAACGAAGCCGATGCGGAAGATGCGGCGCAGGACGCCTTCCTCAAAGCGTTCAAGTATCTCGCGCAATTCCGGTCCGAATCGCGGTTCAGCACCTGGCTGATCCAGGTGGCTATCAATGAATCGCGGCTACGGCAGCGGAGGAGTCATCTCGAAATTATGCGACCCATGGAGGATCAGGAAAACGAAGACGGCACGTATACGCCGCGCGATTTCGCGGACTGGCGCGAGATTCCCTCGGAAGCCCTGGAGCGCAAGGAAATCCGTGAGAAGCTTGTCGCGGCGCTGGGCTCGCTCGCACAGAAATATCGCGAGGTGTTTGTCCTGCGGGACGTAGAGCACATGAGCATTGAGGACACAGCGCAGGCGCTGGGAATATCAGCGGGCGCGGTCAAGACCCGGCTGTTGCGCGCGCGTCTGATGCTGCGCGATCTTCTCTCGCCGGGATTGGCAGGAGTCTGGGCGGGTCATTCGCAGATTCCAAAGGGGACAAAACCATGGTCGTAAAATGCGAAGATGTTTGGCGTGAGATCTCAAATTACTTCGAGGGAGATCTTGATCCCGCCTTCAAGCGCGCGATGGAGGAGCATTTTGCACAGTGCCCCCATTGCGAGTCCGTGCGCGACGGCATGCGCAATGTCATGGAGCTTTACGGCGACAAAACAATGTTCGCCCTGCCTGCGGGCTTCTACCCGCGGCTGCACGGCCGGCTCGACGATCAAGTCGAAGGGCAAAGGGGATCGCGGCTGGGATGGCTAGTGAGTTTCGCGGTCACCGGCGCGCTTGCTGCCTCAGCCCTTTTCGCGACGGCTCATGATCGCTTCGTGCCACAGCCTCGCGCACAGATGAGTCAGCCCGCCCGGCGATTGCCGCAAAGACTCGTGGCAGTCGTTGACGGCGGCAAAACGTTTCATGTGCCGGGCTGCCCTTTCATGCACGGAAAGTATCACCTGGTGACCCCGGAAGAGGCGGTTCGCGAGGGTTACGCCCCCTGCAACCGTTGCATGTACGAAGCGCTTCGAAGTGCCGAAAATGTTGAGCCTGACTTTGATGGAGAGGAAATCGCAAGCGGTCCGGTGGCGGAGAAATGATGGAGGCCCGAGCGGCTAAAACGAGGTGAACCGCCCGGGCAGGTGAGGATCGCGGGCGGGTCTAGTTCTTGGGCGTGTCTTCGTGTTTCATGTTGTCGTGTTTCATGTTGTCTTTCTTCGTCTTCTTGGACTTGCTGTCTTTCGATGTAGTGCCCTTGCTCATGTCGTCGTGCTTCATGCCGTCGTCGTGCTTCATGCCGTCGTCGTGCTTCATGCCGTCGTCGTGTTTCATGTTGTCGTCGTGTTTCATCTGGTCTTGCTGGGTCTTGTCCTGCCGCGGTGCGGCAAAGCTGGGTACCGCCAGTCCCATGAAACATAGCGCGATCCCCGTGATGAGTAGCTTCTTCATGTACTCTCCTTCGCAATTGGAATTCTTTTCGGACCGGTGTGTCCACTCCCGGTACGCTTGTCTGATACCCGAGGCGCATGAAAGTTACAGGCGGCGAGATAATGGCCGAGGACGTCCCGCAACCTGGAATTTATAGCTCCGCGAGGCCCGTCGATCGAATGGGGATGAAGCCCACGCCAAACCGCGCAATGTGGGCGCAGCCGAGGGGCGATTCGGCCGGTGCGCCAACAACTGCTGTATCTTCCGGGCGGATTGTGCATCTCACCTCCGGGGTGTTCGCGTCCCTGGCCCTGGCAACATGCCCTCTGCGTGAGGTATCTCATGCATTTGAAATGCGCAAATCCCGAGTGTGCGGCCTCTTGTGATGACTATCGGCAGGGACGTTTGTTCCGTTTTTACCAAAGCCATCCGGGGGGCAGGCCGCCTGCGAACATGCACTCTGTGCAACACTTCTGGCTTTGTAACGGATGCTCCGAAACTTACACACTTGAGTACCGCAAGGGCCGAGTTAGGCTGATGGTTCGCGGCCACATGAGGTCTTCGAATGAGTGACGTACCTCGTTTGATTGGTGCTGCCTTGGGTCGAGTCAAACGCCAGTTCTCTGCGACATCTCGCGCGCAGAGGACTCGACC
>WNFB01005356.1_pt1 | contig 11452 bp, 12 predicted proteins | sample 5400501 | NCBI WGS metagenome assembly WNFB01 (sample SAMN13153341, study PRJNA577476) | soil metagenome | isolation source: 200 cm saprolite under Douglas fir tree site 2 hole 1 | place: USA:California | collected 2015-04-18 | reverse complement strand
GCCAGCGAGTCATCGAAGATGACATCCGGTTGAAGGAAGGCGAGGTCAATATTGTAGGCGGCTTGGTCCAGCGGACAGAGAGCAAGACGCTGGAAGGCTGGCCAGGCCTCGCGAAACTCCCCCTGCTGAGATATCTCTTTTCTCATGACAAGACGGACAAGCAGGAAGATGAAGTGCTGATCGTCCTGACGCCACGGATCGTGCGGATTCCGGAATGGACGAAGGCGAATCTGCGGCCGCTGTATTCGGGCTCCGAGACAAACGTGCAAGTGAAGAGGGAGAGCGAGATCCGCGCGCCGGTGCAGCGGACTCCTCCAACGCCAGCGCAGCCGCCCGCCTCAAATCAAAATATGGGTGCGACGACGCCCACGCCTGCGCCAGGCACCGCGGCACCTGTGGCTGGAGCCGCTCAGGGAACTCCTGCTGCCAAGATTCGGTTTGAGCCGCAGAGCTTGACGTTAAAGGCCGGGCAGACGGCTACGATCGGCGTTGTGGTTGACAACGTAAGCGACCTCTTCTCCATTCCACTCCTGTTGCAGTACAACCCCGCAGTAATCAGCGTGGAAGAAGTGCAGCACGGCGGATTCCTCTCCGGAGGAACGCAAGAAATCGCTATCGTGCAGCAGGTCTTCAAGGATAAAGGGCAGGCGATTATTTCCGCGACGCGCCAGCCGAACACGCCGGGAGTGAGCGGGAGCGGGACGCTTATTGGAATCGTCGTCAAGGCGCTGGCACCGGGATCCTCGAACCTGTCGATCGTGCAGGTGAATGCGAAAGATTCGCAGCAAAAGCTGATACCGCTGATCACCAGCGAGGCGACGCTGCAAGTCCAGCCGTAATCGAATTGTGCGAGCGATGTTGGGCGACACTTCATATCACGGGCGAATTGACAGACGAATCCAGCTGGGGTCGTTTTCCTCCGAAGCCGGGATGACGCTGCTGGAGTTGATCATCGCCTGCGCCATTCTGATGATTCTGTCTTCCGCCGCACTGCCCATCGCGAAGTACACCATCATTCGACAGAAAGAAACGGAGCTGCGCCGCGATCTCCGGGAGATCAAGGATGCGATCGACCGCTACAAAGACGCGGCCGACAGGAACCAGATCCGCGTGGAGATCGGGAGCGAAGGGTACCCGCCGGACCTGGAAACTCTGGTGAAGGGAGTGCAGCTCGGCGCAAGCAGCGACCGGAAGATTCGTTTTCTGCGGAAGATTCCGGTGGACCCCATGACCGGGCGAGCCGAATGGGGACTGCGTGCCGTTCAGGACGACCCGGATTCGACGAGCTGGGGCGGCAAGAACGTGTTCGACGTATACTCGAAGTCGACGGCTACGGCTCTCGACGGGACCAAGTATTCAGATTGGTAGTTTGAACGAGGATTCGAATTGAGATTGCTTTTGCAAATTCGGACTGGCAATTCATCGGCACGGAAACGCTGCGGCGTGCTGTTGGGAGCGGGGTTCACGCTCATCGAGTTGATGATCGTCATCACGATCATCCTGATTTTGATCGGCATGGCAGCGGCGAGTTATGGCAAGATTGTTCAGCGCGCGAAAGAAGCCGTCCTGAAGTACGACCTCCGGACTATTCGAGAGATGATCGACCATTACACGGACGACAAGCAAACTGCGCCGCAGTCGGTGGAAGATTTGTCCCACGCCGGTTATCTGCGTGAAGTTCCGATTGATCCCGTGACCCGTACAAAGGAATGGACGCCAAAATATGACAGCGTGTTTCTGGGTCCGGATCAGGCTGGCAGTGGAATGGTCGACGTTAGCTCGAAATCGACGGGCACGGCTCTTGACGGGACCAAGTATTCAGATTGGTAATTCGCACGAGGATTCGAATTGAGAATGCTTTTGCAAATTCGGACGGTCAAGTCATCGTTGCGCAAGCGCCGCGGTGCGCTCGAAGCGGGATTCACGCTCATCGAGCTGATGATCGTCATCACGATCATTCTGATTCTGATTGGGATGGCGGCGCAGCGCTATGAGAAATCGGTGCAGCACGCGCGCGAAGCGACAATGAAGCAGGACCTCTGGGTTATGCGGCAAGCGATCGATAATTTCACGCTGGACAAGCAGGCCGCGCCGCAGTCCCTGGAGGATTTAGTGCAGGCGGGCTACTTGCGCAAGGTTCCCACGGATCCGATGACTGGTGCGGCGGACTGGGTGGCGCAATACGACAGCGTGGTGCTGAGCCCGGATCAAACGAGCACGGGTATGGTTGACGTTCATTCCAATTCGCCCCGGGTTTCGCCTTTCGAGAACTCGCCTTACAACGAGTGGTAGCCCCTCCCTGTCTAATTCACTGAAGCATTGCGCCAGGTTGCGCTGGTTTGACGGAAGCGCACAGGTCCGCTATAGTGGCTGTGCGGGGTGGAGCAGCCTGGTAGCTCGTCGGGCTCATAACCCGAAGGTCGTCAGTTCAAATCTGACCCCCGCAACCATTCTTTAGTTGATAAGAAACGGCTTGGAGAATGCTCCCTCTGAGCCGTTTTGCTTTTTACGTCCAATTGCGTCCAAAACTCCCCAAACTGCGTTGCCAAGTTGCGCCGCGATTCGCTTGCCGTCCTCGCTAATCACGTGAGTGTAGATCGTCTCCGTGACTGGCGACCCATCAGCGTGGCCGAGTCTCTGTTGACGCAATTTCTGCGATGCTCCGAAACTGCTCATCAGAGTTGCGTTCGCGTGACGGAAGGCGTGGAAGCCATTGCCGCGTGGCACCTGGATACCAAGCGCCCGAAGCAAAGGTCTGAACTTTCGTTTGAGCAACAAGTTCTGATCCCACGGCGTTCCGTTGCGAGTGGCGAAGAGCAGCCGACGTTGATTCGGATGCCAAGACTCCAAGAACATGGTCAGGTGCCTGCAGGCCTGAGGTGAAAGCTCGACAGCCCGCATTGATTCGTCTGTCTTCGGGTCGCCTAGTTTTCCCCGCCGCGCGCTCTGCCGCACTTGAAGCATGCCGCGTTCTAGGTCTATGTCATCGACTGTCAGTCCGCACAGCTCGCCGGCCCGCAGGCCGGTTTCCGCCGCAAGTCCATACCACGTGCGGTATGGGTCTTGGGCCTTGGCAAGAATGAGTTGAATTTCTCGCTGAGAGAGGAAGAATCGCTGCGCTCGCTTTAAGTCCGGGAGTACGACGCCTTCCATGAGGTTGTGAGCGACATAGCCCCACGCTTTTGCCGTGGTCCACATGCTCTGGAGTGTGATGCAAATGTTTCGGGTAGTTTTCGCGCTCACCGCAGAACTGGAAACAAACTGCTGAACCATCTCGGGATTGAGGTCCTTCATCGGGTACTCACCAAAAAACGGAACAAGGTGCTTCCGAATGTGAGTCCGATAGTTGATTGCCGTGGAATCCCCGTATTGACTCAACACTTTCAACTCCCAGTTCTGAGCGAAGTCTGCGAACTTGGCCGTTGGCATTGGCCGATAGCTGATTTTGTTGACGTGAGCGATTCGATCATCCAGCGCACGCTGCGCAAGCCGTTTCGTTGGATAGTCCTTAAACGATCCAATCGCCTCTTGGCGTCGGATACGCTTCCGAACACCTTGCACGAGAACGTCTTCACGCCACCGGCCATACCATGTCTTTCCGTCGAGCCACAACTGTCCCTTCTGATACCTGCGTCTCGCCATCGAGTCTCTTTCTCTCGATGACTCGATTGCCCTATAGAGCGAAAGTTTAGCCGAGTCATGGTTCATATGGTGACGCATCAACTTCGCTGGTCTGTGCAAAAGTTGCCTGGTTCTATGTGCTCTCGACGATCGCCATCCTTCCTTTGGCTCACAAATCTCCGTCTGCCGCCTGCTGGAAATAAGATTTCTTTGGATCGTTGAAATAGGGCTTGAGGTAGCAGAACATCGGCGGCATCGGATCGAGGCCGTCGTACGCAATCGTCACGGACTGCGCGTTGCGCAGCTCAGTAAACGTCTTCATATCGAAGCGATAATCACTCTGCTGGTAGTAGGTCTTTGATGTTGTGAGATTGGCTCTGTTAGATTGCGCTCTGTCCGTCAAGAAACTGACGTGAGTATCGTGGCCGGTTTCGGACAGGTTGTAGCCAACTTTGAGTTGGTCTTGCTTGCCGCAAAGCTCGCTTGCGATGCGTGCTGAAAAGTCATCCGAAAGCGAGAGGAAAATCTTCGTGCGGAACGTTTGCAGGAGGGTGCGCCAGGTCTCACCGGGCTGTGCAGACTTCAACGAGCTAATGCTCTGGGTGGCGACAATCGGGATGCACTTCGACTGTCGTGAGAGGCTGAAGAACTTTTCATCTCCTGTGGGCTCGTTCTCGCCCACCGTTGCGAAATGCTGGTACTCATCGCAGATAAAAAACACCTGGCGGAAATACTGCTCGGGATGAGCCTCGATCTGGGGGACACGGTTCAACACAGCTCGCTCGAAATCGAACTTCATCATTACCCCGATGGCTTTCGCCAAACCGGGGTTCATGCCTATGGGGATATTCAATGCGCAGACCTTGCCCGTTTCGATCAGCCAGGGGAACGAAGGCAGCGGCTTGCCGTATTTACCATCCGTGTTAGCCTCCTTGTCGTAGCACTCCTTTGGTGGGCAGAAAACCCGCTTCACCTTCGGGTTGTCGTCGAAAAGTGAAAGGAACACGGAAACCCCTTCGACAATCGAAGTCCTGAGCTTTGGCTCGATCCGCTGCCAGTCGTCATGGAACCAGCGCTTGACGGCCTCAAATTGAGCCCACTTATTGGGGTCGGATTTCTCGGGTGCCGGTATAGTCTTCTTCTGGAACTCGATGACATGCTTCTTCAGATGCCGTTCTAACGCCGGTGTGGCTGGGGCTCGGTATTGATCCTTATCTTTTGCTTCATCCGGGAGGAAATCGCAGTCGATGAGCACCTGGATGTGCTCTTCATAAGCGGCTTTCGAGACGAACACAAAATGTTGATCAAAAAGCAGCTCTTCTGCCTGCTGAATTCGCTGCTGCAAAAGCTCGGGCGAAATTGCACAGTGATAGACATCGAAGAGAGTCACGTAGTCGTAGGCGACCTTGTGAAGAAGGATGATGACCTTCACGAGGTTGGTGTACGCCTGTTGCCAGAAGGGTTCCTTGCCTTTGCCGAAGAGGTTATTCAATAAGGATGCGATGCTGTAGGCCAGGGCATACGCGTCGAGGTCATTTTGCAGGGGTTGTAGCGGTACGCGGAATCGAAGCTGACTTCGATGTAATCTTCGCCCCGTTTGTGACGCTGCAAGATGCCTTGGACTTTCCGGCAGAAGTCCCCTTTTACTTCCAAAACCAGCCCACCGATCCGCTTCCCGCGGTCGTGGGCTTGATAGGCGATTAGTTGTTCGGCGAATGGATACATGCAACAAGTTGTCTTGCCAGAGCCAATCGCGCCGAAGATTGCGATGCCGGTGAAGAGTCCACGCTCGGGGATCGTCAGCCACCAGGGGTTTGCAGAGGATGTTGGCTTACGGGGATTGTGGACCTCGCCAACGACTATATAAAGATCGTCCCGCTTGCGGGAGTCCGGGTAACATGGCAGACGTCCGGGCTTGTCTGGTCGGCGAACTTTCAGAGCAAAAACATATAGGCCCGAGAGCAAGATCGAATAGCCGATGAATGGGGTTGTATATAGAAGAAGGATGTAAGTGCACTTGAATCCCCAGAAGGCGGGACGCGCCCAGAGATACATGAGTCCGAAGAAGAGGTTGTCATCGGGGAATGGCATCTTGAAATACAGGGTGATTCCCGTAGACATTGCCAGAAGGCATGCAACCATGCCTCTAGAATTGAGAAATCGCTGCATCATGCCGCCTCCGCTTCCACCACACACGCAGACAGCCCGAGGGGAAGTTGGCCGCTCTGTTGCTGGACGTTCTGCTGACTCAGCCAGGACTGGAATTCCATGTCGTTGGCGATCATCTTTTTCAGCACGATATTCAGCACATCCTCCGCACTGATTCCGATGAACCCGGCATAGTCTTCGAGCAGTTCGCTGGCGTGTTGTTCGAGACGGACTTTCCGCTTCAAGACGACTGGCTGTTCAGGATCCCTTAGCACTTGCTCTCCTTCCTCTCTTCTAGTTCCCTTCTCTTTTCTCTCCCTGTGGCGACGGGGACAAAACACTCGGCGCTGTATGCTGCGCCGATGGGCGGGAGCGACCCCATGGGTCACTTTCGGGACCGAAGGGCCGAAAAATGGGGTCGCTCCCGCCCAACTCCGTGTTTTTGCCCGGTCGCTTTTCTTCGCCGCCTCTTTTGCATCTCTTTGGTTTCCCTCGGCTTCCCCCGTTTTCCGGGTGACGTTCAAACAGAACGGCCTGCTGAACACCTTCCTTCGCACCCCGTTCACCCTGGTTCATCATCCTTGGCCCGAAAATCCGGCTGCTTCGGGACCAGATACGTCTCGAAGTACACCTTCCGGTTCGGCACCTGCGACGGAAACTGGGCTCGGAGTTCCGCCTCTGCAATGCGCCCGGCCTTCCAGTTTTTGAAGAGCATTTCGAAGCGATCGCCGGCAAACCTGCGCTTCGCATCGTTGAAGAACAGCAGGTCGGTCTTGCTCATTGTCCTGAACTCGGAACTGTTCCAAATGCTGCGTGCCCGGAAATACCGGATGAGGTCCGCGGCGATGTCCGATTCGAGCGGAATCTTGACCGCAGAATTGAAGAGTTCCGTAGCCTTTTCAAAGTGTGCTCGTGTACCCGAAACGTAGACGAAACGGAAGTCGGCAAGCCCACGAAAGAGCGGCTGGTACTGCCCGAGGTGAGTCACAAATCCGGTGATCGTTTCGAGCCCCGGATCGACATAGGAAAACGTGACCACAGGGGAGAAGCCGGGACAGGGAGAACTCATGAACAACGGGAACTTGTCCACGAAATAGCGCAGGGTGGGTTGGCTGGTGGGTCCACCCATGTACAGCTTCACCGGAAGGCAAGCCTTTTCGATGTGCAATTCGCCGCAGAAATAGGCAATCTTTTCGGCCTCAGTTTCCAGGTACTGATACCCCCGGTTGGCAAGGATGAAATCGAGTGCGAGAAGCCGCGTTCTGATCGCTTCCAGCCGATGCCGGCAGCGGTTGCGAAGGTTCTCGTGGCCAAGCTGTGCGTAGAGCCTGCGAGAATAGAGATGATAGATGCACCCGTTGCGCCTGTATTCGCGCATCGTGGCGTGCCCCTGGGTGATGAGCTTCTGCGCCAGCGAATGAGTCCGATAGCCACGCTTGGCATCGACAAAGGCCAGGAACTGGCGGGCCGTGAAGTACCCGGAATGCATGACCACGATATAGAGGAAACGTGCCTCGGACTGGGTATAACCAAACGTTGTCAGGGCCTCGATTTGTCGCTGGGGAATGTTCATAGGGAAAGGATCTCCGCCGTCAACTCGCGATCACTCAAAACCCGGCGCACGTGCGATGCATCATCGCCGTGACTGTAGAGCGTGAATCCGGCCCGCGCTTTGTCGGCCAGTTGCCGTGGCCGGTAGTCTTCCGTCGTCAGCTCCAAGTTGACTCGCGCTATGCTTTGGTCTGGCATCTCGTATTCGATCTGCAAGTCGGGCACGGGAATGCGGCCATGAACGACGCGCAAACCGTGCCGCTCGGCAATGTCGCGCTTCCTGTCTGGGTCATCCTTTTTAGGGCCGAGCCGGGCGAGATCGCGGTTCACTTTCTTTTTCAGCTCGAAGTCGAGGAGCACACGGCGCACCTTGCCTCCCCGCCGCTCAATGCGGTCTTCTTCCCTGTGATAAACCCTGTACAGTTCGGCGTCGTGTGTGGCCTCTCGCGGCTTCACAAAACCAGCATAGATTTCCTGCTCGTGGGGCAGTCTTCCTGACCTCTGCATGAGTCTCCGGCCAGCCTTCGTTAGTGCGTACACCCGGGTGCCCTTGCTGAGGGAGATTTCGACCCGTTTCTGTTCCGCCAAACCTTGCCGCATGAGGCGCTCGGTTTCACGCTCCATCCGGCCTCTGTCACCGCCGTAGCCGTGACGTCCCAAATCCTCCGCATTGATGACTCGGAATTTGCCCAGGTCCGTGAGCGTCTGGATTTTTGACTCGCGCAAGTCATAGCCGCGGTAGCGGTCGTACAGAACGGCTCGCGAATCCCTCGACGGAACGTCTTTGGGCCGGGGTTCCCGAACATACATAGATCGTGCCTCTGGACGTGAGGTCTCCGCTCTGGTCCTTTCGGTGCTGCGTCTGGCATCGGGCGATGGACGCGACGATTCGTGAGGGCCTGGCGATGGGTCGCGGAATTCATTCAAATCAGGTGTGAAATCGCGCGACATTTCAGCGTGCGTTCCAATCGTCGTTCGACAACGGCATCGACGTGTGGCCGCCGCTTGTCTGGTTGTCGATGTGCCTCAATTTGCGGCCCGTATCCTTGAGGAAAAACCTGCGCTGAATCCAATAGACAACGGCGAAGAGGTTTCCGAGGAGGATTCCGAGCCACACGAGAAGAACGGTCCCGTATTCGTGAAAAACAATGCGCTTGTACGACACAAGAAATTTCAGCTCGCCCATGAGATAAAAGAAACAGGCGAGCGAAACTGCAAGGGCGATAAGCATTGCATTAGCGATCATGATTCGGCCTCCTCCTTCATGCGGAAATTCGTGTCGCTTTTTCGGTCTGTTTCAAGCGCAGTTTTCCTCGGTGTCCTCACAGCAATTGCCTCGTGCTGTCGTGAAATGAATCAAGGAAGAACCGCTGTCGAGGTCGGCGAACCAGGCCTTCATCCCCAGGAGGCTTTTCGAAGGGTTCTTGCCTTCGCGTTCAGTTCGGGATCTGCGAACCGAACGCTACGTCGCCGGGCGGCTGACCGAAGTGGGAAACGGTTCCGCCAAGCGAAAAGGGAGAATCGAAAGACAATTCTCCCTTAGCCCTATAGAGGGATTTTTGAAGACGAATGTCTCCAAACTATTTTCGAGATGCGATTTTTCCTTGTTGAACGGAATTTGGAGGAATTCTCAGTAATTCTTGGAATTGTCGGGAACCCGTCAGAGCGATCCGGTAGCCCTCGTTGCCCCGAGGAGCTGATGGAATTCCCGGTAAAAGGTTGGTGTAAACATTCGATCTAGCCTTCTCTCGAATGCTGCTACTCTTTGCGCCTTCCTGTCTCGTGGCCGGTGGCATTTCTTCGTTCTTGGCGATGTTGGTTCGAGGCTGTCATTCCTCGACGTTTGGACTGAGGTTTGCAGCCACTGGAGGGCCTTACTGAACCGGACCCTCGCCGCATGGTTTGACAGGTCAAATTCCGAAGCGATTTCGTCCCAGGAATGACTCTCGATTCGGCGTAGGATCATCTCCCGCGTAACGCTGTCGAAATGGCCCAAAATCTGGTCCAGAAGTATCTGGCTATCCAGCCCGTCAACGTAGCTGTCATTGCAGAGATGGGAATGCCGCTGCCTGGCTTCCTCGTATTGGGTCTCGCTTCGCCCCGCTTCGGCTATCTTCCGCAAGAAAACCCGAAAAAGGTAGCGGCGCACGTCCCGGATAGGCGCAATCTCCGCGGCTTCCTTGGCACGAATCGCATCCGAGACGGTTGCGGCAGCCTCTTCCAGAAGGTTGATGACAACGCAGGAATCACCGAGGAACTTCTCCGCATAGGAAACCGCCTGCCCGACTATGCCCTCAGCAACCGAAAACACGCATGGCTCGATGCTCCTGCCGGAGGGGGCTACCGCATTCAAAAGATACTGCTGGCGCGAGGGAGCTTCTTGGGTCGATTTCATGAATACCGCCACATGGATTGTTGTGTGTCAAAACCTCCCAATGGACGTGCGCGAAGGAATTCTGAAAACTGATGTCCTGGAAGATACAGTACGCGGTACGTCCACTCCGGAGTGACAACACCCATTTTCATATAGAACGCACTTCGACCGAAAAGGTTGCGCGCGGTAAGACAGGTAGAGTTCACAGAAAACGGCGTACTGGTATCGACGTTGATAGCTGCTGTGCGCTGTTGCACCACCCTGTTACTCAGTGTTGCCTCGTATTCGGCAAGATGTTTTTTCAGTTACCCACTGCGTCGAGGAGGGAGCCTGACGCGACGGCAAGGAACCGTGGCCTGATTGTTCATCGGCGGCTGATCGATTTCTTTCACAAATACGAACCGCTCAAGACCCAATGTTGCGAAGACGTGCGGCCCTCAAGGGAAGTAGTCTGCGAAGCCGACTGTTCCAATCGATCTTGGCGCATCCGGGCTCTAACTGAAGCGCCTCATAAGGTTTTAACCTGCATAAAACGCGGGATTTTCCAGCGTTCGATTGGTGCGTTGGCCGGATTGCATGGTCCACTTCCCAGAGATAGTTTAGCGTTGGGCGACAAGGGCCACGAATACAGGATCAACGGCCCGCGATCTAGACCACAAGGCCCGCACGTTTGGCCGCACCTTCGTTCGCTGCTCTGTCCGACCCAAGTTGGTTTAAGAACATGTGGCGACGGTTTGAACAGCGCAAGATTCACCGGCCAAAGAACGTGGAACAAGTACGCCAGGCCCGCCTTGAATGGCAACCGCGCGGCTCCGCTGCAGGAGTTCGGCATGCTCCCCGCAAGCACGCTGTCCAGGATGTCCAAGTGAAAGCTGATCATGCTCTTTCACCGCAACAGTCCCCAAGCGGAGCGTTCGTTAGGAGGGTGACATGTGCACACAACCGTTGATTCTCGATTCAACTCTACGCAGTCCGGAGGCGGTGGAGTTTGGTGAGGCGCTGCGTGCGAAGATCGTCAGGCAAGAGGAAGCCGTGCAAGCGATGGTTGATCTGTACCAGGTCTTCTGTGCCGGCTTGCACTCGCCAGGGCGCCCGGTAGGGAGTTTTTTGTTCCTCGGTCCCACGGGGTCCGGAAAGACGCGCATCGTGGAAGCCGCCGCGGAGATTTTGTTTGGAGATCCCCGAGCGGTAATCAAGGTTGACTGCGGTGAGTTTCAACATTCGCATGAGATCTCGAAGCTGATCGGGTCACCCCCAGGGTACCTGGGCCACCGCGAAACACATCCACTGATCACTCAGGAAGCTCTCGCTGCGAGCCACACGGACAAGCTGAAGCTCAGCTTCCTGCTCTTCGACGAAATTGAAAAGGCCAGCGACGCTCTCTGGCAACTCCTCTTAGGCATGCTGGACAGGGCGACTTTAACGCTGGGCGACAACCGTCGTGTGGACCTCTCCCAGACGGTGATCTTCATGACCTCAAACCTGGGCAGCACCGAAATCACGGAATTGATGCACGGCGGGATGGGATTCATACAGCCCGAAGATAAGCCCATGACGAATCTTGACGAGAAGGTGGAGCGCACAGCGGTAGAAGCGGCGCGGAGAAAGTTCTCGCCCGAATTCATGAACCGCCTCGACAAAATAGTGGTGTTTCATCCCTTAAATCGTGAGCAACTCGCGGAAGTGCTGCATATCGAGTTAGCGCAAGTACAGCACCGGGTTTTGGAGACAGCGAACGGGCAGTTCTTGTTCCGAGTA
>WNFB01005354.1_pt1 | contig 11455 bp, 7 predicted proteins | sample 5400501 | NCBI WGS metagenome assembly WNFB01 (sample SAMN13153341, study PRJNA577476) | soil metagenome | isolation source: 200 cm saprolite under Douglas fir tree site 2 hole 1 | place: USA:California | collected 2015-04-18 | reverse complement strand
CGCCGTCTGCCCGGACTGGCTGGGCACGGCCGGCGAGCGCACGTGGCTGCCGTGTGCGGGCAGGATGCGGAGCGGGATCAGCGAGTACACCATCAGCGACAGCAGGGCAACGACGGCGAGGGCGACGACTGAGGCAAGCACCTTGCCCCGGGGCGTCCGCAGGCTGGCCGCCAGGCCCGGCCGGCCGAAGGTCGAAAGGCGCGCGGCAAGCGACGGATCGTCGTCGGCGAGCTGGCGCTCTATCTCAGCGAGAATGCGCTGCTCATCCATGGAGAGCGCCATGGCGCCACCTCCGCCTAGCGCATGGGTGGGGACTGCCTTCTACTATCCCCCACCACGGCGAGTTTATCCGCTCTTTGCCATCCAGTTCCGCTAGGAAGCGCTGGCTTGCCTCGAATATATGTTTGCCTTAATCGAACGCCTGTTCTACGGTTGTCCGCGTGCGCTGGGACAACCTCAGGACCGCGACGTGCCGGGCCGCAAGACGGGCAGGACGACGCTCCCGCTCTTCGAGGCAGGCGCGGTGGCCAGGTCGTTCGACACCCCGGGTTTCCGCGGCATGACCTTCCATGAGGTGCGGGCGCGCACGATCATCAACCGGGTGCCGCCTGCCTCGCGGATGGCGTTCCGGTGGACCATCAATCCCTACTGCCTAGCGGGTGAGACGCGGATCTTGATGGCCGACGGGCGCACCAAGGCTCTGGCCGAGGTCCGCGTCGGCGACGCGATCTACGGCACGGTCCGCCAGGGTTCGTACCACCGGTACGTGATCACCGAGGTGCTCGCGCACTGGTCTACGATCAAGTCGGCCTACCGGGTCGCGCTGGAGGACGGTACCCGGCTCATCTGCAGCGGTGACCACCGCTTCCTCACCGGCCGCGGCTGGAAGCATGTCACGGGCGCGGAGCAGGGCGCTGCCCGTCGGCCGCACCTGACCACCAACGACAAGCTGATGGGCGTGGGCGCCTTCGCAGAGCCGCCCAAGGAGCCCGCCGACTACCGCCGCGGCTACCTGTGCGGCATGGTCCGCGGCGATGCCTACATCGCCAGTTACACGTATCAGGCTCCCGGCCGCGCGCTGGGTGAACTCTACCGGTTCCGGCTGGCGCTCATCGACACCGAAGCCCTGGACCGGACGCGCAACTACCTTGCAAGCGTCGGCATCGGCACCACCGAGTTCATCTTCGCCGAAGAATCGGCCACCCGGCGACGCATGACGGCAATACGCACGTCCAGCCGAGACCAGGTGCGGACGATCGAGTGGCTCATCGAGTGGCCACTCGCGCCAGGTCCCGATTGGCGGAAGGGGTTCCTGGCCGGGTGCTTCGACGCAGAGGGTAGCTACAGCCGGGGAATCTTGCGGATTGGCAACACGGACAGGGAGTTCATCGCCAGGACGATCTCGTCCATGCGGTCGCTGGGCTTTGACGCCGTCGTCGAGCGGACCAAGCGCCCGAACGGGATGGCCTATGTCCGGCCGCGCGGCGGCCTGAAGGAGGCGCTCAGGTTCTTCCACACCATGGACCCCGCGATCACCCGCAAGCGCACGATCGCGGGCACGGCAATCAAGGGTGCTGCCCGGCTGGGCGTGGTCTCGGTCCAGCCGCTCGGCCTGGACCTGCCGATGTTCGACATCACGACGGGGACCGGCGACTTCATCGCGGACGGCGTGGTGAGCCACAACTGCTTCGCCAGGAACACCCATACGTACCTGGACCTGGATGCCGGGATCGACTTCAACTCCCAGATAGTGGTGAAGGTCAACGCCGCTGAGCTCGCCCGCAGGGAGCTCGCGGCGCTGGCCCGGCGAGCTCGTCGCGATGGGCACGAACGTGGACTGCTACCAGCGGGCCGAGGGGCGCTACCGGCTGATGCCCGGCATCATCGCCGCCCTGCGGGCGGCCGGGGCCGCCGCTGGCGGGGCGGGGCCGGGCGGGCACCAGGCCGTCGCAGCCGGGCGCCAGCCAGCCCAGGTCACCCGGGAGGTTCAGCTGTCACTGCTCTGATCGTTGCCGCACTGGCCGGCCGGCCCGACCGGAAAGCCCGCCGCCACCCAGGCGCGGAAGCCGCCATCCAGGTCGGTCGCGTTGCGGATGCCGAGATCCTGCAGTGCGGCCGCCGCCAGGCTGGAGGTGTAGCCCTCCGAGCACATGATGATGACGCGCAGATCATAGCGGGCCTGCGGCAGGCGGGCGGCCGACGCCGGGTCGAGGCGCCACTCAAGGACGTTGCGCTCGATCACGAGGGTGCCGGGCACCTCGCCCTCGGCCGCCCGCTGCGCGGCCGGGCGGATGTCGATGATGAGCGCTCCGTTCCGGCTGGCCGCCAGCGCCTGCGCCGGGCTGACGCGCTCCAGCCGGGCGCGCGCATCCGCCAGGACCTGGTCGATCGTCCGGCGGCCGGGCGACGGTGCGGCAGTCCAGTTCAGCTCCACACCTCATGATCGTCGGTCAGCTCCAGCCGGCGGCACCAGCGCTGGCTGGCATCGAACCGAACGATATCGCGCTAGCTGGCCGGACGCGCCGCGATAGCGCCAGCGAGCCGGGTCAGCCGCAGCTGGCCGGCCTGGCCGCGGATCCTCGTGCCATTCTGATACATCCTATTAATCAAAATCGTATTCATGGGAAACGTGAAGCCAAGCTAGCGCGCGAGGCCCGGCCGGGGCGGATTGCGCCCGGCCAGGCCGGCGGGTTAGCCGGGCCCTCGGGCGCTGCCGCCCGGTGGACGCCGCAGCCCGGATCGCCACGTACAGTTGGCTGCCGTGGGAACGGACCGCGCGGGCGCAGGCGAGCGGACACCGGACCGGCTGATCGTCCGTACCGTCCCGGTGTCCGCCGACGGCGATCTGCTCTCCCTGCTCCCCCGGCCCGATGCGGCCACCTGGATCCGGCACGGCGCCGGCCTGGCCGGCTGGGGCGAGGTAGCCAGGATCACGCTGCCGGCCGGCGAGGACCGGTTCACCGCCGGGGAGAAATGGCTGCGGGCGCTGTTCGAGACGGCGGCCGTCGATGACCGGGTCGGCCTGGCCGGCTGCGGGCCGGTCGCGTTCGGGAGCTTCACCTTCGATCCCGCGTCAGATGGCTCCGTCCTCGTGGTCCCGCGCACGGTGATCGGCCGTGCGGGCGGACGGACCTGGCGCACCACCATCAGCGACGGCACCACGGGCATCAGCGACGGCAACACGGGCATCACCAACGGCACCGGGCCGGATGCCCCGGCGACGGCAGCGGCGCGGCCGGCCCCGGCAGGCAGGCCCGGCGACATCCGCTGGCACGACGGCAGCCTGTCCGCGCCGCAGTGGCAGCGGGCGGTCGGCGCCGCTGTCGGGCGGATCTCGTCCGGCACGGTCTCCAAGGTGGTACTGGCCCGCGACCTGCATGCCACCGCGCGGGAGCCGATCGACGTCCGGGTCGTGCTGCGCAGGCTGGCCGCCCGGTACCCGGACTGCTATGCGTTCACCTGCGGCGGCCTTACCGGCGCCACCCCGGAATTGCTGATCAGGCGCGAGGGACGGCAGGTCAGCTCCGTGGTGCTGGCCGGCACGGCCGGGCGCGGCGGCACGACCGCGCAGGACGCGGAACTCGGCGCGGCGCTGCTTTCCTCGGCGAAGAACGCGGCGGAGCACGCCTTCAGCGTCGACTCCGTCCGCGAGGTGCTCGCCCCGCTCTGCGACCGCCTGGACATCGAGCCGCGGCCGTCCCTGCTCCGGCTGGCCAACGTCCAGCATCTCGCCACTGCAGTCGGCGGGGTACTGGCCCGCGAGGTGTCCGCCCTCTCGCTCGCCGCGGCGCTTCATCCCACCGCCGCCGTCTGCGGCACGCCCGCCGCTGCCGCGATGGAGCTGATCAGGGAGCTTGAGGGCATGGACAGGGGCCGATACGCGGGCCCGGTCGGCTGGGTGGACGCGCGCGGGAACGGTGAATGGGGCATCGCGCTGCGCTGCGCCCAGCTCGGCGGGCGGCGCGCCAGGCTGTTCGCCGGCTGCGGCATCGTGGCGGGGTCCGATCCCGAGGCCGAGCTCGCCGAGGCGCAGGCGAAATTCCGGCCGATGCAGGATGCCCTGGAGGGCTAAGCCGGGATGCGGGCGGACTCTGCCCGGCTGGCGCCACGCATGCCCTGGTGCGAAGTATGGTCACAGCGCGGTTGCGGTTCCGTAAATGCTTTCGACCGCTTCGTCCGGGCGGGTAGACAGTGCAGCGCCATGCGTGTACCCACGAAGGGTGACCACTCATCTGCCTGCGCTCGACGTCAGGCGCGAAGGAGTCCGCTCATGACACCTATGCCCAAGCGATTTACCGCGCTGGCAGTAGCGGTACTGGCCGCTGGAGCCCTTGCCGCATGCGGGAAGTCCGGCCCGACCTCTGTGGGGGCCGCGGCCGGACCACCCGCCAAACCGACCGGCACGCTGCGGATCGTCGCGGCTTCCGGCCCGGACCACATTGACACGGTGCCGGCCTACTACACCGGGGACTACATCCTGGAGCACGCCTACGCCAGGCAGCTGCTCACCTACCCGTACGCGGTGGATCCGAGCCTGACATCGCCGGGCTGGACGAAGGCGGTCACGCCGGTCCCTGACATCGCGACCGTGGTGCCGTCCACCTCGAACGGCGGGATCACCAACGGCGGGAAGACCTACACCTTCCACATCAAGCCGGGCGTGGACTGGAACACCAGCCCGCCGCGCCAGGTCACCGCGAATGACTTCATCCGGGAGTTCAAGGCGTTCTTCAACCCGGTCTCCCCGGTCGGCAACGGGCTGTACTTCACGGCCACCATCGCCGGGCTGCTCAAGTACGACAACCAGGAGACCGCGTACTTCGCCATGAAGTCGCACAAGCCGACCGCGACGAACATCGCCAACTACCAGAACACGCACACCATCTCGGGCCTGTCTGCGCCGAACCCGCAGACGCTGCAGATCAAGCTGGTCCAGCCGGCCAGCGACTTCCTCTACATCATGGCGATGCCGTTCACCTCGGCCAGGCCGGTGGAGTACGACGCGTACGTGCCGAACAGCAACCAGCTGGACACGCACACGCTCTCCGACGGCCCGTACCAGATCACGTCATATCTGGCTGGCAAATCGATCACGCTGGGGACCAACCCGGCCTGGAAGAAGTCCACCGACAGCAACCGGCACCAGTACGTCAAGACCATCGTGGAGACGCTGGGCGTTGCGTCGGCGGCAACCCAGCTGGCCGACATGCAGGCGGGCACGCAGGACATCGTGGGCGCCGACACGCCGATCCAGTCCACCGCCATCCAGGGACTGCTGGCGAAGAAGGACCCCAAATTCAAGGTCTGGCCGTGGAGCAGCACGTTCCCGTACATCGTGTTCAACCTGCGCAGCCCGAACACCGGCGGCGCGATGAAGAAGCTGGCCGTGCGGCAGGCTATCGAGTACGGCGTCAACAAGGTGGCCGTGCAGAAGGTCTACGGCGGGCCAGTCGACTCCCAGATCATCAACACCGCCATCCCGCCGGGCAACACCGGCTACATAAACTACAACCTGTACCCGAATAACAACGGCAACGGCAACACGGCCAAGTGCAAGTCGGTGCTCGCGTCGGCCGGCTACCCGCACGGGCTGACGCTGACCTACCTGTATCCCAACGACAGCATCAACACCCAGGCGTTCGTGGCGATCCAGGCGAGCCTGAAGTCCTGCGGCGTCACCCTGAAGGGCAAGGGGGAGCCGGGTTCGAGCTTCTTCGTCGACCTCGGCAACTCGCCAGAGAACGCCAAGCCGGGCACCTGGGATCTGGGCCAGGCCGGCTGGATCCCCGACTGGTTCGGCAACAACGGCCGCACGGTGATCGCGCCGCTGTTCCAGACCAACTGCGTGATCAACACCACCAACTACGGCTGCTACAACAGCGCGACGCTGAACAGCCTGATCAAGCAGGCCGAGGCAGCGCCCTCGGTGTCGGCGGCTGGCCCGATCTGGCACCAGGCGGACATCAACGTGATGAAGAACGCGGTCTTCGTCCCGCTGCTGAACCAGCTGCTTCCGTACTACTCAAGCAAGCGGGTGCATAACGTGGGCTCGTCGCCGGTCGTCTACGGACCCAACTACGGGCCGGACATCACCAACATGTGGGTCAGCTGAGCTCAGCAGCGGCCGACTGAGTTAATCGCAGGGTCCGGCCGGGTATGCACCAGGCATACCCGGCCGGACCAGGCAAAGGAACAGCCGGTACGCTCTGGACCCTGGACAACGTCAGGTAGTTCACGATGCGGCTGTTGCGAGAGCCAGGCCCCGGCCGCGTCGGCCTGCCGTAGGCAGCCACATCGGAGGGACTAATGAGCCTGCTCGAGGTGACCGACCTGCGGGTCAGTTTCCCCACCGCGGACGGCCTCGTCCAGGCGGTGCGCGGGGTGTCGTTCAGCGTCGACAGCGGCCGGACCATCGGCATCGTCGGCGAGTCCGGCAGCGGCAAGACCGTTCTCACCCAGACGCTGCTCGGCCTGACCCCGGGCGGCGAGATCGAGGGGAAGGCCATCTTCGACGGCACCGACCTGCTCAGCCTCCGGCCGGATCAGCTGCGCAGGATCCGCGGAGCAGAGATAGCCGTCATCTTCCAGGATCCGCTGACCAGCCTGCACCCGCTGTACAAGGTGGGCTGGCAGATAGTTGAGATGATCAGGTCGCACGACCGGTCGGTCAGCAAGAAGCAGGCAACCGAGCGCGCGGTCGAGCTGCTCGGCCGGGTGGGGATCCCCAGTCCCCGCCAGCGCGTGCACGACTACCCGCACCAGTTCTCCGGCGGGATGCGGCAGCGCGCCATGATCGCGATGGCGCTCTCCCTCAGCCCCAAGCTGATCATCGCCGACGAGCCGACCACCGCGCTGGATGCCACCGTCCAGGCCCAGATCCTCGATCTGCTGCTCCGGCTGCAGCAGGAGTCCGACACCGCGCTCATCATGATCACTCATGACCTCGGGGTGATCGCGGACATCGCCGACGACGTGCTGGTCATGTACGCGGGGAAGGCCGCGGAGCGGGCCAGCAAGCACGACATCTTCTATCAGCCACATCACCCCTACACCAAGGGCCTGCTGGAGTCCATCCCGCACAGCTCGGCCGCGGCCGAGCGGCTCCGGCCGATCACCGGCCAGCCGCCCAGCCTGATCCGGCTGCCGTCCGGCTGCGCCTTCCATCCCCGGTGCGCGTACGTCATGGACCGGTGCCTGACCGAGCAGCCCCGGCTGGCGCCGGTCGGCGATGGCGACAGCCACATCTCCGCCTGCTGGCTGCCCGTGCTGGCGACCGGCCTGGCCCCGGAAACTGAGGAACTCCGCAGGCAGGCGGTCGCGCAGGGCCGTCATGCCGCGGCGGCGAAGATCGCCGAGGCGATCGCGGAGCGTCCGGAGTCCGAGGGGAGCGTCATCGCATGAGTGATACGCTGCGCGATGCGGCATCGCCCGCGCCGCTCGAGGCGGCCATGGAAGATGACGTGCTGGTCCGGGTGGACAACCTGGTCAAACATTTCCCCGTGCGCGGCGGGGGCATTATCCGGCGGACGGTCGGCCAGGTCCAGGCGGTAGACGGGGTCTCACTGGTCGTGCGCCGGGGCCAGACGCTCGGCCTGGTCGGCGAGACCGGCAGCGGCAAGTCCACCCTGGCCCGCTGCGTCGCCGGGCTGATCCCGGTCACGTCGGGCAAGGTCACGTTCGAGGGCCGGGACATCACCAACCTGTCCCGCCGGGCCATGCGGCCATTCCGCCGGGAGATCCAGATGATCTTCCAGGACCCGTACGGCTCGCTGAACCCGCGCCGGCGGGTCGGCGCGATCATCGGCGACCCGTTCGCGGTGCACAAGACCGCCAGCGGCGCCGCGCGCAAGAAGGCCGTGCAGGAGCTGATGGAGCGGGTCGGGCTCAACCCCGAGCACTTCAACCGGTTCCCGGCCGAGTTCTCCGGCGGCCAGCGCCAGCGGATCGGGGTGGCCCGCGCGCTCGCGCTGCGGCCCAAGCTGATCATCTGCGACGAGCCCGTCTCCGCCCTCGACGTGTCGATCCAGGCCCAGGTGCTCAACCTGCTCGCCGACCTGCAGAGCGATTTCGGCCTGTCCTACCTGTTTATCGCCCACGACCTGGAAGTCGTCCGGCACGTCAGCAACAACGTCTCCGTGATGTACCTGGGGCGCATCGCCGAGTCGGGGCCGAAGAACCAGGTCTACGACACTGCCCGGCATCCGTACACCGTGGCGCTGCTGTCCGCCGCCCCGGCCGCCGATCCGGACGCGGCCGCCCAGCGGCGGCGGATCATCCTGACCGGTGACGTGCCGTCCCCGATCAACCCGCCAAGCGGATGCCGGTTCCATCCCCGCTGCCCGAAGGCACAGGAGTTGTGCAGCCAGCAGGAGCCGGCGCTTGAAGTCAAGCCGGGTGACCCGGCGATGCACCAGACCGCCTGTCATTTCCCCGTGCAGGCAGGCGAGACCCTGGCCAGAGTCGCCGGAAGGGAACGACGATGAGCGTTACCTCACTTGAGTTCCAGGCGCACGCGGCCGAGGCCGCGCCTGAGGAGGCGATCGAGGGCCGGAGCCAGTGGAAGCTCACCTGGCGGCGGCTGCTCCGCGACAAGATGGCCATCGCGTCGATCGCGGTGATCCTGGTGATGGTCGTGCTGGCCATCGCTGCACCGCTGTTTGTGAGCCTGACCGGCCACGGCCCCGAGCAAGCGTTCACGAACTCAGGCACGACGAGCAGCGGGGCACCAGTCCCGCCCGGCACCCACGGATTCTTCCTCGGCACCGACTATATCGGCCGCGACCTGATGATCCGTACCCTGTACGGAGCGCGGATCTCGCTGTTCGTCGGGATCCTCACCACCGCGATCGCGACCGTCGCAGGGGTCGCCGTCGGCCTGGTGGCCGGGTACTTCGGCGGCTGGGTGGACACCGTGCTGGCCAGGTTCATCGACACGGCGCTCGCGTTCCCGCTCATCGTCCTGGCGCTGGCGCTCGCTGCGATACTCGGGCCTAGCCTCGCGATCGTGATTGCCGTGATCTCGTTCTTCTCCTGGGCTGGCATCTCCAGGATCGTGCGCGGCCAGACGCTGTCGATCAAGGAGAAGGAGTACATCGAGGCGGCCAGGTCCCTCGGCGCAGGACCCTGGCGGATCATGTTCATCGACATCCTGCCGAACCTACTGGGTCCGGTCCTCGTGCTGGCGACGTTGTACATACCAACCGCCGTCGTATTCGAGGCCACCTTGTCCTTCCTCGGCCTGGGCATCCCGCCACCGACCCCGAGCTGGGGAAACATCCTGGGCGAAGCGCAGAATTACTATTCTGTTGCATGGTGGTACGTGGTCTTCCCCGCCGCTGCATTGCTTGTCACCACGCTCGCGTTCAACCTGCTCGGCGACGGGATCAGGGACGCGATGGATCCACGGACCGAGCGGATCTTCGCCGCGGGCCGCAAGCGCAGGAAGAACAAGCCCAAGGCGGCCACGGAGCCGGGAGCCCTGCCTCCCCTGACGGTCTCGGAACTGGGAGAGTGAGCTGCCATGGGCATCACGCGGTTCCTCGTCCGCCGGATCCTCACCGGCATCCTCGTGCTGTGGATCGTCGCCACCGGAACATTCTTCCTGTTCTTTGCCCGACCAGTCTCGGTCGTCGCCAGGCAGCTAGCCGGCCGGTCGGCCACGCCGCAGGTGATCAGCGAAGTCATCAGGAACCTTGGCCTGGACCAGCCGGTTATGACGCAGTACTGGCGCTTCCTCGGCAAGACGGCGCGCGGAGACCTCGGATTCTCCTACTACAAGCAGATACCGGTCAGGACAATCCTTGCCCAGGACCTGCCGATTACGGCCTCTGTCGTCGTCGGCGCTGTGCTGCTCTGGCTGATCGTCGGGCTTGCCGTCGGGATCATTAGCGCGACCAGGTCGCGCAGCCTGTTCGACCGGGTCTCCACGGTGGGCGTGCTGGCTGGCATCTCGATGCCCGTATTCGTGCTCGGCGAGCTGCTGATCCTCTTCGTGTTCCTGCCGCTGAATGAACACGGGATTACCTGGATCTCGACCGGCTACGCAGGGCTGTCCGGTGGCCTGATCCCATGGACGGGGCACATGGTACTGCCCTGGATCACTCTGGCAACCGTGCAAGCAGCCATCTACACCAGGCTGTCGCGCGGATCACTGCTGGACACGATGGGCGAGGACTACATCCGCACCGCCCGGGCGAAGGGGCTGACCGAGCGCCGCGTGATCTACCGGCATGGAGTACGGGCCGCCCTCACGCCGGTGGTATCGCAGCTGGGTGTCGACATCGGCGGCTTGCTCGGCGGCGTCGTGGTCGTCGAAATTGTGTTCAGCCTCCCCGGCCTGGGCGCCGAATCTATCAATGCGATCTCGACGGGCGATCTCCCTGTCATTATCGGCTTTGTCATCATCGCGTCCGTGTTCGTCGTCGTCGCCAACATCATCGTGGACATGGCCTACGCCCTGCTCGACCCCCGCGTCCGGATTATCTGATCACCGTCCGCCGATCGCGGCGCTAGCCTGGCCGCGCAGCCGGGCCCGCAGCGCGGCCCCGGCCTGCCGGTCGGTGCGCACCTCGACGACCCGCAGGCCGCGTCCGGCCAGCGCGCCGGGCAGGTCAGCCGGGTTTTCCAGCCGCGCATAGGGCATTCCCGCCGCGCGGGCCAGGTGGCCGAGATCGGTCCCGTGCGGGGTGCCGAACAGGCGCTCGAACGGCCCGGGGAAGGCCGCCAACTCCAGCATCGAGAAGATGCCGCCGCCGTCGTTGTTGGCCACCACGATGCACAGGTCAGGCCGCTGCTCATCCGGCCCGATCATCAGGCCGGGCGCGTCGTGCAGGAATGCCAGGTCACCGAGCAGCGCGTACGCCCCTCCCCCGGCGGACGCCTGGTGCGCGAGCGCCGCGCCGATCGCCGCGGATACCAGCCCGTCGATCCCGCTCGCACCGCGGCTGGCCAGCACCCTGAGGCCGTGCCGCGGCGCCATCTGCTGGTCCAGGTCGCGGATCGGCAGGCTGGACGCGGCCCACAGCAGCGCGCCGTCCGGCAGCGCCGCGGCCAGGTCCCTGGCCAGCCGGGGCTCGGTCAGCGGCCCGGTCTCGTCAAGGACCTCGTCAACCGCGCGGCGGGCCGCCGCGTCCGCCCGCCGCCATGATGCCAGCCAGCCGGACTCGCCAGGCCGGCCGGCCGAGACGCCCGGCAGGCGCAGCCGGATCCCGCTGGCTACCTCGGTGGCGCTGCGGGCGGGATCGGCCCAGCGGCCGGGCCCCTGGGCGATCACTATGTGCCGGCCGGCCGGGCGGGTGCGCCCGGCCGCCGCCAGGAACCCCAGCTGGCTCCTGGACAGCCCGGGCCGGCCGGCCGAGACGATCACGTCGGGCCGGTGCCCGGCCACGAAGCCCGGCGTGTCGAGCAGGTACGGGTAGGCGGACAGCGCGTTCGGGCCCTGCCGCGCGCCGGACGA
>WNFB01005352.1_pt1 | contig 11456 bp, 10 predicted proteins | sample 5400501 | NCBI WGS metagenome assembly WNFB01 (sample SAMN13153341, study PRJNA577476) | soil metagenome | isolation source: 200 cm saprolite under Douglas fir tree site 2 hole 1 | place: USA:California | collected 2015-04-18 | reverse complement strand
TTCTGGCCCGCGCCTTGCTGAAAGACGGGCGACCCGAATGGACCGCCCGCTCCACCCCGCGCAGCTCCGGCGCCAGGCCGTGCAGCGTGTCCTCCGCGCCGCCGTCCCGATCGCCCTCGTTGCGAGCGTCCTCGTGTGGGGCCCGGGTTGGATCCGGCCCTCGCTCAGCCGAAGCCGCATCCGCACCGCCAAGGTGGACACCGGGCCGATCGAGGCCGTCATCACCGCCTCCGGCACCGTGGTGCCCGAGGTCGAGCAGGTCGTTCCGAGCCCGGTCGACGCGCGGGTGCTGCGGATCCTGAAGCGCCCGGGCGACCCGGTAAAGAGGGGCGATCCCGTCCTCGAGTTGGACCTCCAGGGCTCCATCCTCGCCGTCGAGAAGCTCGACCAGGACCTGGCCCTGAAGGCAAACCAACAGGCGAAAACGAGACTGGATCTGGAGAGCCGGCTCAACGAGCTGGAAAGCCAGCGCCAGATCAAGAGCCTCCAGCTCCAGCAGTACCGCTCCCAGCTCCGGCGCAACCAGGAGCTGGCCAGCGCGGGCCTCATCCCCGACGAGGTGCTGAAGCAGTCCGAGCTGGCCGAGGCCCAGGCCGCCATCGAGCTGAGGAAGCTCGAGGCGGACAAGCGCAACGCCGAGGGCGCGACGAGGACGCAGGTCGAGGGCCTGGCCCTGGAAATGGCGACGCTGCGGCGGGAGCGCGACGAGGCGCGGCGGCAGCTCCATCTGGCCACCACGAAGGCGGACCGCGACGGGGTGGTCACCTGGACCCTCGCCGAGGAAGGGGTCTCGGTGCGGAAGGGGGACGTGATCGCCCGCATCGCCGACCTGCGCTCGTTCCGCGTGGAGGCCACGGTGTCGGACGTCCACGCCAAGCGCCTGGCCGTCGGGCTGCCGGTCACGGTCCGGGTCGGCGAGGGGGACGCCCTGATGGAGGGCGTGGTCTCCAGCGTTTCGCCTCGCGTGGAGAACGGCGCCATCACGCTGGCGGTGGCCCTGGGGCAGAAGTCGAGCCCGCTGCTGCGCTCGAACCTCCGCGTGGACGTCTTCGTCGTCACCGGCCGCAAGGCCAAGGCCCTCCGGATCAAGCGCGGGCCCTTCGCCGACGGCGAGGGGCAGCACCAGGTCTTCGTCGTGCAGGGCGACCGCGCGGTGCAGCGGACGGCGAGGCTCGGGCTCGCCAGCTTCGACCAGCTCGAGGTCGTGGAGGGGCTCTCGGAGGGAGACGAGGTCGTCATCTCGGACATGACGGACTACGCGCACCTGAGGGAGGTCAGGATCAGGTGACCAACGGAGAGAAGACGATGATCCGATTGCACGAGGTCGAAAAGGTCTACCGCACCGACAAGATCGAGACGGTGGCCCTCACCAACATCAACCTCGCCGTGCGCGAAGGGGAGTTCATATCCGTGATGGGACCCTCGGGATGCGGCAAGAGCACGCTGCTGAACCTGATGGGCCTGCTCGACGTGCCGACGGGCGGCAACGTCGCCCTCGACGGCACGCCTATCGAGTCCTACGAGGACCGTCTCCTCGCCCGCCTCCGCAACCGCGAGATCGGGTTCATCTTCCAGACCTTCCACCTGGTCCCGGACCTCACCGTGCTCGACAACGTGCAGATCCCGCTGCTCTACCGCAAGCTGCACAACGCCGAGAGGCGCAAGCTGGCCCTGGCTGCCCTCGATCGGGTGGGCCTCTCATCGCGGGTCCACCACTTCCCCTCCCAGCTCTCCGGCGGCCAGCAGCAGAGGGTGGCGATCGCGCGGGCCATCGTGGGCCGGCCGCGGATTCTCCTCGCCGACGAGCCGACGGGCAACCTGGACAGCCAGATGGGCGAAGACATCATGAGTATCCTCAAGGACCTCAAGGCGCGGGACAAGACCACGGTCGTCATGGTCACCCACGACCCGCGCCTGGCCGCCCAGACCGAGCGCACCGTCCGGCTCTTCGACGGGCGGCAGGTGAACTGAGGACGGCGATGCTCCGAAACTACGTCAAGGTCGCCTTCAAGGTTTTCCTGCGGAGGAGGTTCTTCACGCTGATCAGCCTCTTCGGGATCAGCTTCACCCTGCTCGTCCTCATGGTGGCGACGGCGATCCTCGACCACGCCTTCGCCCCCTTCCCGCCCGAGGTCCACCAGGACCGGACGGTGGGTGTCTTCAATGCCGAGATGTCGGGTCCCCACAACCGGTGGAGCGGCAACGCCGGCTATCGGCTCTTCGACCAGTACGCACGCGACCTCCCCGGAGCGGAGCGGCTGTCCGTCTTCTCGGATATGCGGACCGTCTACTCGTACCCGAACGGCCAGAAGATCAAGAGCTATCTGAAGGCGACGGACGCGGAGTTCTGGAAAATCCTGGAGTTCCACTTCCTCGAGGGCGGGCCGTACGGCGAACAGGACGTGGCCGAAGCCCGCTTCGTGGCCGTCGTCAACCAGACCACGCGCGAGAAGTTCTTCGGCGGCGCCCCGGCCGTGGGCCGGACGATCGAGGCCGACGGCCAGAGCTTCCGGGTGATCGGCGTCGTGCCCGACGTGCCCATCCTGCGCCAGGTGCCCTTCGCCGACATCTGGGTGCCGCACACCACTGCCAAATCCGACGACTACCGCCGGCAGATGATGGGTAGTTTCGTGGCCGTCGTGCTCGCCCGCAGCCGTGACGCGATCCCCGGGATCCAGGCGGAGTTCCGCTCCCGGCTCAAGCACTGGGAGGCCCCCGACCCGAAGGAATACAGCAAGATGGTCGCGCCCCTGGAGACGCCCTTCGAGTCCATTGCGCGCATGATCTTCGGGCGGCGGGACGAGGAGGTGAGCCACCCGGAGCGGCTGTGGGCGGCGCTCGGGATCCTGGCCACGCTCTTCATGCTTCTGCCCGCCATCAACCTCGTGAACCTCAACGTCAGCCGGATCCTGGAGCGGGCCTCGGAGATCGGCGTGCGCAAGGCCTTCGGGGCCTCCTCGCGCACCCTGGTCGGCCAGTTCGTGGTCGAGAACGTGCTGCTCACGCTCGTGGGTGGCGCCGTCGGTCTCGTGCTATCCGTCCTGGCCCTCGACGCCCTCACCGCTAGCGGCCTCATCCAGTACGCGCGCTTTCATTTGAACGTCCGCATCTTCCTTTATGGCCTGGGCCTGGCCCTCGTCTTCGGCGTGGTCTCGGGGGTGTATCCGGCGTGGCGGATGTCGCGGCTCAATCCCGTCGAGGCTCTCCGGGGAGGCCCACGGTGACCCGCCACCTGCTCAAGCTGATCTGGAACCGCCGGCGCACCAACCTGCTCGTCATGGTCGAGATCTTCTTCTCGTTCCTGGTCGTGTTCGGGGTCGCGACCCTGGGCGCCTACTACGCCGGCAACTACCGCCGCCCGCTGGGCTACTCCATCGACGACCTCTGGAGCATCACCGTCTCCCCGAACGTGCAGATGGAGGGCGACAAGGCGCCGCCGGAGCAGATGGAGACGATCCGCCGGCTCTTCCAGGCCGTCAAGGATTTCCCGGAGACCGTGTCGGTGGCGGGGGCCTTCGCGTCCCCGTACTCGAACGCGAGCTGGGGCAGTGGGACGAGCGCCGGCCTGCGATATGGAGTCAACGAGGTCACGGACGAGTTCCGGCAGGTCGTCGGGATCGAACTGCTCCGCGGCCGCTGGTTCTCCCGGGAGGACGACGCGGCCGCCTTCGAGCCGGTGGTCGTCAACGAGAGGCTGGCCCACGAGCTGTTCGGCGCCGAGGACCCCATTGGCCGTCGAGTGCCTCAGGACCCGGACCCGGACGGGAAGCCGCGCAAGGAGATGCGGATCGTCGGGCTCATTCGCGACTTCCGACAGCACGGGGAGCTGGCGGCGCCCCAGAACTACCTGTTCAAGCGGAAGCGGCTCGACGTGGAGAGCGGGTCCTTTACGGGCGCACGCTCGGGCCCTTCTCGCCTCATCGTGGTGAAGGTCCGGCCGGGCACGCCGGCCGCGTTCGAGGAGAAGCTGGTCGCCCGCATGCAGGCGGTGGCCCGCGATTGGTCGTTCGAGACCCAGACCGTGGCCCAGATGCGGGAGAGCCAGTTGAAGCAGACGCTGGTCCCGCTCATCGCCGTAGGCGTGATCGCCGGCTTCCTGATGCTCATGGTGGCCCTCGGCCTGACCGGCGTCGTCTGGCAGACCGTCACTCAGCGCACGAGGGAGATCGGTCTTCGCCGCGCCAAGGGCGCGACGGCCCCCGACATCCACCGCCAGATCCTGGGGGAGCTGGTCATGATGGCGACACTGGCCCTGGCCCTGGGCGCGGTGGTCGTCGCCCACATCCCGCTCTTCGGCCTCTTCCACTCCAAGCTGCCGAGCGCGGCGCCGGTTACCGGCGACGTCTACGTCCAGGGGCTTGCGCTTTCCGCGCTGGCCATCTATTTTCTGACGGTCGTGTGCGGGTGGTACCCGGCGCGGCTGGCGACGCGCGTCCAGCCTGCGGAGGCGCTGCACTACGAATAGGAAGGCCCGTCGCCTCCGCCGGGCTCCCCGATGATCCTCATCGTCGACGACGACGCCTCCGTCACCGCCTCGCTGGCCCTCGTGCTGAAGCAGGCCGAATACGCCTCGCAGGCCGCCTCCTCCCCCGCCGAGGCGGTGGAGTGGGTCCGGGCGCACCGCTGCGAGCTGGTGCTGCAGGACATGAACTTCTCGCGCCGCACCACGGGCGAGGAAGGACTCGCCCTCCTCGCGCAGCTCAAGTCCCTGCGCCCCGACCTGCCCGTGATCCTCATGACGGCCTGGGGCTCGATCTCGCTGGCCGTGGACGGCATGAAGGCCGGGGCCTCGGACTTCGTCACCAAGCCATGGACGAACCAGCAGATCCTGCAGGTGGTGCGCACGGCCCTCGGCCTCGCCGCCGCCGCCCCGCCCGCCGGCGAGGAGCCCGCGGTCAGCCGCGAGGAGCTGGACGCCCGCTACGACTTCGGGGACCTCGTGGGGCGCAACTCGCGCCTGCTGCGGATCCTCCAGGTCCTCGGCCGCATCGCCCCCACCGACGCTTCTGTCCTCGTCACGGGCGAGAGCGGGACCGGCAAGGAGCTGGTGGCGGAGGCCGTCCACCGGAACAGCCGGCGCAAGGATGGCCCTTTCGTGAAGGTCAACCTCGGCGGGATCTCGCGGACGCTCTTCGAGAGCGAGATGTTCGGGCACGTGAAGGGCGCCTTCACCGACGCGCGGCAGGACCGCAAGGGCCGCTTCGAGGTGTCCCACGGCGGGACGATCTTTCTCGACGAGATCGCGGAGCTGGACGCGGCCTCGCAGGTCAAGATGCTGCGGGTGCTCCAGGACCGAACCTACGAGGTCCTCGGCTCGAGCCTCACGCGCACGGTGGACGTGCGCGTCGTCTCCGCGACCAACCGCAACGTCTCCGAGATGGTGCACGAGGGCGAGTTCCGGGAGGACCTCCTCTACCGCCTGAACCTCATTGCCGTCCACATGCCGCCCTTGCGGGAGCGTGCAGACGACATCACGTTCCTGGCCGCCCACTTCCTCGCCACCCTGGCCGAGGTCTACCGCCGCGAGCGACTCTCGATCGGCCCCGCCGCGCTGCGCTGGCTGCAGGCGCTGCGGTGGCCGGGCAACGTGCGCCAGCTCCGGCAGTGGATCGAGCGGGCCGTGCTCGTGAGCGACCGCGAGGTGCTCGAGGTGGCCGACTTCGCGTCCACCGCCGAGATGGAGCCCGGCGCCGACGCGCGCGAGGCCCTGCCCGCGGTGGGCAGCATGACCATGGACGAAATCGAGCGGGCAATGATCCTCAAGTCGATGCGGCACCACACGGGCAACGTCACGCGCGCCGCCGAGGCCCTGGGCCTCTCCCGCGCCGCCCTCTACCGCCGGCTCGAGAAGTATGGGATCCGGGCGTGACGCGGCGCGGCAAGCTCGTCCTCTACCTCGTCCTCATCCACGTCCTCTTCGCCGCTGCCGGCATGTCCTTCGTCCTCGGGAGCAGCCGGTGGCTCCTGGCCGTGGAGGCCGTCTTCCTGGCCTCGCTGGCGTGGGGCTTCGCGCTCCTGCGCCGCTTCTTCGCCGACCTCGACACCGTCCGCACGGCGGCCCAGCTCATGGAGGACGGCGAGTTCACGACCCGCCTGCTCGCGGTCGGGCAGCCCGAGATGGACGCGCTCGTCCGGGTCTACAACCGGATGGTCGACCACTTGCGGGAGGAGCGCGTGCGGCTTCAGGAGCAGCAGTACTTCCTCGAGAAGGTCGTGAGCGCCTCCCCCTCCGGGATCCTCACCCTCGACTTCGACAGCAAGGTGGCCCTCGCCAACCCGGCCGCCCTCGAGCTGCTCCGACTCCCCGAAGACACGGTGATGGGACGGCGGCTCGACGAGTTGGGCGGCACCGTCGTGGCCGCCCTCGCCGGCCTCGGCATCGGGGAGTCGAAGGTGGTCGTCCTCGACGGCTGGCGTCGCGTGAAGTGCCAGCGCTCGGAGTTCCTGGACCGCGGCTTCCCGCGCAGCTTCTTCCTGCTCCAGGAGGTCACCCGCGAGCTGCGGCAGTCGGAGCGGGCCGCCTACGAGAAACTGATCCGGATGATGTCCCACGAGGTGAACAACTCCGTGGGCGCCGTCAACTCCCTCCTCCATTCCTGCCTGAACTACGCGGACCAGCTCCGCGAGGAGGACCGGAAAGACTTCGAGGCCGCCCTCCGCGTGGCCGTCTCGCGCACGGAGCAGCTCTCGGCCTTCATGCGCGGCTTCGCCGACGTCGTGCGCCTGCCGCCCCCGCGGCTCTCTCCCTGCGACGTGCGCGAGCTGATCGACGGCGTGGCCGCGCTGATGCGGCCGGAGAGCGAGCGGCGGGGGATCGCCTGGAAGTGGGAGGTGCGCGACGCGCCCCCTCCCGTACCCATGGACCGCGCGCAGATGGAGCAGGTCTTCGTGAACGTGGTCAAGAACGCCATCGAGGCCATCGGCGAGGGCGGCACCATCACCGTCCGGCTGGGCCGCAACGGGGGGCGCGGCTTCGTGGTCGTGGAGGACACCGGCGCCGGCCTCACGCCCGAGGCCCGCGCCCACCTCTTCACGCCGTTCTTCTCCACGAAGCAGAACGGCCAGGGCATCGGCCTCACGCTGGTGCAGGAGGTCCTGGGCCAGCACGGCTTCGAGTTCTCGCTCGAGGGGCCGCCCCGCGGCCCCACGCAGTTCGTCGTCAGGTTCTAGGAGTCCAACCGGAAAACGCCGCAGTCTGGATGGCGACTAGCCGGCCGCCGTGCGCCAGCGGTCGAGAGACGCGGCCGCCAGCAGCACGACTCCCTTGACCATGAGCTGGTCGTACGTCTCGACGTGAAACAGGTTCAGGCCGTTGTTGAGGATCCCGATGAAGAAGGCGCCGGCCAGCGTGCCCCAGATGGACCCGCGCCCGCCGAAGAGGCTGGTGCCGCCCACCACCACCGCGGTCACCGCATCGAGCTCGTAGAACTCGCCCGCCTTCGGGTAGCCCGCGTTCAGGCGCGAGGCGACGAGCACCCCGGCCAGCCCCGCGCACAGGCCACAGAGCGCGTACACCGCCAGCAGCACGCGGTGCACGCGGATCCCGGCCAGCCAGGCCGCCTCCGCGTTGCCGCCGGTGGCGTAGACGTGCCGTCCGAAGGGCGTGCGCATGAGCAGGACCCAGGTCAGGGCGAACACCGCGGCCATGATCGCCGCCGCGAGCGCTCCCTGGCTGAGGGCGGCGAAGGAGGGCGGCAGGCCGGAGATCGTGCGGGCGTTCGTGTACTTGTAGGCCGCCCCGCGCACGAGCAGCATCATGGCCAGCGATACGATGAAGGGCGGGACGCGGAGCTTCGTCACCGCGAGGCCGTTGATCGCCCCGACGGCGAGCCCCACGAGCAGTCCCGCGGACACGCCCGCGGGAAGCGACGCGCCGCGCACGAGCGCGTCGGCGCTGAGGACACCCGACAAGCCGACCACCGATCCCACCGAGAGGTCGATGCCGCCGGTGAGGATCACCAGGCTCATCCCCGCGGCCAGGATGGCTGTGAACGCGTTCTGCCGGACAACGTTGGCGAGGTTGCTCTCGGTGAAGAACGCGTCGGTCGCGAGCGACAGGACCAGGCACTCGGCCACCAGCGCCGCAAAGATCGCGTAGCTCGCCAGCCATCGGGCGGCCTTCATTGGCCGGCCGTCGCCATCTCCATCACGCTCTCCGGCGTCGCCTGCCGCCGCGACAGCTCGCCCGCCGTGCGGCCCTCGTGCATCACCACCACGCGGTCCGACATGCCCAGCACCTCCGGCAGCTCCGAGGAGATCATGAGGATCCCCAGGCCCTGCGCGGTGAGGCGGTTCATCAGCGCGTAGATCTCGGCCTTCGCCCCCACGTCGATGCCGCGCGTGGGCTCGTCCAGGATGAGGAGGCGGCGCGGCCGCAGCAGCAGGCGGGCGAGAAGCAGCTTCTGCTGGTTGCCGCCCGAGAGCGTGCCCGCGGGCTGCGTGAGGCCCGCAGGCGCGCGGACGTCGAACTCGCGCGCGGCGGCGGCCGCGGCCGGGCGCTCCCGGCCCGGCGACAGGATGCCGAGGCGCGCGAGCGACCGCAGGTAGCAGATCGTGATGTTGGCCCCCGCGCTCAGCAGCCGGAAGAGCCCCCGACGCCGCCGATCCTCGGTCACGTACCCCATGCCCGCGCGGATGGCGTCGGCGGGCGAGCCGAATCGTACGGGCCGGCCCTCGAGGCGCACCTCGCCCCGGACGCGCGGCAGCGCGCCGAAGAGCGCGAGCGCGACCGACGTTCTCCCCGCTCCCACGAGCCCGGCCAGTCCCACGATCTCGCCGCGCCGGACGGTCAGCGACACGTCGGAGAAGCGCGGAGGGCAGGCCAGCCCGCGTACGTCCAGGACCACGTCGCCGGGTGCGGGAGCGCGCGGCGGAAACTCCTCCGTGAGGTCGCGCCCCACCATCCAACGGATGAGCTGCGCCCGATCGACGCCGGCCACGGGCGCCGAAGCCACGTGCCGCCCGTCCCGAAGCACCGTGACCCGGTCGGCGATGGCGAAGATCTCCTCGAGGCGGTGGGAGATGTACACCACACCCAGCCCCCGCGTGCGCAGGCCGCGCAGGACCGCGAACAGCCGCTCCACCTCGGGCCCCGAGAGCGTCGCCGAAGGCTCGTCGAGGATGAGCACCTTCAACTCGCTCGCCAGGGCCCGCGCGATCTCGACGAGCTGCTGCTGCGCGACGCTCAGCGTGCGCACGGGCGCGTCCGTCGCGACGCGCGCGCCCAGGCCGTCCAGCAGCTCGTGCGCCGAGCGCGCCATCTCCCGCCGCCGCAGGAGCGGGCGGCCCTGCTCACGCCCGAGGAAGATGTTCTCGGCCGCGGTCAGCTCCGGGACCAGCGTCAGCTCCTGGTACACGATGTTGATGCCGCGCCGGCGGACGGCGAGCGGATCGCCGGCGGGCAGCGGCTCTCCTTCGAGCCGCGCCTCGCCGGCGTCCGGTACCACCGCCCCGCCGAGGATCTTGATGAGGGTGGACTTCCCTGCCCCGTTCTCGCCGAGCAGCGCGTGGACCTCCCCCGGGCGCAGATCGAAGTCGACCCCTTCCAGGGCGCGCACGCCGGGGAACGACTTGGACAGGCCCGCCGCGGAGAGCAGGCTCACTTGCCGGCGAGCGTGTCCTGGTCGACGAGGCCCACCTCGACGGCGACGAGGGCGGGCACCGCTTCCCCGGCCAGGGACCGCGCCACGATCTCGACCACCTTCTGGCCGATCGCGCTCGGGTGCTGGGCGACGTCGGCCTTCAGTGCGCTGCCCCGGCCGATCGCTTTCTGAGCCTCCGGCGTCGCGTCGAAGCCGACGATGACGATGTCCTTGCGCCCGGCGGCCTCGAGCACCGACAAGGCGCCGAGGGCCGAGTCGTCGTTGATCCCGAAGACGCCCTTGAGGTCGCGGTGCGCCTGCAGCATGTCCTCCATGACCGCCATGGCCTTCGCCCTCTGGCCGTCGGCCGACGGCCGGCCCACGACGCTGATCCCCGGCGTCTTCTTCAGCTCCTCGTCGAATCCCTTGATGCGGTCCTGGACCGAGGCCACGGTCGGGTGGTCGATGACGAGGACCTTGCCCTGGCCCTTCAGGTACCGCGCGAGCGCCTGGGCCGCGAGCCGCCCGCCCTGGACGTTGTCGCTGGCCACGTGAGAGACGATCTTGCCGCTGCGGGCGGCGATGTCGACGGTGAAGACGGGGATCCCGGCCCGGTCCGCGTCCTGGAGGTTGGGCCCGATGGCGTCCGAGTCGCAGGGAGCGGCCACGATGGCCGAGACGCGCTGGGCCACGAAGTCCTCGATCTGCGAGGCCTGCTTGGCGGGATCCATCTCACATGCGGTGACGATGAGGTCCAGGCCGCGGGCGGCCCCCTCCTTCCGCATCGCCTCTTCCAGCTCCTTGTAGAACGCGTGGGTTTGCGTGAGGAGGGTCACGCCGATCACGGGGCGCGCACGCGCGGCGGTGGAGCCGGAGCGGGCCTCGCTGGCGCCGCGGCCACGGCAGGCCGCCGCGCCCACAACAAAAAAGAAGATGAGCGCCCACATCACGGATCGCCGCGGAACTGGCCTCACGTGCTCCCTCCTTCCCTGACGACCAGGCGCGGCGGGAGCACGACGTGCCGGTTCCCCCCGGGCTGGGCGACCTCCTCGAGCAGCAGGCGGACCGCTTCGCGGCCCAGGTCCTCGACCGGCTGGGCCACGGTGGTGACGGGCCGCCGGAGCAGGTCGGCCAGGTAGAAGTCGTCGAACCCGACGACCACCACGTCCTCGGGCGCGGCCCGAAGGGTTCCCATCGTCAGCCACAGATTGGCCGCGATCACCGCCGTCGCCGCGGGCCGGCGGCGGAGGAGGCGCACGGCCGCCTTGCGCGCACCTTCCAGGTCGGAGCGGCTCACCGCGTACGGGCCGGGCCGCAGGCCGTGGGCGGCCAAGGCCTGCCGATAGCCCGCGAGGCGGTCACGGAACGTGGTGATGTGGGCGGGCCCGCCGAGGTAGCCGATCCGCCGATGGCCCCGGCTCACGAGGTGGTCGACGGCGAGCCGCATGCCGCCGACGCTGTCCGTGACCACCGAGGGGACGTCGAGCCGGTCGATCGTCCGGTCCACGAGGACGAACGGCCGCCGCTCCTCGCGCAGCGGCGCGAGGTGATGGGGCTTCAGGCGCGCGGGCCAGAACGGGTCGGCGAGGTCGCCCACCGCGAGGGCCAGCGCGTAGGCGCGGTGGTGCTTCAGGTTGCGGGCGAGGACGCTCGGACGATACCCCAGGCGCTCGACGGTGTCCCGCACGCGGCGCGCGGTCTCCGCGCCGATGCGGAACTCGCCGTCCCGTCCCCGAAGCACGTGCGAGACGGTCGTCTGCGAGATCCCCAGCGTGTGGGCGATGTCCTTCATGCGGACGGACATGACGGGGCGGAGTATACCCCGGTCAATCCGTGCGCAGCAGAGCGATGGGATTCACGCGCGTGACGCGCCGC
>WNFB01005351.1_pt1 | contig 11456 bp, 9 predicted proteins | sample 5400501 | NCBI WGS metagenome assembly WNFB01 (sample SAMN13153341, study PRJNA577476) | soil metagenome | isolation source: 200 cm saprolite under Douglas fir tree site 2 hole 1 | place: USA:California | collected 2015-04-18 | reverse complement strand
GGTTGCCGCCCTGTGCGAAGTAGAACGCGACGGCGAGCGCGAGAGCTGCCGCAGCCTCGAGCCGCAGCAACGTGCGAACCGCGCCGGTGACCACGGCGTCGAATGGTAGGGAACGCGAAGGGCGGGGCTGAGCTAGGTCTCGGTGCCGGCCCGGCGCTGACGCGCGCGCTGATCCTCGAGACGGCGCGCGGCGAGTCGCTCTTCGAGCGCCCTCTCCTGCTCGGCACGCCAGACGCGGAGGCGCTCTTCCTCTTCCCGCCGACGGTGCTCGATGATCGCTTCCTCTTCCTGGCGTCGCGTCTCGAGGCGCTTCTCGAACTGCTCTTCCTGCGCGAGGAGCTCGGCCTCGAGGTGCTCCTGCTCCTGCGCGCGCCACTCCGCGAGGCGGCGGCGCTCTTCCAGCAGCAGCTGCTCGGACCGCGCCGCGATGCGCTGCTCCTCAGCCCGCTGCTTCGAGCGCGCCTCGTTCTCCATCACCACCGCGCGCTCAGCGAGCAGCTCCTGGACGCGGCGCTCCTCGTCGACGCGCCACGCGGCAAGCTTCTGCTCCTCGACGATCGCGCGCTGCTCGATGCCCTGCTCGAACGCGCGCCGCTCCGCCTCGATCCGTCGGTCCTCGTCGGCCTGCCGCTGCGTGGCGATGCGGTCGGCGGCGATACGCCGTTCCTCGACCCACGCGTGCAGCCGGTCCTCTTCCTCTTCCTGGCGCTGCTTCATGCCGAGCACGAGACGCTGTTCCTCCGCGAGGCGGCGCTGTTCCAATCCCGCGAAGACACGCCCTTCCTCATCGTGGCCCCACTGCGCGAGGCGCTGCTCTTCCTCGACGCGGCGCCGCTCCACCAGCTCATCCATCTCGGCGCGGACCTTCTCCGCGCGCCGCTCTGCGTCGAGCAGCCGTTGCGCGATGCGCTGTTCCTCATCGAGCCGCAGTTGCGCGAGGGCCTGCTCGGTCTCGAGCCGCTCCTGCTCCAACCGGCGGGCGAGCGTCGCCTCCGCGTCACGGCGGCGGGTAGCGAGGTCGATCGCGAGCTTCATCTTCGCGTCGGTCGCGGCCGCCTCGAGGCGCGCCTCCTCCTCGCGGGCCCGAATGGCGTGTCGCTTGACGAAGGCGGCCTCGCGCGTCTTGAAGTCCTCCACCTGGCGTGCGAGCTCCTGCTCGAAGACACCGCGCTCGCGCTCCTCGGCGGCCTTGCGCTCTTCGTCGCGACGGCGGTTGTCCTCGGCGATGCGCGCTGCGCGACGTGCGGCGGCGCGCTCGTCCTCCTCGAGCTGCGTCCGCAGCTGCTTGATACGCGCGTCCTCGCGCGCGAGCTCGCCGCGCATGGCCTCGAGCTGGCGGCGTTCGCGCTCGAGCGCGACGCGCTCGGCCACGCCGAGGGTCGGCGCTGCGGGTTTCGGCGGCGCGGCCGGCGCGATGGTCACCCCATCCGGGTTCGCGGTCCCCTCGGGAAAGGTCTCCTCGACCTCCAGCCCGGCCTTCATCGGCGGTTTCGCGCTGTTCGCGGTGGGTCCCTGATCAGCCATCGCGTCGCAGTCTCCGCCGGCGAGGACAGGCGGACTATCCACACGTCGGGGGGAATCTCCATGGTCCGCGGCCTCCCCCGAGCGGGGGAGGCGATGGCGCGGGATCGCGCTAGCCGGAGGCGGCCAGCTCGTACAGGAACGCGGCGTGCGAGCCGACCGCACGGTCCCAGCTCGCGACGCTCGGGTTGGACGGTTCGATCACGAAGTACTCGTCCGGCGCGTGGGCCCCACTGCCGTGCCCGAGGCCGAAGTGTCCCGCGGCCATCGCGAGCGGCTTGTTCGTGAAGACGTAACCCGGGTAGGAGCCCGCCAGACGCGGCAGCACGACCGGGTCGATCCCACCACGCTTCAGCACCACGAGCATCGCCCGGATGATCGGCGCATCGGCCGCGGTGCTCGTGGGGTCGTACCCGCCGCTCGGGTTCACCTCGATGTCGCCGAAGCCACGCCTGGCGAGATGCGCCTTCAGCGCCGCGATCGCGCCGTCGTAGGTCATGTCCGGCACCAGGCGCAGGTCGAGCTTCGCGACCGCGCGGTGCGGCATCACGGTCTTGCCACCAGGGCCGGTGTAACCCGCGACGAGACCCTCGATGTTCACGGTCGGCGTGAAAAGGAATCGCTCGAGCGTCTCGCGCCACTTGAGGTCGCCGGCCCAGACCTTCGCGCCGAGCATCTTCTTCGCGGTCGCCTCGTTGATCTTGGTCGCCGCGACGTCGAGCATGGCGCGCTCCGCAGCGGTCGCGGCGCGCACCTCGCGGCCGAAGCCGTCGATCGCCGGGTCACCGTCTTCGTCCACGAGCGTCGCGAGCGCCTGCACAAGATGGAAGGCTGGGCTGTCAAGGCGTGCCCTGTTAGAGGAATGGACGTCGATCGTCGGACCGCGCCCCCACCGCGCGCCGCTGGCCACAAGCTCGCACTCGACGACGCCCTTCGCGCCCAGGAGGATCGAGACGCGGCCGTCAGGATCCTGGAACGCCGACGGCATGTACACGCCGATCGACCGCTTCAGGGCGGCGCTCACCTCGGGGTGCGCCACGACCTGGCGGAAATGCGGCGAGCCGATCTCCTCCTCGCCTTCAGCGACGAGCACGAGGTTCACCGGCAGCTTCTTCCCCGCCCCGCGGATCGCGTGCACCGCGGCGAGGAACGCGGCCTGAGGACCCTTCTGGTTCACGGCGCCGCGACCCATGAGGACCGTGCCGAAACTGGGTTTGTCGACGAGCTTCGCCTCGAACGGCGGCGACGACCACTCGGCTGGGTCGGCCTGCTTCACGTCGTACATGAAGTAGAGGGCGACGGTCTTCCCGGCTCCGGCATCGAGTGTGGCGAAGACGCCGGGGTGGCCGTCGGTGTCGATGCGCGTCGCCTCGTCGAAGCCGGCGTCGCGGGCCAGCTTCATCATGAGGTCGCAGCCCTCGTCCATACCTTTGTCTTCCGCCGCGAGGGCCGGGTGCTTCACCCAGTCTTGTAGCCGCGCGACGCTCTCGTCGTGGCGCTTCTCGATCTCCGCGCCGATCGCGCGAAGCGACGCGTCGGCGAGGAGAGGCTGCGCCGTGTCAGTCACGGTGATCGATGGTATTCGTTCAAGACGTCTTCTTCTTCGGTACGGCGGGCTTCTTCGCGCGCGGCGCGCGCTTCTTCGGCGCCTCCGCGGCGGTCTCCTCCGCTGCGGCCTCCTCGGTCACCTCTTCCTGAACGACGCCTTCGTCCTCCTCGGCGAGATCCGCCTCGAGCTCCTGCTCGTCGGCCTCGTCGAGGACCTCCATGTCCTCTTCATTCGGTGTGACCGCCGCGGGTCGCGCGGGCGGCGGCGTGCGCGTGTCGGCCGGTGGCACGTTGCGGCGCCGCTGCCGCAGCGCTTCATAAAGGAGCACGGTTCCGGCGGCGGCCGCGTTCAGCGAGGCGACCGAACCTTCCATCGGGATGCGCACGACCTGGTCGCAGCCCTCGAGCACGAGCCGGCGGATGCCCTCGGCCTCGCCGCCGATGACGATCGCGGTGGGCCCGCGGTAGTCGACCTCGTCGTAGAGGAGGTCTCCGGACTCGTCGGTGCCGACGACCCAGATGCCCTTCTCCTTCAATGCGTCGATCGCCTGCCTCAGGTTCGCGACGTCCGCGATCATCAGATGCTCGCTCGCGCCGGCGGACGTCTTCGCCACAGCGGGCGTGATGCCCACCGCGCGATGCTTCGGGATGATCACGCCGTCGACGCCGGTCCCCTCCGCCGAGCGAAGGAGCACGCCGAAGTTCTGCGGATCCTGGAGCGAGTCGATCACGAGCACCAGCGCGGGCTCGCTCAGCGTGTCGAGGTGCAGGAGGAACTCGTCGAGCTCCACGCCCGGCTTGCCCTCGGCGATCGCGACGACGCCCTGATGACCCTCGATTGGTGAGATACGCGAGATCTCGATCGGCTCGACGAAGCGGACGAAGATGCGGCGCGTCTGCGCCTCGGTGATGAGCTCGCTCACCGCGCCGGTCTGCGTCCCGCGCTCGTTGGAGATGAAGAGCCGCTTGATGACGCGTCCCGCGCGGATCGCTTCGAGCACCGCGTGCGGGCCGGCGATCGGCTCGCCTGCCTCGTGCGACGGCGCGGCCTGCGAGCGCGGACCCGCGGTCGCGCGGCGGATCTGCTCGGTGTACTGCGCGCCGGTGCCGGGCCGCGGCCGGCGCATGCCGGACATCGGCGGGCGGCCCGCGCTCGGACCGCGGAAGCCGCCGGGACGGAAGCCGCCGCCGGCGCCCACACCACCGCCGGGACGGAACGCGCCGCCACGCGGCGCGCCCGACGCGGGACGCGCACCGGCGACCCAACCCGGACCGCGCCAGGGACCGCTCGGCCTGCTGCCCTGCTGCTGACGGCGCTCGTAGGCCGCGAGCTCGCGCGCCTGCGAGTTGTCCTCGTCGTTCTGCACTGGCATCGGTCCGCGCGGCGGCGCGCCGAAGCGCCCTCCGCCAGCGGTGCCACCCCGGCCGCGGCGACCGCGACGGCGCGGACCGCGTCCGCCGAAGTCGCCACCCGGTACGAACGGTCGCGGGCCGGGGCCGCTCGGCGCCGCGTCGTTCCGCGGTGCCGGCTGGTCATTCGATCCCTGCTGCGGCTCGCCCTGCGGCCCGTCTCTCTGCTCTTCGCTCTCCATGGTCATGCTCCTTTGCGGTCGTCGCGCTCCCAGCGCTGACCGTCCTTGGTGTCCTTGACGCGGATGCCGAACTGGCGCTCGAGCTCGTCGCGGAGCTCGTCGGATCGCTTGAAGTCCTTCTTGTCACGCGCGGCCTGCCGCTCCGCGAGCATCGCTTTCGCGCCCGCAGGCAGGTCGGTCGCGTTCTCGGCCCGCTCGCGTAGCGAGAGCCCGAGCACGCGGTCCATCTCGAACAGCAGCCCGAGCGCGCGCCGCTTCGTCGGCTCGTCGCCGGTCGCTGCGTGTCCGACCGCAGCCTCGGCGTGCGCGAGCGCGGCCGCGGTGTTGAGGTCATCGGCGATCGCCCTCGCGAAGGCACCGAGGATCGGATCCTCCGGCGAGGGCGCGACGCTCTTCCCGCCGGTGGCCTGCCAGGCGTCGGCGATGACACCGCGCCACTTGTCGAGGCGGTTCTGCGACGACTGGAGCGACTCCCAGGTGAAGTCCACGCCCTTGCGGTAGCTGGTGCCGAGCGCGAGCAGGCGGAACGCCAGCGGATCGAAGCCCTTCGCCTCGAGATCCGCGAGCGTGAGGTAGCCGCCGGCCGACTTCGCCATCTTGGCGCTGTCCATCCGCAGGAAGCGCGTGTGCATCCAGTAGCGCACAAAGGGTTTCCCCGTGGCCGCCTCCGACTGCGCGATCTCGCACTCGTGATGCGGGAAGAGGTGGTCCTCGCCGCCCGAGTGCATGTCGAAGGTCTCGCCGAGATATTTCATCGACATGGCCGAGCACTCGATGTGCCATCCCGGATTTCCCTTGCCCCACGGGGAGTCCCATTGCTGGAGGTCGTCCGGCTTCGCCTTGCGCCACAGCGCGAAGTCGAAGGTGTTGCGCTTGTTCGGGTTCACCTCGACGCGCGCGCCCGCCTGACGCGTCTCCGGCGGCTCGGGGTTGAGGCGCGTGCCGTATCCCGGGAACGTCGAGGTGTCGAAGTACACGCCGTCCGCGGCGACGTAGGCGTGATCCTTCGCGATCAATTTCTCGATGAGCGCGATCATCTCGGGGATGTGCTGGGTCGCCTTCGGGATGATCTTCGGTACGAGGATGTTGAGCTTGGCGCGATCGATCATGAACTGCTTCGTGTAGCGCTCCGCGAGCACCAGAGGATCGACATGCTCCCGGCGTGCGGCCAGCGCGACCTTGTCCTCGGTGCCAATGTCGGCATCGTCGACGAGGTGGCCGGCGTCGGTGATGTTCATCACCTGATTCACGTCGTAGCCGAAGTACTCGAAGGTGCGCCGCGCGACGTCCGCAGTTAGATAGGAGTAGAGGTTGCCGATGTGCTGGTAGTCGTAGACGGTCGGCCCGCAGTTGTAGACGCCCAATGCACCCGGGCGCAGCGGCTCGAACTCGCGGAGCGAGCGTGAGGCGCTGTCGTACAGACGGATGGCCGGAGCGGAGGTCGCTGCGATGAGTGCCTCTCCTTATTCGAGGTTCGCGATGGCGAGCGCGGCGATGGCCTCCTCGACCCCGATGACCCCAAGGCCATCGCTGGTCGTCGCCTTGACGCTCACCCGGTCCACCTGGACCCGGAGGGCCGTCGCGATCGTTTCGCGCATCGCCTGCACGTGCGGTGCGAGGCGCGGCGCCTGCGCGATGACCGTCGCGTCGAGCGAGCCGACGGTGAAGCCACGCTCGCGGACCAGCCCGCCGACCCGGCGCAGCAGCTCCACGCTGCGCGCTCCCGCATACGCGGGATCGTCGCTCGGGAAGTGGCGACCGAGATCTCCGAGATTCGCGGCACCGAGGAGGGCGTCCATGAGCGCGTGTAGAAGGACGTCGCCATCGGAGTGACCCACGAGCCCCTTCGGGTGCTCGATCGCGACACCGCCGAGCACGAGCCGGCGATCCGCCGCGAGACGATGGATATCGTAGCCGATGCCCGATCTGCTCACGGGACGGACAGCGCAGGGAACCCGGCGAGGCCCTTTGCCACGAGTTCGCGGGCGTACGCGAGGTCCTCGAAGGTCGTGATCTTCAGATTCCGCCGCTCTCCCAGCACCATCTTCGGCCGGAGGCCTGCGGCGACGAGTGCCGCGGCGTCGTCACCGAACGAACGGTCTCCCACCGCCAACCGAGCCTGAGCAAGCAGGGCGCGACGGAAGACCTGCGGCGTCTGCGCCGACCAGAGACCCTCGCGCGAGACCTCCTCGGTCGCGGCGCCGGCCTCATCGGCGCGCCGCACCGTGTCCGCGAGCGGGAGACCGGCGACCGCGGAACCGGACGCCGTCGCGATGTCGACACACCGGGCGAAGAGGCTCGGTGGCGCGAACGGCCGCGCGGCGTCGTGGATGGCGATGATGTCGCCGTCCGGGGCCGCGTCGAGCGCGGCCCACGACGACGCGGTGCGCGTGTCGCCGCCCGGTACGACTCGAACGAGGGGCCAGCGCTCCTGGACCACCGCGCTGACGCGGGCGAGCTTGGTGTTTGGCGCGACGACGACGATCTCGTCGAAGCAGTGCGCCGCGAGCCCGGCGGCGAGCGACCACGCGATCAGCGGCTGGCCACCGAGATCCGCGAGGACCTTGTCGACCCCGGCACGCGTGGCGCTGCCGGCCGCGAGGATGGCCAGGACGCGTCGCACTAGTGGCTTGGTGCCCTCGGCCTTCGGATGTCGATGACCTCGCCCTTGGGCTGCGCGAAGATCATGCGACCGCCCACCGTCTGCAGGACGCGCATGACCGTGACGGCGATCTCACTGTTCTGGTAGCGAGCGCCGTTCTCGACGACGACCATCGTGCCGTCCTCGAGATAGGCCACGCCCTGCCCGGGCTCCTTGCCCTCGTGCGTGATGCGCACGGTGAGCTCGTCGCTGGGGAGAACGACGGGGCGCACCGCCTTCGCGAGGTCGTTGACGTTGAGCACGGTGATGCCCTGCAGCTCGGCCACGCGGTTGAGGCCGTAGTCGTTGGTCATGATCGGAACGCCCATCGAACGGGCCAGCGTCACCAGCTTGCCGTCGGCGCCCGCGCCGACGGGGTCGGTGTCGAGCAGCTCGATGTGGACCGTCGATTCCTTCTGCATCTTCCCGAGGATCTCGAGGCCGCGGCGGCCGCGCTCGCGCTTGCTGCCGTCGGACGAATCCGCGAAATGCTGGAGCTCGCCGAGGATGAAGCGCGGCACGACAAGCGTGCCGCGGATGAAGCCACTCTTCACGATGTCGGCTACGCGGCCGTCGATGATCACCGAGGTGTCCAGGAGCGCACGCTCCTGGCCCAGACGGTCACGCTTGCCGGGTCGGATCTCGCGGGCGAACGCGGCCAGCTCGGTCCGCTTGATCGTGCCCGCGGCCGCACCTCCGAGCCCGAGCAGGGCCGCGCCGATGACCGGCGCGAACCTCCCTAGATCGCCCGGAAGGAACGAGAGCGGGAACGCCAGGAAGAGACCGAGGATGAGCCCGAAGCCGGCGCCGAACGCGCCGCCAACGAGATCACCCGCTGATGTGCTCCGGATCCAGCCGGCGACGCGCCGCGCTGGAACGACCGTGACATAGGGAGCGCCGAGCCACCCGAGGATCGCGCATGCCGCCGCGAGAAGAAGGACGACGTAGACCTGATTGGAAAGCGGGGTGACCTGCGAGACCTGGAGCAGTGAGGCGCCGAGATAGAACCCGAAGAACCAGCCGATGAGTGCAACGGCGAGACGAAGAAAGACCACGCTGTCCGCTCCTTTCTCTGTGTAGTTGACAGATCGCGCGGCAGGCGCGGCGTCCGGCCGATGAGGATGTGGCCGCCAACGGCGCGCTGGTGCCGGGATATGAGGATCATTGGGGCGAGTCTACGCTCGGCCCCCTAGCCGTCGGCGATACCCGAACGGGTGAGCGCATCGCGCAACGAGGGCACACCGACGACTTCCAGGGTGGTCCCGTTGAGATCCGTGAGGCTCGCCTGCGGTACGACCGCGCGCGTGAAGCCGAGCCGCTGCGCCTCCTTTAGACGCGCCGCGAGCCGCTGCACCCGGCGCAGCTCGCCGCCGAGCCCGAGCTCGCCGACAAAGACCGTGCGCGGGTCAGCCGCCTTGTCGCGCAAGGCCGACGCGAGCGCCACCGCGACCGCGAGATCGGCCGCGGGCTCGCGTACCTTGAGACCGCCGACGAGGTTCACGTACACGTCGTGCTGACCGAGCGCGATACCGGCGCGCTTCGAGAGCACCGCGAGGAGGACCGCCAGGCGCTGCGGATCCGCGCCGCTCACCGTGCGACGCGGGAGACCGAACGATGTCGGCGTGACCAGTGCCTGCACTTCGACGAGCAGCGGACGCGTGCCCTCGACGGTCGGGACGATCACGCTGCCTGCGACACCCTTGGTCCGCTCCTCGAGGAAGACCTCGGACGGATTCGCGACCTCGCGCAGACCGCTCTCCCCCATCTCGAAGACGCCGACCTCATCCGTGGACCCGAAGCGATTCTTCGTGGCACGAAGGATGCGGAACGCGTGGAAGCGCTCACCCTCGAGATAGAGCACCGCGTCGACGATGTGCTCGAGCACGCGCGGACCAGCGACCGCGCCCTCCTTCGTCACGTGACCGACGAGGAAGATCGGGACGTCGTCGCCCTTCGCGACATCCAGGAGGCGTGCCGCGCATTCGCGCAGCTGCGACACACCCCCGGCAGCGGAGCCGATGATGTCGGAGGACATCGTCTGGATCGAGTCGATCACCGTGAAGATCGGGCGGATGCGGCGGATCGACTCGATGATCGTGCCGAGGTCGGTCTCCGCGAGCACGAGGATGTTCGGGCCGGCGATGCCGAAGCGCCGCGCGCGCAGCTTGATCTGCGCGGCGGACTCCTCGCCGGAGCAGTAGAGGACCGTGCCCCGCTCCGCGAGACGCGCGGACGCCTGCATCAACAGCGACGACTTGCCGATGCCCGGATCGCCACCGAGGAGCACGAGCGAGCCGCGCACCACACCGCCGCCGAGGACGCGATCGAACTCACCGATGCCGGTGGAGAGGCGCTCCTCCGCGTCGTCCGGCACGGCATCGAGCGCGATCGCTTCGCGCGGCGCGCGGGCCGGGCCGCGGCCCTTCGGTGCCGCGACGACGCGCTCCTCCACGAGCGTGTTCCAGCCCTGGCAGCTCGGGCAGCGTCCGATCCACTTCGGGAACTGGTTGCCGCAGCTCTGGCAGACGAACGCGGTCTTGGGCGAAGCGGGCATACGAGCAAGTATCGGTCAGCGCTTGCGCGCGCCCGCAACAAGGCCGCAGGGACCTAACGGCCGAGGTCTCGCCACGTTTGAACGACCACATGAACGCCTGGTTCGGAGACCCACGCGCGCTCGCCGGAGCGGTGCGCCCCGTGATCGACACCGCCGCGTCGCGCTCGCTCGCTCGCTTGATCGGGTTGCTGGACGATCCGACCGCCGCCCTTCCCGCGGTGCTCGTGCTCGCGCTCAGCCTTCCGGTCGCGTTGCTCATCGGTGTGCCCACCGGTGGTGTGGGCATCGGCTTCGGACTCGGACTGCTCGTCGCCGCGGGCGTCGCGCTCAACGCACGCGCGCGAGCACAACGCGACGCGGCCGCGCTCGCGCTGGCGATCGCGGAGGCGCGGGCTGACGCCGATCAGCGCGTGCTGCTCGTGACGCGCCAGTACGAGTGGGCGGTCAACGACGTCGCCAACCTCCGCGACGCTCTGCAGCGCGCTCGGGCGCACGCCGCGAGCCAGGCACCGCGTCCCGAGGGAGCGCCGACCGCTCGGATGCCAGGAGCGCATTCGATCATCGGCCTCGTCCGTTACATGCGCGAGAGTGACCTCGCGACGACGCTGCGGTTCGGCGCCGATGGCACGGTCCCAGAGCAGGTGCGCATCATTGCGGGCGGGAACGTCGTCGCGATCAGCGCACGAACCCTGAACGCAGGGACCGACATCGACACGAGCTTCGCGATCCGCGTGAACGACGACGTCGCCGAGGCCTTCGCGCACGGTGCACCCGGCGTGACCATCGAGGCGCTCGTCGACGAGCAGTGGGTGCCGGCGGTGCTACGTACCGCGCCCGCTCGCGTCGAGGTTCGCGACAAGCGCGGACGGGTATTTCGCGTCGCGGCAGAAGAGCGCGCCCAGCCCTAGTCCCGCTGAACACGTAACGCCCGTCTGCGCGTCTGCCGCTGGACTAAACAGCGCGAACTAGCGATCGGCAGTGGTTCAGGTGTTGAGCTCTCGCGGACCCCTGTTTCAAGTCGGTAGCGTCACCGCGAACCCTTTGAAACTGCCATCGAGATGGCTTTGAACGACGAGCAGGCCACCCTATAGTCCTACCCCATCAGTACTACTCGGCGCGGAGCCGAGCGGCGGGCAGTGAGGGGATTGGGTGGGGCGCAGTAGCCGACTTTGGTTCACCACGCTGCTGACGGCGGCGATGCTCGCCGCACAGCTGCCGTCCGACTTGCTGGGAACATCGAAAGTCGCGAACGCGGCTCCCACGCTCGATCAGAGTTCGCCTAGCGGGACCACCGGTGGCTTCACGCTCGGAGCCGGCACCGCGAACCGAGCTGGGCAGACCGTGACCGCCGGCCTCGCCGGCTGGCTCACGGAAGTCGACCTCGATGTGTTCTGCCAAAGCGGCGCGCAGCTCAGCATCGACATTCAGGGCGTCACGGCCGATGGCCTGCCCGATGGCGTGGTCAAGACGCGCCTGCTCGTGGACGGCCCGATCAACGCGACGGGATTCCACCCCTTTTACTTCTCGACTCCCGTATCGATCGCCTCTGGCGAGCGGTTCGCGATCGTCGTCGGCGAGACGTTCAACAGCGCCACCCTGA
>WNFB01006416.1_pt1 | contig 11459 bp, 10 predicted proteins | sample 5400501 | NCBI WGS metagenome assembly WNFB01 (sample SAMN13153341, study PRJNA577476) | soil metagenome | isolation source: 200 cm saprolite under Douglas fir tree site 2 hole 1 | place: USA:California | collected 2015-04-18 | reverse complement strand
TGACGCCGCGGAAGATGTAGTCGTTCATGATCGCGCTGCCGAAGGCGACATCCCAGGGATCAAACGGTGCCGGCGGCGGCGCCTTCATGGCCTTCACAGCCATATCGGCCGCAAAGGTCGAACCCGCAGTCATCGCAAGTACCGCTGCGGCCAAAACCAGTTTCTTCATGACGATCCCCATCACATGTAAAACAGCCCAGTTCCGACGCCCCCGCGGAGAAGCGATAACCGACTGCAACCAAATTTCTTAACCTGACCACAATTTGGAACGTGCTTGCCGATCAGTGAAGCGAAAAAGACAAGCATCTGCCGACTTTTTAGGCGTTATGGCCGTTCCGTGAAATGTTGTCAGCGGGTGTTGCATTCGGACAACAATTTTGACCGATTTTAAGTCGTCTAACGGTCATTTGAGACACAGGCGGCCAACGACGGTTCGGTCGCCATCGACCGATCCCACCGAATCAAACGTCGGCGAAGTCCCGGATTGCAGCAGTCCGGATTGCATCCTTGGGCTCAAGTTTGGGCGCCCCCACAAGAGCTGCGGCCTTCTGGCCTTGGCCTTTGAACGTGACCCCGGTAACCGGGACGCGCTTGGCTAGTTGTCGTCTTCGCCGTCCGAAGGCGACGGGCTCGACGAACCGCCTGAGTGCCCCCACGACGGTGCGGGACTTGAGGCGGCGGGACTGGGAGCGGCCCAGCTTGGGACCGGGGCGGGCGCAGGGGCTGGCGTAGCCACAGGCGCCGCAGGCTTGGGCGCCGCGGGCCTCGGCTTGGGCTTGGGCTTGGGCACGGCAGCTTCCGGAGCGGGTGGCATCGAAGGAGCCGCCTGCTTTTTCGCCGAACGCTTCTTGGCGCCGGCCTTTTTGGCTGTTTTTTTCGGGGCCGCAGCCCTGGACTTTTTGGCGGCTTTCTTCGCAGACTTCGTGGCCTTTTTGGCCGATTTCTTGGCAGCCTTCTTCGAAGATTTCTTCGCGGTTTTCTTCTTCGCGGTCAGAACCTTTTTCTTGGTCTTCTTACTCTTCTTGTCCTTTTTCTTTTTCCCTTTAGCCATCGTGATCCTCCTGTTGTCGCTGGTCCAACGTCTATCGAGCGCTTCAGTCATCCGCTTCCGCGCGGGGCCAATCGATCAGCTCAATCCTGGCCGGGGACCGCCTGTCGCCCAATCGAGAAGCTCAATTGTGTGCACCACGGGGACTGACGTGCCGCCGGCAATCTGCACCATGCATCCAATATTGCCCGCGGCAATCACGTCCGGCTTGACCATCGCAATGTTGGCGACCTTTCGGTCGCGCAATCTGCCCGCAATGTCAGGCTGGAGAATGTTGTACGTCCCCGCCGAACCGCAACACAAATGGCTCTCGGGTACATCTTTCACCACGAATCCGCTCTTGGAAAGCAATTCTTTCGGAAGCTGTGTGATTTTCTGTCCATGCTGCAGCGAACAAGCCGAGTGATAGGCAACAACAATATCGCTCTGTTGCTGCTGCTGACGCCGCAGATCGATGCCGCCGAGATACTCGGTGATGTCCTTGGCCAGCGCCGAAATCTTCGCGGCGGGGCCTGCGAAATCGCGGTCCTCGCGCAGCATGAAACCATAGTCCTTGATCACCGTGCCGCAGCCCGACGTCGTCACCAGGATGGCGTCGAGACCGTCTCGCCCGGCTTCCTCGAGCCAGACACGGATGTTGGCCCGCGCGCGCGCCAGCGCGTCGCCATCGCGTCCGAGATGGTGGGTCAGCGCGCCGCAACATTGCTCGTCCTTGACCAGCACGACCTCGATGCCGTGACGCGTCAGCAGATTGATCGCGGCCTGATTGATTCGCGGCGCCAGCACCTGCTGGGCGCAGCCCTGCAGCAGCGCGACGCGTCCGCGCCTTGCGCCCAGCGCCGGGAAAACCGTCCCACCGGACGGCCCTGATGCCGGCAAACGGCCCGGGGCGAGCGCCAGCATCGCCCTGATTCGCCGCCATAAAGTCGGCGACGCCGACGCAGCTTTGGAGGCCGGCAGCAAGGCGGCGAGCGGCCGGCCAAACCGCGCGAGCCTCATGCTGAAGCGAAACAGGCCGGGCCGCGGCAGCACCCATGCCAATACCGCACGCAGCAGCCGCTCGGTCAGCGGCCTCCGATAGTCTTTTTCGATCCTTGCCCGCGCCTGATCGACGAGATGCATGTAGTTCACGCCCGACGGACAGGTGGTCATGCAGGCAAGGCAGGAGAGGCAGCGGTCGATGTGCTTGACCACCTCCTGCGTCGGCCGCCGGTTCTTTTCCAGCATTTCCTTGATGAGATAGATTCGGCCGCGCGGGCTATCGAGTTCGTCGCCGAGCAGCACGTAGGTCGGACAGGTCGCGGTGCAGAACCCGCAATGCACGCACGCGCGCAAGATCTTGTCGGCTTCCGCGATATCGGGATCGGCGAGTTGGGCGAGGCTGAATTCGGTTTTCATGTCGCGGATCCTCGCGCCATCCGGCCGCGATTGAGGATATTTTTCGGATCGAAACTGTGGCGGACGCGTTCACCGAGCGCGGCAAGGCCGGGCTGCTGTGGATGAAACACATCGACGTCGCGTCGTACCTGCTCGGAGGCGCGAATCAATGTGGCATGGCCGCCGACGGCGTCGACGCGCTGACGCAGCAGCGCAGCCTGGGCGTCGGGTTTGGGCGGCAGCGCCGCCCAGATCAGGCCGCCGCCCCAGTCATAGATGACGTCGCCGCCGGTGTCGCGCGCCAGCCGCTCGCCGAGCGCGCCGCCTGCGGCCGGCGGACAGACGATCCGCCACACCGGCCATCCCCCCAGCGAACCATTGGCGGCGAACGGCTGAACGTCCCGAATCGAACTCCAGACCGCCGCGGAGGCGGTATCTTGCAGAATTTCCGCCGTCCCGAACGGCGCGAGAACCGCGGCCAGCGCGGCTGCGCGATGGATCGCCGAGGCGGTAATGCCTTCCAGCCGCAACAGGGTGACGGCCTCTCGCGGCGATCCCAAGTCGGCCAATGGGTCGGCCAATAGGTCGGCCAATGCCCCCGCCCCGGCCCGAAACGCCGAATTCGGTACGTGCGCCGCCCCGGACACATCGAACGGCGAGCCCAGCGCCGCCGTCATCGCCCGGTTGGCGGTGATGTCATCCAGCCCGCGCAGCATCAGCGTGCGTTCGCTCTCGGGTCTTGGCATGACCTTCAACGTCACCTCGGTCATGACTGCGAGCGTGCCCCAGGATCCCGCCAGCAATTTGCAAAGATCGTAACCGGTGACGTTCTTCACCACCCGGCCGCCGGCCTTGAAACTGTCGCCGAAACCCGACACCGCATGCGCGCCCAAGAGATGGTCGCGGGCGCCGCCGGCCCTGATGCGGCGGGGCCCCGCAAGGCCCGCGCCGATCATGCCGCCGATGGTCCCGATGTCGGGCGTGCCCAGGAGCTGCGAGGTGTTGACCGGCTCAAACGCGAACTGCTGATTCCTGGAGTCGATCAGCGACAACACATCGGCGAGCGGCGCGCCCGCCTGGACGGTGATGATCAGCTCGTTCGGCTCATACGCCGTCACCGCATTCAGCGCCGACACATCCATTAGCGCATTGGTCGCCATCGGCTGGCCGATCAGCCGCTTACCGCCATGGCCGATGATCTCCAGCGGCTGCTCGCTGGCAAGTGCGGCGCGCACCACCTGCTCGACATCCTTGGCGTCACGTACTTTCAGGGTATCCACGATATCAGACGAGGCTCCAGTTGGCTTGTCGCCCGCCAATTCAGACGGTGCAGTAGACGCAGACGCACGCGTTGACAACAAGCCCGTCGGGCTGCCCGATGCCGCGCTGCACGCCGGCCAATCGCAAGCGTGTCATGAACTCTCACTTGATCCGTTTCGCGCCAGGTCCCGGCGCGATCTTGAGATCGCGCATCGACAGCGATTTCAGCTTCGGCTCGCTGGTGAGGACGACCTTCACCGGGCGTCCCGACCCGCGATCCGTGACTTTTGCTGCCGGACCATCAGGCGGAAGCATCCAGCGATCCCCCCACTGCGACAGCGCATAGATGGTCGTGAACAGATCGATGCCCCTCTCGTCGAGATGATACTCGGCGCGCGCGCGCTGGTCGCTTTCCCTGTATTCGACGCGCTTCAGGATCCCGGCCTCGGTCAGCGTCTTCAGCCGCGCGCTCAGGACACCGCGGCCGCATTTCAGCGCGCGCGCGAAATCGTCGAACCTGCGGACGCCGTAAATCGCCTCGCGTAACACCAGCAGGGTCCATTTCTCGCCCAGCACGTCGAGCGCCCGTTTGATCGAGCAGTTCTCGAGGTCGTAATGGAATCGTTCCGGCTCCATGGCCAAGTCATAGCTGGGTTTGACAAATAGACCTAGATTCTGCATTCTAAGTCCGTACTCAGTATCTATCAATCGGCAGCACTGGTTCGATCTGCGAGGAGGACCCAATGAACAGTTCGGTGGCGTTGTCATGAGCAAAGGTGACGCGATGGCACTTCCGGGCTTGACCCACTTGTTCACGATGCGGGCTGCGCTCGGCGCCCGGTTAGACGGAGGGGACGGCCCCCTGGGGCGCCGAGTGTTCAATGCCGCTTCCGGGGGTGAATTCGCCGGCCCGCGTTTGCGTGGTGCGGTCGTGCCCGGATCGGCGGACTGGATGTTGATCCGCAGGGACGGCTCGATGGTGATCGACGCTCGGGCGATCCTGCAGACCGACGACGGTGCCACAATCCACATGACCTATGCCGGGCGCGCCATCTTCCCGGCGGACGTACTGGCAGACGTGCGCGACCCGGCGCGGCGGCATCTGATCGACCCGGCCCGCTACTATTTCAGGACTACTCCGTTGTTCGAAACCGGCGCGGAAGCCTATGCCTGGTTGAACGACGTCGTCTGCGTGGCCACCGGACAGCTAACCGAGCCGGGCCTCACCTACGAGGTGTTCCAGGTCGGGTGACGCTGTGGTCATAGAGGCCGGCCCCACTGCTCAAAACCGTGGCAGCTCCGGAAAGGCGAGCTTGCCGCCGTGGACGTGCACGCGGCCGAGTTCGGCGCAGCGATGCAGGGTTGGAAACACCTTGCCGGGATTGAGCAATCCTTGCGCGTCGAACGCGCATTTCAGCCGCTGCTGCTGGTTGAGATCGATCTCGCTGAACATCTCCGGCATCAGGTCGCGCTTCTCGATGCCGACGCCATGTTCGCCGGTGAGGACACCGCCGAGTTCGACGCAGACCCGAAGGATGTCCGCGCCGAAGGCCTCTGCCCGCTCCATCTCGCCGGGCTTGTTGGCATCGTACAGGATCAGCGGATGCAGATTGCCGTCGCCGGCATGAAACACATTGGCGACGCGCAGATCGTAGTTTTTCGAAAGCTCGCGGATGCGCGCCAGTGCGTTGGGCAATGCGCCGCGCGGGATCGTGCCGTCCATGCAGAGATAGTCGGGCGAAATCCGCCCAACGGCCGGAAATGCCGCCTTGCGGCCGGCCCAGAACAGATTGCGTTCGGTCTCGGAAGTGGAAATCCGGCACGTGGTGGAGCCGCAGCCTTGCGCGATCGCCTCGACGCGGCCGATCAGTTCATCGACTTCGACGCCGGGACCATCGAGCTCGATGATCAGCAGCGCCTCGACGTCGAGCGGATAGCCGGCATGGACGAAAGCTTCGGCGGCGTGGATCGCAGGTTTGTCCATCATTTCCATGCCGCCGGGAATGATCCCGGCGCCGATGATCCGCGCCACGCATTCGCCGGCCGCCTCGACCTCGCCGAAACCGACCATCAGCGCGCGTGCGGTCTCGGGCTTTTGCAGGATCCGCACGGTGACCTCGGTAATGACGCCGAGCAGGCCTTCGGACCCGGTGATGATGCCCATCAGATCGTATCCGCTGGTTTCGGCGGACTTGCCGCCGACCCTGATGATCTCGCCGGTAATCAGCACGATTTCGCAGCCAAGCACGTTGTTGGTGGTCATGCCGTATTTCAGGCAATGCACGCCGCCGGAGTTCTCCGCGACATTGCCGCCGATCGAGCAGGCAATCTGTGACGAGGGGTCGGGCGCATAATAGAATCCGGCGTGGGCGACCGCCTCGCTGATGGCGAGATTGGTGACCCCCGGCTCGGTCACCACCACGCGGTTGTCGAAATCGATCTCGCGGATGCGCTTGAATTTACCCAGGCCGAGCAGCACGCCATCGGCCAGCGGCAGCGCACCGCCGGACAGCGAGGTCCCGGCGCCGCGCGGCACCACCTTGATGCCCTGCGCGAAGCAGTATTTCAGAACCTGCGACACCTGTTCGGTGGTATCGGGGAGCACGACGACCATCGGCGGTTGACGATAGGCCATCAGGCCGTCGGATTCGTAAGGCAGCATCTCGGCTGCACTGTCGATCACGCCCTCGCCCGGCACGATCGCGCGCAACGCCGCAACGATCGTATCGCGGCGCGCCAGAACCGCCTGGTCCGATGCGGGCATCATGATGGTCATTTGTCATTCTCCCCACGGCCGCCGGGGCACGCCAGCGCGGTCGCTCCGGTCAATTTGCGTGGCAAATCAAGCACGTCTGGACCGCTTTGGGTAGATCGAAGCGGCGGGCCGCGAATGCCAGCGATCGCGAAAGAACTCGGATGAAACCCGAACAGCGTTTCGTGGCTTGTCCTCCGCGCGCGCGCCGTGCAAGAAGCAGCCGCAGAGCCACCCCGAAACCGCAAAGAGCATCCCATGAAAAAGCTGAAACTGAGCGCACTGGTCGTCATCGCTGTGTCGGCGGCTAACTCCGCCGCACTGGCGCAGGACGCCGCGGCCGGCAAGACATCTTTCAACAAATGCCTGGCCTGTCACGCGATCGGCGACGGCGCCAAGAACAAGGTCGGGCCTGAGCTCAACGGGCTGGACGGCCGCAAGTCCGGCACCGCGCCGGATTATAACTACTCGGACGCCAACAAGAATTCCGGCATCACCTGGAACGAGGCCCAATTCAAGGACTACATCAAGGACCCGAAGGCGAAAATCCCCGGGACCAAGATGGCATTCGCCGGCATCAAGAACGACAAAGAGGTCAACGATCTCTGGGCGTTCATCTCGCAATACGACAAGGACGGAAAGGACGGAAAGACCAAGTAACGTCGCGGCGCCGCGGCGTCATCGCGACATCCTTGCGGCAACCGGCTTTGGCGCGCTTGACTGGTCCGGATTCGCCACGAAGGGGTCGGTAAAACACCTGGCGCCGGCGGCCCTGGCGATCCGTGCCACGGCATCGGTCATGACCGGCGCGCCTGAGGTGTAGACAACATCGTTCGGCGACAGACTTGGCAAATGGTCGGTTGGCCGTCCGCTGCGAATGGCGGGGGAGATGCTCTGCGGTTCCGATACGGTCGGTATGATCGTGACATTGGGAAACAGCGCCAGACGGCACAGCGCGCTGTGCATGTACAACGACTGCAGCTTTCGCGCCGCGACCACGAATACCAGTTCCCGCTGCGGCCGCTCCAGGATCGCTGCAACCGCGATCGACCACATCGGCGCGAAACCGGTGCCGCTGGCGACCAGAACAATGCTGCCGGAATGATTTGGCCTGAGAAAGGCGCTGCCGAACGGACCCGTCACCTTCATGCGGTGCCCGATGCGGATTTTTCGCCCGAGCTCCGAGGATACGACTCCGTCAGGGAATCTGCGGATGTGAAAATGCAACATGCGATCGTCGGCGCGACCCTCGAGCGGATAGGTCGGGCTGTAACATCGCGACGGAAACCCCCGAAATTGCGCCTTGCAGAACTGACCGGGAAGGTGATGAAGCGGTCTCGGCAGCTCGACGTCCACGCCGATCACGTCGGGCGCCAGGCGAACCATCTGGGTCACGCGGCCCGTCATCGTGACCTGATCGGGGACGGCCTCGGTCACGATCTCGATATCGGAGACGATTCGCGCCTGGCAGGCGTGAATCATGTCGTCACCCTGCTCGTGGCCGCCAAACACCCTGCCCTCAACGAGGCGCACACGGCAGGCACCGCAAACCCCGGCGCGACAATCGTGCGGCAGATCAATGCCATTCATCAAGGCCCAGTCGAGCACGAGGTCGCCGCAATTCGCCAAGTGCGGCTCATCGTTCAGGGTTACCTTGCAAATCTTCCGCATTATTATTCTACCTCAAGACGGATTGGCCGGACGTGTCGGGTATGCCTGATCTGACTGTGATCAAAGGCCGCGACCCGCATGAAGACCCCGGTCTGAAGCGGAACATCGTATTGGCTGTGGGTGTCGAGGCGGCGCGCCACCTCCAGCGCCCAGTGCCCGGAGGCCCAGCGGGCCGCACATCGGATGTCGGCGCGATCACCCGAGAATTCGCCGCCGATGATGACTCCTGGAATAACCGTCCCCACCGGGACGGTGACATCCTGTCCCGACGAATACGGTACCGATTCCGCCTCCGTCATGAACCAGCGCGCGCCGTCGCTCTCGCCATGATTCGGATCGAGGTCGATCTCCCCCATCGCTGCGGTTGTCTTCGCAAGATCCCTGGGCAGCCGGCGCGGCGTGATCATCCGTTTGCCGTCGACGGCGGGCTCGTCGCTCATGATAAAATTGTCGGCATAGTTCGCGGTGCCCGGATCTGGCGCGAAGCCGCCTCGATACGGGACGACATTGCGCACCTGCATCGGCGTTGGATCCAGCGGTGGACCGAAATGCGAGTCATCCATCCAGCCTGTTGAACCGCTACTTGTGGCCTTCCAAAGCCAGACGTCGACATAAACGTCGTTTCCGGGCGTGTAATGCAGGCCGCGGCCGGTCATGGTAGGCGGCGCTTCGGGAATCGGATGGGTACCGGCGTGGAACGTTCGGTCGCCCGCGAGCGTTGCATCCAAAGTGGTCAGCAGGACCGAGAATTTGTCCTCATTGTAGTCGTGCTCGTCTCCGCTCTCATAGCCATCGTGAAGCATGTGCCATCCGTCGATCTCCTTGATGAGCGGCAGATGCTTGAGCGAACGCGTCGGATCCTCCCATGTGAACAGGAAATACGCCCAAGTGCCGTCGTGCACCGCGCGAATATCGATTCTCGATTCCCCCTTGCCGTCAAAATTCCCTCCCTGGTTGGTCATCACGGAGAATGGCTGGATGCTTCGCCAGGCTCGATCGGATGTGTCGCCGTCGAGGATGGGCGCATCGGCGCTGCTGATACGGTGAATCTGCAGCTGGTCGACGGCCAACCGATCGGTTGCGACGACGATCGAAGCACCGGCGATCGCGATCGCCGCGGCAACGACAAAAGGATTGGATTGGAACGTCGGGTTTCGCGGTTTCGACGTTCTGCTTTTTGCCGCTGGTCCCGGCGCGGGATGCGTTGCTGCACTCCGTACAGGCGGCCGACCGCGAGTGGCATCCTTGGGCCGTTGTGCTGGCTGCAGAGGTGCCTCTCGCTGGATCGGTTGCAGGAGTGCATCTCGCTGGACCGGCTGCAGGGGTGCCTCTCGCAGGAGCGCCTGCAGGAGTGCCTCTCGCTGGACCGGCGACGCCCGCGTCTCGCGCTGGACTGGCTGAAGGAGCGCCTCTCGCCGGACCGGCTGCACCCGTGTCTCGCGCTGGACCGGTTGCAAGGGCGCCTCTCGCCGGACCGGCTGCACACGGTTTTCGCGTTGGACTGGCTGCAGCGGCGCCTCTCGCCGGACCGGCTGCACCCGCGTTTCGCGTTGGACTGGCTGCAGCGGCGCCTCTCGCCGCACCGGCTGCACCCGCGTCTCGCGCTGGAGTGGCCGCACGGGCGCCGTTCGCTGGGCTGGCTGCACCCGTGTCTCGTGCTGGACTGGCTGCATCCGGGTCTCCGACGCTGTCTTGTCGGCGCCTCCGGATTCCGGCTGCAGCCGTGCCGATTGCTCGGCCAGCATCGTCAGCAATTCAATGGCATCGAGCTGCGGTGGCGGCGCTGACAGGCCCGTAGGCCGAAAGATTCGAAGCAACTGCGATGTTCCGCCGATCCGAAGGTGCGACAGGACATGAAGGCCGGAGAAGCCGAGTACCACCCAGGTCGCGTACCAATGCAGCGTCGCCACATCATAGCCAGCGAAATAGCCAAAATACATCAACCCGCCGCTGGCCATCAGCGCCAGCATCGTGACGAAGAACACCCAGTACAGCAGGATGTTGACGGCGCCTCGCCTCGCCTGCCCGCGACCAACAAGTCCCCGCAGGCGAACCTTGTCCAACCGGATGCGGCGCCCGAGACCGGACCGACGCACATAGATCGTGTATGCGAACGCCACCGCCAGCAGCACGACGGCCGCCTGCATATGCATCACCCACACATTCTGGGGTAGAACCGCATCGAACGAATTGATCCAGCTTCGTTCCGGCGCTTCGGTCGCGATACGCATTCCGGTGACGAAGGCAACTCCGAACGCGGCGACAAGCAGCCAGTGCAGAATGATCGTTCCGTAGTCGGTTTTGCGTTTTCTCATGCGCGCGACCCGCTACCCGAGAGGCGGCAGATTGCGGCATCCATCCGATACGCGAGTCTCACGCGGATTTCACGCGTAGCATGCCACAACGTGTTGTATCGCATTGCACGGCCATTGATTTCGCGCCGTGTCGTGTTTCGCCTAGAGTCGTTGTTACTGTCAGACAAATCACCCGCCCCAAATCACGTTTCGCCGAAATCGGCGAACGAAGAATCCTTCTCTTTATGCGGGCGCGCGCCCGCAACGTGTCGATGGTTCAAACAGCAAGACCCGGGCTGAATTGAACTATCCGGCTAACCTCCGGCACCTATCCCCATAGATGATGCGTGGGACCCGGAGGTCATGCTGGTCGGAGCGCTATCCTTCCATGTGACGGTGTTGTCGGGTCGGCCGAAGGAACGCGATCCATCGGGGGCGCGGACATTGATCGATACCCCGACCATCGTGCGCATGATGTCGCGCGCATGATGTCCGCGTGTGCGATCCTCCGTGTGTGCGATCCATTGTATTCTTTCCTGATGAGCGCAACCGTTCGACCGCGCAGCGGCGTGAAGCGCAAGATGAAAGATCATTTACCTTCGTGGCGTCTTTCAGCCGATCCGGGGGCCAATGCGCGCAGAAGAAAGGTTATAGGCGGACGAATCTATGACGATGGGAGGTTCTTGAGCACCGACCATCGCGGTCAACCCTTTCGCAAAATGCGCGACGCCAACAGCAGCGTCTCTACACTTGTGGACACTTGTGGCGATTCTTTGTGCCAGCGAAATGTCGACGGGGATTGGCGACGGTCTCATTCTTGCCGGAAAATGGTCTGTATCGCCTGTCAAGGAGAGGTGATCGCCGATCGATATCGGCCTGACGGAGAGCCGCATTGGCATGAGTGTCGCTCAGAATCACGCACAGACATTTCTTTCCGGCGGGGTATCGCCTCTGCCGCCCGCCGCCGCGACCGATGATCCGGTGACGCTCAGGCTGCGCGAAAGTGGGCGGCGTATGATTGGCATCGCCGCATTCAGCGGGGTGATCAACATTCTGA
>WNFB01005349.1_pt1 | contig 11460 bp, 9 predicted proteins | sample 5400501 | NCBI WGS metagenome assembly WNFB01 (sample SAMN13153341, study PRJNA577476) | soil metagenome | isolation source: 200 cm saprolite under Douglas fir tree site 2 hole 1 | place: USA:California | collected 2015-04-18 | reverse complement strand
GCACATAGAGGTGAGCCGTGCTCAATAAATCAAACTGTCCCCGCAGGTCAAAGTAGAGCAGTCCCTGCACCGTGCTGTGCGGCGCGATCACGCTCGAGGGGACAGCTGCGTTCTGCGCTTGTTTTTGCAGTTCAACCCACTCCTTGCTGTTCCCGCTTTTTGGCGCTCCGGAAGGAAAGGGAAATTTCTTGCGCGTCGCGGTTGGATCTTTGGTATCCGGATTCAAAACGGCGTAGGCGACCCGGTCCGCGGTAAGGGGCTCCAACTCCTGCCGGTTGTCTTCGTCGATTCGAACGGTAAGCCGGATTCGCTCGAGATTTACTTTCACGCTGTCGTCTGAATCATTCCGGAAGGCGACCTGTAGGGCCAAAATACCGGCCGCAAAAGGCGATTTTTTGGGAAACTTGTCTTTGTAGAGCGCCGGGTCGGTCCACGATCGGGCTGTGATCGTCATGCCCTCGTGGGACTCAAGCGAAGAGGTCTTCAGCGAAGCCGGCTGTTGCGCGGTGCCAGGCTTTGCCACGAGCAGCGACACCGCAAAAAAGAGGAGCAAGAGGGTTAGTGTTCGCATCAGGTTATAATAGAGTTTTCTCATCTTGACGCCTTCGATTCCTGGGGGACGAGCAGGGTTGCCCTGCATCGCGCCGCCTGCTTTGGGCGGCGCGGGGACAAACCGGAGCCACGCTTAGTGTATTTCATTTATAGCCTCCTCATGGGCCTCGCCGCCGTTCTGCTCGTGCCGTACTGGCTCGTGCAGGGCCTGCGCCACGGCAAGTATCTCTCCAATCTAGGGCAACGATTCGGCTTTTCATTTCCGTCGCTCGCCAAACTGCCCGCAAAGCGAGCCGGTGCCATCTGGATTCACGCCGTATCCGTCGGCGAAGCTCTCTCGGGCGTGACGCTGGCGCGACATCTGAAGGATGCTTATCCAGATCGACCACTGATTATCTCCACCACGACCATCACCGGGCAGGCGCTTGCTCGTGAGCGTATGCCCTTTGCCGACGCGGTCATCTACTTTCCGCTCGACTGGCCGTTTTGTGTTCGCCGCGCGATCGATGCGGTTCGACCGTCCGCTGTTCTTGTGCTCGAGACCGAAATCTGGCCGAATTTTCTTCGCGAAGCTCGCCGGCGTAATCTCCCGGTACTTTTCGTCAGCGGACGCATCTCCGACCGGTCGTATGCCCGTTTCCAGAGCTATCTTGGCGCCCTCGGCTTTTTCCTGCGACCGTTCTTGAAAGATTCTCTCTCCCATGCCAGCGCGTTCCTCATGCAGAGCGAGAAGGACGCCGAGCGCCTCCGCTCGCTTGGGGCGCCCGCGGATCGCGTCCGCGTCAGCGGGAGCTTGAAATACGACCTGGAGGTTCCCGCGCCAACGCCGCTTTCGAATTGGCTCGAAGCGGAGACGCGGAAGCGCGGCCGCTGGCCGATAATTGTCGCGGGGAGTGTTGTCGCCACGGAAGAGCCGCTGGCGCTGATCGCTTTCGGTACTTTACAAGGCGAGTATCCCAAAGCGCTTCTCGTGCTGGCACCCCGCAAGCCGGAGCGGTTCGAGGCCACCGCCGAGTTCATCGATGATTCGCACCGCAAGTTTATCCGACGCTCTCGACTGCCGATTGTAGCGCCGGCACAGACACGAGCAGCAGCGCCTTCCGGCGACTACGTAATTCCCGATGACGTCACCGTTCTATTGCTCGATACTCTTGGTGAGCTCGCCTCCTTGTATCGTCTGGCTGACGGGACTTTTATCGGCGGCTCGCTGGTCCCTTCCGGCGGCCACAACATTCTTGAACCCGCCTCTTTCGGCAAGGTTCCCGTTTTCGGCCCGTCGATGGAGAATTTTGCGGAAATTGCTTCGCGTTTCGTTTCAGCCGGCGCGGCCGTGCAGGTCGAAAGCCCCGAGGATGCCGGGGTAGCCTGGATCGAATTGCTGCGCGACCCGCAGCGCATGAAACAGATGGGCGAAGGCGCGCGGCGCCTTGTCGAAGGTAGCCGCGGCGCGACCGAACGCGCCATTGCCGAGACGGCAAAGCTTCTGGACGGTGCTACTCGATGAAAGTGCCGCTGACAGTGCGGAGCTTGCTGCGGCCCCTCTCCGTGTTATACGGCGCCGGGGTTCGACTGCGCGTTTGGCTCTATGCAATCGGCTGGCTCAAACAAAAGCGCTTGAATGTGCCGGTCATCAGTGTGGGCAACCTTACGGTGGGTGGCACTGGCAAAACGCCGATGGTCATTTGGCTCGCCGAAAAATTTATTGCGGACGGAAAACGCGTCGCGATTCTTAGCCGCGGTTACCGCGGCGCAGATGGCACGAGCGATGAAATCGAGCTGATGAAATTCCGCCTCCAGGGCCGCGTCTCCTTCGGAATTGGCAAGAATCGATTTGCCGAGGGCCGGCGGCTCGAATCAAAGCAGCCTATCGACGTCTTTCTTCTCGATGACGGTTTCCAGCACTTGCAGCTGGCCCGCGATCTCAACATCCTCCTGATGGATGCATCTCATCCGCTTGGCGGTGAAGCTTTGCTGCCAGCCGGCCGCCTCCGGGAACCTCTCTCCGCCATGGGCCGCGCGAACCTTCTCGTATTTACTCGGACCGAGACCGTCCCCGGCACCAATGAAGCGATCGAGAAGCTCAAGCCGTATCCTGTTTTCGCCGCGGCCACGCGACTGCTCGGATTCCGCCGCTTCGGCGGCGAACTCGCGCTCACTGCAAGGGCGGAAATCGGTGCGGGTCCGTTTTTTGCTTTTTGCGGCATCGGGAATCCACCCGCTTTTGCGCGCGATCTCGGGAATTGGGGGCTTTCCCTTTGCGGGCAAAGGAACTTTCCCGATCACTATCGCTACACGGAGCGCGACGTCTGCCAGATTCGGGAGGCCGCCGAGAGAGCGGGCGCAAAGGCGCTTGTCACCACGGAGAAGGACGCTCAGAATCTCGAAGGATTGAAGTTTGAAGAAACTCCGGTCTACATCGCTGTAATCCATCTCATGGTGAGCCCTGAGGCCGATTTCCTGAGAGCTGTCGACCAATCGCTGGCGGCTGGTGCGGGAGCGGCAGCATGAGGATTTTGATCCGCGCTACCAATTGGGTCGGCGATGCCATCATGGCGCTGCCGGCGCTGCGTGCCGTGCGGGCACGTTTCCCACGCGCGGAAGTTGCGATCGTTGCCCGGCCGTACGTCGCGGACATCTACCGTGATCAAGGGATCTGCAATCAGCTCATTGCTTACGATCCGCGAAGCGCGCACGCCGGTGTCTTCGGGCGCGAGCGCCTCGCGGCAGAGCTTCGCGCGCAAAGATTTGACGCCGCTCTCCTTATGCAAAATGCGTTTGATGCTGCGTGGCTTGCGTGGCGCGCAAATATCCCCGAACGCATCGGGTATGCGCGCGACGGCCGCAGTTTTCTACTCACAAGAGCCGTGCCGGTTCCCAGACCCGGGGAGATTCCCGCGCATGAAAAGTTTTATTACCTGGAACTGCTTCGACGCGCTGGCTGGATTGATTCTCTTCCGGACGAATCCCACATTGCGATGACCATTCCCGAAGAAAAGCACCGCCACGCGGCTGAAATTCTTGGGGCATCGGGTGTGCGTCCACATGTTCTGCGCATCGCCATTGGCGCCGGCGCGTCCTATGGTTCCGCGAAATGCTGGCCGCCGTCGCGTTTTGCCGAGCTGGCAAATCGTCTGCAGTCTCACACGGACGCCGACGTAATCCTTTTTGGCACTGCTGCGGAATCGGCTGTCTGCGCCGCGATTGCCGCTGGGATGCGCGTGCCGCCTATTGATCTCACGGGCAAAACCGAGATCGCTGACCTTCCCGCGCTTCTTTCTCAATGCCACATTTTCATCGGGAATGACTCCGGGGCTATGCACGTTGCCGCTGCCGCCGGACTTCCGGTCGTGGCCGTGTTTGGCCCCACCGATCCGCACGGCACGGCTCCCGTCACTCCGTGCTGCACGATAGTTCAAGAAAAACCATACTGCAGCCCGTGCTTTCTGCGCCGCTGCCCGACCGATCATCGTTGCATGATGGAAGTCACAGTGGACAAGGTGGAGGCAGCGGTAAAGCCCTGGCTCACTTCAATCGAGGTGCAGCGTGCCTGAGCCAGCGAAGCGGTGCCCTGCGGTGTTCCTCGACCGCGACGGCACAATCGCGGAGGAAGTCGGCTACTTGAATCACATCAGCCGTTTTCATATGTTTGCTTTTGCAGCGGCCGCCATCCGCCGGCTCAACCAGGCTGGAGTGCCAGTCGTGGTCGTCACCAATCAGTCCGGCGTGGGCCGCGGCTACTATCCGGAATCGCTGGTGCACACTGTCAACGAATTGATGACGAAGCAGCTCGCCGCCGCTGGCGCGCATCTCGATGCGGTCTACTATTGCCCGCACGCTCCGGCCGAAGGGTGCGCCTGTCGGAAGCCCAAGGTGGGCATGGTGGAGCGTGCCGCCCGCGAACACTCGCTCGACCTCGCGAGTTCGTATATCGTTGGGGATCGCTACCGTGATGTCGAACTCGCGCACAATGTTGGCGCTCGTGGCATCCTCGTGCGTACCGGCTACGGGCAGGGCGAGATTGCCTGGAATTCCGCCAAATGGCAGGTACAACCTGATTTCATTGCGGAAGATCTTGCGCAAGCCACCGACTGGATTCTGAGGCAACCACGATGATGCGTCCTGCTTCGCAGAAAACAGCGTCAACGTCCGTCGATCTTGTCGCGCTCGCCGAGTGCGTCGAACAGTTTTCTTCGAAAACCATCGTTCTCCTAGGTGACTTTGTTGCCGATGAATTCCAGTTTGGCGAAATCTCCCGCGTCTCGCGCGAAGCTCCAGTGTTGATCCTCAAACATCGCGAGACGCAGCTCGTTCCCGGCGGCGGGGCCAACGCCGCCAATAATCTAGTTTCTCTCGGTGCTCGAGTCCTCCCTGTAACCGCCGTTGGGGATGACGCCGCGGGCGATGCGCTGATTGCTCACTTCCGCCGCAAGCGCGCTGACGTTTCCGGCATTCTCCGCGCGAAGGGCTGGACCACGCCGACCAAAACGCGTTTCCTTGCCGGCTGGGCCCACACCGTCGCGCAACAGGTTCTCCGCGTTGATTACGAACCGCAATCGCCATTGCCGGATGCGATCCGCAAGAAGCTCCAGAAACGTCTTTCCGCGAAACTTCGCCATGCACACGCGCTTGCTGTCTCCGACTACGGGTTTGGTGTGGCCACTCCAGAGCTTGTTCAGCGGGGAACTGCTAAGCGCAAAAGCGCGCTGCACGTCACGCTCGATGCGCGCTATCAGTTGCAGCGCTATGCGAAGGCCGGCATCACTGCTGCAACACCGAATGAAGCTGAACTCGAGGCTTTGCACCGCACGACCATTGGGCAGAATATCGATGAGCTGGCGCGAGCGGGGCGCGCAACCCTGTCCGCGATGAAGCTCAGTGCGCTCCTTGTCACCCGAGGAAGGCATGGCATGGCTCTCTTCGAGCCTGGCGATCGCTTCTCGCAAATTCCCGTTCATGGCAGCGACCAGGCGGTCGACGTTACCGGGGCGGGTGACACCGTTCTTGCTGCTTACACACTTGCCCTTGCTTGCGGCGCCGCGCCTCTCGAAGCGGCGCACATCGCCAACATCGCCGGCGGTCTTGTGGTTATGAAGCGAGGCACGGCTACCGTCTCACGCGATGATCTTCTCGAAGCGATCCGCGGCGAAGTCTCCGGAGCTGCCTCCTGAGTCATGCGCGAAGCTGCTTCCAAAATCGTTCCACGCAAACTGCTTGGTAAGAATCTCATGGAGCACAAGCGCCTCGGCCAGCGGATCGTCTTTGCCAATGGCTGCTTCGATACACTGCACGTGGGGCACATTCGCTATCTCGAAGGCGCCCGCCGCGAAGGCGACATTCTCGTCGTGGGGGTCAACGACGATTCCAGTGTTTGCAGCCTGAAGGGGCCCGGCCGCCCTATTCTCGAGGAAAACGCGCGCGCGCTGCTCGTGGCTGCGCTGCGTTGCGTGGACTACGTCGTCCTGTTCGCCGAACCCAACGTGGAAGCTCTTCTGGAAGAACTGCGGCCTGATGTTCATGCCAAAGGCACCGACTATACGGTCGGCACAGTCCCGGAACGGGATGCCGCCGCGCGGCTCGGTATTCGCGTGGCCATTGTGGGCGACCCGAAAGATCATTCGACGCGTGAGCTTCTCGAAACCATCCGCAAGGCGCCGCATGCCTGAGCCGCGTTTTCTGGTCGTGCGCCTTAGTTCTTTGGGGGATATCGTTCATACGATGCCCGCCGTTGCAGGCCTGCGAGAATCGTTTCCGAATGCGGAAATCGTTTGGCTAACTCATCCCCGCTGGAAACTTCTTGTCGAAAGTAGCGGGCTTGCCTCGGAAGTCTGGGGGACCGAGACGCGTTCCCTCCCGTCGCTCCAGCAAATCATTCGTCGCATTCGTGCAAGGAATTTCAGTACGGCGATTGACTATCAGGGTTTATGGAAATCGGCGGCGCTCCCCTTGTTCGGCGGCGTTCCGCAGAGGATCGGCTTCTCTTCGGAAACGATTCGGGAATTCGGTGTGCCAATCCTCTATACGGATCGAGTTCGTTGCACTCAGAAGCACATTGCCGACCAAAACGGGGAGCTTTCTCTGTGCGCTGGCGGGCGCCAGGCAACAGCGAGCGTTACTCTCGACGTGTCTTCCTCCGACGAAGGAGCGGTTCGTGAGCAGTTGCGCGGTCTGGGGATCGGGCGCTTCGCCGCGCTGAGCCCCGGCGGGGGCTGGCGATCCAAGTGCTGGCCACCGGACCGTTTTGGGGCACTGTGCAGAAAGATTCGAGAGTTGCTGGGCCTTCGGTGCGTCGTCAACTACGGTCCCGGGGAAGAAGCTCTTGCCGCCGCTGTCCGCGATGCCGCCGGCGAGTCCGACCCGCTTCTTTATAATGGAGACGTCGGCCAACTGATGGCTCTTTTACAGAATGCAAGTTGCATCGTCGGTGGCGATACTGGGCCGCTCCATCTCGCGGTGGCTCTCGGAACGCCTTCTGTCGCCCTTTTTGGTCCAACCGATCCCGCGCGCAACGGTCCGTATCGCCGTGCCACCTGCTCCGGCGCAGTGTCCGGAAAGGACATAGTCCTGCGCAGCCCCGAAGCCATCACTTCCTACAAGCGAGGCGAGCAGGCCGATCCTTCCATGCTGAAGATTGGAGTCGAGACCGTATTCGATGCGGTTCGCCGGCAAGTCGAGGCTCGCGGATGAGCCCACCTGGCGGTTTTTTCGTTCGCTGGCGTGTCCGGTTGGGCTATCCGCTAGCCATTGCGGTTCTCTGGTTTTCCCGGCCAACCCCTCGCAGCATTTTGCTCGGCGCGCCGGTTGGCGTGATTGGATTGTGGTTGCGCGCCTATGCGGCTGGATATCTTCACAAGCAGGAAGTCCTCACCGTTACCGGCCCGTACGCTTACACGCGCAATCCGCTCTATCTCGGCAGCGCCATCCTCGCACTTGCCGCCGGAATCGCCACGCGTTCTTGGATTGCAGCCCTGATTCTTATCATTTATTTTGCTATTTTTTATTCGGTCGTTATGCGCCGCGAAGAAGAGGAACTCCGCCTGCGCCATGGCACTGCCTTTGTGGAATACGCCCGCACCGTCCCGCAGTTCCTTCCGCGGCTGACAGCTGCCAAGCTATTGGAAAGTTCCGCGGGTTCGTTTTCTTTCGCGCAGTACAAAAAAAATCACGAATGGCAGGCTGCCCTCGGTTTTCTATTGCTTCTTGCCGTCCTGCTGGTGATCTGGCGCTTCCGCCTCTCTTGATGGCGGAGCACTCGCCGCATCAGGACAAGCCACGAAGCACGTTATCTCCAGCCGCGCGCCATCGGTTAGCACACGAACGGCTCCGTCCCGATCCGTCCTCAAAACCCGGACGTTCGCGCTCCCCAGCCGTGCGAGAAGCTCGGGACTGGGATGTCCATAGGGATTATCTTCGCCCGCGGAGATGATCCCGACTCGCGGCTGCACGGCCGCGAGAAATTCCTGCGTGGTGGAATTCTTGCTGCCGTGATGGCCGATCTTCAGGACATCGGCGTGAAGCGTGTCGGCGCGGTTTTCCGCCAGAATTTCTCGTTCCGCTTGTCTTTCCGCATCTCCCGGCAAAAGCAAGCTGCGGTCTCCATAGCGCAACCGCAAGACCAGCGAATCATTGTTCTTCGCGGAGGGCGCCATCTCTTCCGGGGTGATTTCCGGCCACAAAAAATCACCCTCCACACCATCCCAGGAAAAAGATTGTCCTCGGAGTTCATGCTCCACAGGAATATTTCGCGCTCGCGCCATTTCTTCCAGGTTCGCCAGGGCAGAGGAAGACACCTCGCGTCCGATCCAGAGCCTGCCGACCCGGAAGTTCTCCAGAATTGCGTTAAGTCCGCCGAGATGGTCTTGGTGCGCGTGGGTCAACGCCACGACATCCAGTTGCTGGAATCCGCGCCACCAGAGATAGGGCGACACCGCTTCTTCGCCCGGGTCGATGCCATTGCGCTCCTCCTGCCCGGGAAAACCGCCGAACGCACCACCCCCGTCTATCAGCAACGTCTTGCCTCCGGGAGAAACGACAAAGAGAGAATCGCCCTGGCCTACATCCAGAACCGTCACTTCTAGCTTGCCTTTTGCCCATCGCGATCCAAAAGGATAAACCGCCACGACCAACGCGCTGGCCATCAGTGCCGCGCATAATCCCCACGCAACTGTCCTCCGCGAAGGATGCTGCAGCCGAATCACAGCGGCAAGTACTACGGCAAGGATGAAAAACAAGGCAATCAGCCAGAACGGCGGCCCGGGTATCCGATAACTCCATCGCGGGAAGCGTGCAAACCACTCAACAATGTGCACAAGCAGTGCGGTTAACAGCGCCAGGGGCGCGGCAAGGACTTTGCCCAACGCGGGAAGCAGCAGTCCTGTTGCGAGGGTCAAAAATCCAAGCGGGACGATGGCGCCTGTCAGTGGCACCGCCGCAAGATTTACCAGCGGCCCCGACAACGTGATCCGATGAAAATCGCGCGCCATCAGTGGCAGCATGCCGGCCTGCAGCACCACGGTCACAACCAGCAACTCCCAAACACGAAATAAGAGTGACAGGCCGCCGACAAAACAGTTTTCCGCCACCGTGCCGAGCCGTCGGGGCAGTCGCGCGGAAGCCCACTGCGCCAGGGAACGCAGATCGATGCGAAACTGCGTCGGGCGAGGCTCGTGAGCGGCATCCCGCGTAACGTCCCGCCAGCCCCGCAGCGCGCGCACATAGGGCTGCGCCGTTTTCTCCAGCCAGGGTACGGCTAGCCCGGCAATGCAGCCGATCGCGGCGAAAGTAAGTTGAAAGCTCGAATCGCGCAACGCCAGCGGTTTCGCTACAAGCAACGCCAGCGCCGCCACTGCCGCCGAATTCAGCAAATCCAGCCGGCGAAAGTAAAAACCGCCCAGCACCACAATCGACGCCATCATGGCAGCGCGCAACACCGGGGGTCGCTGTTCCACGACCGCCACATATGTGAACAGCAGCGTGAGTGTGAACAGCGCCGTCCACACCGGTGACAGCCGCAGTTTGCGCCCCACCCAATAAAGCGCGATTGCGAGCGCACCCACATGCAGACCCGCTACAACCAACACGTGAAACACGCCGGTCTTTTGAAAATTTGCAGCCTCCGTTTGTTCGAGCAAACTCCGGTCGCCCAAAAGCATCGCCCGCAGCACGCCTCCAACCTGCGGAGTCTGAGCAAACAGCTTATCGATCTCGTCGCGCAGTCTCCGCCGTGCTTGCGCCAGGCGTATCCCTGCTGTTGGCGCCGGCGAGGAAATCCGTTCGATTAGTTCCGGCGCTCTCAAGGTGGCTATCAGATCGATATTCTGCTGTGCCAGGTACACGCGCCTCTCAAACGCGCCTTCGTCTTTGAAAACTTGCGGCCGCCTCGCCTCCGTCAAGACCCCGACCTCATCGCCCGCGTGAAGTTCCGGAGTCGGCGTTCCCTCCGGACGCGGCGAGAAACCCAGCCGCAAGCCGCCAAGCACGTGCAGCGAAGCACCTTTAAACTCCACTTCCGAAAGCTCGATCTCGTAGCCGTAGCCCCATGGCAGCCGCTTTGGCTCATCACGAAGCCGCCCGTGCCACCGCAACGGTGTCTCCAAAGTAAGCCGCCCCTGTTCCACGAGGGAGATGACATGCTCCGCAGGGCGGGGCTCCTCTGCAATGCAAGCTCCCAGAAACCCGAGAACAACCCAACTCAGCAGGGAAGCGGCGGCGGCAGGGAAGAGGCGACCGAGTTTTGCGAATATAAATCCGGCTGAAATAAGTACGACCGCCAGAGAAAAAGAAATCCAAAGTAGAGTTAGAGACGAAACATGGTGCCCGACTGCTGGATGCAGGCCGAAAGCGATACCGCAAGTAAAAATGGCGGTGATCGCTACGCCAGGAAGCCTCATCAGACTCTTTTCAACCTGACGAGCGTCTCAATGTGAAAAGTTTGGGGAAAGAGATCAAACAGATGTATTGCTGCAATCTCGTAGTGGACTGCTGGTCCGGAGATCTCTTTGGGCTTTCGCGATGAATTTGTCATTACCGCCAGGTCGCGCGCCAGCGTCGACGGATCGCACGAAACGTACACAATCTCCTTTGCGCCGAGGTCCGCCAGTTTCACGGCGGCCTCTGCGCCCAGCCCGGCGCGCGGTGGGTCGAGCACGACGAAATCCGGCTTCTCTTCCGTCTTTTGCAAGAACGCTTCCGCGTGCTCGTTGTGCGATGTGATCGTGACGCCCGCAGCCTCTGCGTTGGACTGAAGGTCTCGTGTGGCCGCGAGATTTGCGTCTACGCTGATTACTCTGTGAAACGCCCTCGCCAGCGGCAGCGTAAAAAATCCCACTCCCGAGTACAAATCCAGCGCGAGCGTGCCGTGCGCATCTGCCGTCACGGTCTTGAGCACATCCTCGATCAGAAACCGGTTCACCTGGAAAAAGGAAAGGTGGCTCACGCGGTATTTGTACCCGCCCGCTTCATGAAGCAAATATCCCGGTCCCGTCAATTCAAAACGGTTCTTCTTCTGGTCCAGCAGCAGCAAGCTCTCGATCTGCGGCAAAGCCGATCGGAAATCGGACGCCAGCTCGGCCGCGGGTTTCGGAAACTTCTCAAACGCCACGTTCAGCGCAATTTTTTCATCCGCCGAGTCGGCGAACGCCTCGATCTCCCGGATTCCCGCAGGCAGTGTGCCCGCGCGTGTCATGTCTTGTAGTTCCGCAAACGCGCGCGTGAGGCCGGGCGAAAGCACCGGGCACTCGTCGATCGGCAGGATCACGGAACTCTCCGGCAAAAAATACCCCAGCGCGCGCGGCATCCCGCTTCGCACCGCCCATTGCGCGCGATTCCGGTAGCCAAACGGCTCCGCCGCGTGTTCCACGATCGCGCCGTCCCACGTGATCCCGCCAAGGCGCGAGAGCGTCTCGCGCAATA
>WNFB01005346.1_pt1 | contig 11461 bp, 9 predicted proteins | sample 5400501 | NCBI WGS metagenome assembly WNFB01 (sample SAMN13153341, study PRJNA577476) | soil metagenome | isolation source: 200 cm saprolite under Douglas fir tree site 2 hole 1 | place: USA:California | collected 2015-04-18 | reverse complement strand
TCTCTTCGACGCCAACGTAGCGTCCTTTCCACGATGGCATCTGCTCGCGCAGGTAGGATTGAATCTGCTGCGCCATCTCCTGGAAGAAAGTGCTCGTGGTACGTCCGCAGCCGGGACAGGCCGTCACTTGCGGCGTGAAGCTGCGAATGCCCATCGACTGGAGAATCTGCTGACCCACGCGGACTTCCTCGGTCCGATCGCCGCCCGGCGCGGGCGTCAGCGAAACCCGAATGGTGTCGCCAATGCCTTCCTGCAGCACCACACCCATCGCCGCGCTTGAAGCCACAACGCCCTTCGCTCCCATCCCGGCTTCCGTCAGCCCAAGATGCAGCGGATAATTGCAGCGCGCCGCCAAAGCGCGGTAGACGTCGATCAGATCCTGCACGCCGCTGACCTTCGCGCTCAGAATAATCTGATCGGGACGCAATCCGTACTTTTCCGCCAGCGCTGCCGAGTTGAGCGCGCTCACCACCATCGCTTCCATGGTGACTCCCCGTGCATCCTTCGGCTCTTCCAGGCGCGAGTTCTCGTCCATCATGCGGGTAAGCAGCGCCTGGTCGAGTGATCCCCAGTTCACACCGATCCGCACCGGCTTCTCATACTTCACCGCGACTTCGATCATGGTGCGGAAATTCGAGTCGCCCGTGCGTCCGATGCTGGCGTTACCGGGATTGATCCGGTACTTCGCCAGATCGCGCGCGCACTCCGGATACTTGGTCAGCAGAACATGGCCGTTGTAATGGAAGTCGCCGATGATGGGTACGCGCACGCCTTGCTTGTCGAGTTCCTCGACAATGCGGGGAACGGCGGCGGCAGCCTCCTCGTTATTAACCGTAACGCGTACCAGTTCCGACCCGGCCCGCGCCAGGGCGGCACATTGCTGGACGGTCGAAGGCACGTCCGCGGTGTCGGTATTGGTCATCGATTGCACCACAACTGGTGCATCCGAGCCGACGCGGACACCTCCGACGACGGCCGTGGCAGTCTTTCTGCGCTGAATCGTAGGCATATGGGAACTAATAGTTTAGCATGCATCCCGACATGAAATCGGGTTCACGCCCAGCAAGCAAAAGGGAGCCAGGACGGCTCCCCGAAAGAAGAAAAATCTCACAGAAACATCAAGGCAATCGATCTGCTAGCCCCGGAATCGTCTTCATCAGGTCGTTGTAAATGACCATGACCGCAAACAACACCAGGAACACGAAAGCCGCCTGATAGACGCGCTCCTTGATGCGCAAACTGATGTCGCGCCGCATCAGGCCTTCGATCAGCAGGAACAGGATCACCCCACCATCGAGGATCGGAATGGGCAGCAGGTTGAAGATGCCGAGGTTCAGGCTGATTCCCGCGGTCAATTCCATCAAAGGCGTCCAGCCCTTTTGCCGTGCTGCATAGCCGGCTTCCTGGGCAATTCCAATGGGCCCGGAAACCATGCGTGGAGAAACTTTACCTTGCACTAGCTTCTTGGCCAGTTCAAGAAGCAGCAGCGAGTATTTCTTGTTCTGCTCCAGGGAAAGCCTGAGCGCCTGCGGGAGCCCAAGCTTGGTTACCTTGCTCTCGCCCTTGTTGAGAAATCCCAGCCGGTAGCGCGACTCTTTGGGATCTTCGGTCGGGGACAGCACCGGCTGTATCCGAAGATGCAACGTCTCGCCGCCGCGAACGATGGTGAGTTCGACCGGTTGATCCTTGGTCTGCTGCAGGCTCTCAATCATGCTCTCAATGGACGCCACCGGCTGCCCGTTGATCGCAGTAATCCTGTCGCCCTCTTTTACGCCAGCCTTCGCCGCAGGCATGTCGGCATCCAGTCGGCCGACAATCACCGGCTCAGCCCAATACCATCCCGCCGAACCCACCTCAGAAGAGGTGACTGCCTTAGGCACGATCGTCGTCTGAAATACCTTGTCTCCCCGCTGCACGGTGATGTTCAGAGGCTGGTTGGCGCTGAGCCACACCGCGGGCTGCAACTGCTCCCAGGTGGGATTGTTGATGCCCTCCACCTTGACGATGCGGTCGCCGGACTGCAGGCCGGCCTGGGCGGCGGCAGAGTCGTGCCGGATGCCGTAAATCACCGCCGGCTGGTCCATGAACGCGGGATACTCGTAGTGCACCATGTACACAATGGTCAGCAGGAAGACGGCGAGCAGGATGTTCATCGCCGGGCCCGCAATGGCGATCAGGAACCGATGCCAGCGGGAGTGCGACAGAAACTCCGCGGGATCGCCCGTGCGTTCGTCCATGGGGTTCTCGCCGCTCATCTTGACGTACCCCCCCAGCGGGATCGCGGCAATGCGGTAGTCGGTGTCGCCCTTGCGGAAGCCGAACAGTCGCTTGCCAAAGCCGATGGAAAACACCTCGACGCGAACCCCCAGCCACTTCGCTACGGCGTAGTGGCCGAACTCATGGATCAGGATCATGAACCCCAGGACCGGGATAACGTAAAGAAAGGACAACGAGCTCAAAAATTCAGGCATATTCGAGGTATAAACTCCCACCCTGTTGGATTCCAACAACTACACGAAAGATGTCGCCCGGGACTGTACAGTGTTCTTCAAATTCCCCTTGCGGATTGCGATCTGCTCTTTTGCACTTTGACGCGCTCCCGCGTCAGCTTCCAATACTCTTCCTATCGACTCCAGCGTCCCGGAACTTGTTCCTGACAGTACGTCTTCGATTACTTTGGGAATTTCATCGAAACGGATGCTGCCTTCCAGAAACGCGGCCACCGCGACCTCGTCGGCTGCATTCAGGGCTACCGTCTTTGCGCCACCCGCCTTTGCGGCCTCATAGGCCAGACGCAGACAAGGAAATTTATTCATGTCGGGAGGGGAGAAGTCCAGATGACGCAAGTCACTCACTGGAAACCGCATATCCGATTGGATTCGCTCGGGATATGTTAAGGCGTAAAGAATCGGCAGCCGCATGTCGGTGACTGAGAACTGAGCAAGTATGCTGCCGTCCACAAATTCGACCATGGAATGAATGGTCGACTGCGGATGCACGATCACATCCACCTTGGCCGGCGGAATATGAAATAACCTGCACGCCTCGATCACCTCGAAGCCTTTATTCATCAGCGTGGCCGAGTCGATGGTGATGCGCCGCCCCATTTTCCAGGTGGGATGGTTCAAAGCCTCTTCGACCGTGATCGAGGAAAATTTCGAGGCCGGAGTGTTCAGGAACGGTCCGCCCGAGGCGGTCAGCCAAATGCGCTCGATTTCTTCAATGCTCCCGCCGCGCAGGCATTGGTGGACGGCATTGTGTTCGCTGTCGATGGGCAGCAGCGGCTTGCCTTGTTTGCGTGCCTCGGCAGTGATCAGCTCGCCGGCAGCTACCAGGCATTCCTTGTTGGCGAGGCCTACAGTCTTGCCGGCCCGCACTGCTTCGTAAGTAGCCTCAAGTCCTGCCACGCCCACAATGGCGCTGACCACGAAATCAACCTCGGAATGCGTGGCAACCCGGACGGTACCTGCCGCACCGTGAACCACCTCGACTTCAGAAAGGCCTTCTTTTTTCAGGCGGGATCGCAATACGTCCGCGTCCGCCTCGGCGGCGATTGAGATCACTCGAGGACGCCAGCGCTGCGCCTGTGCGAAGGCGGCTTCCAGGTTGCTGCCCGCAGCCAGAGCCACGATCTGAAAGCGATCCGGATACGATTCGGCGACATCGAGCGTGCTGCGGCCAATCGAGCCAGTCGATCCCAGGATGGCAATGCGTTTCATACGCTGGAGTTCTTATTCTACGCGCTTCTCTTGGCGCTTTCGGGGGCGGGAGGCGGGGAGGTCACTGCATCACACGCCAAGCTGCATAGTACCACAGCACCGGCGCGGCAAAGAGCAGGGCATCGACGCGATCAAGCATCCCCCCGTGGCCCGGCAGGATCGTGCCTGAGTCTTTTACTCCAGCTCCGCGCTTGATCAGTGATTCCACCAGATCGCCGAGCTGCGCAGCGGCATTCAGAGTAATGGTCAGCAGGATGATGGGCAGCATGGCGGGCTTTTCCAGTTCGAACAACCAGTCTCGGCGCCCGATCAGCCCGGCACGGAGCATCGCCGAACTCAGCGGCAGAGCATAGTTGAAAAGCAGCCAACCCACGCCGACGCTCGCCAGCAGCGAGGCTGCGGCGCCTTCCCAGGTTTTCTTCGGGCTGATGCGCGGCGCCATCAGGTGCCGACCGATCGACTTGCCCACGAAATAGGCGAAGATGTCGCCCGCCCAGACCACGAGCAGCAAATAGAGCAAATAGAACGCTCCTTCCACCTGTTGACGCACCTGCACCAGCATTCCCATCGGCAACGCAACGTAGGCGAATGCAAAGACCGATGCGGCTGCTGCGGGATATCCGCTGCTCATCTGTTCCCGCCGCATGGCGATAGTCAGGAAGAAGAATGGAACGATGGCTCCGGCAAAGCCGAGCGCGTAAATAAAGATCGCCGTTGAGAGCAAAGGCTTGTCGCTACCCCCATTCAGCGCCAGCAGCAGAAAGAAAAGGCCCACAAAGAGATAAGTCGGCCAGAGCAGAGGCTGCACACCATAAGATTCTGTCAGCTTGAGGAATTCATGGATGGTAAGTAGCGCAACCACGGCAGCAACCACCGCCAGCACCGGCACCGGCGCCCGCAGCACCAGTACCAGCACTATCGGAATCAGGACGACCGCAGTCGCGATGCGTTTCAGCAATAGGCCCTCAGTGTGGGAGTAGCAACTGAACTATGGGTGAAGCGTAAAGATAGTGTCTGTCACACTCCAGCCGCGGAGCGGCGGAATATGTTAGCCCAGGGCGTAAGCCCTGGGAAAGTGCCACTAGATAGACGAGTCCCGAAGGGACGGCACCGGCGGCTTGCACGTGGCCTAACTCCGCGTGACTTTCGAGGCGTGCTGGTGAGCTTCGTCCGTGGGGTGGGCGCCTTCCCCATGGTTCAATCCTCCGTAGCGCCGCTCCCGCTTCTGATATTCCGCAATGCCTTCCAGCAGATGCAACCCGCGAAAATCCGGCCACAGCGTTGGAGTCACATAAATCTCGGCATACGCCAGCTGCCAGAGCAGAAAATTGCTCAAACGCATTTCGCCTGAAGTACGAACCACGAGATCCGGATCGGGCAGGTGTCGCGTGTAGAGATGGCGCGCGACCGCATCCTCATCGATGTGCAAATGCTCGATCCCGCCATTCTGCGAAGCCGCATTCACCATCGAGCGGAAAGCATCCACGAGTTCGCTGCGCGCACTGTAATTGAGCGCGAGCGTCAGCACCATCCCGGTATTGGATGCCGTCGCCTCGCGCGCCCAGGCCATTCGTTCCTGCACATCTTGCGGAAGTTCGTGCTGCCGTCCGATGTACTCCAGCCGGATGTTGTTCTTGTTCAGGGTAGGGACTTCCGCCTTCAAGTAGCGGCTCAACAATCGCATCAGGAAATCAACTTCGCTCTTGGGACGCTTCTTCCAGTTCTCTTCGGAAAATGCGTACAGAGTAAGAGCGGGAACGTGGATGCGCGCCGCCGTCTCCACCGTCGAGCGCACCGCCGCGACCCCGGCGCGATGCCCCGCCACGCGCGGCATATGGCGCCGCTTGGCCCACCGCCCGTTGCCGTCCATGATGATGGCGATGTGTTTGGGAAGCTGCGCGGGATCCAGATGCCGGTAGACTTCCTCTTCCTTACGATCCAGCCCCGCAGGAACTTTGTGTTGCAAAGTGAATGCCTCGACATGAGGCTAACACAGCCGGGAAGGTGCTGGCAACGGCAAGGATGCCGCGGCAAGGATGCCGCAGTGTGAATGTGGCGCGGGGCGCCTCGCCCGTGCAATGCCTGCGCGTCGACGGACGCCACACTTCACAGGGTGCCGTCCACGGGTATGCGGAGCCACAGTTCGGCATGTTTACCAAAATGGGAACGGTTTTTGACTGGGAGAAAGTTTCGTGGGCGGGACGCCCGTGCCACACAACGCTACTGCGCCTCCTCCGGCACCACCTTCAACTCCAACTTCTCCGTGTACCGAATCACCGTAAGCGCGCAGCCCACGCCCACCCGCACATCCGTCAACACGCGGTGCAGATCGTCAACACCAGCAACGGGATGTCCTTCCAGAGCCACGATGACGTCGCCTTCCCGCAACCCCGCACGCCTCGCCGGACTGCCATCCTCCACCGACAACACGATCACGCCCGTCTCCTTCGGCAGATCGTAAAAGCGCACCACGCGCCGATGCACCGGCACGGTCTGCGCCGAGACTCCAATGTAGCTGCGGCGAATGCGTCCATCGCGCAGCAGGCGGCTGGCCACGAACTTGGCCGTATTGATCCCGATGGCAAAGCAAATCCCCTGCGCCGGTAGGATAGTCGCCGTGTTGACTCCCACCACGCGCCCGGCGGAATTTACCAGCGGCCCGCCCGAGTTGCCGGGATTCAGCGACGCATCGGTCTGGATCACATCATCGATCAGTCGTCCGGAGTACGACCGCAGGGACCGCCCGAGTGCGCTCACGACTCCCGCGGTCACGGTCGACTGAAACCCATAAGGCGCGCCAATCGCAATCACGACCTGCCCGACGCGAAGCTGCTGCGAATCGCCCAGAACGGCTGCCGTTAGCCCCGGCTCATCCACGCGAACCACAGCCAGATCGCTTCCCGGATCGTCGCCAATCGCGGTGGCGGCCATCCGGCGTCCGTCGGTCGTAGTAACCTCGATGCGCTTCGCATCGTGTACGACGTGGCTGTTGGTCAGGATCAGACCGTCAGGGGTAAAGATAAATCCCGAGCCTCCGCCCCGCCGCTCCCGAGGCTCTCCCGAGCGCGTGCGTCCCGCCGCTTGATGTACTTCAATATTCACCACTGACGGGCTCACCCACCGTACTGCGCCTGTGACGGCGCGGGAGTAGGCATCCAGCAGGGTATCGTCAGCAGTAGCGCCCTCTGGCGCAACCGCTGACTCCCCCGGAGATTCACTATCCCAGAGCCCGTCCGATACGAGTGGCGACAACGGGGCATCGGACTCAGAAAGGAAACGTCCAGCATCTTCCTGGTTCATGCTGGATAGATGCCGGTCAATCTACTCGGGATTCACCGCCCCGGCGGGACGGGACAAATGTGACAAGTAAAAAAAAGCCGGGACCAAGGTATGGTCCCGGCATTGAGTTGGCTGGTTGCCCGGATAAAACCTAATGTGGGGACAGCCGCCCTCGGCTGTCCGGCCCGGCAAGGCCGGGCCCTGTCATCACCACAAGCGCTCCATCTACCTACGCGCTTCTCCGCGGCCGCACCGTCAAATCCCGCACCTGCATCAGGATGCTCGACATCTGCATTCCATTCAGTTGCGACACAAACGGCAATATTTCCGCGATAAACTGATCTTTCATCAGTTCGCTGATTTCTTCCTGGCGACTGCGTTCTCCGCCAGTGAGCAGGTCTGGCACGGTTACCTCCAATGCGCGCGCCAGCCGTTCCAGGGAAGACAGCGTGGGCGTGGCTTTCTCGTTCTCGATCTTGGAAACGTAGGTGCGTGGAACCGACATGCGTCCCGCCAGTTGACGCTGGCTCAGCCCATTACGCAGGCGCAGCGAACGGATCGACGCGGCCAGGTTCAAGTGTCCGCGGCCGGTGCCCGGCATCGGCATCATTACCGGCAGTGCGACGGCAACGGGCTCCGGTTCAGGCTCCTCGTCCATGGACGCGTGGCAACGCCGGCAATTGTTATTAGTGGTACGGAATTGAACCAACAGGCAGTGATCGCAACGAACGACTTCCCGTGAATCTACCGGGGCAAGAGTCGTGGCCATCGGGTTGTGGGAGTGCCAGAGCGGGCAACTCCTTACAGCCAGAAACAGGAACCGAATCTTTGGGGGAGAGGTTCCGACTGCAGGGCCCAATCTGCGGTACAACGCCTGTGGAAGTCAAGGGTAAAATGCACATAAACCAAGACTTCTTCGCCATGAAAACCAAAACGACACGGCAAGAAGCCCGAGGAAACAGGCCAAATCCATGATCGATCGCGAATCCGCGTGGTGTTTACTAACTGAGTTCACCCAATCCGAAAGTTTGCGTAAACACGCGCTCGCGGTCGAGGCCTGCATGCGCGCCTGCGTCCGCAAATTAGGCAACGGCTCCCCCGAGGACGAAAACTTGTGGGCCGTAGTCGGATTAATCCACGATTTCGACTACGAGCGCTGGCCAAGCCTCGACGACCATCCCTACAAGGGCAACGAGATACTCAAACAGCGCGGTTGGCCCGAGGTCATTACCCGCGCCGTCATGTCCCACGCCGAATACACCGGCGTCACCCGAGACACGCCCATGGAAAAGGCCCTCTTCGCCTGCGACGAACTCGCAGGATTCATCACGGCGGTAGCGTTGATCAAGCCCAGCAAGTCCCTGTCCGAGGTCGACGTAAAGTCGGTGCGAAAAAGGATGAAGGACAAAGCCTTCGCCCGCAAGGTGAACCGCCAAGACATAGTGAACGGCGCGGCGGAGCTAGGCGTCGATCTCGACGAACACATCTCCAATTGCATAGAAGCCATGAAGGGGATTGCAGTAGAACTGGGGCTGGATGCAAGCGCCCCGAAGCCAGTGTAATCGATGTTGAATGTGGGGACAGCCGCCCCCGCTGTCCGCCGGGCGAAGCCCGGTCGGGCTTTCGCCCGAATTGGCAAAGCCCATGCGGCGCGGGCGCCTCGCCCGCAAGACGCCGCCCCCCGAAGATCCATTTAGCTACCGCAGCGCTTCCGCCACCTTCCCACTAGCGATCAGCTCCGCAAGCTTCGCAAAATCCTTGTACATCACGCGGTCCTTCTCCATAGTCGGACACACCGACCGAATCGCCGCATGAGCCGCCTGCCCGCGCTTTGAAGTCTTCAGCGGAGCCAGAAAGTCAAGCGCCTGTGCCACTGCCATGGCTTCTATCGCCAGCACGTTGCGCGTGTTCTCGACGATGCGCTTCAGCTTGATCGCCGCCGTCATCCCCATGGAAACGTAGTCTTCCTTGTTGCCCGAGGTCGTAATCGAGTCCACCGACGCCGGATGCGACAGAACCTTGTTCTCGCTGACCAGCGCCGCCGCCGTGACCTGCGGCATCATGAAGCCCGAGTTCAGCCCGGCGCCGGGCGCAAGAAATGGCGGCAGACCTTCACTGAGCGCGGGATTCACCAGACGCTCAATCCGCCGTTCGCTGATGCCTGCCAGCGCACTCAGAGCGATCGCGAGAAAGTCCAATGCGAACGCCACCGGCTCACCGTGGAAATTTCCGCCCGAGATGACATCGCCTTCCGCCTTCTTCGGATCGCCGATGAACACCAGAGGGTTATCGACGGCGGAATTGGCCTCAATCTCAAACACCTCGCGGCAATGGCTTAGTGTGTCGCGAACCGCCCCGTGTACCTGCGGGATGCAGCGCAATGAGTAAGCGTCCTGTACCCGTCCGCACTCGCGATGTGACTCGCGAATCTGGCTGCCCTCGAGCATGTGCCGCAGGTTCGCCGCGGTCTTCATCTGGCCGTGGTGCGGACGCGCCTGGTGAATGCGCTCGTCAAACGCCGCATCCGTTCCCTTGAGCGCGTCACAGCAGAGCCCGGCCAGCACGTCGGCGGAGTCAACCAGCGTCTCTGCCGCCAGCAGTGCCAACGTGCCCACACCGAGCATCGCCTGCGTGCCATTGATCAGCGACACCGCCTCTTTTGCCTCCAGCACCAGAGGCTTAACTTGCACCCGCCTCAGCGCCTCGGAGCTCGGAATTCGCGTGCCCTTCTCGTCGACGCACTCACCCTCGCCAATCAAAGCCAGTGCCAGGTGCGCCAAAGGCGCAAGGTCTCCGCTGGCCCCCACGCTTCCTTGCGACGGGACATAAGGCGTGGCACCCCGGTTCAGCATCTCGCAAATCGTGTCGATGACCATCGCGCGCACGCCCGAATAACCTTTGGAGAGCGAATTCGCGCGCAGCAGCATCATGGCGCGGGTCTCAGCCATCGACAGCGGTTCGCCGACTCCCACGGAATGCGAGCGCACGAGATTGACCTGCAGTTCGCGAATTTGGTCGCCGACGATGCGCACGTCGCTAAGTTTTCCAACCCCGGTAGTAATGGCGTAAGCAAGTTTGTTCCCCGCGACCAGCGTGTCAACCACAGCCCGCGCCCGGTCAACCCCTTCGCGCGCATCGGAAGACAGCAAAACAGCGCGGCGTTCGGCAGCGACCTCGCGCACCGCCGCCAGCGTGAGGTCGTTGCCATTGATGTGAAGTGCGTTCAAGAAAGGCTCCAGCTCCCGGTTTCTAGTTTCTGGTTTCTAGTTTTCAATCTCCAAACTTAGTGTTGTCATTCCGAAGTGGGCGAAGCCCGCGAAGAATCTGCTGTTTGCCGCCACCAGCAGACAGCAGATCCCTCACCGGCTGAAGCCGGTTCGGAATGACAAATTATTGCGAACTTTTTCCCACCGCTTCTCGAAACACCTTCAAATATTTCGCCGGCAGGGCAGCCACCTTCATGTTTGAATCCGTAACAATGTGCGTAGTCTCGCCTTCCGCCAGCAGCGCGCCGCTATCAGCCCGAACCAGTTCATATCCAAAATGGACAACTGACTCCCGCACGTTCCTCAGCCGCGTGCGCACCACAACCTCGTCATCGTAGTACACCGGAGCGCGGTAGCGGCACTTCACTTCCGCCACGGCGATGAAGCATCCATCTTCGCGTTCCATGTCGCGATAAGAAAAGCCAAGCTGACGCAGCAGTTCCACGCGTCCCACCTCAAACCAGATCAGATGATTCGAGTGGTAAACTACGCCCATCTGGTCCGTCTCGGCATATCGTACCCGCAGCCGGGTTTCGTTTACTGCCGCATGATGATTCGAATTCATTTCCCGCTCCAGACCGGCCTGCGCTTCTCTAGAAACGACGAGACGCCCTCGCGGAAATCGGCTGTAGTGCGGATGGCGGCATTCTCCCGCACCGCCGCCTCGATCTGCGCGTCGAGCTCGGCGCGAGCGTGATCAGTGAGCAGTTGCTTGGTCGCTCGCAATGAGGCAGGACTGTTCTCCATCAGCAGCGCCGCCAATGCCCGCGACCGCTCCATGAGTTTGTCCGCAGGTACGACTTCATTCACCAACCCCATCCGCGCCGCTTCCTCCGCGTCAAAAATCCGTCCCGTCAGCAACAGATCACGCGCCTGCTTCTCCCCAACCTGGCGCAAAAGAAATGTGGACACGATGGCCGGCACAAAGCCGATACGGACCTCCGTATAGCCGAACTTCGCTTCCGGCACCGCCACCGTGAAGTCGCAGAGCAAGGCCAGCCCCGTTCCACCAGCGATCGCGGCGCCGTTGACGGCGGCGATCGTAACCTTCGGAAACTCGTAGAGCGACCGAAACAGCCGCACCATGGTCTCCGAATCTTTCAGGTTCTGCTCCGGAGAACGTCCGATCAAAGCCTTCAGACTGTCCAGATCCATCCCCGAACAGAAGGCGTTCCCCGCGCCAGTCAGGATGACGAC
>WNFB01005751.1_pt1 | contig 11462 bp, 11 predicted proteins | sample 5400501 | NCBI WGS metagenome assembly WNFB01 (sample SAMN13153341, study PRJNA577476) | soil metagenome | isolation source: 200 cm saprolite under Douglas fir tree site 2 hole 1 | place: USA:California | collected 2015-04-18 | reverse complement strand
AAGGCGGAATCCACCGGGCGGCGGGCGAGCGCCTCTTCGGCGGAGATGCGAAGAGTGTCCGGATTGTTGTTTTCCTGGGAGATATGCGCGAGCACGAGATAGCGCGCGCCAGCGTCGAAACCTTCCGGATCAGCCAGATATTCGCTGACGGCGTGATTCGAGAGATGCCCGGTGCGCGAGAGTATGCGCTGCTTGACAACCCAGGGATACGGTCCGACCTTCAGCATGTCCAGGTCATGATTCGATTCGAGAATCAGACAGTGTGTCTCGCGCAGATGAACTTTGACATGATTGGGGAGGTAGCCGAGGTCGGTGCAAATGGCCACCTTGGTGCCGTTGGTGCGAAAGGTGAATGCCACTGGGTCGGCGGCATCGTGCTACGCCGCGCAGACGCTTACCGAAGGTTTCGGGGAGAATGCGCTGCATCGCGCCCAAAGTGGGCTCGGAAACGTACAGCGGCGCGTTCCACAGCCCAAGCACTTGCGGCAGACCATTGCAGTGGTCCGTGTGCTCGTGTGTGATGAGGATGCCGTCGAGGTGGTCGACGGTTCTTTCCACCGCTGCGAGGCGGGCGAGCGTTTCGCGCTTCCCGAGCCCGGCGTCCACGAGGAGGCGGGTGCGCCCGGTCTCGAGTAACGTCACGTTGCCCGAGCTGCCCGACGCCAGGATGGAAACCCGCAAGCCGATCGGTGACTCCCCGCAAGAAAAATCCTCAGGCCGAAAGGACTGAGCTACAACCTTAATCACAACCGCGAAGCGGTCCATCTTCATCGTGACCGCGAAGCGGTCAACAAGCGAATTTTGAGAATGATGGCAGACCACCGAGCGCACGTCAACGGGAACGCGACGCGCTGGTAAAAATCAATTGACGCGAGCGAAGGTGAATCGTTCAGGCTCGCCGGGTGGAGCGCGGGCTAGCAGGCCAAGCGCGAGCGCTCAAGAGTGAAACCGTTGAGGGGGCCGAGGACAGTGACCGCAATTTGCTCGGTCTGGAAATACCGCTGGGCGAGAGACTGGAGTTCCTCGCGGGTGACGGCCTCGATAGACGCAAGGATTTCGTCGAGCGAGTAGAAATGGCCGAAATAAAGCTCCTGCCGGGCGAGATTCGACATGCGGGAGCTGGTGGACTCCAGCGAGAGCATCAGCGAACCCTTGAGGTGGTTCTTCGAGCGGCGCAGCTCTTCTTCGGTGACGGGCGATTCCTTCAACGCACGAAATTCCCGAATGGTGAGATCAATCACCTGGCCGACGGTTTCCGTGGCCGTGCCCGCGTAGACGGTCATCATCCCGGCATCCGAATACGGGGTAAGTTCGCTGAAGACCGCGTAAGCGAGGCCCTGTTTCTCCCGGATGTTCTGGAACAAGCGCGAGGACATCCCGCCGCCGAGAAGATTGTTGAGGACCGCGACGCCGAAGCGGTCTGCATGGCCGAGCGGAACCGAAGGGACGCCGATGCAGAGATGCACCTGCTCGAGGTCGCGCTTGGTTTCCAGGTGGATGGGCGCGCGGGTCTGTGGCGCACCATCGGTTTCGGCGGGACCTGCGGGCCTCATATCGCCGAATTCGCACTGCACTAATTTCAGCACTTGCTCGTGGGTGACGTTGCCGGCGGCGGTGACCACCAAATGATCCGGCGCGAACCAGTCTCTGAAGCGCACACAGAGCGTGTCGCGATGGAACCGGCGAACTGTTTCCGGGGTGCCGAGAATCGGCCGGCCGAGTGCATGCTGCGGCCAGAACCCGCGTGTGAAAATCTCATGAAGGAGATATTTGGGGTTGTCCAGGTCCATCTTGATCTCTTCGAGGACCACCTGGCGCTCTTTCCGAACGTCGTCGGAATCGAATTTCGGGCGAAGAACGAGATCGGCAATGACGTCGAAGGCGATCGGCAGGTGCTCGTCGAGGACCTTGGCATTGAAGCAGATCTGTTCTTTGGAGGTGAAGGCGTCGAGCATGCCCCCAACGGAGTCCATTTCACGGGCAATGTCTTCGGCCGAGCGTCGCTCCGTGCCCTTGAAGACCATGTGTTCCATGAAGTGGGCAAGGCCGTTCTCTTCGGGGACTTCGCGGCGGGAACCGTTGCGGACCCAAACACCTACGGAGACGGAACGGACGTGAGGCATCGGCTCGGTGATGACCACCAAGCCATTGGGCAGAACGTGCTTTTGGATGTCGCGCGTTTCGCTAGCCATAAAGTTATTCTGACACAGGAAGGATGCAATTGCCACGCCAGCCGGGAGAAGAAAAATTGGCTCTCGGCTCCATTGACGGTCATCGAATGGTAAGGTAAAGTCTCGCAAATTCAATCAGATGCGGGGAGGCCCACCTGTGCCCAGCACGGACTTGCCAATTCACGCAGCGCAACTCCCAAGGCTCTTATCCGGGAACGGTATACGCATCCGTGAAGACGTTCTATATACGAATGCGAAGGGCGAACCTGACGATCGGAGCCGCAAGCGTAACGAAGAAGCACTGGCAAGCTTGCGTGACATCCTTCCGAATCTTCTGGAACCGAATGAAGCAGTTCTTTATGTGATCAAGAGCTGCCAGGCGCCCCTCGGAACCTTGGAACAATTGTTTCTGGGGTGGTACGCCTATCGCGTTACGGCGACCCGGCTCGTTTTCACCAATCTGCGGCTCCTGCATTTCGGGATGGACTCTGGCAAAAAGTGGAACCGCACTCTGAAGAGCGTTCGATGGGGAGACGTCACCGACGCGAAAGTAAAGGGTTGGATCAACCGGCTGCTGGAGCTCCGCTATGCGGACCGGACCAAGGAACGGTATTGGAGGCTGCCGAAAAAAGACGGCAAGAAGGCACAAGCGATCCTCGTAGCGGTGCTGCCACTGAGCAGGGGAGAGGCAACCTCTGCCCAGGGTTTTCAATCGATTTGCCCGGATTGCCGCGCGACACTAATGACGGGAAAATATCAATGTGTTTCATGCGTGCTGAAGTTCAAAGATGAGAAGACCCTTCGGCGGTGGACGATACTGATTCCAGGCGGGGGATACCTTTATGCAGGAATGACGTCCCTGGGTGTGCTCGCGCTTGTCACAGAGGGCCTATTAACGATAGGGGTGATTCTGTCCCTGCTCGTTGTGGTCGGGCTCATGGCCCCCGGAACCGCGGAAAATGGCCAGCCATTGCAACGGAGCGAATTCTGGGGAGGCGCGCTCGTCTTGGCGATTCTCGTCGCGTTGAACAAAGGGTTGGAGTACATCCACAGCCGGCGCGTGATTCGGTCCTTTCTTCCCTTGAAGAAGCCTTGACAAAGATGGCGCTGCGGCCGCCCTACAGGAGCTTTTCGGCCGGGTTGAGCTTGCCGTATTCGCTGGTGTAGAACAGCGGCACATCGGCATACGTGCCCCGGTCGCGGGAATAGACCTCGCAACTCTCAAACGGCTTGGAATACACGTGAATGCTGACCGCGCGCTTCTGGAATTCCGCCAGGTTCAGCACCTCGTGGACCGGTTCCATGGGATTCACGCAAGCGGGGTGCGCGGCGTCGAGATCGTAGACATCGGTGGGGATGATTTTGCACGTGCCCTGAGCGGTGTCGCGATGCTCCACGCGGTAGTTCTGCACGCGAAGCCGCCCGATGGGCGCGGACATCCAGCAATTCTGATCGCGATGGTTGTGGATGCGGCTGTGCTGCCCAATCTCCCAGCAAATGGTCATGCATTCAAACACGTCGTTTTTGAAAATCAGGTTGCGGGTGTAATTGCCCTTAGAGAAATAGCAGTATTTGTCGAGCGTCGCGGGACGGACGGCGTGGCGCACGACGTAGTCCTGAACGTTTTCGAGCGTAAAGTCGCGCTCGGAAATGGCCGCCAGGCCCTTCACCCAATCCGCGATGTCAAGCAGTTCGACCGCGACCTTTGGTGCCATCAGGCGCCTCCGATTCCTGCGCGGCCGCCTCGCGGCCGGCGGAGCAATCCTCCAGAAGCGGGGATTGCCGGTGAATTATAGCGCGATTCAAAAGCGAAGCAATCAGCTAACAAAGTTAGAAAATAAAGAAAAGAGGTACTCTGTAGCTGGACCGTAGGGGAGGCGTTTGACGGTTCAAAAACCATAGGGGCGCGATGGAACTGCTGGGCAAATCGAAAGAAGAGTTGCGCGAATTCTGCGCGGCGCTGGGCGAGCCGGCTTATCGAGGAGCACAAATCTATCACGCGCTGTATGCGGAGCGACAGTTTGACGCGATGCAGATGACCAATCTCCCGTTGGCGCTGCGGGAACGCCTGGCGAAAGAAGCGCTCATCACGCTCCCTGAGGTGAAGCAGCGGTTCGTTTCTGCCGATGGGTCGGTGCGGTATTTGTTCGGCCTGCCAACTGCCAAGGACCAGCCAAGCGGGGCCCCGCCTGCGCCGGGAGCAGCGCAGCCGGCCTCCGTCGAAGCGGTGTTCATGCCGAGCGAGGCGCGGCAGACGATCTGCATTTCAACGCAGGCGGGCTGCGCCGTGGATTGCCAATTCTGCCTCACGGCACAACTCGGGCTGATTCGCAATTTGACCGCAGGAGAGATCCTCGCGCAGGTGATGTTGCCGCTCGAGGAACACAAGACCCGGCTTGCACCGCACTTCGCCGCTCAAGGCAAGCAAACAAACGTCGTGCTGATGGGCCAGGGCGAGCCGCTGCTGAACTTCGAGCCGGTGATGGCCGCGGTGCGAATCCTGCTCGATCCGGGCGGCCTGGGGATTTCACCCAAGCATGTGACGCTTTCGACCAGCGGCATCGTCCCGGGAATCGAACGGCTCGCGCTTGAAAAAGTGCGGCCCAAGTTGGCCATTTCGCTGAACGCCTCCGAGGACCAGCAGCGCGACGCGCTCATGCCCATCAACAAAAAATATCCTCTTTCCGCGCTGCTGGACGCGTGCCGGAGATATCCGCTGCGGCCGTGGGAACATCTGACGTTTGAATACGTGATGCTCGGCGGCGTAAACGATACGGCGGAAGATGCCCGGCGGGTGGTGCGGTTGCTGTCGCCGTTGAAGAGCGTGAAAGTGAATTTGATTCCGTGGAATCCCGGGGAACTTCCCTATCGCGAATCTTCGCCGGAACAAATCGAAGAGTTTCGGCAGATTCTGGTGGATCGCGGCGTGCCGGCGTTTGTGCGCTACTCGCGCGGCCGCGACGTCATGGCCGCCTGCGGCCAACTGGCGCTGCTGCAAATAGATAGTTCTCGGATGTCCGTTAGGAGTCCTCAGTGAAGAGAAATGTCCTGCCTTTGGGGGAAAGGCAGCAGTTTTTACCTAACCATATACCACCCCCTCCCCCCCATGTTTCTTGTAAGTGTTCATTCTAAAGGGAGTTAAAGTCCTTTGTTTTGATACACTTTACAAGTGTTCATTCTAAAGGTGGTTAGCATAAGGCTGGTTGGGTCATCAAGCTTCCCGGTCCGAACCGGGAGGCAAACAACACGAAAGACGGGCCAGTACGGAGGCGGATCTTCGGGCGGGCTTGAAGGATGGCCTGAGGGAGGGACTCAGAGGACGACCGGCCCCAAGGCCGCCCCTACCAAGGAGCAAAGGTCGCCTCGGAAGGAAGTCGCGTTGCGGCGTGCGACAATGGCGGCCATTGGTAAAGGTGAAAGAACACAAGCACGAACGGTCCTTTTTAGGTGTGACCGCAAAGCGGTCTTTCTTAGGTGTGACCGCCCCGATTTCATCGGGGTAAACGCCGCGGTCAACGGAGGGATTGGCGGACATAGAAGTCTCCAGAAATGAAGGATTTGGGTTGTGAGGAGGTCTCGCCGAAGGCGAAGCAGACTATTGAACAAACTTAATCTACCAGAGTAGTAACCGTGGTGTCAACAGAAATTAGCGGAAAAATGGGTTTCCCAAGGAAGAGGAATGAAGAAGTAGTACGTGTCCGGGCTGATTCAGGAGGGCCTGATGCCGATGACGGAAAGAAGGCGGCCAGAAGGAGCGCCTTCTTTGCGATAGCTGAAGAAAAGTTGGCGCCGGCAGGCGGTACAGAGATCGCTCACGAAAATATTTTCTGAGCGAAGCCCGGCATCGACGAGCTGCGCGCGAGTCGCTTTTTTCAAATCCAGCAAAGCGTTTCTCGCTGCCGGCTGGTGTCCGGGCGGCATCCGATTGAGCCACTGCAAGGGATTGGGCTCGTCACCGGTACGCAGTTCATCAAACCAGTCGGAAGCGGCTGAAAATTGCGATTTGAATTCGACGGCGATTTCCGTGCCGACTTCGTAGCAACATCCGCCAATTGCGGGGCCAACGGCGGCGAGCAGGTCCGCGGGCTTCGCGCCGAATTGCATTTGCATCTGGCCGATGGTTTTGACGGCGATGCGCGCAAGAGTGCCGCGCCAACCCGCATGAACAGCGGCGATGGCGCGCCTCCTCGGATCAACAAGAAGAATGGGAACGCAGTCGGCGGTCTGAACGCCGAGGAGCAGACCAACACGATTGGTGACGGAGGCGTCTCCGCGGCAAGCATCGGCCGGAGCCGAGTCGAAGAGGTGAACAACATCCGAATGGAATTGTTGGAGGGCAACGAGAGTGAAGTCGTCTGCGCCGAGAGCCGATTGGAAACGGCGGCGGTTTTCCAGGACTTTTTCCCGTGAATCCCATTCCGCAAAACCGAGATTCAATACCTTCTCGCCGCCGAGATCGCTGGCGCCGCCCGGACGGGTGCTAAAGCCGTGAACAAGCCATGGAATTTTCACGAGCGCGGGCACTTGCAGGATTCGCATCCCGCGGACATCGCGCCCGGTCCAGGCAGCCGCAAAATCAGCGCGTTTGCCCCGTCTGTGGGAGGCACGCTTCGCCGTTGCTGATTTCGTGGGAGCCACAATTCTAGCAGTGCCGTTCCAGCTGATTCGACCCAATCCCTTCGAAAATGCTTTTCCCCATGCTCGCGTCCGATCTTCTGCCCATCAGTTCACCCAATTAATCGGAACGGCACTAGTATAATCAGAGTTGGCCGCTGAGCCGAACGCAGGCACGTTGGAGGCGTCTTGATTCTTGGAATGGGCGTGGACATCACGGAAGTGGACCGCATCCAGGCGGCGATCGAGCGCCATGGCGAAGTATTCCTGAGACGGGTGTACACGGCGAAGGAGCGGGAATACTGCGAGCGGTTCAGGAACAAGTATGAGCGCTACGCCGGGCGATTCGCCGCGAAAGAAGCGACCATGAAGGCCTTAGGAACGGGCTGGCGGCGCGGCGTGCGCTGGGTGGATTGCGAAGTTATCCGCGAGGGAAGCGGGCGTCCGACGTTGGCGCTAGGAGGCGAAGCGGGAAAAATCGCGCAGCAACTCGGCGTGAAGCATATTGCGCTGAGCATCACGCACACCGCGACTCAGGCGCTCGCGCAGGTGATTTTCGAATCGTAGAGTTCTTCTCCTCCGATTGCGCTTCCCATTAGATCATTTTTTCCTACATCCGAAATACGTACGTCCAGCCACCTGTTGGCGGTCCGGGTACCGCCGACTCGTACTTTCAAGTAGTTGCTCGAGAGCGCAGGCGTTGCGCCGCAATCGGGATGCTCATCAGAACGAAGCGTAAGGACACGAAGTGTGCGGCCGAGTTGAGATTGGCGGAAGGCCGCGGCTTTGGCTTCGCCGAGGGCGCGCAATTCGCGGGCACGGCGCTTGATGACCGCGCCAGGAACTTCGTTCGAAAGAGCCGCGGCTTTGGTGCCGGGGCGTGTCGAAAACGAGAAAACGTGAAGATAGGTGAACGGCAGGAATTCGATGAACGCCAGGGTTGCGGCGTGATCGTCTTCGGTCTCGCCCGGGAAACCGGCGATGACATCGGCACCAATGGCGGCGTGCGGGAGGCGTTCGCGGACGAGTTCGACCCGGCGCCCATAGTGCTCCGCGCGATACCAGCGGTGCATCGCGCCAAGGATGCGGTCGGAACCCGACTGCAATGGCATGTGGAAGTGCTCAGCAATGCGCTGGGTGGAAGCAAAGAGATCAACGAGATCTCTGGTGACATCGAGCGGTTCGATGGAGCTGATGCGGATGCGCTCGACGGAGGTCCGGTCGAGAATGCGGCGAAGGAGGCTCTCGAATTCCACGCGTGGAGAAAGATCGAGGCCATAGGTACCGAGATTGATTCCGCTGAGGACGATCTCCCGGTATCCCGCTTCGCTGAGGCGTTGGATTTCCTGGATGACGGTTTCCGGCGGAAGGCTGCGGCTCCTCCCGCGGACGAACGGAATGACGCAGTACGAACAGCGGGAGTTGCAACCATCCTGGATCTTCAGAATGGGGCGAGTGTGATTCCCTTCTCCGCCGAGGACGGGGGCGGAGAGAAATTCGGTGCGGTCGAAGATGTTGCCAGTGAGAATCTTGCCAAGCTGGGGCGCAGCGTTCCCGCGGTTGCGCTCGGGATAAATCTGCGCCCCCACAAAGGATTGGAACGGAACAGTCGAGTGAGAATGCAATGCAGTGGCGGGGAAAAAGTCGTTCACAGATTCCGCGGACGTGGCAGTAGAGAGCGAATCGACGAGCTGGGGGATTTGCGGCTTGTGGGAATTGCCAACCACCCAGGCAACACCCGGAAGTGCGGCTAATTCCTCAGGAGCGCGCTGGGCGTAACAGCCGGTGACAATCACGCACGCGGCGGGATTTGCGGCTTGGAGCTTTCGAATGGCGTCACGGGCCTGGGCATCGGCAGAGGCCGTGACGGTGCACGTGTTCACGACGACGATGTCCGCGGCCGCAGCTTCGGATGCGGAGGTGCATCCGCGATCAAGCAATTGGCGCTCGATGGCGGCGCCATCGGCTTGCGTGGCGCGGCAGCCGAATTGTTCGATGTAGAAGGTCGCCATTGAAGTTCGAGAACGTTCCGGAGAACGGTTGGATAGCACCCCTACTAGGGTAACCGGATTAAAGACGTGCGGAAAGGCCGAGGGTGATTGAAAATTGCCCCGGCCCCGAACGCGCCTTTACTTGCCAGAGGCTGCGCCGCTACAATCCTTCCACATCATGGCCCATCAGCGGCGCAATCCATCCGCACTGGACAACCCGAAAGTTTCCATCGTCATTCCCGTTTACAACGAGAAAACGACGATTGACGAGATCCTGCGAAGAGTGCTGGACACGGAGATCCGCAAAGACGTGATTATCGTGGATGATTGCTCAACCGACGGAACGCGGCAGATTCTCGAAAACATGGCCGCGCGGCAGGCGAAGGGCGAAAGCACTGCGCCGGCCCAGGACGACGGCGACCCGATCGCGCTGCAGGATTTGCGGTTTTTCTTCCAAGCGCCCAACCAGGGCAAGGGGGCCGCGCTGCGGCGCGGGTTCGCGCAGGCAACAGGAGAAATTGTGCTGGTGCAGGACGCCGACCTCGAATACGACCCTCGCGATTACGCCAGCTTGCTGGAGCCGATCGTCGATGGCCGCGCGGACGTGGTTTATGGCTCGCGGTTTCTGGGCGGGCCGCAACGGGTGCACTATTTCTGGCACTACGTGGCCAACAGGATGCTCACGCTGCTCTCGGATATTTTCACGAATCTCAAGCTGACCGACATGGAGACTTGTTACAAGGTCTTCCGAAGAGAAGTGCTGAAAGAGATTGAGATCAAGTCCAACCGGTTTGGCTTCGAACCGGAGATTACAGCGAAAATAGCGAAAGACAACTGGCGCATTTACGAAGTGCCGATCAGCTATGCGGGCCGCACCTATGAACAAGGCAAGAAGATCACGTGGAAAGACGGCATCCAGTCGCTGTGGTGCATCATCCGCTTCAGGATTACCGACTAGACTTTAGCCGCCGCGTTGTCAGCATACCCGCGAGGGTGTTTCTGCTTCCACGCCCAGGCTGACTCGATTATCTCTTCCAGCGAAGAATGGGCTGCGTCCCAACCGAGCGCGCGCTTGAGCTTTTCCTTGCTGGCGACCAGAACGGCAGGGTCGCCCGGGCGCCGCGGTCCGAGTTTGCGGGGGATTTTGCGGCCGGTGATGCGCTCGGCCGCATCAATCACCTCCAGGATGGAGAAGCCGCGGCTGTTGCCGACGTTGAAGGCTTCGCCGGATACACGGTCAATCTCCTCGAGTGCGCGAATGTGAGAATCGGCGATGTCGAGCACATGGATGTAATCGCGAACACAAGTTCCATCGGGAGTGGGATAGTCCGTGCCGAAAACATCGACGTAGGGCAGATGGCCGCAGGCCGCGTCGAGAACCCGGGGGAGGAGATGAGTTTCCTCGCGATGATGCTCGCCGCGTTCCTTTGAAGCTCCGGCGGCATTGAAATAACGAAGCGCCACGTATTTGAGCCCGGTATAGGCGCGATAATCCGCCAAAATTTGCTCGAATAAGAGCTTGGATTTGCCGTATGGATTGATGGGCACCTTGCGATGGTCTTCCGTTATGGGAACGACTTCCGGTTCGCCGTAGGTTGCAGCGGTGGATGAGAAGATGAATTTCCGCACACCGTGGCGGGTGACGGCATCGAGCAGATTTACGCCGCCGGCCACGTTCGTAGCGTAGAAAATGCTGGGCTCCCGTACGGATTTGGCGACCAAGGCTTCGGCAGCAAAATGCATCACGGCGTCAATCTTGTGCCGAGAAAAGACGCTCTCCAATTGAGGGCGGTCGGCAAGGTCCGCCTGGCAAAAAACCGCGCCCGGCGGCACGGCGTCGCGATGACCCTCCAGCAAGCTGTCCAAGGCGATGACGCGCATACCCCGCAAGAGCAATACCTCACAACAAATACTTCCGATGTAGCCCGCTCCCCCGGTAACGAGAATATTCACCTGTGCGTTCTCCTCGAAGCAGTCGCGGTCAAGGACAATTGGTGCTCAGCGCTGCAGACTATATCAATATCGTCCGCGCGGGAACAGATTGCGCCAGGCGAATAAATGCGGCGAAGGTTACGCCTGGGACAAGCGGCGCTGGAAGGTAAGCAGAATCAGGTCGGCGCGGCGGCGGACACCGAATTTGTTGAGCAGGTTCGAAACGTGGAACTTTACGGTGCGTTCGGCGATGTTGAGCTTGCTGGCGATCTCTTTGTTCGAAAGATTTTCGAGCAGGGAATCGAGAACTTCCTGCTCGCGGCGGCTGAGATTCGTGACCGTATCGGTCTTCAGCCGGCGGCCCTGGCTGGTAAGGATGGAATCGACAAAACCAGACAGGAGCTGGCGCGGCACCCAGAACCCTCCGGTGGCCACCAGCGGGAGCGCACGAATCAGCTGGTCGCGGGCCTCGACGTAGGTCAGGAGACCTTTCACGCCGAGGCGCAAGAGGGAAAAGCAGTTCGCTTCGTTGTGTTGCTCCCCGACGACGATGAGCCGAGCTTCGGGGTAGCGTTCCAGAAGATTGGCCAGGAGCGCACCGGTGGCAGGCTTTGCGGCATGCGCGTCGATGACATAAACCTGAGCGCGGGGCGGCTCGAGATTTCGCAGATCCGGCGCGAGCGTGGATTCCAGCTGCTTGGCCACCACCTTGAAGGGAGCTTTCGCCAAAATGCGTTCGAACTCGCTCAGCACC
>WNFB01005344.1_pt1 | contig 11462 bp, 12 predicted proteins | sample 5400501 | NCBI WGS metagenome assembly WNFB01 (sample SAMN13153341, study PRJNA577476) | soil metagenome | isolation source: 200 cm saprolite under Douglas fir tree site 2 hole 1 | place: USA:California | collected 2015-04-18 | reverse complement strand
TAAAGGTGGACTTCGCCTCCACCGGGAAGGCGCATCTTCGTAATGGATCCCCATCGCACTTCCTGAATTTCAGAGCACTTAACGTTCTTCTTCGCCAAGGAAGCCATTTCGGATTTTAGGTCGTCGCACATCAAATAGAACTCGTGGGCACCATTTTTCTCGCCCGGGTGGAAAGCGGCTTCCGCCGGCGGCAGCGCGAAGATCAGCCAGCCTTGCCCAGCATCCACGGACTTGAACCCGAGGACGTCGCGGAAAAAAGCGCGGTCCGCCTCGACGTCTGTAGAATAGACAATCACGTGAGCGCCAGAAATCATTTGCTCCTCCTGAGAATTACCCGGAGTTCCCAGCAGGTCGCATGTTCCCTGGAACCTCGAAAGCTCGATCAAGATCAAATCAAGAGACTACCACTTGGTGAGAAGCGCAGCCTGCCTGCGGATAGGCAGGCTGCGCCTGTCGAGCCAGTAAGTCTTAGGGGCGCGCAGCAGCGGCGCTCGTGCCCGCGGTCAGAGAACGATATCCGGTTGTGCCGGCCTTTTTGATGGCTTCCAGCGCTTCCGCGGTGGTCATCAGCGGCGTGGTCTTCTCGCTCTTCACGGAACCGCCGGCCGCGAAGGCAATGGCGATCGCTGCGGCGCTGATGTTATCGGGCATTTCGGTGATGACCACGACGTCGTATTCGCCGAAGGCGAAAAACGCGTTGTGGATGCGCCCGCCGAGCTTTTCGATCGGCCCGCGCACAGCTTCGATGCGGTCCTGGGGATTGGCGACGAGGCGCGCCCAAGCTTCCGGCGTGTAGCTCACTTGACTCAGATAATGCGGCATGGGTCCTCCTTGAACTTTGCACGGGACCCGGCGCGAGGCCAGGGCCGCGCAAGGACGAATTGAGATGGGAATTGCGCAACTATGCTCCTGAAAAGAAACGAGTTCAAGAAAAAATGAAAAAAGTTGAAAATTTCTCTTGACAAAAAAGTGGAAAGTGGCGTACACTCTCTCTCGTAGAAAAGCACGCCCCGACAACTTCGGGGCGTTTTGCTTTTTAGGCCACCCTAAAACAGCTTTCAGCCGTCAGTTTCAGTTCTAAGTCCTTAGTTGTTAGTTTCAAGACTCCCCGATGAGCACGACTGCAGAACTGAGGGATCAGCCCCTTGCAGGTGCTTCGCCTGGCAGTAGCGTTTTGTGGACCCATTCTGAAACCAAGAACTAAGAACTAAGAGCTAGCAAGCTTCAAAGGAGTCGCCATGCCCGCCTATCAGAACGTAACCCCGCCGCTTTCGCTCTTTTCCGGAGACGTCGGTTTCAGCTTCAACAACGAAACGTTTCCCGGCAGCGCCACGTCCGGCACGCAGTTCGCGCTGCCCAGCTTCACGGGGACAACCGACGCGGGGACTGCAGTGCGCTGGCAGACGATCTTCGGCACCAACCCAACCGCGGTGAGCATTATTTTGCAGGGCGCCATGGCCGATGTCGATGCGGAATATCAGCAACTCGACATCAGCGCTGCTACCACGGGTGAAGCGCGCACCGTGACTGCCGTGCAAGCCAAATTCCTGCGCATTCGTTTTGTTTCCTCGACCGGCGGCACTGGCCTGACCGCGAAGATTCTGGTCTGAAGGTCTAACGTTGTCGGCTGCTTCGTGTCGGTAGCGACGGCTTGTCCTGAGCTGCGAAGGGCATCTTGCTGGCACATGACACGCAGTTGCAGGCCGCCCCGGCAAGACGCCGGCGCTATGAGTCCTCCATGAAACAGTGCATGGCCTTTCGCGTTTCGCGATTTCACCGGAACGCTTGGGTTGCGGTGTCTGCGCTCGCGTGCGCGAGGGCAACGCTTCTGCCATGCGCACGCCAACGCGCTGCACGGCGCGATGCTCGGGTTGTTCGTGCAAGGTGTCTTTGAGCGCGCAAAGCCGCCAGCCCCAGCCGCGCAGCGAGTGAACTAACCGATGAGCTCCAAGAACAAACCAAATGGACATGGCGCGCTGCTCGCAAAAAGCAGTGGCGCGAACGGCAGCACGATTTCGCTGAGCGGGATGTGCCAGGCTGCGTCTGTCGACGCGAGCGAACTCTCCGTTGTGAACGCCTCGGCTTCCTCGGCCGCGGCTCGCGCGGACCGCGACGCGTGCGCTGATGTGGCTCAGGCCCAGGGCGAAGGGAAGCAGCCCCCAGCAGCGGGGGCCGCTTCCCGGTCCCGTAACAAAAAAGATGGCAGCAAGGAAACGAGCGCAGCAAGAGGCTCGCGGAAACTTCCGCCTGGGATGGAGCCGCTTCCCATCGATGGGGAGGCCTTTGTGGACGCTGTGCACAGCCGCGTGGATTTGGTCTTGCTGGAAGAAAAGCTGCTGAAGTCGCGCGACGAAAAAGTCGCGCAGCGCGAGCTGGCCTATCTGCGCGAGCTGCGTTACGGCAAGCGCGCGCCCTCCACCGACGGCGAGCCAATGCCGATTATTTTCGACGCACCGCGGCCGGAAAGGGAAATGCCATGAACATATCGCAAAGCGTGCTGGAAAAGCTGACGCAAGCCGTGTACCTCGATCGCGTGCTGAAAATTTTGGGCGTCGCCGGCTTCGTCGTCACTTATCTGAATGCGTGGCGCAGCATGCACTTGGGATTGAAGGCTGGATTTGTATGCAGCGCAGCCGCGTGGTTTGTCGGCGCGCGCTTCACGAAAATTTATCGCTAAGCGGGGAACCTTGGCGCGGTCATTCAGGGTCTTAGACTCTCCGGGAGTCTTCTGCGTTTTTATTTCGGACGACGATACACGACCGTATTCTGACGGCGATCCCTGCTACTACAAGGCCTTCTGGCACCAGGAACGATTTCATCATGCGGGCGCGAAGTATCGGCTCTTTGGCGGCGCTGCCGGGCCCGGGAAGACGAAGGCCCTGCTTTGGGAGGCTATCCGGCAAGCATTGTTAGTGCCACGGTCGGATTCACTGTTGCTGCGGCGGACGTATCCGGAGCTGGAATCTTCGCTGCTCGCGTATTTTCGCCGCGATGTGCCACGCACGCTGTACCGCAGCTATAACGAATCGAAGCACGTCGTCACCTGGAACAACGGCTCGACGACCCGATTCGGCTACTGCCGCAGCGAAAACGACGTCTACCAATACCAAGGCGCAGAGTTTCTGTTCATCGGGCTCGACGAGCTCACGCACTTCACCCTGAAGCAGTGGCAGTTTCTGACCTCGCGTAATCGGTGTCCCGTTGCGAAGAGCTTTGCGTGCATGGCCGGGGCGAGCAATCCCGGCAACATCGGCCACGCTTGGGTGAAAGCGCTGTGGGTCGATCACGCGCCGCCGCCTGGATTCGAGCGGCCGGAGCTCTACGACGCCCGCGACTACGATTTTATTCGCGCGAAGCTGGCCGACAATCCGATTTACGCCAACGACGCGGCCTATCACCGCACGCTCGGAGCGTTGCCCGAACATTTGCGGCGCGCGTTCCTCGAAGGCGACTGGAACGTTTTCGCCGGCCAATATTTCGATGTTTTCGAGTTCGGCCGCCACACCGTGCGCGCCGAAACGTTGCGCCTGGAACCGTGGTGGCCGCGCTGGATCTCGATCGACTGGGGCTTCCAGCATCCCAGCGCTGTGTACTGGCATTGCGCCGTACCGACGCCTGCAAAAAGCGCCCACCCTCACGACGACAACGCGAGCGCGCTGAGCACTCGCATTGTGACTTATCGCGAGTTCGTCCAGTCCGGCCTCTCGCCGCGCATGCTCGCGCAGGGCATCGCCGAACGCAGCGGACGCGAACGCATCAGCGACGTGTTTCTCTCGCCGGACGCGTTTGCGCATCGCACTTCGGAAGCGTCCATCGCCGAGCAGCTCGGCGAAGTGCTCGCCGCCAGCGGTCTACCGCGGCCCGCGCCCGCCGACGACGATCGCATCGGCGGCTGGCAGTTTATGTATCAGTTGCTCGAATCCGATGCCTGGCTCATCACCGAAAATTGCGCGAAGCTGATCGATTGCCTGCCCCAGCTCGTACGCGACAATCGCCGCGTCGAAGACATTCGCAAAGTCGACGGCGACGATCCCGCGGACGCCGCGCGCTACGGTTTGGTCTCCGGCGGAAGACTCGCCGGTGTCGGGGCAGCGCTCACCCGCTTCGGCGGAGACGCGCCGCTCAGGGCGGGGCAGCCCCCGCCCCTAAATCCGCCCGGCGCGCGCTTCGTTACCGGCATGCCGTTAAGCGAACAAATCGCGCGGCAAATCAGCGCGACCGACCCAACATCGCGCGCCATTCATTCCCAGCGCCTCGAATCCGAAGCCCGCAAACAGTTTCGCCCGAAGCCGCTGCCCAGGCGCCGTTAAAATGAGGGGCAATCATGGCGCGTCAGGATCATAGCTTCGGCGGATGAGCACACAAATTTCGCGCATTCGCCTTCCAGAAAGCGACCGAGGCTGCCGCTCAATCAACATTTTCTTGGGCAGCGTTTGGATGAAGTGCCCTCGCAAGCAGGAAGGCCCGGGCAAGCCTGTCTCGCCCGGTTGCAAGACGATGGTGGTCGGAGTTTCCGCGATGCGTGAAGCAAAGGGCACGGTGAGGACAGTGTCTGCGTGATCGGATAGATTACGGGGATCGATAGAAACGATTACCACCCAATGACGCTGCCGGGACTCGCCAAGATAGGCGGTCCAAATCTCACCGCGACGGGGCGTCGGCAAGCGGGTGCCTGGTTCATTCGCCATCGGGGTCAACCTGCGACGCCGCGTAGCCCACAGCCGCTTCCAACTGCTGCTCTTCCTTCAGCGCCTCTCCAGATAGCGAGGCGTAATATGCGGTCGAGGCATCTTCGAGTTTCTTGCGCGCGTCAGCGCGTCTCGCAACAGTCACGGCGCGATCCACCGCGTCGGCCAGACTCGAAGCTTTGCCTCGCTTGATCAGAGATTGCAAGAAAGCCTGGTTTTCCGGCGCAATGGTTGTCGAAATCTTTTGACGGCGGCGACGTGCAGGCATGTGTTTTTCTCCTGCGCTCAGGATAGCACAAACATCTGACATTTGTCAGACGTTTAGTCCTCCCAATAGGATGACATGAGAGGTCTCTTTCAGCAGTTGCTACGAGGGCGTTACGTCCGGCTCCTGGAGGCGGAGGTGGCGCGACTGCGCGCGGAGAATCGCGCGCTGACGAATTCGCTGCTAGGCACCGCGGGATTTCCTCCGATCGAGTATCCCGATCCGGTGAAGCCCCAGCCGTTGCCGCGGCTGCGCAAGCGTTCTTGGCACCAGATTCAGGCCTGGCGCGAAGCCGGCGCTGCTCGCGATTCGGAAATGAATCTTGACGGCAGGGAAGAGGCGAGGACGAATGGACCTGTATCCCACAGCTGAGACTTGGACCGGCACGCCGGGCGCGATTGCGCCGGCCGACGGGAACGTGGCTAGCGCGGTAGCGCCGGCATCTTTGCCGGCGAGCAACACGCACGTTTTCGACGACGCGACGCGCCAGCCAGATGCTGGCGCTACCGCTGCCCTCGACCTGGGCGCGAACAACGAGCGGCTCGAGGACGTGAAGCCGAAGCTGGTGCATGCGCTGCGCGAGCTGGTGCGGCAATACCGCGAAGAAGGCGTGGTCGCGCGGCGGCATGAGATCCGCCGCATTCGCCAGGCGCGGCTTTTTTGGCAAGGCTTGCAGTACGCCTGGTGGAATCCGAACGACATGAACTGGCACCTGCCGTTCGAGCAGCGCTTCAGCGACGACCGCGCGCTCGAGGAGATGCCGCGCTACCAATTCGTCACCAATTTTTATCAGGGCTTCGGACTTTCGTTCATCGCCGTGCTTTCGCAGGATGTGCCGAGCGTGCGCTTCTATCCGCAATCGGCGCAATCGCTCGAGGATATTTCCGCCGCGCGCGCGGCCAGCGATGTCGCGGCGCTGATCGAGCAGAACAATCAGGTCGAGCACATGCTCACCTCGATCGGCTATTTCTTGTGGACCGACGGCAAGCTCGGCGCCTACGTGCGCTATGTTGCGGACGGACAGCGTTTCGGCTTCCACGAAGAAAACGTGCTGGAAGCGCTGGAGATCCCGCTTGGCGAAGACGTTTACGTCTGCCCGCAATGCGGGAAGGAAACCGGATTAGCCACAGAGGCCCGCCTGCCGGACGGGCAGGGACAGAGTCAGAGAGAAGACGCAGAGCCAGGAGACGAGGCGGGTTACGCCTCAACGGTAGGGGCGCAGCATGCTGGGCCCCAGCTTGGCGCAATGTCATGTGCGCAGTGCGGCGCGGAGCTCACCGACGCGAATCTTCGCAAAGCCGAGCGCGTCACCGTGCCGCGCATCGCCGGTACGCGCCGCGTGCCCAACGGCCAGGAAGTCATCTCCATCGCCGGTGGCCTCGAGCTGAATACGCCGGTGTGGGCCAACGAGATGCACGAATATCCGTACCTGCAATGGCAGGCGGAAGTGCATCGCGCGAAATTGAAAGCGGCGTACCCGCACGCGGCCGACAAAATCGAAACGTCGCCGTCGCAAGGCGCCGAAGATGTGTACGCGCGCGTGTCGCGGCTGAGCGTCGAGCAAGGCTTGCCGTCGATTCATCCCGGCGACGCGCTGATGAACCTGATCACGTTCGATCGTACCTGGCTGCGGCCGTGGGCCTTTTACTCCGTCGAAGACGCGGAAGTCCGCGCCGAACTGCTCGCGCTGTTTCCTGACGGCTGCTACGTGGCGTTTGCCGGCGACGCATATTGCGAATCGCGCAGCGAATCGATGGACGACCACTGGCGCGTGCTGCACGCGCTGCCCGGCGACGGCCAGAATCGCCCCAGCGTCGGCGATTCGCTGGTGCAAGTGCAGGAGCGCTACAACGTTCTCTCCAACATGCAAGCCGAGACGTATGAGTACGGCATTCCGCCGATTTACGCCGATCCGCAAGTGCTCGATTTCGATGCGCTGGCCAATCAGGTGGCCGAGCCGGCCGCGCATTTTCCGGCGCGCGCGCGCCCGGGCCAGCCGCTTGCCGCGGGATTTTTCCAGCCGGCGCCAGCGCAAGTTCCTCCGGACATGCTGCGTCATCAACAGGATTTGATCGGTCCGGTCGCTCAATTCCTCACCGGACTGTTTCCCGCCGTCTTCGGCGGCAACATGGAAGATGTAAAGACCGCGTCGGGCTACGCGCTCGCACGCGACCAGGCGCTCGGGCGTCTCGGCTTAGTGTGGCGGCGCATGAAGCAGTTTTACGCCGATGTGCTGCTGCTCGCTGTGGATGTGTTCCGCAAAAATCGGCCGAACGATGCGGAGATTCCGCTGCTCGGCCCCAACGGCGTGTTCGATTCGCACGTGATTCGCATCGCCGACCTGAAGGGCAACATCTGCGTGCATCCGGAAGCCGACGAGACATTTCCGCGGCTGAAATCGCAGCAGCGCGGCGTGTTGCAGCAAATGTTCGGCATCAACGATCCAATGATTCAACGCGCGCTCACCGAGCCCGCGAATCTTGGTTACATCAAGAACGTCCTTGGTCTGACCGAGCTAGTCATCCCCGGCGAGGAATCCCGCAACAAACAGTTGCGCGAAATCCAGCAGCTTCTGGCCAGCGCCCCCATTGTCATCTCGATGCATCCGTCAGGTGTAGCCCACATCGAGCCAGCATCCTCCGATGTAGGGGCGCAGGAAGCTGCGCCTCAGTTTGACGCGATGTCAGAAAGCGGAGCCGCGGGCGCGGCTCTTGGGTCACAACCAGCGCCGCAGCGCAAGCAAGATGCTGGCGCTATGGTGCCGCTCGTGCTTCCGTCCGTGCCGGTCGATCAGCTCCTCGACGACCACGCCGTCGAATTCGAGGAGTGCAAGCGCTGGGCCAACTCCGACGCCGGCCAAGCCGCCCGCATGACCAACCCCGCCGGCTTCGCCAACGTCCGCGCCCACGCGGAAGCCCACCTGCGATCTATGCGAGGCGCTCCGGCAAACTAGTTATTCACCGCGACCCGAGGCGCCGGTGAGCCGCAGAATTTCCGGCGCGATGAAGATGCGATTGCGCTTCCGTCCGGTTATCTCCCTGAGGATGCCGAGTTTTACAAGGCGCATTACATTGTTCTGCGCGCTGAGGTACGACGTCCCGAGAAGCTGGCGAGCGAGGCCGACACTCATCGCCGGCTGCATAAACAATTGGTCCACAAGGTTCTGAGCGAGGATGGATACCCGCGCGGTTTGCAGCCGTTTCCGGTAGTCCTGCCAGAGGGTCATGAGCCTCGTGGCCCGTTGCACACCGTCCATCGCTTGTTCGGCGATACCTTTGAGAAAAAATTCGATCCAGCGTTCCCAGTCGCCTCTTTGACTGACGCGCAGGAGCAGATCAGCATATTCGGCGCGGTGTTGCTCGAAGTACGCGCTCAGGTACAGCAAGGGCTTGGTCAAGATCTGTCGTTCCGCGAGCAGCAGTGGAATCATCAGCCGGCCCACGCGGCCATTGCCGTCGCGAAACGGGTGGATTGCTTCAAACTGATAATGCAACAGAGCGAGATCAACCAGGAAAGGCCGCTCCGAGGGCGCTTGCAGGAACTTCTCGAAGGCCTCCAGGGCTTGCTTCATCTCCGGTACAGGAGGGGGCACGAATCGTGCATCTTGGATCGGCACACCGCCGGCCGCGATGTAATTCTGCCGGTTGCGGAATTCTCCGGGACTCTTGTCCGCGCCGCGTACGCCTTTTAACAGGCGGCTGTGGAGTTCTCTTAGCAGCCTCAGAGAAACCGGAAGATCCTTGATGCGCTTGAGCCCGAACTCCAGAGCGCTGACGTAGTTTTGCACTTCCAGGGTGTCCGGCGTCCGATTCTCAACTTCAGGATCCACCCTGAATAAGACCAGGTCTTCTTCGCTTGCGATGGTTCCTTCGATGCGGCTGGATAGCACTGCCTCGCGGCGCACAAAGGGCCCGATTAGTAGGTGTGGGTTAGGAAGCATTTCGCCTGAGCCGGCCAGCTTGCCCAAAGCCCTTTCCGCTTGCGCTAAGGTGTGAATGGCTGACATGCCGAGGTGCAGCGTGGGCGGCGGCAGGGGATTTGGCACAAAACAAAGGAAACCTTGGGCGGCGGTTGCTAGGGTGCCAGGCGCAAGTTCCGTGAAATCAGCAGGATTCATCGGTTCCTCAGCTTATTATAGCGAAGTATAATAAGCGCGCTTCTTATTTAAGTGTAGCGGCATAAACTATAATAACGAACTTCGCCCAAGATGCAAAGTGGCAGTCCCTTCCAGGACGCAACATGGATCAGCAACCCATAGCAGTAGCTAGCAACGTCACCGGCGGGAGCTCGGTACAAGATCTGTTTGCGCTGAGCGACGAGCAGATTTTGGAAATTGAGCCGGAAGCGGAAGCGGCAGGTCAGCAAGTTTCTGTCGCGCCGGCTGAGCGACTTCCGGCTAGCGCAAATGGCAACGCCGGGACGCCAGCGGCGGCGTCCGCCACCAGTCACCAGCCACCGGTCACTAGTCACCAGAGCACAGATCAAGGCACAAGCGCACAGCCACAATTGGATGTGCCACTGGAGCCGCCGGCGTGGCTGGCGGCGCAGATGAAGGATGCGTGGGGCGGGGAAGAAGCGCGGGAGTTTTGGAATGGCGTGCAGCAGGCGAGGACGGAGGCGGCGGCGTATCGCGCGGCGTTTGCGAATCCGGAGGATGCCCGCGCGCTGAAAGAATTGTATCCGGGCGGAGTGAGCGAAGCGCGTGCTGCCGCAGAGCGCGGGCGCCTGCTTGAGGAGATCGATCGCGCGTATTTTGGCGCGGCAGGGAATTCGCCAGAGCAGACGAACGCATCGCGTGCACAGCTCGCACAACGTATGCTGCGCGAGGATCCCACGGCATTCCGCGAAATGGTCGTCGCCGGTTTGCAAGCATTGCAAGAAGCGGAGCAGGGAAGCGGAGGACCGGCGAGCCAGCCCACTCTTCCGCGGTTGGCACAAATTTTCACCGAGAGCCGCAGCACCGTAGGGGCGCAGCATGCTGCGCCCCATCCCGGCAATACGTCAGCTGACAACGCGCACGTCGCGGCATACGCCGCGTTCGAGCGCGCCGCGAATGAAGATTTGGAGCGCAGTGTCGGCAGCGCGATCGAGCGCACCTTAGCGCAAGCGCTGCCGGCCGGTGAACGAAGGTATACGTCCGGGCAAGCTGGGGCGCAGCCTGCTGCGCCCCTACAACAGCGGCTCGCACAAGCGATTCGCCAGGATGTGGAGAAAGCGTTGCAGGGCGATCGGCAGCTCGGTGAGCAAGTCGCGCAAATTCTTTCTTCGCGTCGCTTCGACAATGATTCCCGCGCGCAGGTCGTGCGCCTGATCGCCGACCGCGCGCAGCAGCTCGTGCCCGGCGCCGCCAAGCGCGTACTAAACGAGTGGACGCAAACCACGCTGGCGGCCCACCGCGGACGCACGCAACGCGCGGACTCGGCGTCAGCAACAGATGTAGCGCCGGCATCCGTGCCGGCACGCCCGGTTGGCAGCGAGAAGAGTCCCCTGCGCCGGCAAGATGCCCCTCGTGGCTCGGGGCAAGCCAGCGCTACGAAGCCTCAGCCGGTCAATTACCGCAAGCTCAGCGACGAACAAATCCTGGACATGTAATCGGGAGCTGCGGTTGTCGCAATCACGGCAGTAGGTCGTGCTCTTCTTTTTTCTGCGGAGGTGATTTGTGACGCAGCATGCGTCCGGGCAGCAAGGCGGCGCGAGCAAAGGGTCTTGGCTCGACCGCGCCATCGACATTGTTAGGCCGCAGCCCGGCGCTCCACCGAGACCTGCCGCTCCTCCGGTACACGAAGCCCAGTGGCATAAATCCGTGGAGCGGAAGGAAATCGTCCCCGGCTTGACCGTGCATGACGTGGGTTTGAGTGTCTTCGGCGAAACCCGATCACTCCGCGACCGCCCCGGCTCCAATGAGCCGATAGGTGCCGCGCGGCAGAAAATCGCCCACGCCATGATCAACGATGCGGAGTTATCGCACCAAACGGGCAAGTCCCGCAACAAAGTTCACGATCCGGTGGAGCCCCCTGATCAGGCGCTGCACAATCCGGAGGAGCGCACCGCCTACGAATCCTCGCTGCACGCTGCGCGCGAAGCCTATCTCGGCGGCCATGATCCGACCCAGGGCGCGAATCATCTCAGGATCCCCACAACGCCAGATCGCTCCAACTGGAAATTCCAAGGTGGGACACGGGAGGGTCTAACAATCAGCACCCAGTCCGGGCCATATCAGAACTCCTTTCCTAACAGAGACGTGCCGTCGCGCACAGCTTGGATAAACACGTATTTCCCAGGCGTGGATGAGAAGAAGCATCACAGGAAGCGATGAACCTCACTCATCGTGCTCGATAAAGATGTTTTTGGCCGATTCAATACAGACCGACTGCATCTCGCCTTTTTTTTCTGGTTCGAGCGGGCACACTTCAAAATCGGCAAAGACTGGCGGAGGAAAGGTCCACTTCCAGCGCCGTCCATCGACTTCGTAAGCCCTCTCAAGGTTTGTAGGAAATTCGGGATTAAAG
>WNFB01007300.1_pt1 | contig 11465 bp, 11 predicted proteins | sample 5400501 | NCBI WGS metagenome assembly WNFB01 (sample SAMN13153341, study PRJNA577476) | soil metagenome | isolation source: 200 cm saprolite under Douglas fir tree site 2 hole 1 | place: USA:California | collected 2015-04-18 | reverse complement strand
ACTCCGCCCGACTTGAAAGATGTGGAGAAGCAGCTCGGCGTGAGCCGCGGCAAGCTCACCGAAGTCATACGGTTGTTGGAGCGCGACAGGTCCGTGATTCGAGTCGCGACGGATCTTTACTACCTGTCCAGTTCCATCGATCAGGTGAGGGCTCTGCTCAAAAAATTTCTCGCCGAAAAAAGTGAGATTACCGCGGCATCATTCCGGGATCTGATCGGTTCCAGCCGCAAGTACACGATCCCGCTTTTGGAATATTTTGATCGCGAGGGAATGACCATAAGAATCGGGGATATTCGCCGCCTCAAAGCCGGAGTTTCCTCCGAAAAACAGAGTTCCACGCGTTGAATTAGCGTACCGATATCATTACACTGAGGGGCGCATGAAGATCATGAAGAAAAAGGCAGTTCGGCTGACGCAAGAGGTTAAGGCCGCGGGTTGAGCCGCCAAGCTCGGCCCCGCCGACCTCGTGCAAGTCTTGCACGACCTGCCCAAGTTTGACGACGCCGATATGCTGGTCGGAACCGAAACCTCCGACGACGCGGGGGTGTATCGTTTGCGTCCCGACTTGGCCATCGTGAACACCGTGGATTTTTTCACTCCCATCGTCGATGATCCTTACCTTTTCGGTCAGATCGCGGCGGCAAATTCTCTTAGCGACGTTTATGCCATGGGCGGCGAGCCCAAGACGTGCATGAACATCGTCTGCTTCCCCAAGGGAAAGATGGACATCGAAATCCTCGGCGAGATCCTCAAAGGGGGCGCCGATAAGGTTAAAGAAAGCGGCGCGGTCATCATCGGGGGGCACAGCATCATCGACGAAGAAATCAAGTACGGCATGGCCGTAACCGGCGTGATCCATCCGGAAAAGATTTTCCGCAACGTGGGTGTGCAGGAAGGAGATGCTCTGGTTTTAACCAAGCCCCTGGGCACGGGCATTATTTCGACGGCTTTGAAGAAGGGAAAGGCTTCTAAAGAAAGCATCGACGGAGCGGTTGCGTCCATGACGATGCTGAACGCTGCCGCCTCGACAGTGGCGCGCAAGTATCCTGTTCATGCCTGCTCCGACGTCACAGGTTTTGGTATCCTGGGACACGCCCTCGGAATGGCCAGCGGCAGTAGTGTCACGCTGGTGCTGGAATCGTCGAAACTGCCGCTGCTCCACCGCGCTGCCCGTCTCGCTGAAAAGGGCTACCTCACCGGCGGCTGCAAACGAAACCGCGATTATTTACATGATAAAATCACCATCGAAAAATCCATTCGCCAGGGACTCGTCGAGGTGGCGTTCGATCCCCAGACCTCCGGGGGCCTGCTGATCGCCGTCGCGAAGCGATACGCCGCCAAACTTGTCGATGATCTTCTCGCCGCGGGTGTTAAGGACGCCGTGGAAGTCGGCTATGCCACGGCACTGCAAAAACCGTGGGTACGATTGGTCTAGGAGACTGCGGCCCCCGCGCCCCCGGCAAGCTTATTGCACTCAATCGTCTCTAAACGCTAAAGGCAAAGAGCAAAGCATTCCTACTTTGCTCTTTGCCCCTTGCTCTCTGCGGTCGATAGTACCAGCATCAATCCGTTTCCGACCATCACCTTTGCCGAAATCGTCGACATCGTCTTCGTAGCCATTCTGATTTACACGGCCATTGTGTGGGCGCAACGCACGCGGGCGGCCTTCGTCGTCAGAGGCATCCTTATCTTGGGAGCCATTTACATCTTCGCGCGCTACCTCGACCTGCAAATGACGGCGTGGATCTTTCAAGGTTTCTTTGCGGTGTTCTTAATCATGATCGTCGTTATTTTTCAGGAAGAGCTGAGGCAAATGTTCGAACGGATCGCCGTATGGAGTCTGACCCGTAACCGCGCCCCGGCACTCGGTTCGACCACGGCGGACATTCTGGTGCGCACCGTGGCCGACTTGGCGAAGGAACACATCGGCGCGCTGATCGTGATCCGCGGCAACGATCCTTTGGAGCGGCATATCACCGGCGGGATTCCGCTGGACGGAAAGCTCAGCGGACCGCTGCTCAGAAGCATTTTCGATTCGCATTCTCCGGGGCACGACGGGGCCGTGGTGGTGGAAAACGACCGCATCACGCGCTTCGCCGCGCATCTGCCCCTTTCAAAAGATCTGCGGCAGCTTTCCAATGTCGGCACTCGGCACTCCGCCGCCCTGGGATTGGCGGAGTTGGCGGATGCGCTTTGTCTGGTGGTTTCCGAAGAGCGAGGCACCATCTCCGTGGCCAGAGACGGCAAGCTGCAGCAAACCAAAAATCTGCAGCAGCTCGGCTCCGTGATCGAGAGTTTTTTGCGCGAGGTGTTCCCGCCGCCGGAGCGCAGAAAAATCTCGCCCCAATTTTTCCGCGAGAACTGGATCGCCAAAGCCGTGGCGGTTTCGCTGGCGGTCGGCTTCTGGTACATCTTCGTCCCCGGCTCAAAGACTGTAGAAATGAGCTACCAGGTTCCGGTGAGCGTTGAGAACTTGCCATCGAACCTGCTCGTCGACGAGATTGAGCCACCCGTCGTGAATGCGAAATTTTCCGGACCGCGAAGAGCTTTTTATCTTTTTGATGCAAAAAAAATAAAAATCACGGTCGATGTCTCCATGGCCGATTTAGGCCGCCGGACATTCAACATCACGGAGCAGAATATCCACTACCCTAAAGAGCTCACGTTACAGGATGTAAGCCCTTCCACGCTCAAGCTCACCGTAAAGAGGGCCTCGACCGCCGCGCCGGCACGGCGCGGCTAGGGCAACGTCGTTTATCAGTTCATTGCCCGCCATCGCGCGCGGAAGCGAGCGATTGAAAGACTATCCATTTTCCACTTTACGCCACTGCGTCGCCCACCGCATCTTCGTAACTATCGGGTTATCTCTAAAAATGTCAGGCATGAAGGAAAATTCCTTCACGACTCGGATTTTGCCAAACACGGGAAACCGCAAAGTCCTTTGACGGCAATCCTTTTTTCGTCGTTGTCATCATTGGTATGAGCTTTGCTCAGTGCTTGTCGAGATAATCAAGGGTTCATGATGCATAGACCTGGAAGCATACTTGTGGTCGATGATGACAAATCATTGACGGCGGTGGTGGCGGAGCTTCTACACGCCAGGGGCTTTGAAGTTTGGGCCGCTTACGATGGTTTGCAGGGCTTTACGTCCTACTTGGCCCATCCGACACAGTTCGTCATCACCGACATTCAGATGCCAGAGCTGAACGGCATCGAGATGATGCGTTGCATTAGAGCCATTAACCCTGATGTGAAAACCATCTATGTGAGCGGCGGTGCAGAACGTTTCCACGAAGACTTGGAAATGGAAGAGCAAGGTTTCGCCGCCATTTTGCTGACGAAGCCGTTCACAAGCCAGGATTTGATCAGGCTGATTTCTGATGTGCCCATGACGCAACCTCAATACCGGATGGGGAAAACTTCAAAAAGGAAGCTTCGTCAAACCTCGGAATTCTGAATCAAAACGATCCGATGGTTTGAGAACTAAACCAAATCGAAAACCCCGATGGCGACCCGCGACAAACGGCGAAAAATCCTGCTTCCAGTGGAGGCGTTTGCATACTACGCTAGCGCTGCAAAGGGAAGCGATGGCGCTAAACGGCAGCAGGGGCTCAATACAGCGAGATTATGAAGCTTTCCATTCCTTCTGACCGCTTCGGAACGGGGGGCCTGCACAGCAAACTATCCAGGAAATGGAGCGCTGAGCCTATGGATCCGAGCGCCAACTGGGGGGAGTTTCTCCAGTTGTGGGACAGAGCCCATTTGCTTCGATCGTTTATTTGGAGCCAGGAAAGCGCCGATGAAAAGATTCTCTTTAAGCAGTTCTTAGCGCGGGCGCGGCGCTTTTTCAGTGTCGATTTTTGTTTCGCAGCGTTGTTTGTGGAAGGGGGGAAGATCTTGCAGCTTGGCTTGCCGGAAGATGCCGCATCTAATTTGCCCGCCAACTTTGTTCGTCACGCACTGGATCGTATTGCCAATTCGCGAGCCCCCGTTACTTGGAAACAGCTCGGTAGAGAATCTGCATTGAAAAGCGTCGTGGTATCTCCGTTCTTGCCGGCGGGCGGGCAACCGTTAGGGTTTTTTATGCTCGGCCATAGGCAGCCAAGACATTTCACCCGCTCCGAATTGTTTCTACTCCAGTTATTGGCGGGAGAGCTCAGTTGGGCCATCAGGGAGCTGAGAAGCCGACAAGGTCACCAAAGGCAAGTGGCGACGTTATCTCACGAACTGAAAAATTCGCTCAACGTCATTATCGGCGATTGTGCGCTTTTACGCGAGGATCTGGAGCAGTCTTTGGCTTCGGGAGAAAGGCGCGAATTGTCCAATATCGAGATCACGAGTCAGGAGATTTTGAGCCTAATCGACAGCTTTCTCGGTCCCACCGATTTATACGAAGCTGCCATGGGCGTCGCCGCAGAGAATATTGAATTGGTTCCCTTCCTCGAAGACACGCTGTTGTCTTCCCGGGAACAGGCGAAGAGAGCGGGGGTCGAACTGAAAATCGATTACGCGACCGATCTGCCCCAGGAGATTTCTACGGATTCGGTGCGGTTCAAGCATGTGGTGCGCAATTTGGTCGATTATGCCACCGAGTCTCTCTGGCAACATCTTGGTGGACGACTTGGTGTAAAGAAAAACGGCGAAATGCTCGAATTGACGGTGAGCGGCGCGGGTGTACCGGGGTTCGCGGAAGCCGGCGGCTCTTCGCCCGAAGAAAATTGCGGTCATCCGAAGGGTGTCGTTTCTCTCACAAGGCTGGAGCTGATTAAAGAACATGTGGAGTTCTTAAAAGGACATGTTCACGTGGTTAGCCGCGCGGGAGACGTTAGCGATATCACGGTGTGTCTGCCGTGTGAGTGACAAAAATAAATAGTCCAGAAGAATAAATAAAAGGAGGCCTTTATGGAAAGAATTACGAGGAGTGCGGTTTCAGTTTTCTCGACGGTCGGGGTGTTGGCGGCTCTCACCCTGGTGCAGGGTTGCCTGGCAACACGCGATTGGGTGCGCGAACAGGTGGATCCAGTGTCTGGGCGGGTTTCTCAGAACGAGGCTCGTCTGAACCAGACGGAAGGCCAAGTCGGCAGCCTTGGCGGCCGCATGGCCGGCGCTGAAGGGAAGCTGGGCCAATTCGAGGGCCGAATTGGGCAGGTTGATGCAAAGACCGACAAGGCGCTGAACGCGCTGGCCAATCTGCGATTGGAGCGGCGCTTTGTGATCGATATGAAAGACGGCGCTAACTTTGGTTTTAACTCGTCAAACCTTCCGACCCAGGCGAAAAAAGAGCTCGATGGTTTCTTGAGCGATCTCAAGGGTGATCCGGCCGGGATGGAGGGCGCGGTCTTTCTCGTGACTGGCCATACCGACGGCATAGGGTCCGAAGACTATAATTACGACCTAGGCAGAAAGAGGGCAGATGCCGTCAGTCGATACCTGATTACTCAAAAGAAGATGGATCCACTGCGCGTCGTCACGGTTTCCTACGGTAAGACCGCTCCCGCGGCCGAAAACAATACGGCGCAGGGGCGAGCCAAAAACCGCCGGGTTGAAATTCTTGTTTATCGCGACGCTATTACCTCTGCTGCTGCCGGCTCAACAACGGAAGCCGAACCGCGCAACACTGAGCGGTCTGCGCAGCAAACGGGAGCAACGCTCAGCCAGCGATAGTCAATTTTGCTCGGAGAAACTCGGCTTGAAGCGAAGGCGGGGCTAACGGCCCCGCCTTTTTTTATTGGTATAACCGATCGATATAACCGGTATCGTCGAGCTCACGAAGATAATGGGTGTTCCATAGGGCAAGGGGATTAAAACCTTCGACCTCCGGGTCGCGCCTGAGCGCCAACTGAAAAACGTTCGCTATCGCCTCTGGGGATGGATAGGGTTTGCGCTGTAGTGAGTGGGCCCATTCATCGTAAAGCGCATCGACCTCCGCGTCCGACTGCAGGTGGAGGATCGGCGTTGCATGCTCGCGTAAGATTTCCACCGTCTCCGACTTCCGTGTAAGGAAAAAATGGATCGCGTCGATAAAACCTCTTATCAGGCGCCGGATCTCCTCTTCATGGCTTTTTATGAAGCTCATCGTCGTCGTCAAAGTGACCCCGCGGATCATGGGCATCGCGCGCACGGAAATAACATGGGCCCCGGCGGTCGCTGCACGCGCGTCGTGAGGGATGCTGACGAAGGTCCCCGCGAATTCGCCGTTTAACACCCGCTTCCAGCGCTCTTCGGACGATCCACGGAGTTCGACGAGTTTCACCTCTCCTCGATCCACGTCGAGTCCCTCCTGGCGCAGAAATAACCAAATGTTGAGCCCCGCATGGGAATTCAACTTGTCGGCGACGACTGTTTTCCCGCGTAAATCCTGCACCGATCGTATTTCATGAGACACGACGAGCTTGTTCTCGGTCCAATTGTTCGCCGCCTGGGCGAGGTGGACGAAATCCTCCCCGTTCTTGGCGTTTCTCACATAGAGGTTGTGATGGTTTCCCGAGATAAGATCGACATGATTGGTTTTTAACGCCTCCACTGCCTTCTCGCGCACCAGCTGCGGCGATGTGTCCACGTCAAGACCGTTTTTTCCCCATGCGCCGCACTTGCCCGCGACGATCCAAAAGGGTGCGTGAGAGTTTGATCGGTAAATGATTCTCAGTCGTGCGTTTGCCATTGGCGTTTCCTCCGCAAATATTTTCCCTTGCCGTGGTTGTTCATAACATCTTTACCGTTTCATTTGCCAGCGGAAATAGTAGAGTGCGGCAAAACTCTCTTCACGACGAGGGTAGCTGTCGCTAAGGGCATCGCGTAAGGCATTCTAACTTTGCTCCTTGCGCCTTGCTCTTTGGGATTGAGCGCAACGAAGCCTGTGAACTTTTTCAGCAGCCTGTGCTAAGAGCGCAGGCGTAATCCAAACCAAAGCGTGATGACGGCGAGGAATAGAATACACCAGTTTGAACTTCGCAAGCGCCGGATAACGGACTCAAGTTCCTGTGGAGTGACCGATTCACCGCCTTCGTGACGTTTCACGAAACGGTGGCCGATCCCCATGGATTGATAGACACTGAAGATGACCAGGAGAAACGCGAAGACTAATTTTATGCCCAGGGGGTAACCAAGCTGTTTAACGAATGTTTCACGGTAAGCGGCCTTGAGTTCCGTCAATTGAAAAGCGCCAGTGAAAAGCAAAATCCCCAGCGCCCCTACTTGCAGCGGGTTATGAAATTTGAGCCCGCGGGCGAGAAAGGCCACCTTGTCTTCATGATTGTCTATGATGGGCAGGGACCGGAGCAACACCGCGTAGAAAGCCGCGACGGCGCCCAGGTAAACGATGAGCGCGATAAGGTGAAGCCACGCATTAAGCATTTGAAAAGGGAATCACCCCCATCCGAAGCGGGATCCCCTTTTGACAGGTCTGCCGGGAGCGTCGTAGGTTTCGCCGATAGTGTCAAGTTGTTGCCGTATCTTTTCCAGTTCCCGCTGTTGGTGGGATTCGAAGTCTTGCGCTTCTTTGGCTCGTTTCTCGGTAAATTCGGCAAGCTCTTTCTTTCTGCGAGCCATGAATTCGTTTTGTTCCCGCTCCCACTTGTCGTGGGAGTCCTTTAGGAGGCTCCGAATATGAAAGTTTAGGTTGTCCCGAACCACCATCGATTTGTTGCAGTGGGGACAAAAGATGACGTTGCCGATCATGAAATTGCGCACGGGCTCGACGCGCATTTCCTTGCATTTCAGGCACCGTATGGGAATGTCCCAGGCGTCGACGTCCGGTAGTTCGACGAAATGAACTTCGGCCTCGGAGGGTCCTGCGAGCATTGCTGCTTCCGCGCGGACCGCCGTCGCTTCGCTTGGGACCGCTGCCGGGCGCGTGGCGGAAGCCGATGGGGCCGTCGCGTTGGCTTTGGGTGCTGCCGGCGCAGCCTTGCCCTCGCCTTTGCGGAAGCGGGACTCGAAGTTATCTCCGATTGGCGTTTCCGGGTGCAGCGCCCGGGCTCGGGCGATCAGCGCCTCTTCGGTTTCGATGTTGTTCGGGTCGGTGACGCAACAGTCCACCGGGCATACGGCAGCGCAGGCCTCGTAGTCGTGAAACCCGACGCATTCGGTGCATAAGACTGGGTCGATGACGTAAACAGGGTCTCCCTGACTAATGGCGTTGTTCGGGCATTCGGGCTCGCACGCGCCGCAATTGATGCACTCGCTGGTGATCATCGTTGCCATTGATCAAAACCTCCTGAGACCGAATTGAAATGGAAAAACGAAATGAAAACAGATTTATCCTAGATGAAATTCCAGGCGGTTGCAAATTAAGCGTTTCGTAGTCATCTGTTATAATACGTGCGCATCCAATGCTCCAAAGGCAAGGGCGAGAGCGCCATGTCAAGTGAAGACGTGAAAAGATTTCGGATTGGAACCTGTGGGTATTCCTACCCCGGTGAGCCGCCAAACGGTTGGTGGGGCGTGTTTTATCCGAAAGGAGAGAAAAAGCGACGGGATGAAATGGAGTTTTACGCCACTTTTTTCAATACCGTCGAGATCAATTCTACTTTTTACCGGCCGGCGACTCCGTTGATGGCACAAGCTTGGGCCAACAAGACGCCGGCTGATTTCGAGTTTGCCGTAAAGGTGTGGCAGAAGTTTACTCATTCGACAAGGCTAGGAGAGGGAGGCGGCGCATCGAGCAGACGATGGGAGCGCTTTGATGCATCGGACGTTGCGCTCTTTACGCAGGGCCTTGCGCCATTGGCGGATTCCGGCAAGCTGGGAGTTCTGCTTTTTCAGTATCCCGCCAGTTTCCGCCGCGAAAAAGAAAATGCAGAGCGTGTTGAGGAAACCCTGGCGGCCTTTGAGCGCTTTCCCAAAGTCGTGGAGTTGCGCCATCGCAGCTGGAGCGATCGGAGAAATGAAACGTACGAGTTGTTCGACCGGTCACGTGCCACGTGGGCCTATATCGATGAGCCGAAATTCATTTCTTCTGTGAACCAGGAGATGGAAGTGCGCGGCGACACCGCCTATATCCGTCTGCACGGACGAAATTACCAAACCTGGTGGCAGCACCGGATGGCATGGGAAAGATACGATTACTTATATCAGCCGGATGAAATCCAAGAACTCGCCGGTAAATTAAAACTGCTCGCCGCAAAGTCTCCGGCGGCGAAGTTCTACGTGCTATTCAACAATCATGCGCGCGGGCAGGCGGTGGCGAATAGCTTTATGCTCCAGGCGGAACTGGAGTCGAACGGTAAGGCAAAAGCGCCTCGATCTTTGATCGAAGCCTTTCCCATTCTGAAGAACTTTGTGCCGTTTAATGATTCCGGCCAGCTCGATTTTGGTTGAGCGACCAAAGCGACTCTAATCGGCCGCGGCTACGTCCGTGGACCACGCCGAGTGAGATCAATAAGCTCAATTTTGTACCCGTTGGGATCCTCGATGAAAGCAATATGGGTCTCGCCGTGCTTCATGGGCCCGGGCGGGCGGACGATTTTCGCGCCCTGGCGGCCGAGTTCCTCGCAGGTCTTGTAAATGTCCTCTACCCCCAGAGCGAGATGGCCGAAAGCGTTGCCGACATCGTACTGGTGAGTGTCCCAGTTGTAAGTCAATTCGACGACGGTGTTTTCGGATTCATCGCCGTAGCCGACGAACGCCAAAGTGAAACGACCGGAAGGGTAGTCTTTCTTTCTGAGGAGCTTCATTCCCAAAATATCACAGTAAAATTTGATCGATTCGTCGAGATCATTCACTCGGATCATGGTGTGAAGAAACTGCATCGCGATCCTCCTCTCAGCCGAAAAACCGGATGCCCGACCATAACAACAAGGACGCTTGGCATCAAGCCGACTTGGGTTCGGCCTTTGTGCGTGGACAGAGCAGGGGAATGTGGGTTATCATTGCATCTGTATGCATCAATCAAATCTAAGCATGAGACGAAACGTCTTTGTTCTTTTGGCCGCGTTTTTCTGGTTGCTTGTTTCAGGCAATGCGTCGGCCGCGGAAAACTCCAAGAAGCTTCGTTTGGCTTATGCCGGCTGGGATCTTGGAACTGCGGTGGCCTATGTCGGCGTAGATTCCGGCCTGTTCAAAAAGCACAACCTGGAAATAGAGGAGATTCCCATCCGCGATACGCTTTCGGCGGGGGTCCAATCTTTGTTGGGAGTGGATCTTCTGATTGGGTTCGGTAATCCGCTCGCCATTCTACAACCGGTCGCAGGCGGGGCGGACATCACGCTTATCGGCGCCCACGTAAGCTTTGATCAATACGGCATGGGCGTGTCTTCTGTGATTTCGACGGTCAAGGACTTGAAAGGCAAGAAAGTAGGAGTTTCCGCATTGGGCGCAAGGTCCGACCTTATTGCTCGCGTGATGCTCAGACGGGCCGGACTCGATCCCGCCAAGGACGTGGAAATGGTTGCTGCCGGCCTAGCGCCGGCCCGAGCGTTGGCTATTTCGAAGAACCTGATTCAAGGCGGGCCGCTGAGCGAGGACGTGGCAGCGGAGGCGAAAAAGCTTGGGATAAAGATTTTGGATGTGAAGGCCGTTCCTGTGGTTACCGATCTTCTCATGACTACCCGTTCGTTCATCAAGAAGGAAGAAGAAACGATACGGCGCTTCATGAAAGCGTATGCCGATGCGATTCACCATTTTGTCTCCCAGCGTGACGATAGTCTGGCCATCCTGAAGAAATATTTTCCCAGCAATCAGGGCCTCACCGTTGACGCTATGTACGATAACTTTTCAGCACAGCTTAGACCGTTGCCGGAGCTCAATAACGAAGCCATTCAGGCGCTGATGGACGTGGGCTCCGTGGTGGATCAACTCACCAAAACGCTAAAGCCCACCGATATTGTTGAACCGCGCTTTTTAGATGAAGTAATGGGTATTTTTTTTAATAATGAGGCGTCCACCGAGAAGGTCAGTCTCTAATCGGGAACAAGGCCCGTCTGCTTTGGCGCTCTCATCCTTTGATGCGAGGTAGCAATTCGCAAAGAGCAAGGAGCCAAGAGCAAAGGAAGAATGCTTTGCCTTGGCAAGCCATTCGCCGGAAGCGTCTGGAACTTTGCCTGGGGTTTTGCTATGGAGCAAAAAAGAGAAAGATCAGGAGGATTTCATGAGACTGCAAAATCAAGTCGCCATCGTCACGGGCGCCGGCCGCAATATCGGCGAGGATATTTCCAAACTGTTTGCCCATGAAGGCGCTAAGGTCGCGGTGGTCGATCTCGACCAGGGAAGAGGCGGTCGCGTAGCGGGCGAGATCAATGCCAAGAGTCCAGGCTATGCCATTTCCGTTGTCTGCGATGTTGCCTCGCCCGGTTCCGTTGAGCAGATGGTTCAAAGGGTCGTGAAGGAATGGGGCGGGGTGGACATTCTGGTTAACAACGCCGCATGGACGGATCACAAAAACATTTTCGACATCACGGAAGAAGAGTGGGACCGAGTCATGAACGTCTGCCTGAGAAGCGTTTGGTACTGCACGCGCTACGCCGCCA
>WNFB01005343.1_pt1 | contig 11466 bp, 12 predicted proteins | sample 5400501 | NCBI WGS metagenome assembly WNFB01 (sample SAMN13153341, study PRJNA577476) | soil metagenome | isolation source: 200 cm saprolite under Douglas fir tree site 2 hole 1 | place: USA:California | collected 2015-04-18 | reverse complement strand
GCTGCGCCGCCCAACCCGGTTGACAACTACGGTCCGGTGACGGTTCCCGCCAGGGAATATTTCATGATGGGCGACAATCGCGACGACTCCTACGACAGCCGGTACTGGGGTTTCGTGCCGCGAGCGAATATTATCGGCACGCCCGTGCTGGTGTATATGTCCATTGACGCGCCGGGGGATGCTTGGGATCCGGGACATATCCGCGACCGGATGTTCACGTACGCAAGCGTGTTCCTGCATCCGAGCATCGTGCGCTGGCGCCGCATCTTCAAGATCTTCTGACCCAACGGGAGCACGCCGCGCGGCTCCTCTCGCCACGGCAGAAAGAGCTCGTCATTCATGGACTATGCTGAATCCGGTGTAAACATTTCATTGGCGGATCAGGCCAAGCAGCGCATCCGGCGCCTCGCTTCGCGCACGTTCACGCGGGGAGTGATCGGAGGGATCGGCTCGTTCGGCGGGCTTTTCGCGCTGGACAAGAAATGGCGAGAACCGGTGCTGGTCTCGAGCGCCGACGGAGTGGGCACGAAGCTGAAAATCGCCACGGCCACGGGAATTCACTCCAGCGTCGGCGGCGACCTGGTGAATCACTGCGTCAACGACATACTCACGCTCGGCGCGGAGCCGCTGTTTTTCCTCGACTATCTGGCGATGGGCAAAATGGACCCGAACATCGTCGAACAGGTCGTTGAGGGAATGTCGCGCGCCTGCCATTCCGCTGGGTGCGCGCTGATCGGCGGCGAAACGGCCGAAATGCCGGACTTTTACGCGCCGGGGGAGTACGATCTGGCGGGCTTCATCGTCGGCGTGGTGGAGCGCGCGAGTTTGAAGAAGACGAACGCGGTCAAGGCCGGCGACTTGGTCTTTGCGCTGCCATCGACCGGGCTGCACACGAACGGTTATTCGTTGGCGCGCAAACTCGTCTTCGAACACGCGGGGTTGCATCCAGAAACCTACGTCGCCGAGGTCAGCAACAAGATCGGCGCGGAGTTGCTGCGTCCGCACCGTTGCTACTGGCCGATGCTGAAGACCACGGTCGGGCGCGGCTGGCTTTCGGCGATGGCGCATATCACCGGAGGAGGCATCCCCGGAAATCTGCCGCGTGTCCTGCCGCGCGGCGTGCAAGCGGAAATCGAGCTGGGCTCGTGGCCCGTTCCGCCGATTTTTTCCTATCTCGCCATGCTGGGCAAGCTCGAGCGCGACGAATTGCTGCGCACGTTCAACATGGGCGTGGGAATGATTCTCGTCGTGCCAATCGAGCATCATCGCGCCGTCGAAACCGAGCTGAAGCGCCGCCGCGAGAAATTCTACCGCATCGGCCTGATCCGCCGGTCCGATCCGCGTAAGCCGCAAGTCGCCTTCACCGGCAAATTACCGATCTAGACGCTGCAAGCGCGGTGCTCCATCAAGGCTGCCTTACGAAGCTTATCGCTTATCGCTGGCCTTGCGACGCCGGCTCCAGTACCACCACTGGCATTGCTCCGCCGGAAGGCGCGGATTGCGCGCTTGCGCGACTGCCGCGCGGAACACGTCCAGCACGCAGATGTCTTGCCGCTGCCTGGTTAACCGGGCGAGATTCGCATACATTTTTTCAGGCTCTTGCCGCGCCAACTCCGCTACAGAGTCCACGCCCAGCAATTTGAAATCACGGAGCATGGCCTGACCAATTGAAATGAGGTCGGCAAGCGCACGACGATCCATTCTATTTCGCTTTATCTTCGCTAGGCTCATTGGCAGACTATAACCTGTTTTGGATCCGCTCCGCAACACGAACTGGAAGTAATGTTTGCGGCCTTTGGTTGACCTGAATCCGCGCAGGCGTTATAAAGCTCCATCTTCCGGCTCGATCGCGCTGCTGCCGGGCAGCGGAGAGCGAGGCGCCCATGTTCTGCTCACGGTGTGGCCAACGAGTTGAAGAAGGGGCCCGCTACTGCCAGGTGTGCGGACAGGATGTCGCGTCGTCCGGAACACCCATGCCAACTCCGGCAGGCGCTCCGGTTTCCACCCCACTGCCATACGCCGGATTCTGGGTTCGTCTCGCCGCCTTTTTGATTGACGGCGTCATTCTAGGTATCCCGTTTTTCATGGTGGCGATAGGTCTGATCTTCCGGCTTGGCAGATTGGGGCTGCTGGCGCGCAGAGGCCGCTTCGGTCCGCCGGACGCGGCATTCATGGGACCCGTGATCCTGGGGCTCTTCTTCGCGTTCGCTATTTTCATTGTTGTGCGATGGCTATACTTTGCGGGGATGGAAAGCTCCGCGCGGCAGGCAACGTTCGGTAAGGCGGCGATGTCTCTGCGCGTGACCGATCTCAAAGGCCAGCCCCTCACGTTCGGACGTGCGACCGGCCGCTTCTTCGCAAAAATCGTCAGCGGACTGATTCCTCTCGCCATCGGCTACGTCATGGCCGGATTCACGGAAAAGAAGCAGGCCCTCCACGACATGATCGCCAGCACGCTGGTTTTGCGGAATTTGTAGTCATCGCGCGCGGCCTCTTCGCTAATCTCGGTTTTGCGGCCATGATACGATTCGAGCGCCATGAAAACTTTTCTGCTTCTTCTTTGTTCAAACATCTTCATGACCATCGCCTGGTACGGCCACCTGAAATACCGCAAGGCTCCGCTACTCGCCGCAATCGTGGTGAGCTGGCTCATCGCGTTCGCGGAATACTGTTTTCAAGTCCCCGCCAATCGCATCGGCTACGGCGAATTCACCGCGTTTCAGTTGAAAATCATCCAGGAAGTGATCACGCTCTGCGTGTTCGTCGTGTTCGCCTGGTGGTATCTCGGCGAGGACATCAAATGGAACCATGCTGTTTCGTTCCTGTTCCTGGTGGGCGCGGTGACGTTCGCGTTCTGGGGAAAACTGTAACGGCTCGGTGCGTGGGCGTGTCGAGCCATTTAAGAATGTAACTTTGGGGAGGGTTGGATGCGCCGTGCGGTTATGCTAACGTCTTTTGCTTATGTCGCATCCCATTGGTGTGTTGCTGTCGGGGCGTGGGTCGAATTTTGAGGCGCTGGCCGATAGCATTGCGGCGGGGCGCATTCCCGGAGCGGAAATCGTCCTGGTGATCAGCAACCGCGAGGACGCGCCGGGGCTCGCGCGCGCCACGGCGCGGGGAATTCCTACGCGAGTGATCCCGTCGAAGGGCTTGCAGCGCGAAGTCTACGACAAACTCGTTGTGACGGAGCTGAAGCAGTCGGGCGTCGAGTTGGTATGCCTTGCGGGCTTCATGCGACTGCTGTCGCCGTACTTTGTGGCGTCCTTTCCGCAGCGCATTTTGAATATTCACCCATCGCTGCTGCCTTCGTTTCCCGGACTTGAGGCGCAACGGCAGGCGCTCGAGTACGGTGTAAAAGTCAGCGGATGCACAGTGCATCTGGTGGATGAAAATCTCGATGCTGGGCCGATTCTGGCGCAAGCCATCGTGCCCGTGCGCGACGACGACACCGACGCAACGCTTTCCGCGCGCATCCTTGCCGAGGAGCACCGCGTTTACTCGGACGCGGTGCGGCTGATCCTTTCGGGACGGTTTCGCATCGAAGGCCGCCGTGTGATCGCGCTCCCAAATCAATCATGACGACCTCATCATGACGACGAAAAAACAGTTCAAGCCAGTGGACGAGCAGATCGCCTACTTGCGAAAGGGCGCGGCGGAGATTATTCGTGAAGAGGACCTCCGCGCGAAGCTCGACGCGTCGGCCAAGACCGGCAAGCCGCTGCGCGTCAAGCTGGGCGTGGACCCGACCGCGCCGGATCTGCACCTGGGCCACACCGTCGTTCTGCGAAAGCTCAAACATTTTCAGGACCTCGGCCACACAGCAATTTTTCTGGTCGGAGATTTCACGGCGATGGTCGGCGACCCCACCGGCCAATCCGAGACGCGCCCGCCTCTGACGCGCGAGCAAGTGGACGCCAACGCGAAGACGTACCTCGAACAGGTCTACAAGATTCTCAACAAGGAAAATACGGAAGTCCGCTACAACAGCGAGTGGCTTGGGAAACTCAGCGGGCATGACATGATCCGCCTGTGCGCTCACTACCGCCTCGCACGCATGCTTGAGCGCGAAGATTTCCGCTCGCGCCTGGCGGGCAATCTGCCTATCGCCATTCACGAACTGCTCTACCCGCTGTTGCAGGCCTACGACTCGGTCGCGCTTCAGGCTGACGTCGAATTGGGCGCCACGGAGCAGAAATTCAATCTGCTCGTGGGCCGCGAAATCCAGCGCGAATACGGGCAGCCGTCGCAGGTGGCGCTGACCATGCCGATCCTGGTCGGCCTCGACGGCCAGCGCAAGATGTCGAAATCGCTGGGCAACTACGTCGGCATCGCGGAATCCCCCGACGAGATGTTCGGCAAACTGATGTCGATTCCAGACGAATTGATGGAGTCTTACTACGAACTGGTGACCGACCGAACACCGCCTGAAATCGCGGCCTTAAAGATAGCAGTTGCCGGCGGTGCGCTACACCCCATGGACGCCAAAATGCAGCTCGCACAGGAAGTGATCGCCGGTTTCCATGGTGAGGACCCCGCCCGCAAAGCCGCCGAAAATTTTCAGCACGTCTTCCGCGACCGGCAGGCTCCGCAAGAAATGAAAGAAATCGTGCTGAAGCGCTTACCAATGGGCATTTCCGTCAGATCGAAATTAGGCTCGACCATGAGTAGCCATATGGCGAGCGGATTATCGAGCGGTCCTGAAAAATGGTCGAAATTATTGGCGTATCTTGGTGAAGTAGGTTCTGCATCCGAAGCTGAACGCATAATTAAGCAGGGCGGGTTCGAGATAAACGGTTCGCTAGTTAAAGACCCGACTTGCAAGGTGGACCTAAACCAACCGAATTCATACGAAGTCCGGGTCGGGAAGAAGAAATTTCTCCGCATCGTTGTAGACTAATCCGGAAACAATCCTCCTGTGGCGTGCGGCTGAAGGATGCGCAAGAGGCATCCGTGGTTGGATTTGTGGGTCGGAGCTTTAGCTCCGACATGAAACAAAATGGGCGCAAGGGCTTCAGCCCCTGAAACTTCAGGGCCTAAAGGCCCTTTCCCGAACAGCCATTATTGTCGGACCTAAAGGTCCGACCCACAAAGATCTTCAAGGTCATTTCATACTGCCAATGAATTTCCGCAACGGGAAAATTAGTGGTCATCCTTTGCAGGAAAAACCCTGCTGAAAATGGCCGCCGCGAGCGCCACCACGACGAACGCCATCACGCTGCCTTCGGGGCCCACCGTGCCGCCGGTTAGCCAAACCGGGCCGTGGAAAGAAGAGTTCAGCAAATGGCCGGTCGCGACGAGGCCGCTGTTTGGCACGGAGAATAAAAATGTCTCGCCCCAATCGAACGACGCATGCAATCCGACTGCAAACCATAAGTTTCCGGTGCGGCGCAAGGTGAGGCAGAAAAACATTGCGATTACGAACACAAACACTGCGCCGGCTATGTCTTCGCCCCTGTTGCCCAGGTGCCATGCGCCGAATACCGCGGAAATCAAAGTCGCTGCGGGCCAGAATCCGGTTCCCCAAGCCAGCGTGAATTGCGTGTAGCCGCGAAAAAAGAACTCTTCAAAGAAACCCACCGAGAGAAAAACCAAACCCCATAGCACCGCATAACCCCAGAGCGCCGCACCGCGCAGAGCCAGCTCGCCGAAGGAATATCCTCCCAGCAGGCGGATCAAAAATATCATCCCCGAGACCATTACCAATCCCCAGACAAACCCCTGCCAGAAGCGCGGTCCGAAGGAGGCAGCCCCTGGCAGGCCGTAGACAGCGAGTGCGCGGCCCTCAAGGACTCCAAGGATCACCGCGGCTGCCAACGCAGCGGAAAGCAGGATGACTTCCTGAACCAGCAGGCCAGACGCGGTGATAGTCGTGGGAGTTGCGACCGGGAGGTGCAACAGGAGAGCGGCAAACGATTCAACTCCACCGATTGCAAGAAAGAGTACGAGATAGATCAAGAGCCGCCATCCGGCCCGCAGCTCGCGCTCGTTCCAGAAAATCGCTCGAACGCCGCCGATTGTGCCGGGAGGAGGGGCCAGCAAAGATCGTGCCGGTGCCGGGCTTTCACGATTTAGTTCGGAATCCACAAGATCACTCCGGCTCTCCGCGCTCGGCCAGGCGTTTCAGCCGCAAAAGGTAATCCTGGTTGCGGCGCGCCACTGCGTGGCGTGTCACGAGCCAGTCCATGGCCTTGCCGAGCAGCCCTGGCAACAAGTAATCGCTGCGCATGCGCACGGCTGTTTTTGGCGCGGCCGCCGATGGCGGCGTGTTCACTCGCTCCAGTTCCCAGCGTTCCAAACCTTTCACGCCGTAACGGTCTTCGAATCGCCATTCGAATAGGCGCGCTTGGTGAAACGCCGTTACCACGGCCGTGTGCGATACTTCGCGGCGTCCCAGATGCCCGGTGACGCGCACTTTCTGCGAGACCCCGAAATCAGACGCGCCACCCTGCACTTCGATGCACGCTTCCATCTCCGCGCCATACCAATACGGCATCCGCTGCGGGACAAAAAACGCGAAGACGAGTTCGGCAGGAGCGGCGATCTGAACGGATGTTTCGATCTGCGCCATGGAGCGGGCGCTACTTTACCATGAGTCAGGGGCGCGGTCGGTTTGTACGGCTGTAGGCACGATCGCTCCGGAGAGGAACTAGGCTGCCGGAAATGGAATCGCTCCGGCGGCCAGGACGCGGCGACTGCGGCGTTCCTGCACGAACACGATGGCGCGCAGGTTTGCACGACTCCATTCGTGCGCCGCACGGACGGTGATTGTGGACGAAAACCCAATTGAGCCAGCCTCCACTTTCCCGACAGGAATGAGTTGGCGGACAACTCCGTCATGTTCGAGCGCGCGGCCTGCATTTTCTCCGCGCTTCACGTCGGAGTGCAGCATATTTTCAGCAATAGCAAGTACCAGCTGAGAGGAGTCACTGCGGGAAGCATTGGTCAACGGTTCGACACCGATCGCGAGTGTGCCGCTATCGGCCCAGGACAGACGCACGGCAGGTTTGGGCGCCGCGCCAGCCGCGCGGATGGCTCGCAGGGCCTCGCCCTCCGAGCTGCCGACGAACTCCGCGTGTCCGTCCACGACCATCTGCGGGGTGTAGACTTGCCGGCCGCCGAACGCCTCGCCATAGCCCTCCTGGCGCGCGGTGGCCGCCTCGGAAGAGAACGGATCCTTCCATCCGAGCCTGTCCCAGTAGTCGACATGCTCTTCGAGCACGATCGCATCGGCCTCGCGAACCGGCTGTGTCCGCCCCAGGCGCATGAGCAGGGCATCCGCGGGCGGACAACTCGAGCAGCCCTCGGAAGTGAAAAGCTCAACTAAAACTGGAGTAGAGCCAGCGACAGGGGGTTGCATGGTTGCGGACGCAGGCGTCAACCGAATTGCAGCGCGGATCAGGCCAGGTTGCCGTGCGATCAGGGCAAAGAGAACGATTACTGCCCCAGCTATTGTCACCGCGCCTGTTCGAATGTTCATGGCCCACCTCTCATGTTGAGAGCTACCGCATATTGTAGTACGCAATCTGCCGCATAGCAGATGAGTGGGTGTGCTAGCGTCCTTCCTGCGAACGGCCGTAGCCGCCGAAGTACCAGCGCGCTCCGATTGTCGTATAGAGTCCATAAGGCCCGGCCGTGCCGAGATCGAGCCCAGCGGGCCCCCCGACGTTATGTTTGTAGCGGCCGAGCCAGTCCACCTGATGTTGGGTAACGCGAAACTCGAAATTTTTCGGCAACTCGATCCCGAGCCCGACCGAGCGCTCATACGCAATCGCCGCCATGGAATACGTGTACTTGAATTGCGGGACATTATTCCCGAATGAAAAGGTGGGCGTGAAGAAGACGAAGGCGTGGCGAGCGAATGTCTTTCCGAAGGGCCGCACCTCGAGGTATCCGCTCCAGAGATAGCGCGCGTAAGCATTGCAGGGAGAGTTGGGGCCGCCCGCACTTACTATGATTGTAGAAGATGGCGAGCAACGGCCCAGGTCCGGCTCGTTGTGGGGTGGCGCAAAGGAGAAATCCACATAGCCGCGCACCCAGTTGTGCGGGAAGAACAAGCGGCCCTCGGGGGAGCCCCAGGACGCGGGCGCACGGGCAGGATCCGCCGTCGTTGCAGGTGTGGCGAGCGCCACGGTCCCTGTAGCTTCCTGCGCAAGGGCTGGACGGCACGCGAGCGTCAGAAGCATTGAAAATAGCAATACCATCTCTCCCATTCGTTTTTTCAGCACGGTTCTCCTTTTCGTTATTCCGGCAGACGCAGAGTCGCCGACGCGCCACTCGCCCGCCAACGCAGCGCGGCGAGCGGGAAGCCAGCGCTATGGCGACGGCGCGTAGGGCCCGCACCCGTCACAAATTCGGGCGCGCGGCCCTGGGACCACGGGTCGTAGGTCTGGGCGAAACGCATACGTTCATCTAGTGGCGGATGATTGTAGAACCAGATTTTCTCGGCCACCGAGGGATTTGGTTCATCGAGGTCCACTTCACCCAGAACCTGGAAGGCATGTGCGGCGACCACCGGAGCGTCCTGCACCAAACCGTGAATCACTTCGAGGCCGTACTGGTCGGCCTGATGCTCCAGGTGACGGCTGTACGCATTCGAGGCCGGAGTGAACAGAAAACTGAAGGCCGTAAGCAGCAGGATCAACGCGGGCAGTGAAGCGAGATCGTCGGGGCCGCGAATGGCCCAGCTCTCTCCCCAGAGTGCGAGCATCCAGCGGACGATGCGCTCAGCGAGAAATAGGAAGAAGAAGAGCACGCCGCAGGAAAACAGGATGCCTTTGCGCACGTGGCCCAGGACGTCGTGGCCCATTTCGTGGCCGAAGACGAACAGGATTTCATCCTCCGTCATGCGCTGTATGGTTGTGTCCCACACAACCACGCGCTTGGTTGGGCCAAGCCCGGAGGCATAAGCGTTCAGCGCTTTTAGTTTCGAGCTGGCATTCATCAGGAACATGCGGCTCTGCGGAATCTCCAGGCCTGCGCGGTGCACCACATTCTCGATGCGCCCGGCAAGGTGTGGCTGCGATTCCGCCAGCGGCGTGAATTTGAAAAATAGAGGCTCGACAATCAGCGGCTCGGCCACGGCGCCCAAAATGATCAATGGCACAGTGGCAAGCCAGAAATAGAGCCACCATCTCCGCGGGCTCTTGCGAATCACCGCGTACAGGATCCAGATCAGCACGACGCCTATGGTCACCTCCACGCCTTCGCCCTTGGCCCAATCCACCAGCCACGAGCCCCAACTCTGGATCGATTGCTGATACTTCAGGGCCAGCCGGTGACTCCAGATGGCCGTAGGCAGGCTCAGAACATCGATCGTAAGCGAGATCAGCGGAACGAAAACGATGGTTTGCACGAAGGTGTTGTGGCCCGCGCGCGCAGCCAAATCGCGAAATTTTGGCGCGACCCGCAGCTGCAGCAAGAGGACCAAAAGGAGCAGTCCGTAGGCGACATCGAGGAAGTAGAGTTCGTGCCGGGCGCGGGCGTAAGCTATGGCTTGCGCCTCCTGCGCGGGCGTAAGCGTGTAACCCTGTACCTGCGCCGGCGGAGAGGGCGCCGGGGGGGAGGGCTGTGCCTGCCGTTGGGCATGGATTGTTGCAGGAGAGAACAAAATGGCTGCGAGCAAGAGGATGGATGCAGGAAAGAACAATCCGATGCGAATCCTTCTACGAATCAATCGAAATCCCCTCAATGGCCGTGTACCGACGAGGCGCCCTTGCCCACAGCGCGCGGAGTATGATCCAACCGGCGCCACGCGCGCAAGTGTCTGCCTCGCAAGCCTGGCCGCGCACGGGACTAGGGTGGATGCGGCGTCTTTAGGGCGTAATTGCGTGCCGCGCCGCCCATGGCTGCGCTGAAATGGACGATGGAAGTCCAGCGCTCAAGCCGGTGATGGCCGGTTCGATGGAACATATAAGAAACGCCGATGGATGCCGCCGTGGCAGCCGCTTCGATCCCTCCAAACAACGGATGGTTGTCCACAACAGAGTTCGTCAGCAGGATTTCGTCGAGACCCCGCCGGCGGAGATTCAGCGTCGAGGCGTAATCGAGGGCGCGCGCCGCGCCCACCCCCGCAAACCACAAATCATTTGTCCGGTCCCAGAAGCGATGGGGCGTCTGCGGCGGACTTGCCTGTGGTGGGGCAGTTGAACTTTGAGACGCTGTTTCGGATTGGTCCGTGCCCTGGATTTCTCTGCGCAGTGGTTGCTGCGCCCGAGCTTTAGATGTGGGGATGACAAAGAAAGCTGCGACGAGCAGTGCGTGTACCGACCCAATCCGCATCCGAAAACCTTCTCTCCGCCAAACAATTTTCCTGCTGAGTCACTCTAAGAAGACCAGATTGTGTGCAAACCTTGCGGGGTTGTAAAGAGCGCGCCTCTTTACGGCTGGAAGTGGTTCCCCTGGCGCTCCGGACCGCCGACGGCGGCGCGGTTCACCCTGTGGTTCAGGGTGCACCTGTGCCATCTGCAACCCGACCACTAGATATTGTATCTTTCCTCTTGACACCACAAGAGACTCGCCGCAGAATCCCCGCAACTTCCCGCTTCATTTCCGGTCCAGGGGCCGGGGGAAAGATCGCGTGTCGTTCCAGAGGGGGAGAAACGTGCAGTATTTGCCGGGTTGGACCGTGCAGTGTATTAATCCGGAATGCCTGGCTCGCGGCCACTGGCTGCGTGCCGCCGCTTCCGGAGGCGAACTTTGCAGCAACTGTAATGCGCCGCTCCACAATGTTCCGCCGCCGCTGGGCCCTCGCCTGCGGCTGCGTCCTCGCTCACTGGGTAGCTACCGTCCGCCGGGTCGTTCCCCCGGGCGTCCACGGTAGCCGCCGCAGCCGAGCCGATTGGGCCCGCTCGTCCCGGCCAATCCGGGACGAGCCGTCCCCGCAAGAATCCCTGTCCAAGTTTCTCTGCAACGAATCCCAGTGGAGTCGTGTCTGTGGTTTACGGCTGATTGGGAAGGTCCTTCGAATGTCGCGACGCCCTTGGTGAAAACGGGTGCGTGCTCCACTTTTAGGCTGAGCCCTTCACCCCCGCAGGGGTGAAGGCCCCGGCCATGCCGGGGCGTGGCGTGGAACCCGCCGGAAAAAGGGAGAGCGGCCGGTGGGGCGCCGGCCGCTCGGGGCTTGGGACGTTGCCTAGGAGGAGTTCTCTTGCTGAAGCTACCGGGACCCGTAAGGTCGGCCGGTGAAACTCAAGAAGACAACCACGACGCATACCGAGATGCAAACTGCTGTAATCACCGGTATCCCTCCTGGTTCCTGATAGCTTCAACCACGCGATCATTCTGCGATTCGGGCCTGTCCGCGTCCATGGAACGAGGGGTACATTCGCATCGGTACTCTCGTACTTCTCGTAGAATTGTTACACGCCGAGGTCGGGAATATTTTCGAGCGCGTCGTTGAAGCGGTTGGTGAAATTCGCCATGCAGACCGCAAGCGTCAGCTCGACGATTTGTCCTTCGTCGTAGAAC
>WNFB01005340.1_pt1 | contig 11469 bp, 10 predicted proteins | sample 5400501 | NCBI WGS metagenome assembly WNFB01 (sample SAMN13153341, study PRJNA577476) | soil metagenome | isolation source: 200 cm saprolite under Douglas fir tree site 2 hole 1 | place: USA:California | collected 2015-04-18 | reverse complement strand
TGCAGCGCACCCAGGGTCACCGTGCCGGAAACGAGCGAATTCTCGACCGATCGAAAATCCGGCTTCCAGAGAAACTGCGCCAACCCGCGGAACAGAACCATCAATCCAAAAGTGCTGAAAATCTGCGCGAGCATCGAGGCGTGAATGATCCGGCGAATTACCGTCTGGTAGACCGCCGCGCCGACCGCGAATAGCAGCAGCGCCGTAAACGGCAGCGTGAAGATTGGATCCAGCGCATAGAGGGCGAACAGCCAGAAGCTCGCATACATCCCGAGCATCAGAAACTCGCCGTGAGCGAAGTTGACGATGTCCATCACTCCGAAAATCAGAGTGAGCCCTACCGCAACCAGCGCATAGACGAGGCCGATCAAGACTCCCGAGAGCAGCGTTTGCAGCAAAATTTCGACGCTCATGGTGGTGCGAAACTGGGGGCCGCCACGAGCTCTCAGCGCCTGTTCCAGGCGGGCATCGGCCAGATCACCTCCGCACTCGCCAGCTCGAACGGCCAAACGGTCACATATTTGCCGCCCTGGACTTGCACGATGATCCCGGAGCCAAGGGTGTTTTGGCCGCTCGGGTCGAATGCAATTCCGCCCCAGGGCATGATCAGCTTGTCGGCGGGGAGGTTGGTTTCGGCGAGCGCCTTTCGGATCGCTTCGGGCTGGGTGGCACCGGCGCGATTGATCGCATCCGCCAGAGTGTAAAGGCCGGTGAACGAGCGAGCGGAATTTCCGGTGAAGTTTGTTTTGAATCGCTTGAGATACAGATCATTGACCTGTTTGATCAGCGGATTGCGCGAGGTGAGGTCCAGTGCCCAAACCTCCCGCGACAGGACGTAATTGCCGCTTTTCCCCAACGTTCTGAGGAACTCGGTATCGTTGAAGCCCGCGTCGTTCGCCAGGATCGCCTGCGGCGCGAGCCCCAGCTCCTGGTACGTTTTGATCGAAAGGATCGCATCCCCGAGATACGAGGACTGCATCAGTAAGTCCGGATTGGCGGCCTTGAGTCGCTGAACCTCAGATGTGAGCTGGGTGCTTTTCGCTGGATAGATGACCTTCTCGACAATGTCGTAGCCTTGCTCTTTGGCGAGCGCCTCCTCCAGCTTGGTGGTTTCAGTGCCCCACAGCGTATTCTCGTTCATCAAGGCAATGCGTTTTGGCCTGATGCCCTTTCTCTTTTCGAGGGCCTTGAGGAATTCAAAGAAATTACGGACGAAGAGCTCATCATGAGGGGTGGTCCGGAAGAACCATTTGAAGTTTCGTTTGGTGAGCGTCGCCGAGGATGATTCCGGCGTAAGAAAGGGCACCTTGTAGCGCTCTGCCACTTGGCTCGCGGTGGCGGTGACGTTGCTCACGTAACAGCCGATCAGGGCCACCACTTTTTCTTGAGTGATCAAGCGCTCGGCCTCGGTCGCGCCCACCTGAGGATTGTTCTGATGATCGCCGAACACGAGCTTGATTTTCGCGCCCTTGAGATTGGGCAGCCCGGCATGCTCCGCGAGAGGGAGATTCAGCCCCTTGGCGCCGTTGTTGATCATCTCCGCCGCGAGCTCCAGCGCGTTCTTGATCTCCAGCCCGGTCGAAGCGGCAGGGCCGGTCAGCGGGTAGATTGCGCCGATCTTCACTTCCGGCTCCGCCGATCGCGACGTCGTCGCGCCAAGAACGGCAAGAACCACGCTCAACAGTCGTCCCAACCGACACTTCATCGGTCCCTCCGCGGCGGCGCAGCCTCCCTCAGAGCGGTCCCGGCGGCAAGCACCGACGTGAAAAGGCCACATGCGCGCGGGCTCCGGCGCCTTAGGCGAACTGTGGTGAGTTACGTGCCGCAGGGAACGAAATCCGCCCACACTTCGCTCGCCCACCCGCGGCCTAGGCGAACTGTGGTGAGTTACGTGCCGCGGGGAACGAAACCCGCCCACACTTCGCTCGAAGCGCTGCTCGTAGTATGAATGCCTCGGGGCTGGGGAAGGTTGGATGGGAAGGACGAGCGAGAAGCGGCTGGTCCAATTGGCAGCAAAGCAGTTCGGGGTCGTCAGCGCGCAAGACCTCGCCGCATGTCAGGTGTCCCGGAAGTGGCTCGGCCGCCGCATCCAAACGGGCGAGTGGGTTCGAGTGCATCGCGGAGTCTTCAAGCTCGGTGCAAGTCAACCGACTCTCGACGAGCTGGAAATGGCCGCAATGCTTGCTGCTGGTGAGAGAGCGGCCCTGTCCCATATGAGCGCTGCAAGAAGATTAGGGCTGGATGTCCCACGTAAGCGTTTGGTGCAGATCACGATTCCCGCCTCACGAAAGATCTCGACGCTCACCGGCGTACAGTTATGGCGATCGCGGGACTTTACCGAGGCCGATGTCACCCGGCGCGGGCCCTTTCGGCTCACCCATCTGGCTCGAACGATGATCGATCTCGCGTCCGTCCTGGATGATGCTTGGCTCCGAGCGGCGATGGACTCGGCACTTCGGCAGAAGAAAACTAATCTCGCCTGGATCTCTCAGGCTCTCCAAAAGCATGGACGCGGTCGACGAGGCGCGGATCGCCTCCGGACGCTGCTCGCTGACTATGAACGGGGAGACGAAGTGCCAGACAGTGTGCTCGAGTCATTTGCGATGGAGCTGGCCGCGGCGATCGGGCACAAGCCGAAGCTGCACTGGACGATTCTCCACGGTGCGCAGCTGATCGCGGAAGTTGACCTCGCGTGGCCAGAGGTCAGTCTCTGCGTCGAGCTTGATGGCTGGATGCACCACGGCTCTCGCGCCGCGTTCGCGCGCGACCGGGCTCGAGATCGCGCCCTGTTCGGCCTAGGGTGGATGGTGCTGCGATACACGTGGCAGGACGTCACCGGCGACCGCGAGTCGATGATCAGTGAACTCGCCAGAGCGTATGATTCTCGTGCCCGTAGCGTGTGGGCGGGAGCCGCAAGACCGCTTGGCTCGCGCATGCTACGCGCCAATCTCTGACGGAATCGGGATATTAGGAGGATCGAAGCACAGTGCTGGAGCGTCCCCCTTCGCCCAAGCGAGCTTCGCTTTTCGCGGTGCCTACAGAACTTTGAGCAACAGGTACGTCAGGTGGATCAAATATCCGCCGACAATCAGGGCAAAACCGATCGGCAACTCCAAGTCGCTGTCGCGCAGCTGGGAAAGTGTGTACACGTATCCTCCGCCTCTCCTTGATGCAAGCGCGACGCCTGGCGGGCGGTTCCTCCAAAGGAGCAGAGCGATTGTGGCCTTGCGGATACGACGTCAGGGCAAGGTGAGTCTTTTTGCGACGTGGAGTGGGTTTCGACCTCAACCAAACGGGCCGCGCCCATGCCTGCACGTCACCACAGAGCGCACCGATCCTCGGGCGCCATCGGCGCGCTCGCATGGCAGCCGAATGCGGACGCGAAATCCGTCATGTTCGACACCACCACATTCACGCGCTGCCTTCCGGGCGAATGGCCATCCGATTGGAGTTGTTGTCTGAGCGCGGCGTTGGTTGTGTTCTCGCAGCGGGTTTGAGCCCACGCGAGGAAGAAACGCTGAAGCGGCGTAAAGCCCTCGATGGTTGGGCCATTCGGATCGGGCTTCAATGCCCGATGGGCCAGACGGAGCCCCCCGTTGTCCGCCAAATTCTCTCCGAGCGTGAGCTGGCCGTTGACATGGAGCTCACCCAACCCGACGTCGCGTCCGTACTGATCGACGAAGCATTGGGCGAGCTCCGCATATCGTCGCGCGTCCTGTGGCGCCCACCAATCGCGCAGCGCGCCATGCGCGTCGAACTTTCTGCCCTGGTCATCGAACAAGTGGATCAGCTCATGGCCGGCGACCGCTCCCAATCCCCCGAATTGAAGCGGCGCATCCGCGGCTGGATCAAAAAACGGGCGCTGAAGAATTCCAGCGGTAAACGCAATTTCATTCAGGACCTTGGTCGAATACCCGTCGAGCTCCTGAGGCAGCGAAGCCCACTCGGATCGATCCGTCGGCCGATCGAGTTTTGAAATTTGCCGGCGCATTTCGAACAGACGCGCCCGTCGTCCGTTCCCGTACGCATCCCCGCGAACAATCTCCAACCCTGAGTAGTCTCGCCATCGGTCCGGATGGCCGATCTTCACGGTGATCGCATCCACTTTGAGCAGGGCCTCCCGACGCGTAGGCTCGCTCATCCAAGAGCTCTCCCCGATGCGTTCTCGGAGTGCCCGGCGCACAGCTTGAATCACCTCGAGCACGCGGGCCCGCGCCTGCGGCGAAAAGTGCTCGCGCACGAAGAGCTGACCGACTGCCTCACCAAGGTGCTCATTGACAAGCCGGACGCATCGCTTCCAGCGAGGTGGCAGCTCTCGCAAGCCGCGAACGGTCCTGCCATAAAAATCGAAGTGGGCCGATACGAACTGCGAAGGCAACGTATCGATCGAGCGGCCGATCAGATGAGCGAGTAAGAGCGCGCGCCAAGCGGGCCGATCCGCTGAATGGATCAGCGACTCGACCGCGGTCAGGAACGCCGGGGCGGTCACATTGACTCGTAGAGTGTCCCCTCGTGCGCCCAATTTTTGAAAGTAGTCTCGCCAGCGGATGCTCGGCGCGTGCTCTTCAAGTTGCTGGATCGCCATCGGGTGGTAGAGCGCCTCGCGACTGCGGCGGGTGAGCGGATCCGGCGCTGCCCTGGCGAGCGAGGTCTCCATCGCCAGCACTCGAGAGGCCAGCGCCTCCGCCGTCGACGCGCTTTCACCCCCTAGCGCGAAGAGTCGTTGCAGATACAACTGGTACGCGGTGCGCAAAGCTTTAGAGTGCTCGTCCTCGCGAAAGTAGTCGTCTCGGCTGCGCAGGCCCATCCCGCCGACATCGATTTGGATCAGCATCCGGTCGGGCGAGCGGATGTCCTCGAGCGGGTAACTGGAAAATGGCGCAGGAACGTCCTGAGCATGAAGCCGAGCGAAGAGTTCAGTCCAGTCTCCCGCGTCGAGCGCGCGATCGATCCCGTCAATGTCCTGCCGCTGTGACCCCTGCCCTCGCGCGTCGATGCCCGCTTGATCGAGGCAGGAGGCATACTCATCGCCTACCTGCCGTTCGAGCAGCGTGCGGACCCGCGACTCGCTCGAGGCGTTTTCGATCAGCTCGCGCGTCCAGGCTTCATTTCGATCGATCATTTCGTTGTAGCGACTGATCCGGAACTTGTCCGGTGGTATCGGGTGTGTCGCCCTCCAGCCCCCGCATGCGTAGGCGTAGAAGTCGAGGCACGGATCCGCGGAGCGATCGATTCCGCTCAGGTCAAAGCGCAGAGGATCGGGCGTGGAGTTGCGCTGAGACCCTCCCCCAGGCCCGAGTCTCGAGGAGGAGCACCCGAGTCCAAGCATCACGAATGTGATTGTCAGTGCAAATCGGGCGAGCACGGGCGAGACCGTGAGCCACTTTCGCTCACGCTGTCTTGTACCGTCTTAAGGGGCGTGGTTCAGGGCTCCCATCGTCCTCCGGTACTGGCCTGGAGGGCTTCCTCGCTCGCGATGAAACGCTCGGGTGAAGTGGCTCTGATCATAAAACCCGCAATCAATCGCGATGGTCGAGATGTCCGCGTCAGAGTTCAAGAGCTCGGTGGCACGAAAGACTCTGAGCGCCCGCAGATATTCGCTGATCGTTTGTCCGAAGTGGAAATGGAACGAGTGTGACAAATAGACGGGGTGCACACGAACTTGAGCGGCCAGCTGATCGAGGACAAAGCGATCGGCGAAGCCTTGGCTGAGACGTTCACGCGCTGCATCCAACCAAGGGGGCCGCTGGCCCATCCGCGCATTCCGCACGATCGCTTCAAGCAGCGAATTGGTCGCGTTGTGGGTGAAGATGAGCCGATTGCAGCTCCGATCGTAAAAGGCGCGCACCAACTGCGCAGCCGCGCGCATCACCTGCCCTGACGCGAGCCGGCTGGCATCGATGTGTTCCAGAGTAGCGGCAGTGGTATGATCCGGCGGAATCTCCAGCAGCAGCGAGCGCGCTCCGGTGGCCCCGTATTGATTGGCATGACTTCTCCGCGACGCCCGGACCACGACATCCCTCGGCCGCATCGAATGAAGGGTGGGACCCTCGCGCTCCGCGTACGATCCCGCGAGCAAGATGCAGACCTTGAGCAGATCGTGCTCATGTCGCGGGATGCACAGCGCAGGCTGATGCACGGCTTCGCAAAGGCGAAGCCCGTCGACTCGAACCTCGTCACGAGTCACCCCGTGCGTGGGGACGGTGGCTGCCACGACACCTCCCAAGTGTTGGTTTCGTTGTATCCTGAATTCGAGGAGAACTGATGACGAACGTACGTGCCCGCCTGCATGTCACCGCCGTCGCATCGTTGAGCCTGGCACTCCTGGCTTCAGCGCCGACGGACGAGGAGAAGCCGACAAAGAAACCGCAAGTCGCGCAGCCCAAGGCTAAGAAGCCATCGAGTCCGCCCGGATCACCAACCCCCGGCGCTGCGCCCATCTCGTCGAAGGATGAATGCCAGACTGACGCAGACTGCGTGCCCGCGGCGCCATGTCACGCCAGCACCTGCGCGCGAGCCCCGCACAAGATTGCGGACATACCTTGCACGATGGAATGCCGCGGCGGGACGGTCGATTGCGGATACAACCATTGCGGCTGCGTTAAGGGGCGTTCGGGCAGGAAGGTTTGCGCGCTAGTGCCCGGCGCGAAGAGATGAGCTAACGCACCAACTGAGTAGACCTCGAACTACCACTGGTTCGGGCCTGCGCACTCGATTCTCCACGCCGCGATGCAAATGCTCTATGGCGCCGTTATGGTGCCTTCAGCCTGCTAGGACGGGATTTCTCGTACTGGCGTCCATGTTGCATCCTTATTGTTGGGATCACGCCTCCCGGGACACCGGCAGTCAGTGGCCCCTTGCCCGAAATTGACAAGCAAGAGGGTAGCCGCCGCACCCGTGTCCGAGCGGAAAGCCGCATTCCGGGCTCCTACCTATAGTTAACGAGTCCATATCGTTGCCGCTATCGCAACCGTATGTTGCCCACCGCCGGCCGTCGCGATCGACGTCGTTTCGCATCTAATAACGGTGGAAACAAAGTTTCAAAAAACTGTCAAACGCATCACCAAGCTCGCGTTGTCGCATCCCTGGCTCTTCTTAGGGATCGCCGTCGTCCTGACCGCTGTGTCGCTGTGGCTCGCGTCGGGCCTGCAAATTCGCTCGTCCTTCGAAGAGCTGTTGCCCCCCGACATGTCGAGCGTGGTGCGGATCAAGGAGTTGGTCCGGCGCGTCGGCGGCGATGGAACGGTCCTGGTGACGATCGAGTCGCTTGAGCCTCGGGATGACCTTTCCCACGCGAAGGCGCTCGCTCGCGAACTGGCGGACGAGTATTTGGGGCTCGGACGTTCCGCGATCCGCTCAGTCGAATACAACGTTGAGCCGGTAGAGCGGTGGTACGCGGACCATTGGCCGCTTTTCTCGAACCTCGAAGATCTGCAAAAGGCGAATGACGCCCTGCGAAAGAGAATCTCCAAAGCCAAGGCCGATCTTCTTTCGCTGCATCTGGACGATGAGGAATCAGAAACGCCGAACGCCAACGACCTCGGTGCCTGGGCAGATACCAACACCCCACTTCCTCGAGACCAGGTTGCTTCGCGATTTCGCAGCTATCCCCAGGGTTTCTACGTTCATCCCGACGGGCGCTCGGTCACGCTGGTCGTGCGGCCGGCCGGCACGGCTTTGGGAGTTCAGGAGGCTTCCCAGCTGCTGGCGCGGATGCGACACATCGTCGATGGCCATGCCGACGAGCTTCGCGCCCATCACCTGCAGGTGGGTTTCGGCGGCACTTTCCCGATTCTCGTAGCCGAATACGACGCAATCATTCACAGCATTGGATCGACCGTGCTGCTCGTGGTGTCGTTGGTCTTGGTCTCGCTGTTTCTTTTCTTCCGAGATCTGCGCTCCACCTTGGCTCTCGGCTTGGCGATGACGGTCGCGGTCGCGGTCACCTTTGCGCTGGCGCGCCTGACAATCGGCTATCTCAACACTCAAACCGCCTTCCTTTGGGCGATCGTTGTCGGCAACGGAATCAACTATGGATTGATTTATCTGGCGCGGCTGCGGCAACTTCGGCGCGCAGGGACTCCGTTCAACCAGGCGGTTGTGGAGAGCGCTCAGACCGCCGCCTCGGCCACCCTGCTCGCTTCGGCGGCATCCGCGATTTCCTTTGGAGTGCTGGTGGTCGCCGCAAATCGCGGCTTTCGACACTTCGGGATTATCGGCGGAACCGGGATGCTGTTGTCCTGGGTGGCCACCTTCGCTTTGCTGCCGGCCCTGCTCTCGGTGTTCGAGCGGATCCGTCCGCTACGTCCCAGCCTCTCTCCCCGTCGGCATACTCCGGCGTTCCTCGAACGGCTGGGCCAAATTCCGGCCGGGATCGTGGGTGTCTTTGGCTTGCTGATCGCCGTCTCGATTGTTTTCTTCGTGCTCTTCATTCCTCGTGCGATGGAACACAACCTGGACCATGTGACCAATGAGCTAAGTTCGACGAACCGGATTTTCCGAGACAACCAACGAGCTCAGCAATCACTGGGCAAGTCCATTGCTGGGGCAATCGCCCTGCTGCCCACGCCGGAGGGATCCGATCAGTTCTGCGCTGTGATCCGCGAGCGCCAGGCACAACCGCAGTATGCGCCTCTGATCGACGGCTGCGAAAACGTCCACTCGGTGATCCCGGCGGACCAGGAGCAGAAGCTGGCATTGATCGCGGAGATCCGTCGCCGACTTTCGGATGCGGTGCTCGAAAAATTGGAACCGAAACTGGCCGATCGCTTGCGGCAGGTGCGCGAGGACTTCTCGATGCAGCGGCAGGTGACGGCGGACGACGCTCCGTCAACGCTCGTCGATCGCTTCCGTGAGCGGGACGGGACGCTGGGGCGAATTGCGATCGTGACCGCCCGTCCGAACGCCCAGCTCGAGCTGGCGCCCAACCTGGAAGCATTTACCCAGGCGGTGCGAGGCGTTCCGGTTGCGGGTAAAACCTACGACGCCGCGGGCGCTGACATCGTGCTGGCGGACCTGCTCCGGGACATCGAAACAGAGGGGCCGCGCACGACGCTCTTTTCACTGCTTGGTGTATGCGCGTTGGTGGTCGTAGCCTTCCGCACTGCTCGCGAAAGGCTGCTGGTGATTGGAACATTGATCTCCGGAGTCATTCTGATGGCTGGGGCGGCCGCGCTCCTCGATCTGAAGATCAACTTCTTCAACTTCATCGTCTTTCCGATCACTTTCGGAATCGCCGTGGACTACGGCGCGAACGTGGTGGCGCGGATGCGCGAGCGCGGCGGCGACGTGCTCGGCGCTCTGACGGAAGTAGGTCCGGCTGTAGCGCTCTGCTCTTGGACCTCGTTCATTGGATATGCGTCGCTGTTGTTCTCGGTAAACCGCGCGCTCCGCTCATTTGGATGGTACGCGATGATCGGCGAAGTCACGTCGATCGCCTGCGCTCTCGTGCTCTTGCCCGGATTGATGAGGCTGGTGGCGGTGGCGCTGGCGCCCGCTCGCGCTCACGGGCGTTCGGTCGAGGAGTCGCTCTAACTCGAGCCAGAAGCGCTATTCCACGCTCTTGGCTAGACTCGCCAAGCCTTGTTTCCACCCCTCTTCGTGCCCGCGGCCGAGCTGGTTATCGGGGATTCCGACGTGGGTCAGTCGCAGATCGGTCCGCTTCCCGTCCCGCGACGACAGCTCCACCGTGACCACCGTGTCTTTCCCCTGTGTCCCCTCCGACATCCAGGTGAACTTCAGCAGCCGCGGGGCATCGATCTGCAGGTAACGACCGTAGTGTGCCCAGGACCTTCCCTCCCATTGCACTTCGATGAAGTAGAGGTCGTTCTTTTCCGGGTGCATGATCACCTGCGTGGGTTCGAACCAACGCCGAAACTGCTGCGGATCGGTCCAGGCGCGGAACACCGCCTGTGGGGATGCATTGATCGAACGGGAGACGGTGAGATCAAACGTCGCTTCGGGTGAGTCGGTGGACATGCCTTACTCCTCTTGGTTGGGGTTGGACTTCAGGAACAGCTCCAAGCTGTCGAGACGGTCGCTCCAGAACCGCTGGTAGTGCGCAACCCAGCGATTCACTTCGCGAAGAGGCCGCGGGTTTAGACTCAAACGGTGTTCGCGGCCGCTCTTGACCCGCCGGACCAGGCCCGCACTTTCCAGCACCTTCACGTGCTTCGAAACGGCGTTGAACGACATTGAGAACGGCTTGGCCAGGTCGGTCACGCGCGCCGTGCCCGTTGAGAGCCGCCGGACGATCGCGCGGCGGGTGCTATCCGCGAGAGCTCCGAAGGCGAGATCGAGTGAGTCGTGGGTCATGGAATACCCAACCGGATGGTTGAATAACCAATCGACTTCACCCCGTCAAGACCAGATTTGCGACAGTCGCGCTTCCGATCTTTAAATCGGCGACTGCGACGCCTCCGCTCCTCGGCGATGTTCCAACCACGGGAGCGCCGCGGGAAGAAACAACGGCTCGCAGGGCTGCGCGTGAATCAGGTCGCTTTGTCGCATTCCGCTGCGCACGCCTTGCACGACGCTTCGCAGCGCCGGCAGTCCTCGTGATGGCTGGCGTGCTTGTGGCAAGCGGCTTCGCAGTCCCGGCAGATCTTCGCGCAAAGGCTCGCCATTTCTTTAACCCGCGGCGATTTCTGGATTGCCAGGCTGGAGATCGCGCGGCATGCAACGAGCATGTCCTGCACGGACCTCGCGCACTCCGCAAGGGTATTGTCTTTCTCCGCCAGTCGATCGAGGCAGTGCTCGAGACAGATCTCTCCATCTTTCTCGCACGTATACGCGGCGTCGATCAGTGCTTGGTTCGGCTTCCCCGAGGAGCCGCTTGCTTTTGGAGTGGCCGACGGTGCTGCGCCAAGTGCTTTCGCGCTGACCGCCAGGACCGTGGCACCCACCCCACGTAATAGAGCCTCTCTTCGGTTCATAGTCGCTCCGGGTTATCGCGGCATGCGTTGCCTATTACATCGTCGCTCACGATCGCTTGCTTCGCAACGTTATGCGTCCTTCGCAACGGCGCTCGTCCGTAACCCTCGGCGAATGTTTTCGTTGAGCCCCTCAGCTAGCATTTTGGATTGGGGATCTCTCCCGACGCCTCGATTCGTGCAGCCGGTGACCTGCGCAAATTCTGGATCGTCACCAACGCGATCAACCCCGTCAGAATCCAGAAAACTTCCTTGGCTCGCTTCAGCAGCACAAACGCCATGACCAGGTTTGTGTCATCGGCGATACCAAACGCTCTCAAAAATGCCATGTAGCTGAGGTCCTGAACCCCGAGCGCTCCGGGCAGGAAAAATGCCAGTGAACGGATCAGAGACACCAGGGAGTCGAACGAGAGGACATTCGCGTAGGAGACGCGGACTCCCAGAAGGCGCAAGCTGATCCAGCTATCCAGGCTCTCGGCCAACCAAGCGGCGAGGAAGAGAACGGCACACTTGGCCAATTGGCGCTTGCGGGCCCGGA
>WNFB01005337.1_pt1 | contig 11470 bp, 8 predicted proteins | sample 5400501 | NCBI WGS metagenome assembly WNFB01 (sample SAMN13153341, study PRJNA577476) | soil metagenome | isolation source: 200 cm saprolite under Douglas fir tree site 2 hole 1 | place: USA:California | collected 2015-04-18 | reverse complement strand
GGATGGCAGATTCCGATCTGGCTCGTAGTGTGAGACACTCCGCCCCGGCCGCGCCGGGCGGCGGGCGGCCAGACAGCACGTCAGGCCGGGCGGGAATCGGGCTGGCGGCAATGACGCCGGCCGTGTCAGGCGGCGATCAGCTGGCCGCGCCGGGCGGCGGGCGGCCAGACAGCACGTCAGGCCGGGCGGGAATCGGGCTGGCGGCAATGACGCCGGCCGCGTCAGGCGGCGATCAGGCGGCGATCAGCTCCGACGGCTCGGCGATCACGTCCACCAGCGCGCCGTTACGCAGCACGGTGATAGCCAGCGGCCGCCCGATCGCCTCGCCGAACATCAGCCGCTGCAGATCCTGCGCGCCCGTTACCGGCTGATCAGCCGCGGCGAGCAGCAAGTCCCCCGCACGTAGGCCCGCCCTCGCGGCCGGCCCGTCTGGCACCACCTCCGCGACCCGGAGCCCGCTCACCCGGCCGAAGCGCTCCTGCAGCCGTGCGCTGAGCGGCGCAGGCACGGTGACCAGCCCCAGGTAGGCACGCCTGACCCGGCCATCCCGCATGAGCGCGGCAATGATCCGCCTGGTGGTCGCGTTCACCGGGACGGCCAGGCCGAGCCCGATTCCGGCCACGGCCGTATTGATGCCGACCACACGGGAATTCGCGTCCGCCAGGGCCCCGCCGGAGTTTCCCGGGTTGAGCGCGGCATCCGTCTGGATCACATCCTCGACGAGCCGGGCTGCCGAGCCGCTGCGAGTGGGCAGTGACCGGCCGAGAGCGCTGACCACGCCCGCGGTGACCGACCCAGCCAGCCCGAGCGGGCTCCCGACTGCCACCACCAGCTGGCCGACGACGAGCCCGTCCGCCTCACCGAGCTCGGCGGGGGGCGGTGTCTGCCCGCCCGCGCGGACCACGGCAAGGTCGGAAAGCGGGTCAGCGCCCACGACCGTGAAGGAGGCACTGGTGCCGTCGGAGAACAACGCCGTGCCGCCCTGCGACCGGCCGACGACGTGCGCGTTGGTCAGCAGGAACCCGTCAGCGGTGTAGACGACAGCCGAGCCGAGGCCCTCCCCGCCGCCGTGCGTACCTGCCCGCGGCACGCGGAGGCTTGCCACCTTGGGCGTGAGCGCGGCGGCCACCGCCGTGACGATCTGCGAGTATGCGTCCAATGGCGAGTCGGCTGCCATGTGTCCTCCAGAGAGTTCCGGATTACAACATTACAGCTCAATATCTGCACAACGGTAACGCCAGCCGGAGTGACGGAGACAGCCACTGCACACGAAGACACCGGGCCGGGCTGCCGGAAATCTAGCCGATCGCGACGCGCAACTCCTCGGCAAACCGCACGAACTCGAAGAGTTCCTGCTCGATCGGCAGCACGACCATCTCGCTGGCCACTGCGGCCATCCGGGACCGCATAGCCGCTTCGACGCGCTCCTGTTCCCGCGCGGCAGCAACCCGCACCAGGTTCATGCAGCCCGATGCCGTCAGCCAGCCCAGCAACAACATCGCCGCGATGATGACGCCGATCCATGGCAGCAGGGAAGCGTCGTCAAACAACCGGGACGGAACGTGCCTGGCCGCGTGGAACACGCCAAACGCCACGATCACGCCGAGCCAGGCCACGCCGACGATTACGCAGCCGAGCAGCAGCCCCTGCCAGGCGCCGATGAGCCGCCACCAGCCGGCGATCTCGTTTTCGGCCGGCAGCGACTCCCCCATCGCGGTGCCAAGCGCGCCGGGGACTTCCGTCGCCATCGAACGCGCCGCGGACCTGACGGTCCGCGACCACGGACTCGGGAGCGGCAGGCCAACTTTGTCAGCTACCGCGGTCAGGGCGTTGTCGATCTCTGCCTGCTGCGCGCCGGACGGTCCGGCGGTCACGCTGCGCAGTTCCTCCCAGAGCTTGCCAAGCCGCACCTTGCGCGTTGGGTCGTGCCCGGTGACGCGCTCGGCCAGCCAGCCAACCGGCCAGCCGACGTAGTCAAGCGCGCGGAGCTCGCGCGCGCTCCGCAGTGACTCGCCGACCGCGGGGACGCCCGCCGCTCGTGCGAAAGCGTCAACAAGAAGGTCGACGGTGCCCTCGGGCACGGTGCTGGCCTGCGCCGCCGGGGAATACTCTTGACCTGCCGATTCAGCGGGCTCGGCGGCGTAAATCCTGAATCTGGCGACGATTGCGTCGACATCTGCCGATATGCGGGCGGTGGCGGCACGCCGGGCGGAGACCGCCTGGATGAGCAGCTTGCGGAACTCGTCGATGCCGCCGCCGGCCAGTGCCGAGGTAAGGAGTACCTGGACATCGTGCAGGTCTTCCGAATCGAGCAGCCGCCGGAGGTCAGCGACGCAGTCCTCAGCCTGTCCGGCGGAGAGCCTGTCCGCCTGGTTCAGCACCACCGCGATGACCTCGGAGTGGCCGGAAAGCGGTACCAGGTAGCGGCGGTGCACGGCGGCGTCGGCGTACTTTTGCGGATCGAGGACCCACACCATCAGGTCCGCGAGCCCGACCAGCCTGTCCACCTGATCCGAGGCGCGGGTGACCACCGAATCGGAATCGGGCAGGTCCAGCAGGATCAGCCCGGCCATCGCGTCCTCGCCCCGGTCCAGGGGGCTGGACCGGGCATAGCGATGCCTGCGCTGAATCCCCAGCCATTCCAGCAGCGGCCCCGAGCCGGCCACTCCCCACACGCAGGCATGCGGATCCGTGGTCACCGGGCGGGTGACGCCGACCGCAGAGAAGTCCGCCCCCGCCAGCCGGTTGAACAAAGAGGATTTGCCGCTGCCGGTGCCGCCGGCCAGGGCCACGACAGTATGGGCCGAGGACATCCGCAGCCGCTGGCCGGCCTGTGCGAGGAGCTGCTCAGCGTCATTGAGTAGCTTCTCGCTGAAGCCGTCCGGCCCGTCCCTGGCCGTGCCGATCTGGACAAGCCGGGCCAGCGCGGTGAGGCGGTCAGAAAGCGCGGAACCCGGTGCCGCGCCGGGCACCCGGTCCGAAGGCAGCAACCCGGCTTCCGGCAGCGCGCCCGTCATCGCGCGGTCTCGAGTGACAAAGTGACCTGGCGCAGCTGTCCGGGCGAGGCCTCGTCGGGGATGCCGGCTGCGTCGATGACCTCGGTAAAGCGCAGCATCTCCTCATTGAAGAGCAAGCCGATCCTGTCATGCAGGTCGGCCCGTGCCCTGGCCGCGATCTCGCGCAGCGGCCCGACGCCGAATAGCGACGTCAGCAGATGCTGCGGGACTACGCTGCTGCCCTCGCTGCCCGCATCGCCACCCTCGCCGTAGCCCAGCAAGCCAATCGTGAGCACCAGCGCGAGCGGCTCGTCGTCAAACGACACGACCCGTGCGATCGAGCGCTTGGTCACGTTCTGTGCTTCTACCAGGTGCATCACGTGATCCTGCCATGCGCTGATCGCCCGCGACGCCCTCCTGGCCAGGTCCGGCGCTGACCGGCCGAGAGCCGCAGCGCTCGGCCGGCCGCCCGCGGCCGCGCCGGTGCGGTCCGGCCGCGACCCGCCGTCGCGTCCGTTGTCCTGCGCCGCCACACCGAAGATCAGCCCGGCTTCCTCGGCGAACTCCGAGGTGTACTCGCTGCCTGCTGGCCGGGCGGAAAGCCCGGTGAGCAGCGGGCCGCCGGCCGGGTGCTGGCGCCAGCGAGTCACGGCGTCCTCAGCGGCCCGGTCGGCGACCGCTGCCACCAGCGACTCAAGCCCCGTCCGCACCGCCGTCTTGAGCGCGCTAGCGCGGGCCGACATCCGCCGCTTGCGAGGCCGGGTAGCAGCCCCGCCCCCCCGCCGCACCTGAAGCATGCGCAGCATGTCCCCGGTGCTGGTGAAGTCCCGCCAGCGAGCGAGGATCTCGCCGCGAAGCAGCGAGCCGTTCCCGATGGCCGCATCGATCTCGGACAGGCCCGCCGCGTAGGCCTCGTCCACGGCGGCTTGCAGTTCCGCCCGGAGCGTCAGCTGTGCCTCGGCCCGGCTGGCCAGGGCGGGCACCCTGGCTCGGAAGGTATCCAGCACCCCGGACATCGTCTGGGTGAGAACCGCAACGCGCCGGTCCTCACGGGCAGCGGTGTCTTCCAGCCACGCCCGGATCGGGCCATAGACCTCGGCCGGGAGCCTGCCCTCGGTCAGTATGGTCTCCGGGATCACGAAGCGCCGGGTGTCGCCCAGCCCGTTGGCCGCCAGCATCGCGTCGAAATGCGTGGTGAGCTGGGCGGCAGCCGAGGCAGGGACCCGGGAGAGCACGATTCCCAGGGAGGCTCCCCTATCCCGCGCGTACTGCAGCAACTCCCAGACGGCCGCATCGGCATAGCGCGCCGCCGTTGTCATGAAGAGCCAGAGATCAGACGCGTCGAGGAACTGGTGCGCGAACTCACGATGCGCCTGCACCACGGAGTCGATGTCCGGGGTGTCGAGCAGGGCAACGCCCTTGGGCATACCCTCGCTCGACGCCAGCACCAGCAGCCCGTCCCGGCCGGGCATGGCTAGCCCTTGCTGGCGGACCCGGGGCAGCGTCGGCAGGAAGACATTCTCCGCGAACCAGTCGACCTCACTCGGATGGCTGGCCAGCACCGGGCTGTTCGTCGTGGGGCGGCGGATGCCCGTATTACTGACCTGCTTCCCGACCAGGCTGTTCACCAGGGTTGACTTGCCGGCACCGGTCGATCCGACCAGAGCGACGAGCACCGGCGAACCGGACTCGCGCAACCGCGGCAGCAGGTAGTCGTCGATCTGGCTCAGCAGCTTGCGCCGCTCGGCCCTGGCTTCCTCGACTCCTGGCGCCTCAAGGAACAGCGGCGCGTCGAGGATCTGGTGCCGCACCTCCAGCAATGCAGACTCCAGCCGGCGCGCGTCGACCCGCCGTGGCGCCGTGGTTTCCTGCGCGGCGTGCTTTCCTGGCAGTTCCGCATCCGGGCCTGGCGATGCCGGAGGCCGCGCTGGCGGCGATGCGGGCGCTGCGCCGGGGGCGGCGTGCCCGGCGGCCGCAGCCGGATCGGTGGCATGCCCTTCGCTGGCCGGAACCGTGATGTCGGGCAGCGCTGCGCCGCCCGCATTGGCGTCCTGCGGCGCCGATGCGGCTGTCCGGCCCTGTCCTTCGGTCATGGCGCCCGGCCTCCAGACACCGGCGAGCTGCCGATCACTGGGCCGGCCTCCGTACCAGATCATTACCATGCGCAGCACCGTTAACCTGCGCCGGCCTGTCTCCGGGCAGGAACGTGCCGCCCGGCGCCCCATCCGCCGGGCTACTACAGAGTTCGGCAATCTGCGCCGCGATCGTCACGACCTCACCCACTACCACGACCGCCGGGGGCCGGATTCCCGCCTCGGCAGCATCGTGGGCGACTGTATCCAGTGTTGCGGTAATTTTGCGCTGCGTGGGCAGAGTACCGTCGGCGATAACCGATACGGGGCTCTTCGGGTCACGACCATGACGCATTAGTGCATCGGTGATGAGCTGCAGGTGCTCGGTCGCCATCAGCAGCACGAGGGTGGCCGGCGAAGGACCGAGCGCAGCCCAGTTGACCGTGGACCGCTCGTCACCCGGCGGGACGTGGGCCGAGATGACATGAAACTCCTGGACCACGCCGCGGTGGGTGAGCGGCACCCCGGCGATCCCGGGCACCGCGATCGCGCTGGACACCCCAGGGACGACGGTGACCGCTATGCCGGCGCGCAGGCAGGCAAGCAGTTCCTCGGCGCCGCGGCCGAACACGAATGGGTCGCCGCCTTTCAGCCGGACGACGAAGCGGCCTGCGCGTGCCCTCGAGACGAGCACCGAGTTGATGTACTCCTGCGCCATGGCCCGCCCGCGGGGGATCTTGGCGGCATCGACGATCTCGACATCGGCCGGGAGTTCCGCAAGCAGCGATTGCGGCGCGAGGCGGTCGGCCACGACGACGTCTGCCTCGGCGAGCAGGGCGCGGCCGCGCACGGTAATCAGCCCGGGATCCCCGGGACCGCCGCCGACCAGGGCGACGCCGCCATTACGGCGACGGCCCCGGCGGGCCCCGACCGCACCGGAGCTCAGTGCGCCCACGAGCGCGTCCCTGATCCCGGCGCTGCGCCGCGGGTCACCGGTCAGGACGCCGACCCGCACTTCACCCGCCTGGCCGGAAGCCGGCGTCCAGGCCCGGGACGCGGCGGCGTCATCAGCCCGCACGCACCAGATGCGGGCTGCGTCGGCCTCAGCGGCGATGGCGGCGTTGACCGCGGGGTCGTCGGTGCAGGCGCAGACAAGCCAGGCCCCGGCGCAGTCGCCGCTAGCGTATTCGCGGGCGGTCCAGGCGATCCGGCCCCCGGTGGCGAGATCATCCAGCGCTGGGCTGAGCCCGGGGGAAATGACGATCACCTCGGCACCCGCGTCGAGCAGCGCAGGCACCCGCCGGGCCGCGACGTTGCCGCCGCCAGCGACGACGACGCGGCGGCCCGCCAGGCGCAGCGCCAGAAGATAAGGCGCCCGATCGGTGGCGACCATGAGAGTCCCGCGCTCCTTCACCTCATGCCAAGCACTTCCCGGCCAGCGCCGGGCCTGCCGCTGCCTCCCCGGCCGCCGCAGCGGCCCGCCGCCGGGTCACCGCGCCAGGGCCCGCAGTCCAGGCTCCCGCCGCCGAGCCCCTGGCAACTCAGGGCCCCCGGGCACGAGGTCCCCCGCCGCCCATGCCCGCCGCCCATGCCCGCTGCCGCCGATGCCCGCTGACGTCCAGCCCCCTCGCCTGATGAACGCGCCTTCTGGTAGGGCTCCGGTCTATCAGACCGCGCCGCAATAACCCAGCAAGACCGTCCTCTAACAGCAGGCTCATCAGCCTTTGTCCGTAACGCCCGCCGAGTCGAACGTCGCGACATCCCGCAGTGCGCGGACCGCGCTTTGCACGATCGGCAGGGCAAGTAGCGCCCCCGTTCCCTCGCCGAGCCTCAGCTCAAGATCGACAAGCGGCCGCAGGCCCAGGTGATCGAGAGTAGCGGCATGTCCTGGCTCGACGGAACGGTGCCCGGCGATGCAGCAGGCCACGGACTCAGGGACCAGCGCCGCAGCCGCCAGCGCGCCCGCTCCGGCGATCACGCCGTCCAGGATCACCGGGACCCTGAGGGCGGCCGCGCCCAGGATGAATCCGGCCAGCGCCGCATGCTCCAGGCCGCCGAACGCGGCCAGGACGCCGACCGGGTCGGCCGGATCGGGCCGGTGCCTGGCCATCCCTCGGCGCACGACAGCCACCTTCCTGGCATGGGTGACCGAGTCGATGCCGGTGCCAAAGCCGGTCACCTCGGCCGGGTCCCGCCCGGTGAAAGCGCACACCAGCGCGGCAGAAGCGGTTGTGTTGGCGATTCCCATATCGCCGGTGAGCAGGCATCTGTTACCGGCTGCGACCAGATCGCGCGCTATCTCCACGCCGACCATGATCGCTGCCTTGGCCTGCTCGCCGGTCAGCGCAGGGCCGGCCGTGAAGTCGGCCGTGCCGGGCGCGATCTTGCGCGGGAGCAGCCCGGGAACGGGCCCCAGATCGGCGCAGACGCCGACATCCACCACCACGACCTCGGCGCCGGCCTGGGCAGCGAACGCATTGACCACAGCGCCGCCGGCCAGGAAGTTCGCGACCATCTGCGCAGTCACCTCCTGCGGCCACGGGGTCACGCCCTGGGCGTGCACGCCGTGATCGGCGGCGAAGACCGCCACCGCGGCAGGCTCGGGCATTGGCGGCGGGCAGTTCCCGGCCAGCCCGGCCAGCCGGATCGACACCTCCTCCAGCATGCCGAGCGAGCCGCGCGGCTTGGTCATCAGATCCTGGCGCGCCCGCGCCGCCGCCATCGCGGCCTGGTCGAGCGGGCCGATCGCACCCCGCACCTCATCGAGCAGATCCACCGCATCCTCCCCTGGCATCCCGCGCCGGCCATATTCCTCCGCATGCACGGCCCAGGCCAGCGGCCGCCTGCGTGCCCAGCCCGACATCTCGAGCTCGGGTTCCGGCGCGAAGCGTGTCACGAATCCGACGCACAGAAACGCCACGATCTCCAGGTGAGCGGGAAGTCCGAGCTCGGCGGCGAGTTCCCGCTCGCGAAAGAAGCTCACCCAGCCGACGCCGAGCCCCTCCGCCCGCGCCGCAAGCCACAGGCTGGCCACGGCCAGAACACTGGAGTAAGCGGCTGTCTGCGGCTGGGACTGGCGGCCGAGCGTGTGCCGGCCGCCCCTGGTCGGATCACAGGTGACCACGACGGCCACCGGCGCTTCGAGGATGGCCTCTATCTTCAGCCGGTCAAACGCGGTGGCCCGGGCGGCGGGCAGGCTCGCCGCGTAGTCGCCGGCCGCCCGTGCCGCCAGCGCCTTGATCCGCTCGCGCCTGGCGCGGTCGGTGATCACGATGAAGTCCCACGGCTGGGAGAGGCCGACCGAGGGCGAGCGGTGCGCAGCGGCAAGCACCCGGCGCAGCACCTGCGGCGGTACCTGGCTGGGGAGGAATCCCTGCCGGACGTCCCTGCGCTCTTCGATCACCCGGTAGACGGCTGCCCGCTCGGCCGCCGCGTAGGCGTGCTCACCCGCCGGCGCACCCGGGTCACTCGCGGACGGACCCGGCTGACCCCTCGGCGGGCCGCCGTCAGCGGACATGGACGTGACCATCGTCGTGCGGGTGCGGGTGCGGCCGCTGTGCCGCGCCGACCCGGTGCTCGAAGCCAGGCAGGGCCGTGCGGTAGGCGCAGACGTCGCAGTTCATCCTGATGTCGCCGGCCAGCGCCTCGTGGTAGCGCTCGGCGACCAGGCCCGCCAGTTCGGCGGTATCGCCGAGGATCTGGGTGCAGCGGACGTCGATGTCCGGATGCGCGTCCCCGTACGCACGGGCCTGGTCGGCTATCCGGTCCGGCAGGACGCCGGGGAAAAGGAAGTACCTGGCCACGATGATCCGGCGGGCACCAAGCAGCCGGCATCGTTCCAGTCCGGCGGGCACGTCAGGGCTGGCCAGCGACACGAATGCCGTCTCGGCGAACGCGTAGTTCCTGCCCTCCCAGAGCAGCCGGGCGGTCTTGCACACCTCGGCGTTGGCGTCCGGATCGGTGGACCCCCGCCCGGCCAGCAGGACCGCCGGCGGCGGCCCGCCCGCCGCCGGCCCGACCTGCTCGGCGATTCGGGCCGCCAGCAGGTCAAGCAGCACCGGGTGCGGGCCGAGCGGACGCCCGTAGCTCCAGCCCAGGCCCGGATGGCGAGCCCGCTCCCTGGCCAGGGCAGCCGGGATGTCGCTCTTGGAGTGGCTAGCCGCCGAGAGCACAAGCGGCACTGCCACGACGCGGCGATGGCCACGTCCGGTGAGTTCGGTGACCGCGTCCCGCAGCGGCGGCGCGGACAGCTCGATGAACCCGCCGGCCACGTCGATCCCCTGCGGCGCGAAGGTCGCTGCGAGCCGGGCGGAGAACGCGCGGAACGCGGCGACCCCGGCCGGATCACGGGTGCCGTGGCCGGCCAGCAGCAGCGGCGGACGACTCATGGCGCGGCCTCCGTACCACCGCCGGGCCAGGGCGCGTCCCGGTCCGGCGGCACCACGCGGTCCGGCGGCACCACGCGGTCCGGCGGCACCACGCGGTCCGGCGGCACCGCATGGTCCGCGGGCGGCACTGCACGGTCCCCGCGCGGTACCAGGTCGTCAGCGACCGCCTGGCCGACGGGCGGCTGGCCCGTCGCCGCCCGGAGCAGCGCGTTGAGCGCCGCCGCGGCCACAGCCGAGCCGCCCTTCTCGGAAACGTTGGTCAGCGCCCGAAGCCCGCTGGCCCGCAGCGCGTCCTTCGCCTCGGCCGCGCCGACGAACCCGACCGGCAGGCCGACGACGAACGCGGGCTCCACGTCCCTGCTCAGGATCTCCCGCAACGCGGTCGGCGCGCAGCCGACGACCCAGACAGCGCCTGGGCCTACCGCGCCGAACGCCAGCCGCACCGCGGCGGCAGCCCTGGTGATGTTCGCCGTGCGGGCGAGCCGCTGAGTCAGTGGCTCGCGGATCTTGCACACCACCGGGCAACTGGTGATCCCGGCCGCGACCATCTCGACATCGGCGACCACCACCGCGCCGCCGGCCAGCGCATCCACGGCGGCGGCCAGCGCTTCCTCATCGCAGACCAGGTCCGTGGCGTAGTCGAAGTCCGCACTAGCGTGGATGATCCGCTCGGTCACGTCGCGGCTGAACCTTGGCAGCCGGGAAAGATCGATACGTGAACGGAGGATCCGGTAGGACTCTGCTTCGATGGGATGCACGCCGTCGGGCGCGGCCGGAGGCCACGTCACCACGTCATCACCTCCTCGGCAAGGAAGATCGCGTCGGCCGGGCAGATCTCGACGCATTCCCCGCAGCCGGTGCAGCGACCGGGCAGGACGGTCAGCGGTGCCATAGTGCGGCCATCACGAAAGGGGCGGATCGCGTGCTCCGGGCACGTTAGCAGGCATGCGCCGCATCCCCGGCAGGCCGTGGTGACGACGGCAGCCGCAGGCCCGGTGGCCGGTTCCGGCCCGGCCATCGTGCCCGGGCCGGTCATCGTGCCCGGGCCGGGCGCCAGGTCCGGGCCGGGCGCCAGGTCCGGCCCGGCCATCGCCGTGCAGCCGGTCATTGCCCTGCCCACCGGTACTCGCGCGGCGTGACCATCCGGCCTGCCACCACCGTGGTGGCGGACGAACCGACCACGACCAGCGTGTGCATGTCCGCGGCCGCCGGATCAAAGCCGGCCAGGGTCGAGATGCCCGCGCGCTCGCCGGGCCGGGACACGTCCCGCACCCAGCCAACCGGAGTCCCCGGCGGCCGGTGCTCGGCGAGGATGGCGAGCGCGCGGCCGAGCTGCCAGTTCCGCGTCCGGCTCGCCGGGTTGTAGAAGCAGGTGACGAGGTCAGCCTCGGCGACCGCACGGACCCTGCGCTCGATCACCTGCCACTGCGTGTGCAGGTCGGACAGGGAGATGAGGGCGTGGTCGTGCCCGAGCGGCGCGCCGAGCACCGCCCCGGCGGCGATGGCCGCGGTCACGCCGGGAACGCCGGTGACGTCGATCCTGCCGTCGGCGAGTTCGAGCGCCGGGCTGGCCATCGCGTAGACGCCCGCATCGCCCGAGCTGATCAGGGCGACGGCCCGGCCGGCCAGCGCCTCGGCGACCGCCGCGGCGGCCCGCTGGCGCTCTTCGCCCAGCCTGCTGGCGATGATCTCGACGCCAGGCGTGAGCAGATCGTCGATCTGCCGGACGTACTGGTCAAGCCCGACCACGACGCTGGCCCGGCGGAGGCCGGCGACGGCCCGGGGTGTCATGAGGTCGCGGGCACCGGGACCGAGGCCGATCAGCGCGAGACGGCCGCGCGGCCGGCGCCGGGCGACGGCGACCGTGGCGCGGGCGCTGGCCCGCTTGGTGACAACAAGCATGGCGCCGCCGGCGATGTCAGCCCACGCGTCGTGCGCGAGCCCGTCGTCAGGCGCCCCGCCATCAGTCCGGCCGGCCTCAGTCCCGCCGGACTCGGCTGCACCGGCCTCGGTC
>WNFB01005336.1_pt1 | contig 11471 bp, 11 predicted proteins | sample 5400501 | NCBI WGS metagenome assembly WNFB01 (sample SAMN13153341, study PRJNA577476) | soil metagenome | isolation source: 200 cm saprolite under Douglas fir tree site 2 hole 1 | place: USA:California | collected 2015-04-18 | reverse complement strand
TCGCGATGAACGCCTATCTAACGGTCGAGAGCGTGGACCGGCGCGGCAACGCGCTGGCGCTCCGCGCGGCTGACGGCCGCCTGATCGAGTTCCAGCCCGCGCGCTTCCGCAGCATCGAGGTGTATTGCGAAGAGCCGCGCACAATCGCGGCCGGCGAACGGATACAGTTTCGTGCGCCGCAGCGAGCTCTCAAAGTCGCCAACCGCGAATTCGCGACAATCCTTCAGCTCAGCGGTGACGCGGCGGTCCTTAAACTTGACAGCGGACGACCCCTACAGGCTCCGCTAGCCGAACTTCGCCATGTCGATTACGGCTACGCCTCCACTTCGCACGCGGCGCAGGGCGCCACGGTCGATCGCGTCATCATCAACGTCGACGCCACTCGCGGTGCTCAGCTCGTGAATCGCAAGCAGTTTTACGTCTCGCTGAGCCGCGCGCGCTACGACGCGAGAATCTACACGAACGACAGTGAGGCGCTAAGGCGCGCCGCATCGCGCAATCTGGAAAAGGCCATCGCGCTCGACAAGCTCAGGCAAAGGCCCGCCCAGCAGGCGCGGCGATCCACGCATAAGCAAGACCTCAATTCGTTGAAACATTTTCGTGACCCGAGCAATCCGGCTCTGGCACAAAAGCAAGACCAGCAGCGGAGCATTCGCCCGACCCAGGCGACGAGCTATGGATGGAAGCTCTAACCGCCCACAGGTTCCAAAGCGTCCCTCGAAGGCGCCCCGCCTTGCGCCGGCTGCGCTCAATTCCGTCGCGCCCGTCCCAGGGCCGCTTCGCTCAGGCACGCCGGAATTGCATTGCTACGCCGACGCTCATTGGTGACTCCGCTGCGCTCCGCATCGAGTCCCTTTCCACCGTCGCCCTTCCGGATATGGACGAGAAGGGCGGCGGGGAAAGAGGGTGGGGTTTCCAAGCCCAAGCCATATGGGCCTGCCGCAAGAGCGGGAGCGGGCGTGGAAAGTTGCCATCAATGCGCCGTTACTACACCATGTGGTGGGTGTATTCGTTTGCGAACGGGTTTCTTTACGGCGTCTATCCATTGTTCCTGCGATCGCGCGGGCTGAACCAGTTCCAGATAAACAGCGTGCTGGCGACCTTCTTCGTCGTGATTTTCCTGACGGACGTGCCCACCGGAGCGTTCGCCGACGCGCTTGGGCGGCGACGATCGTTCGTGATCGGCTGCGCGCATCGGGTGGCGGCCTTTCTCCTCTATTTCTCTGCTCATCATTACGCCGTCTTCCTGATGGCCGAGATGATCGACGGCGTGGGCACGACCTTCTGCAACGGCGCGATTGACGCATGGGGAGTCGACGCACTCGACAAGGCCGGATTCAACGGGCTCAAGGACCGGCTCTTCTCGCGAATCTCGCAATTGACGAGCATGGGCTTTATGGCCGCGTCACTCATTGGGGGATACGTGGCCGACGTGAATATCGCGTGGCCATGGTTGCTTGGGGCGGCGGGCTTTTTCGTGAGCGCGATGGTCGCGACGAACCTGATGCGGGACCACGGCGCCCACGGGCCGCGCGTGGAAATCGAAAAGATTCCCGCGCAGGTGACGGAGCGCGTAGTGGGCGGGCTTCGCAGTGGCTTCGGGAACCGTCCGGTGATGCTGCTGAGCCTCGCCACAGCAGTGACGACGGCGGCGTTGGCGCCCTACTGGCTCCAATGGCCGCAGTATTTCAACGACACCTACGGCGTCGGCATTTGGATAATCGGATGGGTCTACTGCCTGTTCACGTCGGCCCGCATAGCGGGCGCCGAAGCGGTGATGCATCTCAGCATGGATGAGGGCAAGCGCGCGACCAGGTTGATGGTTCTCCTGATCTTCGTGGGCGTGCTGCTGTTTATGGCGGGCACGGAGAGCCATCGGCCGAATCTCGTGCTCGCGCTATTGTTCATGATGAACCTGTGCTCGGGTGCGATGCAGCCGCTGACGCAGAGCTGGCTCAACGAGCAGATAAGCGCGGGCGAACGCGCGACGCTATTATCGTTCAACACCACATTCGCGACGATGGGCGGTTCTATGGGTCTGCTGGGCGAGGGAGCGGTCACGGACAAGTTTGGGATTCCGGCGGCATGGCAGATGTCGGGGGTGCTCACGCTCGCGGCGATGCCGTGCTACCTGATGCTGCGCACGTGGCGCGCGGCAGGAGCGGTGATGACGGAAGCGTCGTGTTGAGGTGGGCGCTTGTCGTGGCGGGGTTCCCTTCGCTGCCTTCGCACTCTTCAGTTCGCTGGAGCCGTGCCAGCGAGCCGGTTCAATTGGAGTTGGCATTATCTAGCGGTCTCTCAAGTGTAGGAGAACTAATACGACCAACGCGAGGCAAAGCACGATCGCATTAAACAATTGAACCATAGCGAACCTATAGAGCGGATCGGCTTCGAGCCAATCATCAGTTAATTCGATGAGTACATCGGCTGGCTTGGAACTCGCATTCGCAGCGTTCACAGTTCTCACGATATTGGCTAATGCCGTTGTGGTCTTCGGACTGTATTTGGAGTACGGCCCGAACCCGTTCCGATTAGTTCGCCGGAGGCGCACAAGGCTTCTTACTAAAAGAGATTTTAAAACAGAGTCGTTACGACTGTTGCCCAAGTCCCATATTGGTAGCGTGCTTGTCATAATCGGAGTTGCAGGTGAAGTTCTCTTTGGAGCAGCCACGCTAGTAGTTTCAACCAAATTGGAAACGCAGCACCAGAAGCAACTTGCTCCACGCGATTTGAGTCTGGATGAACAGCGCTCTTTGGGCTCGGCATTGCTTGACTTTAAAGGGCAGCCCATTGTCGTCATGACATATTCGGAATTTGAAAGCACCTGGTTTGCAGACGAGCTTGCAGCAGCTTTGAAAGCCGCTGCGCAGTGGAATTTTATTTCTACACCGGAGGTTCGGGTGGTCAGGCCGGAAGAAATTGGTGCGATGGTGTCGGGCATAATGGTAACTTCACCGGCTGACGACAAAGGCAAGCAAGCGGCAACAGCACTGATAAACGCGCTCTCGAAACGCGGATTCTGTGTCGGATACCCCGCGACGAATCCGACACCTCCACCAACCGTCTCCATTATCGTTGGCTTCAAATCCCGCCACGGCATTTGTATGTAAGCGATCCCTGAAGAGGATGCCTTATGAGCACCAAATACGCTCAGACAATCCTTCACTTCTACTGCTACACCTGCAAGGACTACGAACTGAAAACGAGTCCGTACTATCGGGCGCAGAAGCAGCGCTTCGCGCGACGACGCCGCAAGGAAAAGGAAGCCGAGACAGAACAGCCGGGCCATCAGGAAGCCTAATACTGCTGACCCTGCTTGAGTTTTCCGGCCTGTCGGAGAAACAATAGGCAAACATTGAGTGTTAGTTAAGTGCGTATACTCCCCCTTCCCTAAGGGAAGGGGAGTAAAGTAAAGAGGGCCTCGAAGTAGTTATGCAACGCTCTCCAAAAAAAGGAGCGTTCCGTCATTGAAGAAAAGGGCGCCGTCACCTGGCACTCGCGTTGCTCGCGCCGGCCAACGGTGGGCCAGCACGGAAGCCAGAGCAACTGAAGTTTTTTCGTGAGGAACCATGCGAAGCCAGTCTCATTGCATCCGCTGAGTTTTCACGATGCGCTGAAAGCCATTGTCAGCGTCGATCCTGATCGTGTCGGCCTTACTCCTAAGCGGCGCAAGAAACGTAACCGCCAAAAGTCCAAGCCAGCCAAATCAGAGCACTCAGACTCCCACCGAGGAGCATAGTTCCGTACCCAGCCCATCGGTATCCCCTCTCAACCAACCAACCGCCGCAGCGACCGCCAAACCCACCGCTACCTACATTTACAATCAGTACAAGCAAGCCAGCCCATGGGGGAACGTCCCCACGTGGCTGGAAGCTATCGCTACAATCCTGCTTGTTATCTTCGCGGGCCGACAACTGAGTTCCGTTAAGGGAGCTGCCAACGCGGCGAGAGACAACGCTGATGCCGCCAAAGATGCGGCAGTATCTACTAAACGTTATGTCGAAATGACCGAACAAACGGTCGAAGCTGCGAACCAAAGCGCCCGTGCCGCTGAATTGGCGCTCAACATCGAGCGTCCCTACGTATTCATCGAAAAGCAGTCGCTGGCTCTCCGAAATCTCAAGCTTCCGAGTGGCATAGCTGGCCCCTTTAGCTTGCTCGCCCCAGAATCCATCGAGTCCGAAGCTACGCACAAGGGGCTTGATCCAACTTTCATCCTGCGAAATCGTGGCAAAGGCATCGCCATAATCCGCGATGTTCGACTACGGGTGATGAAAGTACCATATCCCGTACTGCTCAGCGGCCTTCCAGTGTCTACCGGCAAATTCGAGGTCATCGCTCGTTATTCCTATCTCATCCAACAGCCGGTGCTGGGTAATGGGGAAATGAGTGACCCCTATTCCGCTCTTTGGTTGCGCGTTCCAATCGACGTGTGGCGTGAAGCAAGTAAAATTGCCCAACGGCAAATCGTCCTGACCATTCGCGTTGCCTATTCCGATGCCGCAGAACGACCCTTTTTTACTATTCAGCGATTCAATTATGTCCACGGAAACTTGTACGCTGCCTTGCCTCGTCGTCGTAAGCGTCCATAACCTAGAACACCGCCATGAGTGTCAAGCCTAACATACTCCCCTTCTCTAAAGGGAAGGGGAGTAAAGTAAAGAGGGCCTCGAAGTAGTTATGCAACGCTCTCCAAAGAAAGGAGCGTTCCGTCATTGAAGGAAGGGCGCCCTCACCTGGCACTCGCGTTGCCCGCGCCGCCCTCTCCCAGGTCAGGGTTGAGAGCGGAAGCAGCGGACAACGCAACGGTCTCCTAAAGGGGAGGGGAATTAAAAATGGGACTCGGAGTTGTTGTGCGCGAAGCGACGATGATTGGGGTGCGGGCGGAGGTCGGTAACAGGCGTTGCGTAAGTCAGCCGCGCGCTGGCGCGCGCGAGATCCTTCACTTCGTTCAGGATGACATCCCCGTGCGTATGCAGTTTGCGAGACACGCTACTAGCGATAAGGCGGGGCGTCGGTTAAAAAATAAGGCTCGACAACGACGCTGTTGCGTAACAGCCTTAGCGGGGCGTTGGTGGCAAGAGATTCTTCCGGGAGTATGTACTTAACGCAACCTAGCATGGGAATGATTCTCTGGGCATTAGGGCGGCTTCTTTAGTTTTAAGAAACACAAAAGCCGGGGCGGGTAACCCCGGCCTGTGTTGGGATGCCCGTTGGAGACTGGCACACCTCACTACTCCCGCCAGTCTATTCGAGTTCCGATCATCCCGCAACAATTCCGGTTCGCGCAAAACGGGACAGGCGCGAAGCGGGGGGACGGGTGCGCCATGAGACCGCCTTAGCGTTAGGGCCAATCGCCTCGAACGGGTCAATCTGCGAATTGGCCAATAGCCCTTGGGTTGGACCGCCGGGAGGGATCGCCTCTCGGCGGTGGGCTGTCGAGTCTCGCCTGACGCGGCGTGCCGGAACGGGTAGACGGGGTGGCTTTGGATGCTGCTGGCGCGAGCCGTGTGGGTTCGATTCCCATCGCCGCGAATCAATTTGGGTTTACATAAGTATCACGATAGTCTTGACATAAGTATAAAGATGCATTATCTTGAAATCATGGCAAAGGGACAAAGAAAGGCCGCTTCCGACAAGTCCGCAATCGTCGCCGCAGTGCCAAGAGCATGCGCGGATGAGCTTGCAGCCGTGGAGTTTATCGAGTCCTTACGTTGGAGCGTGACCGGCCCGTGCTGCCTGTACTGCGGCAATACCGATGTCTACCAGATGAAGGATAGCAAGACGGGCAAGCGAAACAGGCGGTTCCTGTGGAGATGCCGGGGCTGCAAGCAACAGTATTCCGTGCGCGTCGGCACGGTGATGGAAGACAGCCGGATTCCCTTGCGCCATTGGGCGTATGCGCTGTGGAAATCCTGTTCTTCAAAGAAGGGCGTCAGCGCATTGCAGATCAAACGCGAGACCGGACTGACCTACAAGTCAGCGCTGTTCATGATGCATCGCATCCGTTTCGGGATGGCCGAAGACTGGACCGGCCAACCTAAGCTGAGCGGAACCGTGGAAGCCGACGAGACCTATGTAGGCGGAAAGCCTCGCAACAAGCAGCCGCACAAGGGGCCAGCGAAGGGCTGGCTCGACAGGAAGACTCCGGTTGCGGCGATTGTCGAGCGCGGTGGCAACATCCGGTCTTTCGTCACGACCAGCGTGACTGCGGCGAACCTTGGAAAGATCCTGCAAGAGAACGTGACGCTCGATTCCCATCTCATGACGGACAGCGCCCCGGTCTATGCCCTCAGTGGAATCGGCAAGGCATTTGCCCGACACGGCATGACCGACCATTCCAAGGGCGAGTACGCGAAACCGGACGGCACGCACAGCAATACGGTCGAATCGGCTTTCTCGCTGCTCAAGCGCGGAATGTACGGAACGTTTCACAATGTCAGCCGCAAGCATCTCCATCGTTACGTCGCGGAGTTTGATTTCCGTTGGAACGCGCGCAAGGTTGATGACGGCGAACGCTTGGCGCGCGCCGTGCGAAGCGCAGAAGGCAAACGGCTGCGCTATCGGGAACCAATTGCTAAAGTTGTCGAAGGGCCGGTGCAGGGGAATTTATTCTGAACAAAACGAGGCGGCTAATCTCGCCAAAGATTAGCCGCTGATAGTTCGACGCAATGTCCGATGCGCAGTGAAATCAACATAGCGCAGGTGGACACGTGTCGCAAGATTCATGGATTCAACCAACCGCCAATACTGGCGAGAAGTGCGAAGAGAGGCTTGGACGCGGACCAAGCAAGGCCTCGCCTCCCGCCATCGGTTGGTTACCTCCCTTGTCTTGCCAGCGGTCGGCTTCGTTCTTACCTGCATCATTCTTATCCATATGACGATCACGATTCCCATCACTGCGGTAGTCGGCGTTTCGGTCGCCATAGGTCTGTATCTGCTCTTCCTCATGGGCGAGTTGTGCCTTCATATTCTTCACGTCCCACCAGAGCGCGACGCTGGGCGCCTACGGACGATTCGGGCAAGAGACGATGAGATCGCGCGCCTTCAAAGTAACCCCGATGCAGTTTCGGCGGACAGGCCGCGCTTCACAGCGGAATTGCGGGAGCCGTTTATCAACGGCGATCTCCTTAATCCGAATTGGATATATATTTATTTTCCCCTCGTCCTACGAAACGCGGGATCGGAAAGCGCCGTGGATCGATGGCGGATAGAACTCCTGACTCCATCTCAGCAGATCATCATTTTGACTGAACCAAGCTTGAGCGATTCTCAGATTGGCATCGGCGGTTCGATAGCAAACGGGCGCAATCTGCTCTATGACCATGCAGTCATTCCGAGAAAAGGACTGCGCTCTGGTTGGCTTCTCTGCCACAAGCCAAAAAGCGAGCTTGGCAACCTAACTACGGGACAAACGCCAAGCGCCAAAGTGTTGTTTTATGATATGGACGATAACCAGTACGAGGCGGAATATCCGCTGGGCTTCTTTGTTGGCGAGCAGAGACAGGAATGAAGGTATGTGGCAATGGGCAGGCCGCGACCACCGCTATCAAAGGAATTGCAACTTTCCATCTTCCGTCGCGACCGCTGGATTTGCCGCTGGTGCAATCGGCCCGTCATCTTCGGGCCGGTTATGAGATTGTTAGAACGCGAGATGCGAAAGGCCGGTAGAACCGAGCCGCTGAGCTACTTTCACGCGCACGGCACGCGCGACGGCGCGCCGCTGCTGGATGAGCTTTGGGGAGTAATCGATCACGCCGAAGCCTTCTCGACTGGCGGAGCCAACAGCGAAGAAAATCTCGTGACGGCTTGTAACAAATGCAACGGACGCAAAAGCTCCGCGTCTTTGGCTAAGTGGGGCGGGCGCGTCATGCGCAAGCCAGTAAAGGGAAAGTACGGCGAACCGCAGCACTGGGACGGTCTGTCGGGCGTCTTCGTGATCCTAGCGCAGCGCGATCCGATGGGGCTTACCGCATCCGACAAGGGATGGCTCGGGGTGTTGACCGTACCGGAGACTCAGGCCGAGCAGCGGTGTTAGAATTTGCCGACTGGTGGATGTGTTGACGCGGGGAGGAACCATCATGACCCACGAAGAATTTAAGAACTACATCGGGGTGCTCCAGCAAAGATCTTTCGCTATCTACCCGACGCCGGAAGGTCTCGACGATCTCAGCAACAAGTGGGAATATCGCGAGGCGAGCACGACGCACGTTACGATTTTCAATACTGTGAAAGATAGGGCCTCGCTTGTGCCTCTGGTGCTTGTCGAATTCGCAAATCCGGGCCTGCTCCGACTCGCTCGGAGAGTAATGCCGCTTAACGAGTCGTTCGTCTAGGCCACTGACTCCCCGATGGGTAAGAAAGTCACAAAACCCAAACGCCGCAATCCCGGTCCAGCGCCCGAAGTCTTGAAAATCGAGGGCAACTGGAAAGACGCGATGCGGAAGCTGATTTCCAAGAAGCGCCCCGAGGGCGGCTGGCCCAAGCCAGAGAAACAGAAGCGCGGCTAATACCGCTCAGATGGCGAAAACTCGGAATCGAGGCTAGGTTGCGTTAAGTACAATACTCCCGGATTCTTCGCTCCGGCAGCCTCCGCTCAGAATGACATCACGGGGCGCATTTGGTGTCATTCTGAACGAAGCGCAGTGTAATGAAGAGTCCCGGTGTCTGTGGTTATGCAACGCTCTCCCTGGACTGGGAGAGCGATTAAGGAAGCAAGGGGCGGGCGAGCGGTAGAACGACGGATTTCCCAAGAATCAAACGGCTACCACCTTCGGGGGTGCTCTCGCTGGCGGCGATGCCGTGTTACTGGATGCTGCGCGCGCGCAGAGCGGCGGGTGCGGTGATGACGGAAGCGTCGAGTTGAGGTTGGCGTCTGTCGTTGGGTACGCGTCGCGTAGGAGGAGCGTGCTAGTCTGCCCACCTAATCGAGCACGCACATCGAGGGGCTTCATGTTTCTGAGACATCTTCGACCGCTCACTGGCCTGGCGGTATTCGCATTCGTGGTGTTTGGCCTTTCGGCCTGCGGCGTCAACAAAATTCCGACGCTCGACGAGCAGGTGAAGGCGGCGTGGAGCGAGGTGCTGAACCAGTACCAGCGCCGGGCCGACCTGATTCCCAACCTGGTTGAGACGGTTAAAGGATACGCGCATCAGGAACAGCAGGTGCTGACCCAGGTGGTCGCGGCGCGCGCAAAGGCGACCCAGATGCAGCTCCCGTCGGATATCCTGTCGAATCCGCAAGCGTTCCACGAGTTCGAGCAGAACCAGGCAGCGCTCACAGGCGCCCTCGCGCGGCTTCTGGTGGTGAGTGAAAGGTACCCCGACCTCAAGTCGAATCAGAATTTCCTGGCGCTTCAGTCGCAGCTCGAAGGGACCGAGAATCGCATTGCGGTGGCGCGACGCGACTACATAATTGCGGTGCAGCAGTACAACACCGAACTGAGGACGATTCCCGGGCGTTGGGTCGCGGCGTGGGTTTACCCTGATGCCAAGGTCCGGGAGACGTTCGCGATTTCCGAGCAGGCGCAGCAAGTTCCGCAAGTCAGATTCTGATGCGCTCTCGGCGCATAACCGGTCGCTGGCGGACGTACACGCTCCTGTGCCTGCTGCTCCTTCTTTCGTTGCTATCTGGTGCGGCGCTTGCGGATGAGCCGAGGTTCCCGCCTCTTACGGGCCCGGTTGTCGATGATGCGGGCATTCTCACCGAGTCCACTCGTGCGGCCCTCATCGACATGCTTGCGCAGCACGAACGCGCGACCAGCAATCAGGTGGTGGTAGTTACGTTGAAGGACCTTCAGGGCTACACCATCGAGGATTTCGGCTATCAACTGGGACGCAAATGGGGCATCGGGCAAAAAGAAAAGAACAACGGCGTGCTCCTCATTGTGGCGCCCCAGGAACACAAGGTGCGCATCGAGGTCGGCTATGGTCTCGAAGGTACGCTCACCGACGCCATCAGCCGAACGATCATCGAGCAAGAGATTCTGCCGGCCTTCCGCCGTGGGGATTTCAATGGCGGCGTGCTCGCTGGAACTGGGTCGATTCTGACGAGGTTGAATGGTGGCGCCGTTGTGGGAACGGCAGGCACGGGGCCGGGGTCCGGGTCAATCTACGACAACGTGGGTCAGACTTGGCTCCTGGCCTTGTTCCTACTCGCCTTCTGCTTGGTCTGGGTCTACGACGTGTTTGACATAATCGAGCACCCTGGCTGTTTCTTCGGTCGTGGATCCTGGGGCGGAGGTGGATCCTGGGGCGGAGGTGGATCCTGGGGCGGAGGTGGATCCTGGGGCGGAGGTGGTTTTTCGGGCGGCGGCGGCTTCTCTGGCGGAGGTGGGTCTTTCGGCGGCGGAGGCGCTTCGGGACGCTGGTGATTTCCCAACAGGCGCAACAGGTGCCTCAGGTCAAGTTCTGATGCGATCTCGCCGGGCAACAGAAGGGTGGGGCGCGCAAACGTTGCGGCGCGCGCTCATAGTCACGTTGTTCTTCACGGGGTTTGCGCTCGGCGCCAGATCCGCACGGGCCGCGGAGCCGGCCTACCCGGCGCTCACCGGCCGCGTCGTGGACGAAGCAGGCATTCTCACCGACTCCACTCGTGCGGCGCTCATCGAGATGCTTGCGCAGCACGAACGCGCGACCGGCAATCAGGTGGTGGTAGTTACGTTGAAGGATCTTCAGGGCTACACCATCGAGGATTTCGGCTATCAACTTGGGCGCAAATGGGGCATCGGCCAAAAAGGAAAGAACAATGGCGTGCTCCTCATTGTGGTGCCCCACGAGCACAGGGTGCGAATTGAGGTTGGCTACGGCCTTGAGGGCACGCTTACCGATGCCGTGAGCCGCACGATCATCGAGGAAGAGATTCTGCCCGCCTTCCGCCGTGGGGATTACAATGGGGGCGTGCTCGCCGGAACCGCGTCGATTCTGACGAGGTTGGGTGGCAACGCCGTCGTGAGCACCCCATCCAGCACAGGGCGCGGATCAAGCTACGACAGTCCGACTTGGTTCGTGGCCTTGTGGCTCTTCGCCCTCTGCTTCATCTGGGTAAAAAGCGTGTTCTTCGATGGTGGATCTTGGGGTGGAGGTGGGTTCGTCAGTGGTGACAATCTTTACGGCGGCGGTGGCTCTGGCGGAGGTGGCTTCTTTGGTGGCGGTGGGTCTTTCGGCGGCGGAGGCGCTTCGGGCGGCGGAGGCGCTTCGGGAGGTTGGTGATTTCCCAACAGGCGCAACAGGCGCCGCAGGTCAAGTTCTGATGCGACCTCGCCGGGCAACAGAAGGTTGGGGCGCGCAAACGTTCCGGCGCGCGCTCATAGTCGCCTTGTTCTTCACCGGGTTTGCGCTCGGCGCCAGGTCCGCACGGGCCGCGGAGCCTACGTACCCGGCGCTCACCGGCCGCGTCGTGGACGAAGCAGGTATTCTCACCGACTCGACTCGTGCGGCGCTCACCGACATGCTTGCGCAGCACGAACGCG
>WNFB01005335.1_pt1 | contig 11472 bp, 7 predicted proteins | sample 5400501 | NCBI WGS metagenome assembly WNFB01 (sample SAMN13153341, study PRJNA577476) | soil metagenome | isolation source: 200 cm saprolite under Douglas fir tree site 2 hole 1 | place: USA:California | collected 2015-04-18 | reverse complement strand
CAGCGGATGGACTACGATGAGTTTGGCAACATTATCCTCGATACCAACCCAGGTTTTCAACCGTTTGGGTTTGCCGGTGGTCTCTATGATCAGCACGCGAAGTTGACACGCTTCGGTGAGCGGGATTACGATGCAGAAACCGGGCGCTGGACAGCTAAAGATCCGATTCGCTTCGCTGGCGGGGGTACGAATCTGTACGGCTATGTGCTTAATGACCCAACGAATCTAATGGATCCCTTTGGTCTCCAGTCCTCAAGTTGCACAAAGAAATGTGTAGGAAGAGCCCGTGTCCTCCAAGGCAATCCGAGAACGATCGGTAGACCGGGAGCTTTCCCTGGCGTAAACGTTGCCCCAGGATCCGCAGCTATCATTCCCGAGCAATTTGGTGCTAGTAAAGGAGACCTTCGACCCTACATCGGTCAAATCAATGGAACGGTAGGCACCAGCACCTCCTTTCAAGGTGTCACCGATGTTATCGGTGGTAAGTCTCCTATTCCCGGAATGAATGTTCGAGATGCTCTTCAAGAGCTGTATCCTGATCTTCCCATAATCGAACTTCCAGGTGTTTCAGAGGATCTAGGAATCCAGGATATCGAGTTGGAAATCCCTGCGAATCTTCCTTGTCCAGAAGGAACAACGGAACAGTAAACTAAAAGTCATTATTATGCGACTCGTTAAGCAACTGATGATCTGGATGTCTGTTGAGACGCTACTATGGTTCTTGATGGCGGAAATTACTCAGGCGGATGTTTTCCTCTGGCCCCAAATAGTGCCTCTGCAGAAGAGTGTTAGCTTTCCAGATGCGCGCCAGGCAGAGGCAACCCTAGAGATCCTTGGCGTTGATGGGAAACCACTATATTTGCTTCAGTGTCACACCAAGGAATACGAGGGTGATCGTGCTTTTGTTTATTCTGGCGACTTCGAATGCCGCTTGAAATCATTATATGAGTTAGACAAGTATAGCACCCTGCTCACTGAGGATCCTCTTCAGAGTAGAGATTGGGAAAGCCGCGCCCGGGTTTTCGCTGAAGAATTACTTGGTGCCTGTGGAAGGTATCCAGAATATGGACGAGTGAGACATTTTCGGCTACGCAGGATGAGATTAACGTTTGAATTCAGCGATCTTCGGTTCGAGCGGAGGTCCATAAGGGAAGTTTGGGAAGGGAAACCTGCCGAACTGCGATCCTTCCATTTTGGTGTTCGGGTGGAGCCAGACCCAGGAGCCTTGTCCACAATCGCCGAACCGGCACCTTTCGCAGAGCCTCCGTCTCTCAGCGAGCCTCTTTATACACACCCAGAGGCTCCAAAGGTTTCCTCTCGCCGGTGTGACGTGGTGGTGTCTCAGCATGTCCCTGGCGTGGTTAGTGAAAACTATATTCAGGTGAAAGGGCTAGGACCGCCCTATCCGCGGATCATACCGACCGGGAAAACCCTGACGTTTCCCGAGAAAGACGCTGGGTTGCAATCCGAGGAAAAGCCCGCTCCAGCCGATAGATGGTATTTCTATCTCCCTGTGCTCAACGCTTCGCGGGAGTTGGCTTACGAATTTGAATGTTCCACGAGTAAGACAAAGGGGGGGAATAGGGTACTAATTGGTCGATGGGGGATATGGTGTGGACTTTTCATTGTGGGGGAAAAAGTCAATTTGCTGAGGGATAGTATTGATCCCTATAGTCGCATGAATCGCGCTGAAGTCTATGCCGAGCAGCTTTACGGGAAGTGTGCGGACTATCCGGAGTGGGGTGCTGTGCGTCACTTTCGGCTTCGAGGAATGAATCTGACTGTACAATTCAAAAATCCGCTTTTCGCCGGAGATGAGGGCTTGCCAGATTATTTCATGGGAGGACTCAAAGGATTCGAACTTTCTGTGAGAGTTGATCCGGATTCTACTGCCGAGTCTCCGGTCGCAGAGTCATCTCCTTACATTGACTGGCGGTCAATGTCAAAACCTAATGCATGCGAGAAGATTCTAGTAAGAGCACCTGACGGTTCACTCTCGCAATGAGCATGCAATTTGGTGAAGCAGAGAAGGTGTCAGCCGCTAACGAAATCGACAAGTTTCCTCCTGACTAGGGGACAGTAAAAGTTCAACAGCAGTTGAGAATGAAATAGCCTCCGTAGCAGAGAAAGCAGGAAGAGAAAGGGGTCAAGTCTTGCAATCGAGCATCCAGCGAGCGCGGTCGGAAAGTTGAGAGTCCGGGATATGCATAAATGCAAGACCTGACCCCTACCGCGCCTACTGCCCCTGGCTCGATGGGAAAGGTAGAGCGGAGCAAGCTGCGTGAGACGTAGGGCAACTAGCGGCGCTGGCTATACGACACGCCCTCCCTCTGAGGAGAATCCTTTGTCCACCGTAGCCTTACGGCGCCGTGTACAAGAACAGCGCCAGCGGCCAACCGAGCGGACCGGTGTCTCGTAACAGCTCGGACCAGGTGCCTGCGGCCCGTGACGTTACTTCTGCTCGCCTATCATCCGAGACCAAATAGTACCCTGTCGGTAAAGGCGGCGGTGGTGTCTCCCAGAGCCACCGCACCTCTGTCACTCGCGCCTGCTCTTGCAGAGCAAACACGACCGGAAGTCCTTTCTCGGCAAAAGGGTTGATGAAGGCGACCTCCCCTCCTGGTCCAATCTTGTCCACGATGCTGCGGACAAACACGTGCGGCGATTCCGCCCAACTGGTGACCACCAGCCACGAGGGATAGAGACCGCTGTAGACGAGGAGCAAGGCCGCGCTCAGCCAGGCCAGCGCTCGTTCCAGACGGACCCGCGCCAAAGACCGCAAGAGGGAAAAGAGACACAACAGCAAAAGGCCCCACCATGCCAGACCGCCCCAGAGGTGCGTAGACAGCCAGTGGCAGTACAAGGCAATCTGCTCCGGAGTTTCGCGCGCGACGCGAGAGAGCAGCCAGCCGCATGAGAGCGGCCCTTTGTCTTGCGTTCCCCACAGCACGAGCAATCCTGCTGTCGCCAGCAGAACGGCAACCACGGAGAGCAGCTCGACACCGTGCCTCCACCACCGCCAGCGTGTGGCTGCTGCTGCCGCGGGAGAAAAGCGCGTCGTCAGCCACCAGCCCACCAGGAGAGCCGAGGCGGGCTGCGCCGGCAACAGGTAGCGGGCGCGCTTGTACGCCGACACCTGAAAAAAGAGCACGACGGCAAGCCACCACAGGGCCAGAAAAACCGGCCCCTCCGCCTTTTCTTTGAACGCCCGCCACAGCGCAGCCGGCAGGAAGAGGTTCCATGGGGCAAACCTGGACAAGAGGGGACCGACGTAATAAAAGAAAGACATCTTGTCGATCCCGCCGACAAAGCGCGACACGTTTTCTTCCACGAGCTGCGTGCGCCAAAACTCTTCTCCCGCTCCCCACAGCGCGCTCACATACCACCCACAACCAAGAACACTAAATGTGAGCACTGGCCCCGGTCGCAGCAAGGGCCAGGCCCCTGACAAGTCGCGACGCCAGACGAGGAACGCGACCATCGGCAGCAGGACGAGAATGACGCCCACTGGTCCCTTACTGAGCAGAGCCAAAGCCAGGGAACCGGCAAACAGCAAGGGAGACCAGGCCCCCCCTCTCCCGTATCGCCAGGAGCGGGTGTAGGCGGAAAAGAATAGGAGCAGACTAGCAGTGACAAAGAAGCACAGCGCCATATCAGGGCGGATGCTATGCCCTTGTTGAACATACAGGAGGGAAGTGAGGAGAATCACGCCCGCTAGCGCTCCCCCGGTCGGGGTAGCCGCGTGTCGGCCCAAGCCAAACACGATCACCACTCCTAACCCAGCCAGCAGGGCCGAGGGCAGACGCAAAGAGATGGCGTCCACCGCTCCGCCGTGAAGCCGCGCGACGATGCCGCTCATCCAGTAGTACAGCGGCGGCTTGCGCAGCACCTCGGGGAAAAACCAGTTGCCCGTCTCCAGCATCTCGCGCAGGCGCATCCCCTCCAGGGCGTCATGGTCGATGAAGACCGACATGAAAGGAAGGGAGGGAAGAAAGACGGCCATACTCGAGACTATCAGCAAGACCGGAATACCTCGCTTCAGCATACCTCTCCCTCGCGACCGCGCTTCTCTCTCGCGTTGCCCTTACCAAGTGTGGTACAAGGTCTTGCAAGTCAAGATCCATCACGCGAAGGAGAATCTCTATGCGACTCGTCACCTATGAGCGAAACAGCCAACGCAGTATCGGCGCTCTGACCAACGCTGGCATCATCGATCTCCCCACCGCTTCCGGCGGCGCCTTGCCGGCGGACATGCTGGCCTTCCTCCAACAAGGAGACGCGGGCTTGACCAAGGCAAAGGAAGCCAGGGCGAAGGGAGGAGCCGCCATCGCTCTCACCGCCGTGCGCCTGCTGGCGCCCGTGCCGCGGCCGGGCAAGATTATCGGCATCGGCCTCAATTATGCCGACCATGCCGCCGAGGGGGGACGCGAGAAACCGCAGTATCCCATGATTTTCACTAAGGCCGTGTCCGCGGTGATTGCCACGGGCGAGCCGATTCGCATTCCGCTGGTGACCAACATGGTGGATTTCGAAGGCGAACTGGCGGTGGTTATTGGCAAGCGCGCCAAGGATGTGCCTAGCGAGGACGCGCTCGACTACGTCGCCGGCTACACAATCTGTAACGATGTCAGTGGCCGCGACTATCAGCAGCGCAGCAGCCCGACCGCCGGCAAGTCGTTCGACACCTTCGCGCCGCTGGGGCCGTCAATCATCACGCGCGACGAGGTGCCCGACCCGCACGTTCTCGATATCCGCACGGTCGTGAGTGGTGAGGAAATGCAGCACTCCAACACCCGCCACCTCATCTTCAACGTGAATTACCTCATCGATTATCTTTCTCACATCTTCGCGCTGGAGCCCGGGGATGTAATCTCCACCGGCACGCCGGCTGGCGTGGGCTTGTTCCGCAACCCGCCGCGCTTCCTCAAACCGGGCGACACAGTGCGAATCGAGGTGGAGAAAGTGGGAGTGTTGGAGAATCCGGTGGTCGGGTCGTAGCAAGGCTCGGGAGAGCAAGGGTGTTATTTGTCAGCGGCACAGAGCAAGAAAACTCAAAAAGGAATTGCGGGTCCCTCTCCCTTTGGGAGAGGGACCCCAGAGAACCTCTAGTGCCCATTCCCCTCACCACTCTTCGGCGCGAACCCGTGGCGCAAGGTGTTTTCGCTGATCACCCGCGGTTCCATGAATTGCAGCAGATAGTCTGGACCACCAGCTTTGGAACCGATGCCTGAGAGCCCCAGGCCGCCGAACGGCTGACGACCAACCAGGGCGCCAGTGATCTTACGGTTGAGGTAAAGATTTCCGACGCGCAAATCTTGCCGCGCCCGCTCAATGTGTGCCGGGCTGCGAGAATAGAGACCACCGGTCAGGGCAGACGGAGTACTCATCGCTATCGCCAAAGCCTCGTCGAAGTCTCGCGCTTTGAGGACAGCCAGTACCGGGCCGAAGATTTCCTCCTGGGCAAGGACGGCCTGAGGAGAGACATCAGCAACAATCACCGGCCCTACGAAGTGCCCTTCCGCTGGCTCCTCCATCTGCAAAACTACGCGCCCTTCACTCTTGGCGATGTCGACATAGTGGCGCACCTTCTGCCTCGCCTCTTCGTCGATCAGCGGTGGCACGAACGTCCCCGGGTCTTCAGCAGGACCGGTGCGCAGGCTTCGCGTCGCCTCGATCAAGCGCCTAAGGAATAGATCATAGACTTGCTCCAAGACGATCACCCGCGAGCAGGCCGAGCATTTCTGCCCAGCGTAGCTAAACGCGGACGCGGCGGTCCCAATCACTGCTTCATCCAGGTCCGCGTCGTCGTCTACGATGATGGCATTCTTACCCCCTAACTCGGCGATCACTTTTTTGATGCCGCGCTGTCCCTCGACCGTCTGGGCGGCTAGGGCATTGATGCGCAGGCCCACCACCAGTGAGCCGGTAAAAGCGATCAGGTTGACACGCGGATGAGTCACGAGATACTCGCCCACTTCTTCACCCAGGCCGGGCAGGTAACTGAGGACACCGGAGGGCAGGCCGACCTCGCGGAAGATCTCCATCAGCTTGGCGGCGATGACCGAGGTCTGTTCGGCGGGTTTCATAATGACGGTGTTGCCCGCCACCAAGGCTGCGGCAGTCATGCCGGTAAGAATCGCCAGAGGAAAGTTCCACGGAGCGATGACCACTGCCACGCCGCGTGGTTGATACATATAGGCATTGACCTCACCAGGCAGATCATCGAGCTGGCGGGCAGGCGCAAGCCGCAGCATCTCACGACCGTAGTAGACCAGGTAATCGATCGCCTCACACACATCCGCGTCCGCCTCGCGCCAAGGTTTCCCGGCTTCGACGACTTCCCATGCCGCCAACTCGGCACGGCGATCACGCATAGTCGCGGCAGCACGGAACAGGAAGTCTGCCCGCTCCGCGGCCAGCGTCACTCGCCAGGTGGGCAGCGCTTGCCAGGCAGCCGTGACGCTCAGCTCGGCCTCGGCGATCCCCGCCCGTGCGACCCGACCGACAATCTCGTCCGGAGGTGAGGGGTTGCGCGAGACGATCTCCATGTTAGTGGAGCGATCTTCCCCATTGATCACCAGTGGATAGGGGTGGCCGAGTTGCTGGCGCACGGAGGCGAGCGCGTCCCGGAAACGACGGCGGTTCTCCTCCTGCGCGAAGTCTAGTTCCGGCTCGTTGTGAAATGCGTCATTGGCGGGCGGTCTGTCGTCTGCTGACTCGCCAGAGGCGTGCAGCCGCTCTGCTTCCGGACTCCGTAGCAGTTCGTCCACTGCGGCGTGCTCGACAAAGCTCTGGCGCAGGAAGGAATCGTTGGAAGTGTTCTCCAGCAGGCGCCGCACCAGGTAGCCCATGCCGGGGATCAGCTCGCCGAACGGCGCATAGACGCGCAGGCGCTGTCCCAATTGCACCAGCACGGCTTTGATCGCGTCGCCCATACCGTATAGCATCTGCAACTCAATCGCACGCTCGGGCAGGCCCAGACGCTGGGATGCGGCCAGAGTATAGGCTATAGAGCGGATGTTGTGGGTCGCGATCGCCGGCCGCACGATTTGATACTGCTCAAGCAGGATGGTCACCAGCCGTTCAAAGTTGCTGTCAGTCTCCCATTTGCGGGCAAAGACCGGGACCGGCCAGTGGCGCTGACAGGCGATCACGGTCTCATAGTCCCAGTAGGCGCCCCGCACCAGGCGCACACCGATGGGAGTGCCCCGGGTTTTGACCCAAGTGAGCAGATCGCGCAGGTCCTGCTCGGTCTCACGCAGATAAGCCTGGAGCACGAGGCCCGCCCGCGGCCAGGTACGGAACTCGTCTTCCTCCAGGATCTCTTTGAAGACACGCAAGGTGAGATCCTTGTAGCGATACTGCTCCATATCTACCGTCACGAACGCCCCCACCTCCTTGGCAGTGCGGAACAGGGGCCGCAGCCGTTCCTTGACGCGGGTGGCGCTCCGCTCAGGATCAATCGCATCGAACTGTGAGTACAGAGCGGTGAGTTTGAGCGAGACGTTGACCTGAGGAATCGGCCCCGCATGATCAGTATCAATCAGCTCTACCGGCTCCCAGCTTCTGGAGGCGACAGCGAGCAAGGTGAGGAGATCGAGGTAGCGTTGTTGGTAGGCTGCGGCTTCTTCCTCACTGAGTGTGGCCTCGCCCAGGAGATCCAGAGTAAAAGCCAGACTCTGGCGGCGCAACTTGCGGATGGCGGTCAGGGCTTCGGCCACAGTCGCACCAGCGATGAAACGCTGGGCCATGCGGGTGGCGTTACGCCGCACCGCCAGCGCGACCGCGCGCGCAGCAGCGGAGCGGTGTGAGGCGAAGTTCAGACCCCACTGCACCGCGAGGGGAAAGATTTCCGCATGATCGAGAAAATACTCCTGTAGATGGCGGGCGACTTGTTCGCCGGTCTTGAGCATGGGGAGCACGTCGATGAAACGAAACATTTGTACCTTGAGCGTCTCATCGCGCATGCACCAATCGAGAATTTTCTCATCCCACCACGCAAAGTGAAACACCGACGGAGATTCGGTCTTCAGGCGAGAAAAAATCTCCCGGCCGATTACCTTGGTCTGCTGTTCGATCTCGTCGGCAAACGTCACGTTCCTACCATTCTCCCGTCAGTGGCGGCATGCCAGTGTGGGCGGTGAGTCCGCCATCGACAAGGTAGGCAGCGCCAGTAACAAATGGTGCCTCGTCTGAAGCCAGGAACAGCACCACCCTGGCTACCTCCTCAGGCTTCCCCAGGCGGCCGATAGGATGGGCGTTTTCCAGGCGCTTTTTATGCTGTCGGCGTTCCTCTGCGCTCATGTCACGCGCCGGTGTGCTCGACGGTGCCACCATGACATGGGCGAGATTGGCTTCGCGTTCCCCGAACATTGCCAACAAAGGGGGTGTGGCAATGACGGCAGGACACACACAGTTCACCCGGATATTATGCCGGGCGTACTCGATCGCCGTTGTGCGGGTGAAGTTGACCACGGCAGCCTTGGCCGCGTTGTAGGCAGACAGTCCATAGTCCCCACTCAAGCCGGAGACCGAGGCGGTATTGACGATCGTCCCACCACCCTGCTTGAGCATCACTGGCAGAGCGAATTTCGTTCCCAGAAAGGTGGCAGTGAGATTCACTGCGATCGTGCGGTTCCACCCTTCGACCGTCAGGTCGGCCACGCGACCAATTTCGATGGCCGTTGCGTTGTTGTGCAAGATGTCGAGGCGGCCAAACGTGTCTACCGCGTGTTTGATCATCGCCTCCGCGTCTTTTGGATCTGCCACGTCAGCACGAAAAGCGGACGCCTGTCCACCGCCCGCTTGGATGTCCCGTACAACCTTGCGGGCGTTCTCTTCATGAATGTCTACAACAACGACTTTTGCTCCTTCTTGAGCGAAGGCCTTGAGCGTTGCTTCGCCAATGCCAGAGCCACCGCCGGTAACTAACACAACTTTGCCTGTGAAACGATCAGCCATGCATTTTCCCTCCGGAAAGTCTTTTTGTCATATTCCAGTCGGACAATGTTTGCAAACACACAGTCTCGACAGCCAGCGTAGTAAAGAAAAGAGCGGCTCCTGTTGATCTTGATATCAGCATGGCTCACAGGAGAAGGACAAATGCTGGACCGGGCACGAGAGCCCCTGTTAGATTGCGAGAAGGGTACGCAGGTACAGATCATGACGATTGAAAAATCAATTCCCCGTGTTCCATAACAAAAGCTAGCGGAATCTTCGGATTGTTAATGTCTTTTCCACCGTCGGTCGGGGTGTGGTCTCATTCAGATTCTTTGAGAAGACTTGCAAGCGTTCGGCCAAGGGCTTCGGCGAAGCGCTCCATATTATCGATTGATACGTTTCGCTCACCGCGCTCCACTGATCCCACGTAGGTTCGATGAAGCCCGGTCAACTCACCGAGATCCTCCTGCGACAAGCCTTTTGCCAAGCGTGCCTTGCGGAGATTGATTGCGAAGGTTTGCCTCGCTTTTGTGTTATATTCTTTTCGCGCCACGAAACTTAAATTTCACGCTTGACGACTATACGTCTACAGACTATAAGTAGCGTGTCCGATTAGCTGACGGTTGATCGGAGTGGAAAATGATAACAAGAAAAGTGAATATCGACCTGGGAAGTCCTCCAGTTTACGTAACGGATCTAGGTGCTGCTTACTGCGGTGATTCCCGTGACCTGCTTGCCCGAATGCCAAGTGGGAGCGTAAACCTCGTGGTAACCAGCCCTCCTTTCGCTCTGCAGCGCCAAAAGGCATACGGAAACAAGGACCAGGAGGAATACATCGAGTGGCTCTCTGAGTTTGCGAAACTTGTCCATCGTGCCCTGCGGGATGAGGGTAGCTTTGTGTTGGATTTGGGGGGTGCCTACCGTAAGGGTGTTCCCGTTCGAAGTTTGTATAACTTCCGAATCCCTATTCATTTCTGTGATGATCTCGGTTTTTTCTTGGCGGAGGACTTTTACTGGTTCAACCCGTCGAAGTTGCCAAGCCCTATCGAGTGGGTCAACAAACGGAAATTAAGAGCAAAGGACTCAGTCAATACTGTGTGGTGGTTCAGTAAGACCGAGTGGCCAAAAGCTAACGTCTCGAATGTTTTGACCGAATATAGCGCCAGAATGAGAAAACTCTTGGAGGATCCCGAAGGCTTTTATGCGGCGAAGAAGCGCCCATCGGGGCACGACATCAGCATGGCGTTCGGTACGGACAACGGCGGCGCGATTCCCTCCAATCTCTTGCAGCTTCCGAATACGGACTCTAACAGTCTGTATCTCAAGGGATGTAAGCTCGTTAGTGTCGAGGGACACCCTGCGCGATTTCCTGCCAAGCTGCCTGAGTTCTTCGTCCGCTTTTTGACCGATCCTGGCGATCTGGTGATTGATATTTTCGCCGGGTCCAACACTACGGGAGCAGTCGCGGAGATCGAGGGGCGGCAATAGCTGGCATTTGACGAACGTCGAGACTATTTAGCAGCCTCATCGTTTCGTTTTTTGAAAGAGACTGCCACGACAAGCGACATTACTGGAGTGTATCAGCGGATCAATGCTGGAGAGTCAGTCGATCTTCGTCCGTTCATCACACAGCGCAACCTGTTTGCTCCTGTAGAGCACGTAACGTGACACTGCAATCTAATCGGGATAGGGGGAGCCTCACGACTCCTCCCCTCCCACACCACCGGACAGGCGGGTCCGCAGCCGGCGGTTCGAGCGGGTGAGGGTACCGCGCCCTTTGCGCCTCGGTCCTGCGCGCTCCTCGCCACGGCCCGCCGGCGGGGCTGCGTCGCGCTGCCGCGGGGCTCCGGCGCGAGTCCGGGTCGGTGCGCCCTCCTGCCCCTTCGGCCCTTCACCGCGCTCGCGCACGGCTCCTAGGGCCTCGGCTGACTGCTCGCGCCGCGGCTTCGCTCCCTGCTTCTTTCCGCCTCCCCCGCACGCTGAACACCTTGCGCTTCACTTGGTTCCCTGCGCCCTGGTCACCAAAGGACTTTCATCTTCTCGCCAACGATCACGCTAGGCACACACGACCACGCTTCAGGCGCCGCTGGAAGCCGGAGCGACGCAGGAGCGTAGGCTGTAGGCGGTCGCCTACAGGCGTTTGTTAAGCGTGGGATGTGTGATAGGACCCGCTCAGGTGTCTGACCATCTCGCCCGCAGACCTCACCAAGCTGCATACTCCACTATGAATGTGATATTGTAAGATCTGACTCTACTCCTTCTCCCGATCCGGCTAACGCTTTCCAGCCATACACGGTCACCCTGTCTTCCGCGCCAACGGTTCCCGCCGTCGGCGCGAACGTGTTACTCACTTGGGGTTCCATATAACTTGATGTCTCGGGATCTGATTCCCAGGCGGCCTAATCGGGATAGGGGGAGACCTCACGGCCTCTCCCCTCCCACACCACCGGACAGGCGGGTCACGAATACGGCGGTTCGGTAGCTTGAGTACGATCTCTCATAGCAAGGTGTGGGCATGAGGCTCTTTCCCGT
>WNFB01005333.1_pt1 | contig 11475 bp, 9 predicted proteins | sample 5400501 | NCBI WGS metagenome assembly WNFB01 (sample SAMN13153341, study PRJNA577476) | soil metagenome | isolation source: 200 cm saprolite under Douglas fir tree site 2 hole 1 | place: USA:California | collected 2015-04-18 | reverse complement strand
CGCGCCTTCGGCCTCGAGACGTAGTCGCCTAGAATAGGCTCGCTTTCGATCCACCGGAGAGGGAAAGATGAGCCTCACGCGGCGGGAGACGCTTCGTGACGCGGATGCGGCGCGCTTCGCTCCGCGCGGGTCGTCGTCGAGCGGCTCGCGTCGGAGTGAATCCGACGCAAGCCGGCACGGAAACGCTCCGCTGCGCGCGCCGAACACTGAGAGGAGAACCATGAGCCTCACGCGGCGGGAGACGCTTCGTCTCTGTGCGGGGGGGCTGACCTCGGCGGCGCTGCTGCGCTGGGAACGGGCGGCGGTGGCGGCCGGCAAGCCCGCTCGCTTCAAGGTGGGCGTCACCGACTGGAACTTGAAGCTGGAGGGCAAGCCGGAGTCGGTGGCGCTCGCCAAGCGCCTCGGGTTCGACGGCGTGCAGGTCAGCATCGGCATCGGCACCGACCGGCTGCCGCTGAGCGACCCGGCCTTGCAGCAGCAGTTCCTCGACGCGTCGAAGCGGGAAGGACTGCCGCTGGCCTCGGTCTGCCTGAACGTCCTGCACCGGAACTTCCTCAAGTCCGACCCGCTCGGCCAGCGCTGGGTGGCCGACTCCGTTCCCATCGCCCAAAACCTGGGCGTGAAGGTGGTCCTGCTGCCGTTCTTCGGCAAGGGCGCGCTCCAGACCACGGAGGAGATGGATCACGTCGGCGACGTGCTGCGCGAGGTCGCGCCGGCCGCGGAGAAGGCGGGTGTGATCCTCGGCCTGGAGGACACCATCTCCGCGCGCGACAACGCGCGCATCATGGGGAGGACGAAGTCCCCCGCCATCCTCACCTATTACGACGTGGGGAACTCCACGAAGAACGGCTTCAACGTCGTCGAGGAGATCCGCTGGCTGGGCGCGGATCGGATCTGCGAGGTCCACCTCAAGGACAACCCGCACTTCCTGGGCCAGGGCACGATCGATTTCCTGGGTGTGGTGGCCGCGCTCGCCGAGATCGGCTTCAGCCAGTGGGCCGAGCTCGAGACGGACTGCCCCACCGGGTCCGTAGAGAACGACATGAGAACGAACCTGCTCTACGTCCGCCGCCTGATGAGCGTCACTTAGGGGGCGCTAGCGGCGCGCCCCCGAGCCCCCGCCGGTGGCTGTTAGTTGTCGTCTTGGTTCTCGCCGTCGTCGTCTGACTTGCAGATCCTGGCGGTGTAGCTGCCCACCGTCGCTCCGGTGGCCAGATCGAGGACGCCGGGCGCCACGAACTGCCCGGTCACGCCCTCGTACTTTCGCGTTCCGCCCACGAGCTCGACGGTCGTCACGAACGGCGCGGTGCCGTCGGGCTGCATCGTGAGGTGGCCCGAGTCGGAGCCGAACAGCGTGCCCGGGCGCGTCGTAATCACGCTGTGTCCCGTGTAGGCGAACTCGCCGGGGGTTCCCGTCGGGACAAGCGTCTCGGCCACGAAGTCGTAGGTGCTGGGGAAGCCGCCGACGAGCGTGCCGTGCGTGCAGATGCCGACGGGGGAAGAACAGTCGGCGGGGGCGACGGCAGTGAAGGTGCCGGTGTAGGTCTTGCACGGCCCGGCGTCGGCGCCGGTCGCGAGACCGAACGCGAGAACGGCGATGCCCACGGCGTTACGGCTGAACATGACCTTCCTCCTTGGGAGCCACGCGCGCATCATAGCCCTCTTGCCTCCGCCGACGGGCGACCAGGAACACGATGCTCGCCGCGAGCAACGCCAGCCCCATCGCCGCCCACTCCGCGGCCCGGATCCCCGTGAGCATCCAGGCGATCACGACGCAGGCCGCGATCGGGGTCGCTCCCCCTCCCGGCACGACGAACGGCACGCCGCCCGCCTGCACCGCCCGGCGCCGGAGCTGCCACGCCGCCACGCAGCAGGCGCCATAGAGAAGGAGGAGGGTCAGGTTCGCGAGGATCGCGAGGCGCTCGAACGTGCTCGTGATGGCGAAGCCGCACGCGATCGTCACCTGCACCGCGATCGCGACGTAGGGCGTGTGGAAGCGCGGGTGAACGGAGGCGACGACGCGCGGCAGGAAGCCGTCCCGCGCGAGAGCGAACAGCGCGCGCGGAATGGCCAGGATCATCCCGCAGAGGTACCCGAACATCGAGACGGCGGCGCCGACGAGCAGGAGCGTCCGTCCCCAGGGGCCGAAGACCCGGCCCGCGGCGTCCGCCAGCGGCGTGCGAGCGGTGGCGAGCTCGGGGCCGAGGACGCCCTGCGCCACCATCTGCAGCCCCACGTACAGCAGCGTGATGCCGGACAGGGCGATGAAGACCGCGCGCGGCACGGTGCGCGCGATGTCCTTGACCTCCCCGCTGGGCGCCAGCGCGCTCTCCACCCCCGCGAACGCGAAGATGAGCAGGGTCGAGTTGCGTGCGATGTCGGCCATCGCCGGCGCGTGGTCCCAGGCAAGGTTGGGGGCGCGCACGGCAAAGGCGCCGCCGACGAGGAGGAGCAGCAACGGAAGCAGCTTGGCCACGGTGGCCACGGCGTTGAGGGAAGCGGCCAGCCCCACCCCCGCGATGTTGACGCCGCCGAGCAGCGCGAAGACCAGCGCCAGGAACGCGGCCGAGCCCCCCGGGTGCTGGAGCGCGGGCACGAGCTGCGCGACGTTGGCGGCGAAGACCACGGCGACCGCCGCCACCGCCATGCTGCCGATCATCCAGAGCAGCACGCCGGTGAGAAAGCCCGCGAAGGGGCCGAAGGCGATCTCCACGTAGGCGTAGGGCCCGCCGGTGAGCGCGACGCGGCTGCCGGCCTCGGCGAATCCGAGGACGATGAGGCCCATCGCGACGGCGCAGACGAGGTAGGCCACCGGCGCGGCCGGCCCCAGCGCGGCCGCAACGTCGGCGGGCAGGCGGAAGATGCCGCCGCCGATGGTCACGTTGACGATGCCGGCCGCCAGGCCCCAGACGCCGATCGCGCGGACGAGCGCGGAGTCGGCGCTGCGGGTCGTCGTGCTCAAGCTAGGGCTCGAGCTTCGCGTCCATGGTGATCTTCGTCTTGAAGAGCTTCGAGATCGGGCAGCCGGTCTCGGCGGTCTCGGCCGCCTTCCGGAACGCCTCTTGAGAAGCGCCGGGGATCTTGGCGATCACCTCGAGGTGCGACTGCGTGATCCCCCATCCGCCGTCCACTTTATCGAGGGTGACGGTGCACGTCGTGCGCAGCGAGGCGGGCACGAGGTTCGCCTTGCCCAGCTCGGCCGACAGCGCCATCGTGAAGCAGCCCGCGTGCGCGGCCGCGACGAGCTCCTCCGGGTTGGTTCCCTTGACGTTCTCGAACCTGGTCGAGAACGAGTAGGCCGTGTTCTGCAGGACGCCGCTCTCCGTCGAGACGGTGCCCTTCCCGGTCTTGAGATCACCCTGCCACTGTGCCGATGCCTTGCGGTTCATACCTGGTCCCTCCAATCGCGACAGTCTATCTGACAACGGATCCTGCGGGCTTCGGGAGACAATATCTACGCCGCTCGGACGTCTACTCGAGTAGATGAGGCCGGCGCGAGAGGTCCCGAGCATCGCCTGGATGGCCGCCGAGGAGGAGCGCCGGATCACCGACGCCGTCGAAGGCCAGGGAGGCCGGCTGCGAAGCTTCATCCGCCGGCGCGTCGGCGACGCCGACGAGGCGGAGGACATCCTCCAGGACGTGTTCTACGAGCTGGTGCTGGCCTACCGCCTCATGAAGCCGGTGGAGCATCTCGGGGCCTGGCTGCTTCGCGTCGCGCGGAACCGGATCACGGACCGCTTCCGCAAGAAGAAGCCGGAGCCCCTGCCGACGGGCCCGATGGGATTCGCGGAGGACGGCGAGGAGCTCTCGCTGGATGACCTGCTCCCTTCGCCCGACGGCGGGCCGGATGCGATCTACGCGAGAGCCGTGCTGCTGGAGGAGCTGGCGGCGGCCCTCGACGAGCTTCCCGAGGAACAGCGTGTCGCGTTCGTCGCCCACGAGCTGGAGGGGCGCAGCTTCAAGGAGATGGCCGCGGAAACCGGCGTGAGCGTGAACACCCTCCTCTCGCGCAAGCATTACGCGGTCGTCCACCTGCGCCGGCGCCTCCAGGCGATCCATGACGAGTTCACGAGTTGAAGAGGACCGAAGGATGAGAAGGCATTGGATGGGAAGAGGGCTGCGGTTCCTGCTGTTCGCCGCGGTGGCGGTGACGGTGCTCGGCTTCGTGGTGATGACTTTGTGGAACCGGCTGATGCCGGACCTGTTCGGATGGCGGTCGATCAGCTTCGGGCAGGGCCTGGGGCTGCTGATCCTCGCGCGGCTCCTCTTCGGCGGGTTCCGCGGCGGTCCGGGCCGGCACCTGCGCTGGCGCGGCCGGATGAGGGAGCGCTGGGAGCAGATGACGCCGGAGGAGCGCGAGAAGTTCCGCGAGGGCATGCGCGGGTGCGGACGGCCCGGGAGAGCCGACGGCGCGCCGCGCGTCTAGAGACCGAATGCGGCGCGCGCCCAACACTCGCGCCGGAAGAGATCGTGTCAGCGCGCGGAGAGGGACTCGAGCGCCCCGAGCGCGGCGCCGCGCGCGCCGGCCATGTCGAGGTCCGAGACGAGAGCGAACCGGGCGACCCGCGATTGCTCGTCACGCAGGATCGTGTTCTCGCGGACCTTGGCCAGGAACCACTCGCGGAATTCCGTGCTCGTCTCGACCACACCGCCGCCGAGGAAGTAGGCGCTCGGGTCGGTGAAGTTCGCGGCGATCGTGAAGAGCCGGCCGAGCGCCATCGCCTGCTGCTCGAAAATCCTGCGGGCGAGCGGGTCCCCCTTCTCGCCGAGCCCGCGGACGGCCATCGCCGCCTTTGCCGGAGAGGGCGCGTGGCTGAGCTGGTGGCCCGGGAACCGGGTCAGCCAGTAGGGCAGCAGGTTCTTCTCGATCCCCGTGAGTGACGCGACGCTCTCGGCGTCGCCATCGAATCCACAGTTGCAGTGCGGCAGTGGCTGTCCCGCGGCGAGGAGCCCCTCCATCGGGATGTGGACGTGGCCCAGCTCCCCCGCCATGCCCGCCGCGCCCTGGACGATGCGCCCCGCCTCGATGACGCCGCCGCCCAGCCCGGTGCCGACGATGGCGGAGATCGACGAGTGGCGCGCGGCGTCCGCGCCGAAGCAGACGTGGTGGGCGTAAAGCGCGGCGGCGTTGCCGTCGTTGTTGTAGACGACGGGCAGCTGGAGACATTTCGCGAGGGCGCCCCTAAAATCGAACCCGCTCCAGCCCGAATGGCCGAAGTTGGTCGAGCCGCGCGAAGAGATGACTCCTTCCGCGCTCGCGGGGCCTGGAGTCGCGAGACCGACCGACCGCACCCGCTCTCGTTTCACGCCGGTGACTTGCAGGATGCCCTCGAAGGCCTGCACCAGCGCACCGACCGCGATTTCCGGGCCTTCCTTCACGCGGCTGGGCGTCTCGACGAGGCGGTCCAGCAGGAACCGTCTCGAGGGGTCGAGGACCGTGCCATTGTTCTTGTTTCCGCCGTTGTCGAGGCCGACGACGACCCACGAATCCATCCCGGCTCCTTCGTCTCGACGATCAGCCGCGATTGTACCCGGTCCGGCGCGGAATTCGCGCAGCGGCTTGGCGCGGTGACCAGCGGCTGCGCAGGCCACGTCTCGCAAGGGTCGAGGCCATTCGACCTCGGTGCGCACAAGTCGTTGAATCGCCGCGGCTCCTCACCCTCGACCCTGGGCAACCGTTGGCCGGTACGCGCCTTGCTCATTCGTCGCCGATCTTTGCGGACTGGATTCCGGAAAGAGATGGAGGAACCGAATGCGCAAGCTCGCAGCCTTTGCCCTGTTGCTGGCTCTCCCGGCCTGCGGCGGCGGCGGCAACACGGTCACCACACCCCCGGTTACGTTGCCACCGACACCCGCCGCGACCGTCACCGCGACGGGAGCCGGCGTGCTCGTGCTTCACCCGAGCCTGAACCCGACGTACGGCATCGCCATGGAGACGCCGATCCGGATCCGGGAGACCGCGGGCGGCTCCGCCGACTGGGGTTTCGCCCGCATGTCGATCTTCCGCCACGGCGCCGAGGTGGAGCGGCTGGAATTGAACGCCAATGACATCCGGACGGCTGGCTTCGGCCGCATCGCCGCCAACAGCAACACCGTCTACACGGTACTCTTCCGGTTCAACTCCGACAATTTCGACCGGATCGACCTCACGCTCGGCTTCTCCGACGTCAAGGACGCGCGGCAGTTCACGGTGGCGGTTCCGTTCGAGTCGTTCACGGACGTCACCCTCAGCCTGACTCCGTTGAGCGTGCAGCACTCGCCGGACCCACTCTGAAGAATGACGCGCGCTGAGGTCGTCGTGGCCGCGACGATCGGCCTCAGCGCGGTCGCTTCAGGCACGCGGAGCGGTTCGAGGATGCAGATCGTGGTGGCGGGTACGAAGGCGCGGCTCTTCGTTCACGCCTCTCTGAGAATCGCCAGCAGGCCCGGGTCCTGGAAGGCGCCGTCGCAAGCCTTGACATCCTGGCAGCTTGCGCCGAGTATTGACGCTCATCTCGGAACCCTTGGGCTACCGCCACGGGCGCGAGGAGCCTGCGCCGAACGCCTGCGGCACCCACATGGAAAAGCCGGCGATCTTGATCGCGGAAGAGGATAGCGGCCTGCGCCAAAGGCTGCGCGGCTTGTTGCTTCGCCGCGGGTTCGAGGTCGTCGCCGCGGCCGACCGCACCACTGCGCTACGCTCGCTGCAGCAGGAACGTCCGTGTCTGGTCATCGCCGGGTCCGGCCGCGAGGCCTGGGACGGGCTGGAGCTGGCCCAGGAGATTCGGCGGCGGGAAAGCAGGATCCCCATCATTCTCGTCACCACTGACAGCTCCGAAGATCGCGCCGTCGCCGCCCTCCGCGCCGGGGTCAACGATTACTTCAAGCAGCCCGTCTCGCTCGACGCGATAGGCGCCGCCGTGGGACGGTGCCTCGGCGACGCGCTTCCCGGCCAGGGATCGTCGCCGAGCCCGTCAAGTCCCGCCGGATTCGAACGGATGATCGGAAAGAGCCCCGTGATGCGGGATCTGAGGGCGCAGATCATGAAGGTCGCGCCGACCGACAGCACGGTGCTGATTACCGGAGAGACCGGTGCCGGCAAGGAACTGGCGGCCGAGCTGATCCATCGGAAGAGCCCCCGGCGTCACGAGCCGTTTGTCCGCATCGACTGCGCCGCCATCCCGGAGAGTCTGGTCGAAAGTGAGCTGTTCGGCTACGAACGGGGCGCCTTCACCGGGGCGGACTGCCTGAAAGAGGGGCTGCTGAAACTCGCCGGGGGTGGGACAGTCTTCTTCGACGAAGTTGGCGACATGAGTCTCGCCGCCCAGGCGAAGATCCTGAGAGCGGTCGAGACCAAGGAGATTCGCCGCCTGGGCGCCAGGGGAAGCATCCCCCTCCGGGTCAGGGTGATCGCGGCCACGCATCGCGATCTGGAGGCGTGGGCGTCGGAAGGGAAGTTCAGGCAGGACCTGTACTTCCGGTTGAACGTGGCGCGTGTTCACATTCCCCCGCTCCGGGACCGGAAGGAAGACATCCCGCTGCTGTCCGCCCATTACATCGCGGAATCGAACGGCCACCGGGGGGAGCGGATCGAAGGCTTCACGGACGAGGTCCAGCAGCGCTTGCTTCGCTATCAGTGGCCGGGCAACGTCCGCGAGCTGAAGAACCTCATCGAGGCGAGCTTCGTCGACCCGCCGTCCGGCAGGGTCCGCTTCGTGGACCTGCCCGACCACTTCCGTCGGCGGCTGCAGGATGCCGACATGCTTCCCCGCGACGAGCGCGACCGGGTCCTGTTCGCCCTTCTCTCCACGAAGGGGAACAAGAGCGAGGCCGCGCTGAAGCTCAATTGGTCGCGGATGACCCTCTACCGGAAACTGGCGAAGTACCGCATCGAAGACGTCAAGAGCGGGTGAACGACGCGCTTCACCCTCGCGCACTCGTGTATCACGTTGTCGCTCGATGTGACAAAATCGTGTGACACGTTGGCGTGCGCCAATTGCCCCTCGATCCGCTCCTTCCATTCTTTCTCCATCTCACGGTTGTCTCACGCGGAGTGACACCTTGCGCGGCTGAGCGAGCCAGCGCGTTCGAGGCACACGCGAGAACCAGCGCCAGCGTCAGCAGATAGGGAGAATCGGGCGGCCGCGCGATCCGCTGGCACGTCTCTTGCCTTCACACGCTCACCCTCCTGTGCGTCCTTCGTTCTGCGCGGCCCGACGGGGACTTGCGCGCGTATCGCCTCGAGAAGGAGAGTCAAATATGCGGCGGCTACGACGAATCAACGCTCACGTCGTCCTCGGATCGATAGCCACTTTGCTGCTGCTCGCGATGCCGGTGGCTCGGACCCAGGAGGTGCCGGCCCCGGGTCAGCACGGATTGCAGAACGACGCTCAACGCCAGGAGCAGCGGCAGCTCGATTTCATGCGCGAGCACATGGACGACTCCGGCGTTGCGCGGCCGGACTTGTGGCAGGCCGGAGTCGATCACGTCGCACAGATGACGATCGCCGCCGGCGTCGCGAGCCCGATGGGGGGCCAGCCCGGTGTCGGGGGCGTCGTGGGCGTGCAGTGGACCCAGGTGGGGCCGCAGCCGCTGCGCATCGACAAGGAGCAGATCTTCCAGGGCGCGGGTCCGGACTCCGGCGAGGTCGTGGACATTGCGATCGATCCGCGGAATTCCAGCGACCAGGTCGTCTACATCGCGACGAACGACGGGGGAATCTGGAAGACCACCGATGGAGGCGCGAGCTGGAAACCGAAGACCGACTTCATGCCGTCGCTCTCGATGGGTGCCGTGGCGCTCGATCCCGGGAACCCCTCCATCGTCTACGCCGGAACCGGCAACAACTTCGACGGGGGCGGCGTCTTCTCGAAGGCCGTCGGTCTATACAGGTCGCTCGATGCGGGCGAGACATGGTCCATCATCAATCCGGGCGGCGTCTTCAACAACAAGCGCGTCAACCGCATCGTCCTGCCGGCGGCGGGCGTGCTGCTGGTGGCGACCAACGGCGGCCTGTTCCGGTCGATCGATGCCGGCGTCAGCTTCGGCTCCAACTCGCCCAACTTCAACAACGGCCAGCCGATCTTGAACGGCTTCATCACCGACCTGGACCTCGATACCGCGTCGGCGTCGACGGTCTACGCCTCGAGCTCGGCGGGGATCCTTCAATCCACGGATAGCGGGGCGACGTTTCCCACCAATCTGTTCAATAACGCCGGGGCCCCGGGAGCGCCGCGGGGGTTCGTCGCCTTGGCCCAGTCCACGCAGCCGGACAACCAGACCATGTACGCAAGCGTGCAGGGCCCGCCGTTCGTTCTGGTCAAGTCCACCGACGGGGGGCAGAACTGGGCCACGTTGGCGGACGGCGCGACAAGAGCGGCGGAGAACAACGGCTGCCAGTGCGGCTACGATCAGACGATCGGCGTCGATCCGCAGGATGCGAATCGTGTCTACCTCGGTTTCCAGGAGCTGTACCTCTCGACCGACGGCACCAACTTCGGTACCCCGGCGGTCTCGCGCAACAGGATTCACTGGGATCACCACGCGATGACCTTCAGCCCGCAGAGCCATTGGGGAGGGCCGGCCCCGACGCGAATCTGGGTGGGGACGGATGGGGGCGTTCATTCGAGCACGGACGGCGGCGCCAACTGGCTGAATCTGAACGAGACAATTGCGACGAACATCTTCCTGGGGATCGACATCGGACGAGGAAGCAGCGCGAACAACGCTTACACGTACGGCGGCATGCAGGACACCGGCTCCGCCGAGCACCGTCCTGCGTTTGCTGGCAATGACTGGCACCTGGGCGTAGACGGCGACGGGGGGCCCGCGGTGGTCTCTCGCCAGAACCCGCTGACGGCTTTCGGGCTCGACGATGCCTGCTTCATGAAGACCACCGACGGCGGCGACAACTGGAGTTTCCCGAGCGCGGCGTCCACCGGTCTGCCGGTGTGCGCCTTTGGCGGGGACAGCCTGGCGTTTCTGCTCGCCGTCGATCCGAACGACGACAACGTCGTCTATGCGGTGTCTTCCGCCAACCGGCTCTTTCAGAGCACTGACGGCGGCGGGACGTTCCCGTCCTCCAAGACCTTCCCGTCGGGCGTCACCGCCATCGGGACCGTCAAGATCGACTCGAACACGCTCTGGGTGGGGCTGGCCAACGGCGCGGTCCAGCGAACGTCGAATGTGCTCGCCGGCGTGGGAGGGGCGACGTGGACTCCGCTGACGGTCACGGGCGCGCCGGGGCAGGCGGTCTCCGGGATCGCGATCGATCCGTTGAACACCGATCAAGTCGTCGTGGTGTACCCAGGGTTCACGGGCATCAATCCGGCCAACCGCACCAAGCACGTCTTCCGGACCACCGACAACGGGGCCAACTGGACCGACATCAGCGGCACGGACGGCGGCAACGTGTTCCAGAACCTGCCGGATCTGCCGTTGCATTCTGTCGTCGTCGATCCCGGGACCAATCCCCACACGATCGTCGTGTCGAGCGACGCGGGCGTGATGCGGAGCCTTGACAACGGCGCCACCTGGCAGGTGCTCGGCGTCGGCCTTCCGACGGTCGACAGCAAATCGCTGGCGCTCGACTGGGAGGCCAACCCCTCGGTGCTGCGGGTCGGGACGTACGGCCGAAGCACGTTTGAGCTGACGGCGGCCAGCGGACCGCTGCTGGCGATCAACGCCAATCCGGCCTTCGGCACGTTGTGCCTGGGAGAGAACGATACCCGCCTCGTGCAACTCTTCAACGTGGGGTCCACCGACCTGCACCTCGCCGGCTTCTTCCGGTCGTCCGGGAGCACGGATTTCACGATCTCGGGTCCTTCCACGCCGGTGACGATCCGTCCCGGGGAGGAGCTCGATTACCTGATCCGGTTCGCGCCGACGAGCGTCGGCAACAAGACGGCCACGTTCCAGATCGACAGCGACGATCTCTTCCAGCCGACGCGGCAGATCTCGGCCGCCGGCACGGGCGCGGCACAGCAGGTCCAGACGCTCATCGCGGATGCGGGCGGCTTCGGTGACGTGTGTATCGCGTCGTTCAAGGACCTCGACCTGACGATCGCGAACACCGGCTGCGGGCAGCTCCGCGTCACCAACATCACCTCGTCGTCGGCGGAATTCCAGACCGCCAGCGTCCAGTCGTTCCCGCTCGTGATCGAGGCGGGCAATTCCATCCCGGTGCCGATTCGCTTCAAGCCGACGAGCCTGGGCGCCAAGTCGGCCACCATCACGGTGGCGACGAACGACCCCGCGACGCCGGCCGTGGCCGTGGCCGTTAGCGGCAACACACCGCCGGGAGACATTCGGGTGACCGGGTCGACCACCTTCGGCGATGTCTGTCCGCTGAGCACGGCCGAGAAGACCGTGTCGATCTGCGACGTCGGCGCGTGCAACCTCAACAACGTGACGGCGGCGTTCGTTCCCGCGTGCGCCGACTTCACGATCGTGAACAATCCGTTCCCGGCCGCCGTGAGCCCCGACTCGTGCCTGGGT
>WNFB01005331.1_pt1 | contig 11478 bp, 9 predicted proteins | sample 5400501 | NCBI WGS metagenome assembly WNFB01 (sample SAMN13153341, study PRJNA577476) | soil metagenome | isolation source: 200 cm saprolite under Douglas fir tree site 2 hole 1 | place: USA:California | collected 2015-04-18 | reverse complement strand
ACCGAGGCGATCTGGCGCTTGCCGGCCTCGCCGCGGAGCTGGAGCCACGCCTCGAAGAGCATCCGGAGCCCCGAGGCGCCGATCGGGTGGCCGAAGGACTTGAGGCCGCCGTCGGGGTTCACGGCGAGCTCGCCCTCGAGGTCGAAGGTGCCGGCGAGGACCTCCTTCCACGCGGTACCGCGCGCGGCGAAGCCGAGGTCCTCCATCAGCACGAGCTCGGTCGGCGTGAAGCAGTCGTGGACCTCGGCCATCGCGAGCTCCTGCCGCGGGTCCTTGATCCCGGCCTGGGCGTACGCGTCGACGGCGGACGCGACCACCTCGGGGAAGGTCGTGTAGTCGTAGTCCGGGTCCATCGGCCCGGCGGCGGGGCCCGCGATGAACGAGAGCGCCTTCACGTAGAGCGGCTTGTCGGTGTAGCGCCGGGCGTCCTCGGCGCGGACGATGATCGCCGCGGCCGAGCCGTCGCTGACGCCAGAGCAGTCGAAGATGCCGAGCGGCCCGGCGACGAGCGGCGAGCAGGCGATCGTGTCCTTCGATACTTCCTTCCTGAACTGGGCGCGCGGGTTCAGCGCGCCGTTCTTGTGGTTCTTCCACGCGATCCGCGTCATGACGTCCTTCAGCGTCGGGTCGTCCACGCCGTACTTCTTGCCGTAGGCGGGCGCCAGCAGGCTGAACGAGGCGGGCGCCGTGAGCCCGGCCTTGGTCCCGTCGCCGGGCGCGGCGATGCCCGGCAGGCCCGAGATGCCGCTGTCCTTCAGCTTCTCGACACCGATCGCCATCGCGAGGTCGTACGCGCCCGAGGCCACCGCGTAGCACGCGTTGCGGAACGCCTCAGAGCCGGTCGCGCAGTAGTTCTCGAGCCGGCTCACGGGCTTGTAGTCGATCTTGAGGGGCCGCGAGAGCGTGAGCCCGGACTGGCCTGAGTAGAGCGTGCCGAGCCAGAACGCGTCCACGTCGCGGAGCTCGACCCCCGCCGACGCGAGCGCTTCCTTCGTCGCGTCCACGAGCAGGTCGTTGACGCCCTTGTCCCAGTGCTCGCCGAACGGGGTGCAGCCCATGCCGACGATCGCCACGCGGTCGCGGATGCCGTTGCTCGCCATCGGGTCGTCTCCTCTCGATCGTTCAGGCCACGGTGCCTGACCTTATCGTACTACGCCCGCGCCGTGACGACGTGCGCCTGGATCGGCCACACGAGCGTCTCACCGCTCACGTACCGTGCGAGCGCCGTCCGCACATCCGCCACCAGCGCGGCCCGCGCGCTCTCCGGCGCGCCGGCCACGAAGGGCGCCAGCGGGGTCGCGGCCGCCTGGACGAGCGGGAACTCGTCCACCGACGGGAAGCGGACATCTTCGACCGCCGCCCGGACGGCGACCTCGCGGAAGCCGGCGGCGACCGCCAGCGCGCGTAGCTCCTCGGGGTCGGCGAGGGCGAACGGCGCCCGCATGATCGCCGCGGTCTCGGGGCCGATGTGCCGCTCGAGCGCGTCCGCGAGCGCCCGGTGCCCGGGGCTCCACTCGAGCGACCGCCAGACGCTGAGCGCGAGCCGGCCGCCCGGCACGAGCACGCGGCGCATCTCGCGGAGCGCGGCCGGCCGGTCCGGGAAGAACTGGAGCCCCTGCTGGCAGAGCACCGCGTCGAACGCGGCGTCCGGCAGCGGGAGCTCTGTGGCGCTCCCCTCGCGCCACTCGATCGCGGGCGCGCGCGAGCGCGCGACCTCCAGCATCCCGGCGTTCAGGTCGAGGCCGACGACCTTCCCCCCGGCGCCGACGCGCTTGGCGGCCAGGCGCGTCACCACACCGGTGCCGCAGGCCACGTCGAGCACGCGCTCGCCGGGACGGAGCGCCGCGGTCTCGACGAGGCTCCGCGCCCACGGCATGAACAGCGCCGGGACGATGTGGCGCTCGTAGGCGTCCGGCGCGTTGCCGGCGAGCTGCCACCGCTCCTGCGCGCTCATGCGCCCGCCGCGCGGCGGGGCCGCGCCTTCCAGAAGTAGTTGTGCACGCCGTCGGCGGTGAAGAGCCGCCGGAACGTCATCTCCACCCGGTCGCCGATCTTCACGGCCGCCGGGTCCACGTCGGTCAGCTCGCACTGGAAGCGCCCGCCGCCCTCGAAGTCGATGACTGCCGCGACGACCGGCGGCGAGAGCGAGTACGCGAGCCGGTCCACCGTGAAGGTCGCGATCGTCGCGGGGACGTCGGCCAGACGCTCGGGCGTCATGCGGTCGATCGCGTGGCACTTCACGCACACGCGCTGGGGTGGCAGGTGGCGCGCGCCGCACGCCTGGCACCGGCTCCCGGTGAACGCGAACTTCCAGTCCCCGGCCCGGCGCGACGGCGGCGCCGCGGGCGGCTCGGGGTCGGGCCGGCGCGGCGGCTCGCGCGGAAGGAAGCCGCGCCAGGTCAGGAAGCTCGGGTAGCTCACCTGGCCGCCGCCGGCGAGCTGGGCCGCGACCTTCGCTCGCGGCCGGCGCGCCGGCAAGGCCGCCGTCGCGCGCCAGATGGTGACGTCGCACCCGTCGGCGAGCGACACGACCGCGATCAGCTGATCGGGGGCGGCCGTGTCGAGGACGCTCGCGAGGAGGAGCCCCGAGTGGGCGGTCCCCGTGTTGCCGATGACGGCCGAGAGGTCGTCCACCACCGTCCCCTTCGCCGCGCCGACCGACGCCGTGAGCCGCCGGTTCGCCCGCCCGTGCGGGCCCGCGATGATCCAGTGGCCGATCGCCGGCGCGGTGACGCCGGCGTGCTTGAGGGCGTCGGTCACCGCGGCGTCGCCGAGCGGCACGTAGGCGTGCTCGCCGAACCGCTCCTCCCACTGGTGCGACGCGTTCTCGCCGGGCACGCGCCAGCGCTCGAGGAACTCCGCCGTCGCCGAGGCGTGGGCGACGGGCTCGGCGAGCACGGGGAGCTCGCGCGAGTCGTCGGCGCAGAGGAGCGCCGCGGCGGCGTCGCCGCCCTCACGCTCGTCGCCGCCGCCCGGAAGCCCCGTGCGGACGTCGGAGAGCGCGACGAGCGTGACACCCCCGCCCTGGAGCGCCGCCCGCAGGGCGCCGGCGCCCGAGCGCACGGCGCCCGCCATGTCGCAGGCGAGCGCGCCCGCGTCGAGGCCGAGCGCCGCGTGGATCGCCGTCGCGTTCGTCTTGTCGAGGTACGCGGGGACCGAGGTCGCGAAGTAGAGCGCGTCGGGCCGCGCCCCGGGCGCCGCGCGCAGGGCGGCGCGCGCCGCCTCGACACCGAGCGAGGTCGTGTCCTCGTCGTACGCGGCGACCGCGCGCGTGCCCGAGCCGGCGGGCGTGCCCAGCGATCCCGCGATCGCCTTGCGCTCGAGGCGGAAGTAGGGAACGTACACGCCGTAGGCGACGAGCCCGCGCATGGCGCGACGATTCTACCAGCGCCGCGGGCGTCGCATGTATGCTTTCCCGTATGCCGGGCCGCGAGTGGAGCCACGCGATCGCGCTCGCCGCCTTCGTCGGCTCCTACGCGGGGCTCGGCCTCGGCCGGGTCCCCGGCTTCCGCGTGGACCGCACGGGCGTCGCGATCATCGGCGCCGCGGCCATGGTCGTCTCGGGCGCGCTCGGCTGGGACGAGGCGGTCGCGGCGGTGGACGCGCACACCCTCGTGCTGCTCTTCGGCATGATGATCGTCACGGCGTACCTGCGCCTCTCCGGGTTCTTCGGCCTCGTCATGGCGTGGACGATCCGGAGCGCGCGCACGCCGCTCGCCCTGCTCGGCGCGGTCACCGGCGCCGCGGGCGTGCTCTCGGCCTTCTTCGTGAACGACGTCGTCTGTCTCGTGCTGGCGCCCCTCGTGCTGGCGGTCACGCGCCGGCTCCACCTGCCGCCCGTCCCGTACCTGATCGCTCTCGCGACCGCCGCGAACGTGGGAAGTGTCGCCACGCTGACGGGCAACCCGCAGAACATGCTGGTCGGCAGCTTCTCCGGCATCGGGTACCGGGCGTTCCTCGTCCGCGAGGCGCCGATCGCCGCCGCCGGCCTCCTGTGCGTGTTCCTCGTGGTGTGGGCGGTCTACCGGCGGCAGATCCCTTCCGTCCCCCTCGAGGCCGAGCCGGACCGGCGGCTCGCCGTCCACTACCCGCTCATGCTGAAGACCGTCGCGGCCGTCTCCGTGATGCTCGCCGCGTTCCTCGCCGGCGTGCCGATCGCGATCGTCGCCCTCGCGGGCGCCGCGGTCACGCTCTTCACGCGACGGGTGAAGCCGCAGAAGGTCTACCGCGAGATCGGCTGGGAGCTGCTGGTCCTCTTCGCGGGCCTCTTCGTGATCACCGCAGGCGCCGAGCGCACCGGGCTCGTCGAGCTGCTCCTGCACTGGGCACGGGCCGCGAACCTCGACCGCCCGTGGGTCCTGACGGTGGTCACCGCCGTCCTCTCGAACCTCGTGTCCAACGTGCCGGCGCTTCTCCTGTTGAAGCCGCTCGTGCCCGCGCTCGGCGACCCGGAACGGACATGGCTCCTCCTCGCGATGGCCTCGACGCTGGCCGGCAACCTCACGATCCTCGGGAGCGTCGCGAACTTCATCGTCGTCGAAGCCGCGCGGGCCGCGCGCGTCGAGATCGGCTTCGTCGAGTACTGCAAGGTCGGGGTCCCGGTCACGCTCGTGACGCTGCTCTTCGGCTGGCTCGTGCTCGGCGTCCTGCCGGACTAGCGTTCCGTCCAGGAAGTCGTGTCAACGACTGCCGCGCTCGGGCCGCCGGTGGGCCGCCGTGCGCTGGCGGCGCTTCACATGACTCCGAGGACGGGATACTAGCCGGGACGGCGGATCGTGATGCGGCGGGGCTCGTCGCCGACGCCCTCGATCGTCACCTCGATCGCGTCGGGCGGCAGGAGGGGCAGGAGCTTATCCGCCCACTCGACGACCGTCACGCCGCCGCCCGCGAAGAGCTCGGGCAGCCCGAGGTCCTGGAGCTCGGCGAGGCTCGCGGTGCGGTAGGCGTCCACGTGATGGACGGGCACGCGGCCCCGATACTCGTTGATGAGCACGAACGTGGGGCTCGTCGCGTGCACGGTGACGCCGAGGCCGCGCGCGAGCCCCTGGATGAAGCAGGTCTTCCCCGCGCCGAGCTCGCCGACGAGCGCGACGACGTCGCCTGGGCCGAGCGTGTGGCCGAGCCGCTCGCCGGCGGCCGCGGTGTCCTCGGGGCTCCGGCTCAGGATCTCAGCCGGCCGCGTCGGTGAGCCTCCCGAACGCGGCGGGGAGCGCGTCGATCACGTCGCCCGCGACGAGCGACTCCTCGCCCATGCGCTCGGCAGCGAGGTCGCCGGCGAGGCCGTGGAGGTAGACCGCGCCCTCGAGCGCGTCGCCGGCCGCCAGGCCGCGGGCCAGGAGCGCGCCGAGCATCCCGGTGAGGACGTCGCCCGTCCCGCCGCTCGCCAGGCCCGGGTTCCCCGTCGGGTTCACGACCACGCGCCCGTCGGGATGGCCGATCACGCTCCCCGCGCCCTTCAGCACCAAGTGAACATTGTGGCGCGTGGCGAACTCGCGCGCGGCGGTGATGCGATCGCGCTGGACTTCCGCGACCGTGACGCCGAGCAGCCGCGCGAGCTCGCCCGGATGCGGGGTGAGGCAGCGTTGCGCGGGCGCGCCGCGGAGCGCGTCGAGGTGGCCGGCGAGCGCGCTCAGGGCGTCGGCGTCCACGGCCATGGGCTTGGGCAGCTCCTGGACGAGCGCGCGCGCCGCCTGGCGCGTCTCCTCGTCGAGCCCGATCCCGGGCCCGAGAGCGACCGCGTCACGGCCCGCGGCCAGCTCGGCCACCACCTCGCGCGCCTTCAGGGCAAGCGTGCGCGCGGCCGTCTCGGGCAGGGGCTCGGTCATCGCCTCGAGCAGGAGGCTCGCGACGACCGGCTGCTGGCTCGCGGGCGTCGCGACGGTGACGAGCCCCGCGCCGCTCCGGAGCGCGGCCATCGCCGCCAAGGCCGCGGCGCCGGTCTTGCCGAGCGAGCCCGCGACGATCAGGAGGTGGCCGTAGGTGCCCTTGTGGGCGTCGCGCGGTCGCCGTGGGAAATGCCGCGCGACGTCGGCGCGCTCCAGCAGGAAGGTCGTCACGCCCCTCCACGCCTCCGCCGCGGGAACGCCGATCGGCACGACCTCGACGCGACCGGCGTGCCCGGCGCCCGGCCCGAGAACCAGACCGCGCTTCACTCCCGCGAAGGTCAGCGTCACCGTCGCGCTGACCGCGGGCCCCGCGAACTCACCCCCGTCGGCGTCGATGCCCGACGGGACGTCGAGCGCGACGACGGGCCGGGCGCTCGCGTTGATCAGCTCGATCAGGCGCGCGACGAGCCCGTCGGGCGCGCCGCGCGCGCCCGTGCCGAGAAGCGCGTCCACGACGACGTCGGCGCGCGCGAGGCGCCGGGCGGCCGCGCCCTCGTCCTCCACGCGCCACGCGCGCACACCGGTCCGCTTGAGTGCGCGGAGCATCTCGCCGGCGTCGTCGCCAATCTCGCGTTCGGGAAACGCCAGCAGCACCTCCGGGCGCGCGCTCCATTTCGCGAACCAGCGCGCGACAACGAAGCCGTCGCCGCCGTTCCCACCCTTGCCGCAGACGACGACGACGCGCGCGCCGCGGCGCGGCGCGCCGAGCGTGGGGAGGAGCCGGCGAATCGCCTCGGCCGCGCCGCGTCCCGCGTTCTCCATGAGGACGGCGCCGGGGATCCCGAGCTCGCCGATCGCACGGCGGTCGAGCCGCCGCATCTCCTCGGCCGTGTAGAGGGGCAGCACGGCCCTACCGCCCGGCGGGGAGCGCCACGGCCTGGACGAGGAAGTCGGCGAGGATCGCCGTGTAGACCTCGCGCCAGTCGGCGCGCGCCGCGCGCGGGAGCTCGATGTGGAGCGCGCGCTCGGGGAAGCGGAGGATCCCGCTCGCCTTCGCTCCCGACGCGCCGTAGCGGAGCGCGTCGGCGGGCTCGATGCGGACCTCGAGCCGCGGCGCCTCGCTGTTCGTCCGGAGGTGCGCGTCACGGATCAGCTCGAGGAGCGCACGCAGCCGGAACGCGCCGTCGCGGTCCACGCCGACGGTGGCGATCTCGATCCGCCCCGCCGCGTCGCGGTTGTTGTTGCCGTGGATCTCGGCGAGGAAGCGGAGCGGGCCCTGCGCGACCTCGCGCACGCGGCGCTCGTACGCCTCGTAGACCTGGCGCGCGCCGTCCGTTGCGATTTCCTCGGTCGGCGACCGGCCGGGGACGCCCTCGGCCGGGCGGTTCACCTGGTAGCGGCGCCCCGCGCTCTCGCGCGTGACGGGCTCGAGCATGAAACCCGTCGCGATGACGACACCGAAACCGGTGCGCCGCGCGAGCTCCGCCGCGATGTCGCCGGTGCGCGGATCCGAGGTGCCGTGGGGCGCGGCGATGACGAGCCCGCGCCGGCCGGGCTGGCCGGTGATCGAGCCCGCGGCGGTCGTCGGCTCGAAGACGACCGGGTGCGGCGCACAGCCGTAGAGGATGACCGGCCCGCTCGCCACGCTAATCGCCCACGAGCACAGCCTGCGCCAGCGCATATTCCCCTTCGTGCGTGAGGGTCAGCAGCACGCGGCTCCCGCCGAGCGAGCGCCCGATCTCCCGCGAGCGTCCGGAGAGCACGAGCTCCGGCGCCCGGCCGCGCTCGCGGCGCACCTCGAGCTCGCGCCAGCTCACGCCGAGCCGGAGCCCGGTGCCGAGCGCCTTCAGCGCCGCCTCCTTCGCCGCGAAGCGCGCCGCGAAGTGCGGCACCGGGTCGCGCCGCGCGCGGCAGTAGGCGATCTCCTGCTCGGTGAAGACGCGCCGCAGGAACCGGTCCTGCCAGCGCTCGATCACCTCGCGCATGCGCGGGATGTTGACCAGGTCCACGCCGATGCCGGTGATGGTCATGTCGCCGTCAGCGCCCGATCCGCCCCCGGATGATCCCCGCGAGCTCGTCGGCCATCGCGTGGATGCGCGCGGCGTCGGGCCCCTCGAGCATGACGCGCGCGAGCGGCTCGGTGCCCGAGTAGCGGACGAGGATCCGGCCGCTGCCTCCGAGCTCCCGCTCGAACGCGGCCACCCGCTCGGCGAGCCCGGCGAGCGACTCGAGCGGCGGCTTCGACGCGACGGTGACGTTCAGGAGCACCTGCGGGAACTTCGTCATGCACGCGGCGAGCGAGGCGAGCGTCTCGCCCGTCTCCGCGGCGACGCTCAGGAGCACGAGCGCCGACAGGATGCCGTCGCCGGTGGGCGCGTGGTCGAGGAAGAGGAGATGGCCCGACTGCTCGCCGCCCACGTTGGCGCCGACCTTCTGCATCTCCTCGTGCACGTAGCGGTCGCCGACCTGCGTCTTCACGACGCGGATGCCCGCGGCGCGCAGGGCCTGGTCGAGGCCGAGGTTCGCCATGACGGTGGTGACGACGACCTGGCCCTTGAGGCGGCCGCGCGCCGCGAGGTGCCGGCCGGCGATCGCGAGCGCGTAGTCGCCGTCCCGGATCTCGCCGCCCGCGTCCACGGAGATGAGCCGGTCGCCGTCGCCGTCGAAGGCGAAGCCGGCCGACGCGCCGCTCGCGCGGACCTTCTTCTGGAGCGCCTCCGGGTGGAGCGCGCCGACGCCCTTGTTGATGTTGGTCCCGTTCGGCCGCGCGCCGAGCGCCACGACGCGCGCGCCGAGCCGCCGCATCACGCGCGGCGCGACGCGGTAGGTCGCGCCATGGGCGCAGTCGAGGGCGATCGTGAGCCCGCCGAGGTCGAGCGGAAACGCCCCGCACAGGAACTCGGCGTAGTCGCTCTCCGCCCGGTCGTAGACGACCAGCTCGCCGATCCCGGCGCCGCGCGCCCGGGGCGCCGCGTCCGCCCCGGCGAGCCGCCGCTCGATCTCGTCCTCCCACGCGTCGGGGAACTTGGACCCGTCGGAGGAAAAGAGCTTGATGCCGTTGTCCTCGAAGGGGTTGTGCGAGGCGCTCAGCACGATGCCGCCGTGGGCCTCGAGCCGGCGCGTGAGGAAGGCGATCGCCGGCGTCGGCAGGACGCCGACCGCGTAGCAGTCGGCGCCGGCGGAGAGGAGCCCGGCGACCAGCGCGGACTCGAGCAGGGGGCCCGAGCGTCGCGTGTCGCGCCCGATGACGAGCCGCGCGCGCTCGGCGGCGTGCTCGGCCTGCAGCGTGGCGACGAGCTGCCGGCCGACGCGGAAGGCGAGGTCGGGCGTCAGGGGCTCTTCGTTCGCGACGCCGCGGATGCCGTCCGTGCCGAAGAGACGTGTCATTGGCCGCTATTATAGGGCCCGCGCGCGGCCCGCAGGCGCTCCGCGACCCGCACGGCGTCGAGCGTCTCGGCCACGTCGTGGGTGCGGATCAGTGCGGCGCCGCCCCACACCGCGACGGCGGTCGCCGCGAGCGAGCCCGCGAGCCGGTCCTCCGTGCGCCCGCGACCGGTGAGGGCGCCGAGGAACGACTTGCGCGAGACGCCGACACAGAGCGGCCGGCCGAGCGCGCGGAGCGCCGGGAGCCCGGCGACGACGCGCGCGTCCCACGCGTCCCACGCGATCGCCTCGTCGCGGAAGAAGCCGACGCCGGGATCGAGGACGATCCGCTCCTCCGGGATCCCCGCCGCCCGCGCGCGCTCGAGCGCCTCTCCCAGCAGCGCTCTCACGACCTGCAGCGGCTCGGGGTGGGAGCTCGGGGGGGCGCCCTCGACCACGCTAGCGGCATCCCCTGGCGTGTGCTCCTCACGCGCGCGTTCCGAGCCACCCCCAGAAGCTACGGGTCTCGGGCACCCCCCCGACCCCCGCCCCGAGCGCGGCGAGGCCATGAGAATTACCGATACGTGGTGCTTGGCGACGAGCGCGGCGACGGCGGGATCGCGGAGGCCGGTGACGTCGTTGACGATGCGCGCGCCGGCCTCGAGGGCGGCGTACGCGGGCGCCGGACGCGCCGTGTCCGCGGAGATCGGCACCGGAACCTTGCCCGCCAGGAGCTCGACCGCCCGCGCGAGGCGGTCGCGCTCCTCGGCCTCGTCGATCTCGGTCTCCCCGTAGGGCGCCGTGGAGCGGGCGCCGACGTCGATGAGCGCCGCGCCCGCCTCCGCCATCGCGAGGGCCGCGGCGACGAGGCCGGCGCCCGGGGCGTGGATCGAGCCCGCGTGGAACGACTCGGGGCTCACGTTCAGGACGCCCATGACGGCGACGGGGAACCCGTCGCCGAGGGAGAGGCCGGCGAGGCTGGCCCGCGCCACCGAGCTACGCGGGAGCGGCGGCTTCCTGGAACGGGCGGGCGCGGAGGATGCGCGCGATCTCCTCGCCGTCGAGGGACTCGCGCTCGAGCAGCGCGCGGGCGAGCGCGTGGAGCTTCTCGATGTTCTCCCCGAGGATCTGCCGGGCGCGGGCGGCGGCGTCCATCACGATGCGCTTGATCTCCGAGTCGATGAGGAGCGCGGTGGCTTCGCTGTAGTCCTTGGCCCGAGCCACCTCGCGCCCGAGGAAGATGTGCTCCTCGTTCTTGCCGAAGGTGAGCGGGCCGAGCTTGTCCGACATGCCCCACTCGCAGACCATCTTGCGCGCCATCTCGGTCGCCTTCTCGAGGTCGTCGCCGGCACCCGTGGTCTGCTCCTGGAAAACGATCTCCTCGGCGCCGCGCCCGCCCAGCAGGATCGTGATCCGGTTGACCAGGTACTCCCTCGAGTAGTTGTACTTGTCGTCGAGCGGCAGCTGCTGGGTGAGCCCGAGCGCGCGGCCGCGCGGGATGATCGTCACCTTGTGCACGGGGTCGGTGCCCGGCAGGAAGTCGGCGACGAGCGTGTGGCCCGCCTCGTGGTAGGCGATAATGCGCTTCTCGGCGTCCGAGATGATCATCGAGCGCCGCTCCACACCCATCAGGACCTTGTCCTTGGCGTTCTCGAAGTCGGACATCTCGACGACCTTCTTGTTCTGCCGCGCCGCGAGGAGCGCCGCCTCGTTGACGAGGTTGGCGAGGTCGGCGCCCGAGAAGCCGGGCGTGCCGCGCGCGAGCACCTTCAGCTCGACGTTGGGCGCCAGCGGGATCCGCCGCGTGTGGACCCTCAGGATCTCCTCGCGGCCCTTCACGTCCGGCCGCGGCACGACCACCTGCCGGTCGAAGCGGCCGGGACGCAGCAGCGCGGGGTCGAGGACGTCCGGCCGGTTCGTCGCGGCGATGAGGATGACGCCCTCGTTGGTCTCGAACCCGTCCATCTCGACGAGGAGCTGGTTCAGGGTCTGCTCACGCTCGTCGTGGCCGCCGCCAAGACCCGCGCCCCGGTGCCGCCCGACCGCGTCGATCTCGTCCATGAAGATGATGCAGGGCGCGTGCTTCTTGCCCTGCTCGAACAGGTCGCGCACGCGCGAGGCGCCGACGCCCACGAACATCTCCACGAAGTCCGAGCCCGAGATCGAGAAGAACGGCACGTTGGCCTCGCCGGCGATCGCCTTCGCGAGCAGCGTCTTGCCGGTGCCGGGCGGCCCGACGAGAAGGACGCCCTTGGGGATCTTGCCGCCGAGCTTCTGGAACTTCTGCGGG
>WNFB01005328.1_pt1 | contig 11480 bp, 9 predicted proteins | sample 5400501 | NCBI WGS metagenome assembly WNFB01 (sample SAMN13153341, study PRJNA577476) | soil metagenome | isolation source: 200 cm saprolite under Douglas fir tree site 2 hole 1 | place: USA:California | collected 2015-04-18 | reverse complement strand
TCGGTGTGCAGGCGCACCCCCGTAATCCCGTCGCGCGCGACTGGCACGATCGAGGCGCGGCCCGGCACTGCCGCTTGTTCGAAAAAACCGCAGTCGGTGGGCGAGCTCGCGAACGTGCAGGAGAATTTTCCCTCCGAGAGTCCCAGCGGTTTGCTGGTCATCCGGACCGCCAGAAACAAGATCGCGCCCAGGAGAAGCGCAAAGGCCGCGGCGCACACTGTAATAACGATTTGCCGCCTTGTCACCCACCGTATTCCCAAGGCGAATCCGCAATGGTCAACGGGTGAACCTGCTCCCGGCATTCGGCCTCCACCACCTCCAGGATCACCACGGCATGATCGCCGTCGGTCTCCACGATCCGCTCAACCCGGCATTCAACGTGCGCGGGCAAGCCCGGCAGTATGGGCGCGGCGGTCCTTCCCTCCGCAAACGGTTCTCCATTTATGGTTCCACCTTCCGCGCGAGTCGGAGAAAAAAAACGTCGGGCGATTTCCTGCTGCTGATCGCCGACGATGTGCAGCACGGCGCTGCGGCTTTCAGCCAGGCACTTGAACACCCTGCTTTCCCTGCGGACCGCAGCCATGACCAGCGGCGGCTTGAAGGACGCTTGTGAGACCCAACTGACAGTCGCCGCCCCGTACTGGTCTTCGTTGCGCGAGGTCAGCACGTACACTCCATTCGACAGCATCCGGAGCGCCTTCTGTCTGACTTTCGCATCCACCGCGGTCACCCCCAATGAGCCTGAGGTTCTTCGTAAGCCGGGGATCTTTCGAGCCGGTGCCACCGCTCCTCATGCAGCTCCTGGTGCTCGGCGGCAAGAAGGTCGAACAGCAGGCGATCGTGGGGCCGGCCATCGATGTAATGGCACTGCCGCTGTCTGCCGATGAGACGGAAGCCGAGCCGCTCTATGGTCCGGAGCGAGGGGTTGTGTTCCACGGCCCAGGTATTGACCGCGCGAAGGCCGAGATCGCGAAATGCGAGAGTCATCAGCCTTGAACTCGCGAGGGTCGAATACCCCCGGTTGCGGAAGGATTTCTCCCCGGAGGCTCCCCAAAACGTCGCGGTCTTAAAGCTGCGATCGACGCTGTTCAGGCCCACGATCCCGATAGGGGCGTCGTCCCGGTCCGAGGTATACGCTCTCATGAAATGCGTATCGCGCTGAGCCATGATCTTGAGAAGCGCGGGCGTAATGACCTGCCTTCCGTTCCCGAAATCCAGCCACTGGTAGTTCTCTTTTTGAGTCAGCCAGTTCGTGACCAGTTCGAGAACTTCGGGCGTATCGAGGGGGAGAAGCTTCATGTTTCGACGCCGTGCGCCGCGGGCGAAACCTCAACGCCGCGCCAGAGCGCCTCGTAAGCAGCGAACAGTTTGGGCGCTTCGTGGCGCCATTCGAGTTCGTTCTCCACGCGTCTGCGCCCGAATTCGCCCATCTCTGCGCGCCGTACCGGATCGTCCAGCACTTCGACGATCTTCGCCGCAAGATTCAGGGCGTCATTTTTTCGCGCGTAGAGAGAGGCCCTTTGAGCCGAGTAGCGCCCTTCCGCGAGATCAAACTGCACGATTGGCTTGCCGAGCGCCATGTACTCCATGATCTTGTTCATGGTGGACTTGTCGTTCAATTCGTTGGCAATGTCAGGGTTGACGCAGACGTCGGCCGTGTTGAGCATGGCCAGCATCTCGTCGTCCGGCACGCGACCCGTGAAAGTCACGTAGTCCGCGACGCCCAGCTCCTGCGCAAGCGCCTTCATCTCTTTGAGGGAAGTGCCGCCGCCCACCAGGCCGAAGTGGACGTCGTTACGCGAGAGCTCAAACACGATATGACGCGCGGCGCGCAACAAATAGTCGATCCCCTCCTGCTTTCCCATCACGCCAACGTAGCCGACCAGGTAGCGGCGGCCCCGCTTCAGCCGCTCGTCGGGCGGCAGGATCTTCAGGCGCTCGATACTCGGCCCGCTGCGCACGACGAACACCCGCTCGGGAGGCATCCGGCCGCGCCCGATCGCGATGCGCCGGTAGGACTCGTTGGTGGCGATCGATACGTCGGCGGTGCGGAAGGTCCAGTACTCGAGCTTCAACAATAAGCTATGGAAGCAATCGAGCCGGCCGAACTTCGCTTCGTAGAGCTCGGGGTTGAGATCGTGGTGATCGAAAACGAATTTCTTTCCGAGCAGCTTGAAAAATGCCCCGATCAGGAAGAACAGATCGGGCGGATTGCAGGAGTGTATGACGTCGAATCCGCGCGTGAGCAGCACCCGCCAGGCGAGTGCGAAGGTCCAGGCAAACGCGATCGCGTACTCCAGCATATAGCCCGCCACGCCCGATGCCTCGACGGGCAGGTTGTAGCGGTAGAGATGAATCCCGTCGATCGCCTCGAATTTCCTCTCGTAGCCGCTCCCGGTCGGACAGATGATCGACACGACGTAACCGGCGTCGCGCAGCGCACACGCCTCCTGCCACACCCGGCGGTCGAACGGGCTGGGCAGGTTTTCGACTAGGATCAATACGCGTCTTGGCCGGCTCACGGATATGTTCTCCTCTCGCGGTCGTTTCATGCGCTAGCGAATGGCCTCCGGTAGCCGCCCCGGTCAACCCGCATGCGGCTTGATCGCGGCGACCCACAGCCCTAGAACCGCGCGCATTGGCGTGGTGTCTGCCAGGCGCTTTCTGAGCGAATACGGCAGAGCGCCGAGAGCCGACTCGAGCGCGGCGATCGCCCAATAGGGGCAATGCAGGAACCTGCCGCGCGCGCTCGCGTAGAAGCGCACTTCGGCGAAACCGGCGTCGACGAAGAGGTTCCGGATATCTCGAGCGGTGTATTCGCGAAGATGAAAGCCCGTCGCGATCTCGTCAAAATGCTTCGAAATATCGTGCGGACCGTACAAGCGGTTCGGCGTGTGGCACACGTAGGTTCCGCCGGGCGCGAGACTGCGGTGGATATTGCGCAACTGCTCGCCCGCGTCCTCCGGATGAAGGTGCTCCATCAGCTGGTTGCTGAAGGCGACGTCGATGCCGCCCTCCGGGACCGGGATACTGCAACCATCCGACAGGATCAGCTTGAAATTGCCGGGCGGCGCGACGCTCCGGGTGATTTCCTCGGACACATCGATCGCGTAGACCTGCTTCGCAAGCGACGCGGCACGCATTGCGAGCGCGCAGTCTCCGGCGCCGATCTCCATGAGCACGCTCTCGCAAGTCAGGAAGCTGCGCAGGAACCTGAGCGGACGGGCGATCTCGTGCTCGCGCTGCGGGAGATCGACCGCGTGCAGCATAGGATGGTGCGGCACGCGGCGAAACAACTCGTCGTACAGCTCTGAATAGAGCGCGCCCCGTTCCTGCCGCGGGGCGCTCCGCAGGCGATCGGCGAGCTCCCGCTCTATAAGGTAGTGCTCCCGCAGCTGGAGATCGGTCTGCTGGACCGCTACATCCGCATCCGTCGTCGCGGACAGCCGGCCGGTTGCGACCTGTTGTTCTATGATCCGGCCGATGTCTTTTTCGATGATCGGGCTTTTGCCGGCGTTAATGAGATCAACCTTCGTCGGCTCCGCATCGACGCCGATGACCTCATGACCTTCGTGGGCCAGGCACCCCGCCGAAACGGTCCCGACGTATCCGAGGCCAAAGACGCTAAGCTTCATGACCGCTTCTCATGGTTGAGATAACGCGCCCCGCAGGAAACAGTCGCCGCCGCTCGCACACTCGCGGGCAAGCATTGGCCAAAGCATAGGACGGGCGTGTTGACGCCGTGATACGAAGGCAAGGCGAGATGTAGTCCGGTTGGATCAGCGGTGGTTCGGCGTCGCAGGACGCGGACCTAGGCTTTCTTCGCGTACACGATACGATGCCAGCCCCAAACCCGCCCCAGCGCCTTGCGTATGCTTTGGGGAACCATGCGACCCAGCACGCCCCAATGCCGGTGATCGAAGAAATGCACCTCGTTGCTCTCGATCCGGAACGCCGAAAGAAGCTCAGCCGCTTCCTTTGCGTCGTAGACGCGACAGTAGGGATAGTCCGGACCGTTCGTATTGCGGCTCAGCCATTCCGCGTCGGTCATTCGCCCCCTCTGCCGGTACAACTCCTTGTGGCGTTCCAGTTTTTCACGGGGAAATCCCAGCCACTGAAGCAACGCAATCGCCCCCGGCACCGACAAGAGACGCAGGCCGAGCTTACGCAGGAACATTATTTCAATGACGTAGTTGATCGAGGAGCGGTTATAGACCATGACGAGCAGTTCGCCGCCAGGCTTTAGGACCCTCTGGATTTCGGCGACGGCCTTCCTGACCTCGGGAATGTGCTGCAGGACCCCAAACGAATACACCGCATCGAATGTATCGTCTGGGAAATCGAGTGAGGTCGCGCTGCGTTCCAGTGCGGTGCCGGGTAGCGAAAACACCCTCAACGCTTGCAATGTTGCTTCGGTCGATCCTCGATCAACGTTGATACCGGTGTAGAGCGCTCCTCGGCCGATGATGTTGCGCGCATCAGTACCTATCCCGGCACCGACTTCAAGAACCCGCTTCCCACGCCAGTCGATTTTCGAAATGATCTCGAGAATATGAGGCTGCAGCTCGTAGCGCTGGCGCTCCACATCCAGAAAATACTCCCGTGACAACCAGTCCCGATCGCTCACCTCCGAATCACAGGGCTTGCTGTTCCAATACGCCCGGACACGCTCCTGAGCCAAAACGCTATCCATCGTCGATTCCTTTCAAGGTTCCGTATCCTCGGGCATCCTCTATGGCCGTAAGCCGGCGCCAAAGATTGCACAAACGCCACCGAAAGAATGCGGGAATTTCTTGATGTCTATACTGGCTTTACGAGGACGGCGCATAGTCCGATCAGCACATGATCTCGCTGCGGAGAAGGGTATTGCCGGAAAGCCGAGCCTTCCACGTTATGGTGGGGGCCGGCTGCTTGTCGTCGAACCGATTCGATACCCAACCGGAGATCGGGGCGATGTTTCCGAAGTACACCCGGGACGCAGCGGCGGGGTCTTTCGGGAGCTTCAAAACCAGAGTTCTGGAGCCCTGGCCGAGCAGGTAGCCTTCATCGGAGGGATCGACCCGGCACCGATCGCTGCAATGGAAAAAGAGCTCGATCTCGTGCACCCCTGACATCTGCAGGGTGTCCTCGATAACCACCCGCCTCGGCCGCTTCTCGAGGAGGACGCGTCGCCGATGCAACACCGGATCGGGCAGCCGCAGATAACCGTCATGCCAGCCCTCGAAGAGATCGCTCTCCGCCGAGGGTCGCCACCGGCTGCACCGGGCGCTCGCTTTCCTGATCCACATGAAATTCCCGCCGGACTGCGATTGGTCCACGCCATCGACCCGCAAACAGTTGTGGCCCGCGGTGCCACGGAAATATTGGCGCCACCGGCTTTGCGTGTGATACGCGTAGGTTCCGGGGTCGATCAGGAACTCCATTCCTCCAACCGACAACGTGAATGAAAGGGCATCGGCGTGGCCGTGCGCGGCAATCGTCTGATAACCCAGGGGACCGGCATCGACTATTAGGCGGATCTCGCCTTCAGTTTCAAAATCGCAGCCGAGAATGTAATAGCCGCCCTCCGGAAACGCCCGCCGAACGGGAAGCTTTGCTCCGGCCGGATCGAGCTCCTGAAAAGCCCTGTCCGCGCCCTCCCCTAGGAGCCAACGCGTCTTGTCGTCGAGTACGCCCGCCTTCGCCTTGAAATCGCCGCGGCGGAACAGGAGCGCGCCTGTAGCGAGCAGCGAGCGGTAGCTGCAATGCTCGCCGCCCTGCGCCAGCCTCACGACGAGAGCGTCGTCGGAGTCACCGAACATGGGGACGTGTCCGCCTGCATCCATGATCGAGGCGAGGTATTCGATCATCGCCTCGATACGCGATTCAAACGCCGGCGAGAATTTCTTCCCGTTCACCTTGCCGGCGAGCAGTGGAAGCAGCAACAAATCGAGATCGAACTGCTGATAGGACACCGCCTGTTCACGGTTCACGCCGTCCGGAGCGTTCTGCAACAGCCCCTCCCGTTCGAGGATCGCCGAGCCATCGGCGAGCCACCTGCGTGCGTGCGGCCAGCAAGGCCAAGCGAGGGCTGCAAGATACAGCGCAGCGGCCTCGCCAATGATATGGTTATTCGCCGAGGAGTAGCGCGACAAATGCCCGCGGACAAATTGCGCGTGCTGGAATACGCTTTCCAACCACTGACGCCTGAACCGCGCGCCTGCGCCATCCTGAAACAGGGGCGAGGCGGCGCCGCCGAGCAATTGCCACGCGACGGACCAGTTGATCAGCCTGATTCCCAGCTCGAGCGCGCTCGCCCAGTTCGGGCCCATCGGGCAAGGACAAGCGGCGAACCAGCTCTCCAAGTGTCGCCTTATGACGCCGAAATACCGTGCGTCCCCACTCAAGGCATACGCTTGGGCAAGCGTTACAAGGTGCAAATGACGATTGAGCTCCCAGAGATACTTGATGTCCCCGACCCGCCGCGGATCGCGGTAGTTGAGCAGCTTGCCGTAGGTGAGAGGCGCCTCCATGCCGGTCTTGGGATCGCGATTCCAGCGCGGGGGCGAACCCACATCGATGTCGCGAAGGGCGAACAGATCCAACTTGCCCTCCGCGATGCGATCGGCGGCGGCGAGGTAGCGCGCTTTATCTACTCTCGTCGGGGCGTGCACCCAGGGACGAGGTGCAGGTACATGATCCGGCGAAACAACGACCCCCGAGCCGAGCAGTCCAGCACGCTCCGCATGCATCGACAGCGTGCGAACAACGCGATGCCAAACCTCGGCAAGCGTCATGCAGCACAGCCGATTGAGGCGCCACCGGAACCATTCCTTCATCCCTCTAGCCGCGGGACCGAGTTCGAGCACGCGCTCAGGGTCTGGGAACTCGGGTGCGGGCAGCAATGTATGACCTTCTCGACTGGCGAACCGGATCAGGACTTGTTCAACACCCTAAGGTGTTTCGCGGCGCACAGCTCCGAGTAAAGCCGAAAAAAATCCCCGGCCAGCCGTTCCATGGAATAGCTGTCCGCGATGCGTCTTTGGCAAGCCGAGCTCATCCGCGCGAGTAAGTCGCGGTCTGTCGCCAGTCTCCCGATCGCGCGAGTGATGGCCTCGGGGTCTCGCGGCGGAACGAACAGCCCGTGCACGCCTTCGGTCATTACGTCCGGGATGGCGCCCGCTCGCGTGGCAATGACCGCAGCGCCCGCCGCCATCGCCTCGAGCAGCGCGTAGGGCAGACCCTCGTCGTGATAGGTCGCAAGAACAAATACGTCGATATCGGCGAGCATCGCAATCTTGCGCTCTCCGAACACCGCACCGGGAAGCGAAACATGGTCCGCCAATTCCGTCCCGGCAACGTGGCGCCGCAGTTCCGCCTCCTCCGGACCGCTCCCCGCGATCACGAGTCGCGCGTCGACGTGCCCAGCGCGCGCGAGCCGCACGCCCTCCACAGCCTCATGCAAGCCTTTCTCCTTGATCAGCCGGCCGAGATAGCCGAGCTTTAGCGAATTTCCCTCTGCTGTACGGGCTGGCGCGCGCCCCGGGAAGGGCGAGGCATCGATCGCATTCGGGATTGCGGCGATGTGCTGCCCGGGGACGAAGGCCCGATAGGCTTCAAGTTCGCATTGTGCGAGTACGATAATCGCGTCCGGAGCCCTGAATGTCGCGCGCAGAAAGGCCGCGACGATGTGGCTGCGCCCGGCGAACCGCTGAGGCAATGCCCCCCCATGGACCTGGTAGAGAACCCGCGCCCCGCAGACTTTCGCGACAATCGAGTAAACCAGGTCGCGCCAATAGGCGCGCACGTTGAGCGCGGTGTTGATGTGGACCATCGCGGCGCGATGCAGGAGAATTGCGATTGCAAGGCGGAACGGACTCACCACTAGCCGCACGAGCCGTCCGATCCCACGTTCAGCCCGTCCCTCGCTTCCGACTTGAAAGTGGACGAGAGAGAATTCGTCCACGAGCCGCGAAGTGAAAAGGAGGTTCAAGTGCGTGCTGATACCGCTCACCGCGCCACGGTGCGGGCCGAGTACGAGCACCACGAGCCGATTCATGCGGTCTACAACGCGTGCGCCCGTCCGAGGGGCGCGACGGCCGGTCGCTGCGCTCTTTGCTGCGGGACCATGAACGGATACTCGATGTACCGGTAAGTCACCGCAGAGAGGGCCACCGCCGCCAGGGCCGCAAGAGCCGCAAACGACCAGTACTGCAGCGGTGCAAGCTCCCCGATCGGGATGACGGCGTTGACCACGCGCATGGTGACGAAAAGCACAATGCAATGGTTCAGGTAAACGCTGTAGCTGACGGTACCAAGCAGCTTGGCCGGACTGCAGCTCAGGATCCCGGAAAGGCTGTTTCCGTCGATGACGAACAGGAAAAACACGAAGAGCAGCGCCGCCGGCGCAAGTGCGTATACCGTATCGAAGAGCAAGAAGACGCACGCGAGAGCTGCGATCGGCAGGGGCACGAGCCATGCAGGACGGAGCTGCCCACGGAGCCATTGCCGGTCCACCGCGAGCGCCGCCAACGCGCCGAACAGAAAATTCAGTACGATCGGAGTCTGTGTTCCGAAGAACAGCACGCCCGCGAACAGCCCTGCGCACCACGGGCCTCGAGCGAAGAGCGCGAGAAATGGCAGCGCGACATAGAACGCCCATTCGAATGCGAGCGTCCAGTACACCGCGTTGATCATGTATGCATCCTTGACGCCGTTGACATCCCCCGTTGCCATGAACCCGAAAGAGAGCCACGGGCGCAGCTCGTGCAAGAGCGAAGTCACGTTCCCGTGCAGGGAAAATCCGCTCATGACGGCGACGATCGTCACCACCATCATTACAGACGCGGCGTACATCGGCACAAGCCGCCGCAGGCGCGATATGTATAGGGTTTTGGCGTCGAGCGAGGCCCGGGAGCGCAGAACCCGGAGCCAGAACAGGAAACCGGTTATCATGAAAAACAGCGACACGCCAGCCGCGCCGACAAAACTTTGAAAGCGCGCCGACGACGAGTCCCACCTGCCTTCGGTGTAGTAAACGTATGTCGTTGCAACGTGGACAAAGAACACCCCGAGGGCGAGAAAGCCGCGCAGTCCGTCTAGCATCTCGAAGCGATTGTCGTTGACCTCGGTCACGCGGGCGCGGAAAAACCCGCTCGAGGCGAAGATGCCCCAGCCCAATGCGAGGCAACAGACGGTGATCAAGAGGACAGGCCAAGGGCTGAATATCGTCAAGACGCAACATCCCCGGGCGCACTACCCACGCACTCGACTCAGGCCATTTGCCCGCATCCGATCATCCTTCCTCTTACGCGCTACGGCTCAGGCCCACCGTTCAGGAACTGCAGCCGGCTGGATTGTCTGATCTCCGTGTGTAGCGTTCGCGCGGGTGCCATGGTCCGGATGGACTGTGGAGGCATACGAGGGGAGCCCCGGAAGTTTTTTGCGGGACCTGCCGAGGCCCTTTCGGAGACGAGATCTCCTACCGCCCGCCGCTTCAACAGCGGCCGCCCGCCCGGCGAAACAAGAGGTCGTATGCCTGTTCCGCCGCGAGTCGATGTCCGAGGCCGTTCAAGTGGTGGTCGACCGGGTAATAATCGAAATGGCGACGATGGCGTTTGAAATGTTCGCGAAACAACGGCTGCAGATCCGCGACACGATAGCCGAGCTCCGAGGCTCTGCGCATGAAATAAGCTCTCGCTTCGGGCAGGTCTGCCAGCGGCGAGGCGAGGCGCGGATCGTAGAGGGCATAGCGGTCCCCGTCCAGCAGGAAGGCAATGCAGCGCGGCTCGATTCCCGATCGCCCGGGCAGTTCTGCGAGGAAGCGGTCGACCACGGCGTATTGGGCCGTCTCTTGCTGCCCGACGGGCACCGCCGAACCATGCGCCTTTGCCTCACGGAATACCGGCGCCAATTCCGGAAAAGTGAATCGCAGATTCTGCGTCACGTAGCGATACAAGCGGATGTCGCGGACGCCCTGCTGGATGCGTTGGAGCAAGAAATTGAACCTTTTGGAGTGAAACTCCAGTGTCAGCCCGTCTGTCGTTTCGCGGAAATAGTAATGGCCGATCTGGTCGATCAGGCTCTCGCTGATATCTCCGTTTATCACCAAGAACACCGCAGCTCGCGGTGTGAATTCCGCGGAAGCTTGGCTCGCCACCGCGAGGTAATCGCTCAGCGATAGTCCTGAGGCGCCAAAACCATAGACTAAGCCTGCCGGCCCGACCATGTTTCCCAAATGTCCTTGCAAGGTGTCGCGGTAGTCGTTCATCTGCGCCTCGATGTAACTGTCGCCTACCACGATAATTGGGCGCGAGCCGGCGACGTAGTCAAAAGGGGCGAGTTGGCCGAAATTATTTGTCCTTCCGTGTCGCGCGTTCCGCATTTCCCAGGTCATGGAATGCGTATACGGCGCATGAGCCTGAAAGTTATGAAGCGGCCAAAGATCGGTATTGACGCGCTCGACTTGATTCAGTCCGAAAGTCACCGGCAACAAACGTAGCGCCAGCTCCAATGCGATCAGAGCGGCAGCTGCCCCTGCGCAGAACAGCGCCGCCCGACGCAGCACGAGCGGCACGCGCTCAGAAGTTGAAGTAGATGAACTCGGAGACAACGCGCGATCCATTGATCACCGTCAAAAGGGAAATCAGCACCGACAACGCGCCCAGGATGGACCAGGCGTGAGAGTCAGCTGCATACCGGCCGGCGCGTGAGACGACGCCCGTCCTGAGCCAGCCAACCAGTTGTTGCGAATTGGGCAAGCCCCAGGCAATGGCCAGCAAAGCCGCTACCCAGACAATCTGCCTCGTGCCGGCGAAGGCTTCCAAATAGCCGAACGACAATCCCGCGATCGTCGTTGCTCCTTCGGGCGCAAGGGCCCCCCGCCATAGTTCCGGCAGCACCACACCTTGCAGTCCCGCCATTCCCTGGAGAACATTGAGAGCCGCCGAGAACGATGGCGCGCGGAAAAAAACCCAGGCCACGACAACCGCGAGAAATGTGACCAGGGTCCCCATCGCGCGTCCCGGCGCAGTCCGACGGTCGAGGTCATGGCCCAGCACTTCCGCGCGAAAACTCTGCCAGGCGTGATTGCAAACCAGGTACAAGCCGTGCAGCCCGCCCCAGATCACAAAGTTCCATCCGGCGCCATGCCAGAGACCGCCGAGCAGCATGGTCGTCAGCAGGTTGGCGTAGCGGCGCAGGCGCCCGTGACGATTGCCCCCAAGGGGGATGTAGAGGTAGTCGCGCAGAAATCGCGACAGCGTCATGTGCCAGCGCCGCCAAAACTCGACGATGTTGTGAGCCTTGTAAGGAGAGTTGAAGTTGAGCGGCAGATCGATATTGAATATCTTCGACAAGCCTACAGCCATATCCGAGTATCCGGAGAAATCGAAGTACAACTGCACGGTGTAAGCGAGCGCCCCCAACCAAGCCTCGATGAGCGTCAGCCGGTAGGCCGGATCGGCGTCGAAGACCGGCCCGACAAACGGCTGTATTCCATC